>ERZ1048872.969-NODE-969-length-26685-cov-10.098348_pt1 | contig 26685 bp, 21 predicted proteins | sample MGYA00383100_ERZ1048872 | MGnify/ENA primary metagenome ERZ1048872 (study PRJEB29581, sample SAMEA5548370) | metagenome | biome: marine; feature: coastal; material: water | depth 50 m | study: Short-term variability in the microbial, nano- and picoplankton...
TGGGACGAGGAGGTCGCAGGTTCGAATCCTGCCACCCCGACAGTAAAAGCCTTGCATTTGCAGGGCTTTTTTTATGCAGTTTCAAGAGCTTATTCACAAGAGCCTTCAGAAAAAAGAAATGCACAGTCGAAGCGTTTTTGACTGGAAACTGTGAACCAAACCACAGCATCTTAAATCCTTGTATTTCGCAATCGTTGGGCATTTAAGAGTACCGAAACGGAGCTAAAGCTCATCGCCAATGCGGCCAACATGGGAGAGAGCAACCATCCAAATACAGGATACAAAACTCCGGCGGCTATCGGGATTCCCAATGTGTTGTAGGCAAAGGCAAAAAAGAGATTTTGTCGGATATTGCGCACCACCTCTCGACTCAACTTTACCGCTTTGACTATCCGCGTCAAATCGCCCTTGACCAAAGTAATGGAAGCACTTTCCATCGCAACATCGGTTCCAGTTCCCATCGCAATTCCCACAGTTGCTTGCGCCAAAGCCGGTGCATCATTGATGCCGTCACCAGCCATGGCTACAATTTTCCCTTGCTGTTGCAATGCAGCTATTTCTTGGAGCTTGTCCTTTGGCAAGCAACTCGCTTTGTAGTGTTTCAAATTCAGTTTTTCCGCCACATAGCGGGCCGTGGTCTCGTGGTCTCCCGTGAGCATGCGAATTTCTATTCCTCTTTTTTGAAGGGCCTGAATGGCTTTGAAACTAGTAGGTTTGATGGCATCGTACAAAACGACAAGCCCTGCGATCTTTCCCGCCACTAAAACATACGAAACCGTCTTGCCAAGCCTTTGTTCTGCATCCACCATTTCGTTCAATTCCTGTGAGATTGTCACATCAAATAGCTCTAACAAAGCTGCATTACCAACCGCAACCGAATGCGCACCAACCTCCCCCGTTACTCCTTTTCCAGCAAGCGCTTTGAAATTGGTGACTTTCGAGAATGCAACCTGCTGCACACTTCCATAAGCCACAATTGCCTTTGCCAATGAATGCTCGCTGTACCGATTCAAAGAAGCCAGGTGCTGTAATAATTTTTCAAAAGAGATCGCTCCCAACGGAATCAAACGCTCTACGGAAGGTTTTCCTTCGGTCAAGGTGCCTGTTTTGTCAACAACGAGCACATCCACAGTGCTCATGGTTTCCAAAGCCGCTGCACTTTTGATCAAAATCCCCAACTGGGCTCCTTTTCCAACACCAACCGTCACTGAGACAGGTGTTGCCAAACCCAAGGCACAGGGACATGCAATGATAAGCACGGCGACTGCATTCACAAAAGCAAAAACCAAAGTAGGTTCAGGACCAAAAGAAACCCAAGCCACAAAAGTCACAACCGAAACCCCAAGTACTGTAGGGACAAAATAGGCGGCAATCTTATCTGCTAATTTTTGAAGCGGTGCTTTGGAGCGACTCGCAGCATCTACAAGGTGAATGATTTGAGAAAGCAGGGTTTCAGCCCCCACTCTATCTGCACGCATCACAAAAGACTGATTCCCATTTAAAGTTCCCGAGCTGACCTTGTCTTGTTCGTTTTTCTCGACAGGCAGGGGTTCGCCGGTAAGCATGGACTCATCAACTTCGCTCTGCCCTTCTACAACTGTTCCGTCCACCGGAATGCGCTCTCCTGGCTTGACACGCAAGAAGTCTCCAACTTGGATGTGTTCGATGTCAATTTCTCGGTCAAGTCCCGCAACGACCAAAGTGGCCACGGAAGGAACCAATTTTGCAAGCTGTTGGATGGCTCCTCGGGTTTGATGGTGGGCTTTGGCCTCCAAAAACTGCCCCAACAACACCAAGGTCAAGATGACAGTCGCTGCTTCAAAATACACATATGCATTGCCGTGAATCGTTTGAAATTCTTTTGGAAAGAAATCAGAAAACAACAGGGCAACACAGCTGTAAACCCAGGCAACTCCCGCTCCGATTCCTATGAGCGTAAACATGTTTAGACGACCTGTTTTTAAGGAAGTTCCCGCCCGTTCAAAGACCACCCAAGCAGCTTTGAACACAACTGGTAAGGACAAAACGCATTGGATCCAATACCAAGTCCTTTCCGATGAAACGCTGTAAAGGGGATTCTCTTTGAACATTTCGGACATGGCAATCCCAAAAATAGGCACGGTAAACAACAAAGCCAACCAAAATCGTGCTGCCCAAGGGTTACCAGTTGGAGTTGCAACAGCCCCTTTTGCCTCAAGCGGCACCAAATCCATACCACATACAGGGCAAGCGCCAAAAGAAACGTAGGTCTTCTCTCCTTCACAGTGCATGGGACAGAGATAGGTTCCTGCCGCTTTTGACTGAAGTCTTTTTCCTTTTTTCAAAGGGGGTGCTGTGCCTTGTGTTCGGATTTGATAGGTGGCTCCTGCTGAACCCAAAGCTTTGTTCAAAACAGCGATGGAAACAGGTTCTTTCATTTCTAGAACGGCTTCTGATTTTTCCAAATCGACTTGTGCATGCACGACTCCTTTGACATTTAGAAGGGTCTGTTCGACATGCGTTCGGCAACCCATACAAGTCATTCCGTCTATGTGGTAAGATTGTTTCATTGCGCTATTTGCTTGCATCGTTTGTAAAATTTGATCGGATTTTACAAAATAAAAGACAGGCTGCTAAAGAGCAAGCCACTTTCCTAAATTTGTTTGAAGGGAAGTCTAAGTTAGTAAAACGAGCGCGGAAAGTACTTGTATGTATAAAAAAAAACCGTTTTCAATATTGAAAACGGTTTTTGGAGTGGGTTTTAAATCCTTGTTACAATGCGGCAACGTGTTTTGTCAATTTAGACTGCAAGTTGCTCGCTTTGTTTTTGTGGATGATGTTGTTCTTTGCCAATTTGTGCAACATCGCAACAATAGCAGGAAGTTTTTCTTCAGCTTCCTTCTTGTCTGTCAAAGCTTTTAGACTTCTCACAGCATTTCTAGTTGTTTTGTGTTGGTACTTGTTGCGCAACTGCTTTTCGCGGTCACTTCTAATTCTCTTTAATGCTGACTTGTGATTTGCCATAATTTTATCTTTTTAAAACTTCGTTTTTTGTAGTCCGTAGGGGAATCGAACCCCTGTTACATGGATGAAAACCATGCGTCCTAACCCCTAGACGAACGGACCAGAATTTGCTTTTTTAAAGCGAGGCAAAAATAGAAACTTTTTTTAAATCTGACAAAATATATCAGAATTTTATTTGTGTTTTGAATTTTGCAATCTTACGATTTAAAAGAACGGTTGCATTTCCTAGGATTTGCGGTTGCAAAGATACATGAGATTTGAAATCTCACAAACATATTTTTGTTTTTTTTAATAGGCTTTTGCAAACAGGACTCTTTTCTGAGAAGGCTTTCCAGAAAAGACGCATTTCCCTTCTTCTTCAGGTGCGTCTATTGCGATGCAACGGATGGTTGCCTTGGTCTGTTCTTTGATCTGATCTTCCGTTTCTTCGGTCCCATCCCAATGTGCCAATACAAAACCTCCTTTGCGGTCCAAAACCTCTTGAAAGGTCTTGAAATCATCTACTTTTGTGATGTGGTCATCTCGGTATGTTTTTGCTTTTTGAAACAACTGTTCTTGGATTTCTTCCAAAAGTTCCAATACACGTGCTTCAATGGCTTCTTGTGCCACCACTTCTTTTTCCAAAGTATCTCTTCTGGCGAGCTCCAAGGTGCCGTTTTCCAAATCTCTCGGACCTAAGGCAATTCTCAATGGCACGCCTTTCATTTCGTATTCCGCAAATTTCCAACCTGGCTTGTGGGTGGTTCTGTTGTCAAATTTAACAGAAACCCCTTTGCTTTTGAATGCTTTGACGAGTTGCATGGCCTTTTCAGAAAGTGCATCCAGCTGTTCTTGGCTTTTGTAAATGGGCACAATAACGACTTGAATGGGAGCTAATTTGGGAGGCAATACCAAACCGAGATCATCAGAGTGGGTCATGATCAAGCCACCGATCAAACGTGTAGAGACTCCCCATGAGGTAGCCCATACATGTTCCTGCTTGCCTTCTTTGTTGGTGAACTTTACGTCAAAAGCTTCTGCAAAGTTTTGGCCCAAAAAATGAGAAGTTCCTGCCTGCAAAGCTTTTCCGTCTTGCATCAAGGCTTCAATGGTATAGGTGTCCAAAGCGCCTGCAAAACGCTCGCTTTCGGTTTTGACGCCTTTGACGACGGGCATGGCCATGAAATTTTCGGCAAAATCGGCGTAAACGCCTTGCATCTTGGAGGCTTCTTGCAAGGCTTCCTCTTTAGTAGCATGTGCGGTGTGGCCTTCTTGCCATAAAAATTCAGCGGTTCTCAAAAACAAACGGGTTCGCATTTCCCAACGGACTACATTTGCCCATTGGTTGATCAATAAAGGCAAATCTCTGTAGGATTGGATCCAGCCTCTATAAGTGTTCCAAATAATGGCTTCACTGGTCGGACGTACCACGAGCTCTTCTTCCAATTTTGCCTTGGGGTCGACCATCAACTTTCCTTCTTTTTCAGGATTGTTTTTCAAGCGATAATGCGTGACAACAGCACATTCTTTGGCAAAACCTTCCGCGTTTTTTTCTTCTGCTTCAAACAAACTTTTGGGAACAAACAAGGGAAAATACGCGTTTTCATGGCCTGTTTCTTTGAACATGGCATCCAATTCTTTTTGCATGTTTTCCCAAATGGCATAACCATAAGGTTTGATGACCATACAACCTCTCACAGCAGAATTTTCTGCCAAGTCGGCTTTGACCACCAATTCGTTGTACCATTTCGAATAATCTTCGCTGCGTTTTGTTAATTTTTTACTCATCTAAAAAACTTTGGCATAAATATTGTAAAATACAACCTAAAGAGGCTGACTTCTCCGGCAAAACTAATTAATTTTGAATGGTTCAACAATTAAAATTGAATGATTATGAAACTTTATAAAACCTTATCCATGCGTTTTTCTAAATTTTTGACGGGCACTTTGGTTTGTTTGGGAATTGCTTCTTGTGGCACTTCTCAATACTTCACCAGCTATTCGGATGGGATTTATGAAGACGCTGCGCGCCAAAGAGAGGTGAGAATAAGGACTTCAGACCCGAACCGAACTTTTTCTAGAGGCATTTCAGAATTGGAAATTGAACCCCTTTATGAAGAAGAGGAGGTTTCTGAAAACATGTACGCTGCAGAAAACCGATACAACGACTCACAAAACAACTACAACATCTACATAGACTCATACAACAATCCCTTCTGGAATTGGGGATACAACTCTTTTTACGGACCTTATGATTTCTTTGGACCGCGCTATGGATGGCCTCGCTACAATGGGTTTTATTTCAATTCCTGGGATCCGTATTTTTACGGAAACTACTACGCTCCTTTCCGTGGGAACTACATCAACAGAAACCGTTATCAGGGAGATCGAATAGTGCATTACGGCAAGAGAAACACTTCGAGGACACGCTATTCGAATCCTAGAGGAAGCGCCATTTCCAACAAATCAAATTCGACGCGTTCTAGAAGCCAATTTTCGCATTCAGCAAGGAGAGCGAGCAGTACAAAAGGAAAAACCTATGCAAAACCCTCCACAAACAAAGGCAAACGTCGCAGTACAAAAACCTACAATGCGCCATCAGAGACCTACAAGAGCCGCAAGAAGAACTCCTCAAGCTACCAAGCACCGAATCAAAGCTACAGCAGCTCTCGTAGGAGTGGTTCGAGCAGTTACAGCTCCTCGAGATCAAGCAGTTCTTCTCGGTCCAGCAGCTCCTCTTCTCGAAGAAGGTAAACAGTCCACAGTCAAATCCCTTTTTACAAACAAACACATCCGTTATGAAAAAAGCAATTCCAACCCTTCTGTTCTTAATAAGTACGCTGCCCTTTTACGCCCAATCCTTGTCTTATGAGGATTTAGGAATCCTCTTCTCTCAAGAAGATTTAAGAGGAACCGCTCGTTTCAATGCCATGGGAGGCGCTTTTGGTGCTTTGGGGGGTGACATTAGTGCCATTTACGGAAACCCTGCAGGGGCCGCGGTATTCAACCACAGTGAAATTTCAGGATCCCTCGCAATCCACTCCACGGATACAAACAGCAGGTATTATGGCACCGAAACTTTCAACAACTACAACAATTTTAGAATCCCTCAATTTGGCGCTGTCTTCGTTTTTGACAACCCAAACCAGTATTCCCACTGGAACAAATTTTCAGTAGGACTTTCTTACAACATCACCAACGATTATTCAAACAGCTATACCACACAAGGAAACAATGGCTATGCTACCTTTATAGAACATCCTTACGACGACCGAATACCTCTCAGCCGTTACGATGTTGCCAAACAACAAGTGATTACCAACGACCTGAAAGGCTATTCCAGTGTGTTTTCATTTTCCTTTTCCGGCAATTATAAAAAGTCTTTCTACTTTGGTGCTTCTTTGAATGCCCATCAAGCAGATTTGGTGCAAAACACTTACCTGTCTGAACAAAACGGAGATGGGAATGGCAATGCGCTCTTTGCGGATTTCGACCAATCGTTGTCCGAACTGAGCGAAGGATTTTCTTTGAGTTTTGGACTGATTGCCAAACCGACCGAATTCCTGAGGCTCGGATTGTCGTACCAAAGCCCAATTTGGTATTACAACATTACAGAGGAATCAACCATTGTAGAGGTCGATGGATTTGAAGGAGCAACTGTTATCGAAGCGACAGATTTCGAAGGCACTTATACCAACTACAGCTACCCCTTGGAATTTTCTTTTTTGGAATACTCCCTCCAAACCCCTAGCAAAGTAACCACCAGCATTGCCTGTGTTTTTAAAAAACACGGATTGATCAGTGTGGACTATTCCCTGCGGAATTTTCAAACCATTGAATTGGGAGGCAATCAAAATTTCTCATCAGAAAACAGGGCGTTCAATGCGTTTTTAAGAGAAGATGTACAGTCTCTAAAAATAGGAACCGAATGGAACTTGAAAGAATGGAGTGTTCGAGGTGGCTATGCTTACCAAGACGCTCCTTTACAAAACACAAACAGCATGTCCAACCTTGAAACCTACAGTTTGGGATTGGGCTACCGAATGAAACAATCCAAATTTGACATTTCTTACCAAACTTCTAATAGAAATGAGGTGTATGACTTTTATGGGCAATACCCGGAAATCGCTCCGACGAAACTAGCTATTGACAACGCTAAAATCACCGCAACCATCTCTTTTTTCTTCTGACCTATAAAAGAAACCTCATACTTCTTCATTTAGAAAACCGCCGTCGAGCATTGCAAGCCTCAAAATTAGAAACCCACAATGAGTGCAGGCCGAAGGGCTTTCCTTTTTTAACTGCTCGCTTTCCAACTTTTTTAAGTGGAATTGTCTTATTTTTGCAAAAACATTTGATCCGATGGGCAAACATGAAATCTCCATAGAGACCACCAACAATCCGAGCATTGTCAAATTCAACAGCAACCAACTCCTGACAAAAGGAGGCAGCTACCAATACAACAATGTGGACGAGGCGAAGGAATCTCCATTGTCCAAACAACTGTTTCACCTCCCCTTCGTCAGCAAGGTGTTTATCAGTGCCAATTTTATTGCCATTGAGAAATTTGACATTGTGGAATGGGATGCCATTCAAGAAGAGATTCGTGAACTGGTAGAGCTGTACTTGAACCAAGGGAACTCGGTGGTCACAGATGCTGCAGAACCGAAGAAAATAGCAGTTGAAATTTATGCAGAAAGCACTCCCAACCCCGAAGTGATGAAGTTTGGCAGCAACCGTTTGTTGACAGAAAAAGATTTTGAATATAAAAACAAAGAGGCGACGACGAACTCTCCATTGGCAGCAGCCTTGTTTGGCTATGTCTTTGTCAAGGAAGTGTACATCGCTGAAAATTACGTTTCCATTACCAAAACCGAAACAATTGAATGGTCGTCTACCGTGGTGAATGACCTGCGCCAATACATCAAAAGCTACATCGAAGACAACAAGTTGGTCATCGACGAAACCATCGCTGTCTCAAAAATCGAAGTTCCTCAAGTGGCGCTGGAAGATTTGACAGGCACCTCTTTGGACATCGCAGGTATTTTGGAAGAATACGTCAAGCCTGCCGTTGCCTCCGATGGAGGGAACATCATTTTTGAATCCTATGACGAAGATTCGCAGGTGGTCCATGTAATCTTACAAGGTGCTTGTAGCGGATGCCCTTCTTCTACTGTAACCTTAAAAAACGGTATTGAAACCATGTTGAAAGAAATGCTTCCCAACAAAATAGCTGCTGTTGTCGCCAGCAATGGTTAATCCTCTTGAATTCAAATAAATCATGTCAAAAAAAATAACTCCTTACACAGATTCCAAACTCGGTAAAAAAGAGCAAGTAGCTCAGATGTTCGATACCATTTCCAAAAATTACGACGGCTTGAACCGCGTGATTTCTTTTGGAATCGATGTGAAATGGAGAAAAAAAGTGCTCCAATTGGTCGGACAAAAGAATCCCAAACGCATTCTTGATATTGCAACAGGAACGGGGGACTTGGCTATTATGATGGCCGAGTTGAAGCCGGAAAAAATTGTCGGATTGGACATCTCTTCAGGGATGTTGGAGGTCGGCACTCAAAAAATAGCTTCCGAAAATTTATCGAATTTGATTGAGATGGTGTTGGGCGATTCAGAAAACATTCCTTTTGAGGACGCTACTTTTGATGCCATCACGGTTTCTTTTGGGGTGCGCAATTTTGAGAATTTAGAAAAAGGACTGAAAGAGATTTTTAGGGTCCTCAAACCCGGAGGTATTTTTGTTGTTTTGGAGACAGCAGTACCTACCAAAACCCCTTTCAAACAAGGGTACCAACTGCATTCCAAGTTTGTATTGCCTTTGGTTGGAAAATTGTTTTCAAAGGACAAAACGGCTTATGCTTATTTGTCAAAATCTGCAAATGCATTTCCTTTTGGAGCAGCCTTCAACAATATTTTGCAAAAATGTGGGTTTATAGATACCGTAGCACTTCCCGTTACTTTTGGAGTCGCTTCTATTTATACCGCCACAAAACAAACACCCACAAATTAAAATGGAAAACCACCTCTTATGAAAAACAATTTTGGACTTCTTACTTGCTGCGCTTTTCTATTCTTTTCTTCTGTTTCTGCCCAACAGCGAAAACTCTTGCAATTGCCCAATTTTGATAAGAAAGCCATACATTGGGGGTTTTATTTGGGTGTGAATCACCGAGATTTTAAAGTAAACTATACAGAGGACGCTCCAAAAACTTCATTTCGATTTGAGAACAACATCGGTTTTCATGTGGGATTGATCGGGGATCTGAGAATCAACGACAATCTCAACTTGCGATTGGAACCGGGACTTTCAAGCAATAGCAGTACCTTGTATTTTGAAGATTTCGACAGCACTGGTGTTTTTAACAACAACGCCTCCACTGAAATTTCATCCACTTATTTGCACTTGCCATTGCTGTTAAAGGTCAGTGGAAAGCGATTGAACAATGCCAAACCGTACTTGATCGGAGGGGCTTCCTTGGATTACAATTTTGACAGCAACAGTAAGAATCCCAATGACAATGCAAACGGTGAATTCCGAATGGAAGCCAACCGCATTTCTTATGAGATAGGTTTTGGGGTGGATTTTTACTTCCACTACTTTAAGTTTTCACCTTCCATCCGCGGGCAATTTGCTGCAACCAACGAACTTGTTCCGGATGACAATCCAGCCAGTCCCTGGACAGCTCCCATTGATTTTATGGGTTCAAAAGCATGGTTTCTGAGATTGACCTTTGAATAGGACTTCACATAATTTTCAGTTCAACAAAAAATCAACTGCGTTTGAATTCGCTCAGTAAAATGGCCGTTGCGGATGCCACATTGAGACTTTCGGTCTTTTGAAGGATTCCAAATCGAGGTATGGAAAGGCGATGTGTACACTGTTTTTGAATTTCTTGACAAACGCCATTGGCCTCATTGCCCATGATCAAAATCGCTTCCTCTGGCAAGTTGCTTTTGTACACATCTTCTCCGTTCATATCTGCCATGTATTTTGGAGCGGTACTCGTTTGCAAATACCTTTCCAAATCGACATAATGAATCTGGACTCGTGTCAAAGAACCCATCGTGGCCTGTACTACTTTCGGGTTGAAACAATCAACAGTGTTTTTGCTACAAACAAGCTGTGAGATTCCAAACCAGTCACAAAGACGGATGATGGTCCCCAGATTTCCAGGATCATTGACCCCGTCCAAAGCAAGGACCAATCCGCGAGCGTCCAACATTTCTTTTTTGGGAATTCGAAACAAGGCCAACACGCCACTCGGATTTGTCAAAGCACTGATTTTCTTTATCTCGGAAGGAAGCACTTCTTGAAAGTTGAAAGCATCAAAAGTACTGTGAAGCGCATCGGTCACAAAAAGTGCATCCAATTCAAAGGAAGAGGACAGAAACTCTTGAACAGTTTTCGTTCCCTCTACAACAAAAAGACCGTGCTTGTGTCGGGATTTTTTTTGATTCAAACTTCGAATCAATTTGATTTGATTTTTAGACAAACTCATCGATCTATTCTTTTCTGACTTGTGATTTGGAAACGCCGCCACCTCTTTTGAAGATTGTGTATGCAGCTGGTTTAGGAAAGCAAAAATACACTTTTTAAAAACGAAATGTAAAATAAAACCAATCTGCAGATTTTTAGATTTGTTTTCCAATCAAAAAGAGTATTTTTGAGGGCAATATCAATTTGTGTTTATTGAAATCAAAGTTTACATCCTCGCTGCTGTTTTTGGCTGGAATTGCTTTTGTACTGCCTTCGTGCAACAGTACAAAATACGTTCCAGAGGGAGGGTATTTGTTGAAAAAAAATGAAATTTACACAGATGGAAAGCCGTTTGTCAACTCCGAGGTCAAAAGTTTTATCATCCAAAGACCCAATCAAAAATCTCTTGGGCTGCCACTCTCTTTGTACTTTTACAATTTGGGAAACAAAGCTTACGAAAAGACTTATTCTGAATGGCTGCAAAAACACCCTAAAACAGTGGAGCGCTTCAAAAAAGTGTTTTCAGAAAAGCAACTGCACCAAGTTGGAAATACGTATGCTTCACTTCAAAATTGGTTTTTAAAAGGAGGGGAAGCTCCTGTCGTTTGGAGCGAAAAAAAAACCAAGCAAAGTGCAAAAAAACTTCAGACTTACTTCTTTAACGAAGGGTATTTCAATGCAGAAGTCACCTATTCTATTGATTTGAAACTCAAAAAAGCCAGTAGCTCTTACCACATCACCAAACACCAACCCACTTATCTAGACAAGATCAAAGTGGCAATTGACTCCAAAATAGTTGATTCCCTTTACAAAAGTACTGTTGCGCATTCCTTCCTGCAAAAAGGCAAACGGTATCGGGATGAAAATTTTCGAAAGGAAGCCAATCGATTGACGGCTCTCTTCCGAAACGCAGGTGTGTACCACTTTTCGAAAAACCAAATTGGATTTTACGAGATTGACACCCTCGCTCCCAATCACAAAACGAATGTTTTGATGAAAATTACGGACCGCTTGTCGGAAAAGGACGGCACCATCACGAGCCACCCTCTGCAAGTACAAAAAATTTCTAAAATTGGGGTTTTTACCGATTACAGTTATGCGAGAAAAGACGAGCTCTACAGGGATACTGTTCACTACAACGGCTACACTTTTTTTTCACATGACAAATTGAAATACCAGCCCAAGACTTTTTTAAATGCTGTTTTTATTGAGCCCGGACAAATCTACAAAGACAGTATGCGAAACCTCACGAGAAAGCACTTGAAACTTTTAAAAAACTTCAAACTGGTGAAGATTCGCTACAAAGAAATCAACGACAAAGAACTTTCGGCTTCCATCGTTCTGACTCCTATGAAAAAATATGCGATTGGGATCAATACGGAGGCCATTCATTCCAACATCAAACAATTGGGGTTTTCTGGAGGGTTTTCTTTTGTAAACAGAAACACTTTCAAAGGTGCTGAAATTTTTAAATTGTCATTTCAGGGAGCTGTTTTTGACATTTCAAACAGTATTGGAAACAACGAAAAACCCTTTAATTCCTGGGAAATAGGGGCCGATGCTTCTTTGGAAATGCCGCGTTTTATCTTGCCGCTTCAAAGTCAAAAACTCATCTCTAAAAGAATGGAGCCAAAGACGGTAATTTCTGTAGGTACCAGTTTTCAAAAAAACATCGGATTGGACAAACAAAAATTTACGGGAATTGTAGATTTTTCTTGGACATCTAGCAAAACCCAAAAACACACGATCGAGCTCATCAACACCCAGTATGTAAAAAACCTAAATAAAGCGGAATATTTCAACGTCTATTCTTCTGAATACCAAAAGTTAAAAACTCTTCAAGAAGATTTCTTCCCCGGTGTAAATTTGACCACAAGCACAGCCATCGGTTTTATCAAAAGCTCCATCGATTCCGACTTTAAAGACCAACAGCCTGAAGACTACCAGTTGGCAAAAAACATTGAAAAACGACATGAAATTCTCACCTCAGATTATGTGAGTCCTTCTGTATCCTACGAATACATTTACAACAGCCAGTCTGATTTTAAGGACAAGCACTACGCTTTTTTCAAAGGTAAGATTTCCACTTCTGGAAACATCACTTCTGGAATCAGCAAGACCGAAATTGACGGAGTAAAGACCTTTTTGGACATTCCCATTGCTCAGTTTGTAAGAACGGATTTTGAATTCAAAAGATTTTGGAAAGTCTCGAATTCTTCTCTGCTGGCTTTTCGTACTTTTTTGGGAATCGCCCTGCCTTATGGAAATTCTTCCGAGATCCCTTTTACCAACAGTTACTTTATTGGTGGATCCAGTGATATTCGCGCTTGGAAGACCTATGATCTTGGGCCAGGTTCTAGCAAAACAGGGCTTGAATTCAATGTGGGGAATTTCAAATTGATTTCCAGCCTGGAATACCGCTTTGACATGACCAAAAGCTTGAAAGGAGCTTTGTTTGTGGATGCTGGAAATATCTGGGACATCACAGACTCGAAACTGACCAAGCAGGATGAAAAATTTATCGGATTGAAATCTTTGAAAAATGCGGCCTTGGGATCTGGTTTTGGGATTCGTTACGATTTCAACTTTTTGGTGCTGCGCTTGGACTTGGGCTTCAAAACCTACGAACCTTACTTGACGGGTAACAAATGGTTCCGACATTACAACTTTGCCAACGCGGTTTTAAATATTGGTATCAACTATCCTTTTTAAAATTTACTTTTGTGTGGCTGTCTGAAAATAAGTGGCTGCATTCCCTACATCGTTTTCGCTTTTTTTTAGGGTATCTTAATGTAGAAGTTTCAAAAGAATGGATTAAATTCATACTTTTGCGGAACATTTTTCATTTAAAAACTTAAAAACCATGAGTCACAATATCAAAGCTGGAGTTGCTACAGGCGATGCCGTGCAAGAAATTTTCAAATACGCAAAAGCAAAATCTTTTGCTTTGCCTGCGGTAAATGTCATCGGATCCAACACCATCAATGCTGTATTGGAAACAGCAAAAGACCTAAACGCTCCTGTCATCATTCAATTTTCAAATGGTGGTGCGCAATTCAACGCGGGTAAAGGACTCTCTAACGAAGGTGAAAAAGCCGCGATTGCAGGAGGTATTGCAGGTGCGAAACACGTACACCAAATGGCAGAAGCTTACGGAGTGCCTGTTATTTTACACACAGACCATGCCGCAAAGAAATTACTGCCTTGGATCGACGGATTGTTGGACGCCAGCGAAAAACACTTCGCAGAAACAGGTGCTCCTTTGTACAGTTCACACATGATTGATTTGTCGGAAGAGCCTATCGAAGAAAATATTGAGATCTGTAAAGAATACCTCGCTCGTATGAGCAAAATGGGCATGACTTTGGAGATTGAATTGGGAATTACCGGTGGTGAAGAAGACGGTGTTGACAATTCTGACGTAGATGTGTCTAAACTGTATACCCAACCCGAAGAAGTTGCCTTTGCATACGAAGAATTGTCGAAAGTAAGTGACAAGTTTACGATCGCTGCTGCTTTTGGAAACGTACACGGTGTTTACAAACCAGGAAATGTAAAATTGACGCCAAAAATCTTAAAAAACTCTCAAGATTTTATTTCAGAAAAATACGCTGTTGCTCACAATACAATTGACTTTGTATTCCACGGAGGTTCAGGTTCTACTGTCGAAGAAATCAGAGAAGGTATTTCTTACGGAGTCATCAAAATGAACATCGATACCGATTTGCAGTACGCATTTATGGAGGGCATCAGAGATTATTTTGCTGAGAATACAGCTTACTTGCAAGCTCAAATTGGAAATCCAACAGGAGCAGATGCACCCAACAAAAAATTCTACGATCCTAGAGGATGGTTGCGAAAAGGAGAAGTAACTTTCAAAGAACGTTTGAAAGCTGCCTTTGAAGACTTGAACAACGTCAATACCCTATAAAGAGGGTTGTAAAATAAAATTTCAAATAAGAGAAACTGAATATATTTCAGTTTCTCTTTATTTTTTTTAGTAAATTTACCCCTTAAAATAGAACGAATATGTCATCTTGGTTTAAGAGAATAGAAAAAGGGATCAATACCCCTACAGAAGCTAAAAAAGATGTGCCAAAAGGACTTTGGTACAAGACGCCGAGTGGGAAGATCGTCGACACGGAAGACTTGAAACAAAATCTATATGTAAGTCGTGAAGATGGTTACCATGTTCGAATCGGTAGTGCAGAGTATTTTGAGATTTTATTCGACGATGCATATGAAGAGTTAAACAGCGACTTAGAAGCCAAAGACCCTCTTAAATTTACAGATACGAAGGCATATCCAGACCGTTTGAAAGAGGCTCAGAAAAAAACAGCACTAAAAGATGCGGTGCGCACAGCTGTCGGAAAATCCCTCGGCCAAGACTTGGTCATTGCTTGTATGGATTTTGCATTTATTGGTGGGTCTATGGGAAGTGTTGTTGGTGAAAAAATAGCGCGGGCAATCGACTACTCGATACAAAACAAAATTCCTTTTCTGATGATTTCAAAATCTGGAGGAGCGCGCATGCAGGAAGCGCCACTTTCTTTGATGCAAATGGTCAAAACTTCTGCCAAACTCGCCTTGTTGGCAAAAGCAAAAATACCCTACATCTCTCTATGTACAGACCCTACTACTGGAGGAATTACAGCTTCTTTTGCCATGCTGGGAGACATCAACATTGCAGAACCCAACGCACTGATTGCTTTTGCAGGCCCTCGAGTGGTAAAAGACACGACAGGAAAAGACCTTCCCGAAGGATTTCAACGTTCTGAGTTTTTGTTAGAACACGGATTTTTAGATGCCATCTACGAAAGAAAAGACCTCAAATACCAAATCAACTTGTACATCGACTTGATTCTAAATCAAAAGATAAGAGCTTAAAAAAACGTCCCTGTCTTGGTACTTTATTTTATACTTCACTCTTAAAAACACTTTTGAAACACTTTACTTAGCCTACTGATTTCAAAGGATTTGGAATGAAAATTATTTATTTTAATTCCAGTGCTTCTTCATTGTTAAATTCAAAAATAATAGTATATTTGCAGCCTTGATAAATCCTTATCAATACATAAAAATTATTAATACTAAAATTTAATGTTAGCATGTATTTAACACAAGAAGTAAAAAAAGAAATTTTCAAAAAACACGGTGGATCTGAAACAAACACAGGTTCGACAGAAGCTCAAATCGCTTTGTTCACTCACCGAATCGATCATTTAACAGCACACTTAAAAGGAAATCGCAAAGATTTTAACACAGAGCGTTCTCTTGTTAAATTGGTAGGTAAACGCAGAAGTCTACTTGATTACTTGATCAAAACCGATATCGTAAGATACCGTGAAATCATCAAGGAATTGGGACTAAGAAAATAAAAACACCCAAAAAAGAGGCAATTTCTATTGCCTCTTTTTTTTAGCATTCTTTACCGATTACTACTCCACAGGGAATTCAACAAGCCCGAACAACACACAACACACATTTTATCAATCTAGAATTAAAACGTATGATTCCAAAAGTATTTAACGAGGTCATCGACCTTGGCGATGGAAGAACCATCACATTAGAGACCGGAAAACTAGCCAAACAAGCGCACGGTTCCGTTGTTGTAAGAATGGGAGACGCAATGTTATTGTGTACTGTAGTGTCCAACTACCAACAAAGCCCTGTTGACTTTCTACCTTTGACCGTAGATTACAGAGAAAAATTTGCCGCTGCCGGAAGGTATCCTGGTGGATTTTTTAAGAGAGAAGCAAGACCTAGTGATGGAGAAGTCCTGACCATGCGTTTGGTGGACCGTGTATTGCGTCCTTTGTTTCCAAAAGACTACCACGCAGAAACACAAGTGATGATTCAATTGATGTCTCATGACGAAAATGTAATGCCCGAGGCATTGGCCGGTTTGGCAGCATCTACAGCGATTCAGTTGAGTGATGTCCCTTTTGAGACACCGATTTCTGAAGCGAGAGTTGCAAGAATCAATGGAGAGTTTGTCATCAACCCAAACCGTACACAGCTAGCAGCATCTGACATCGATATGATGATTGGTGCCTCTGCTGACTCTGTGATGATGGTCGAAGGAGAGATGGATGAAATCTCTGAAGAAGAAATGGCGGAAGCAATCAAATTTGCGCACGAAGCTATCAAAGTACAATGTGCTGCTCAAGTTCGTTTGGCGGAAGCTTTCGGAAAAAAAGAAACGCGTACTTACGATTCTGCTGAAGAAAACGAAGAATTGGCTGTAAAAATCAACGACGCTGCTTACCAAAAATGTTACGACATTGCCAAAAAAGGAACTTCAAAAGTGGAAAGATCTGCTGCCTTTGCTGAAGTAAAGGAAGAAGTTAAAGCACTTTTCTCTGAAGAAGAATTAGACAACTACGGAGACTTGGTTGGAAAGTATTTCAACAAAGCTCAAAAGAATGCAGTTCGCGAATTGACTTTGAGTGAAGGATTGCGATTGGACGGTAGAACAACTACAGAAATCAGACCGATTTGGTGTGAAGTAGACTACTTGCCTTCTACACATGGATCTTCAATCTTTACAAGAGGAGAAACACAAGCCTTGGCAACAGTCACTTTGGGAACTTCCAGAGAAGCAAACAAAATAGACATGCCTTCCTTTGAAGGAGAAGAAACATTTTACTTGCACTACAATTTCCCGCCTTTCTGTACAGGAGAAGCAAGACCGCTTAGAGGAACTTCACGAAGAGAAGTTGGACATGGTAATTTGGCACAACGCGCTTTGAAGGGAATGATTCCTGCAGACTGCCCATACACTGTCAGAGTTGTATCTGAGGTGTTGGAATCCAATGGATCCTCCTCTATGGCGACCGTTTGTTCAGGAACAATGGCCTTGATGGATGCAGGAGTTCAATTGAAAAAACCCGTATCTGGAATTGCCATGGGATTGATTTCTGACGGCGATCGTTATGCTGTTTTATCTGACATTTTAGGTGATGAAGATCACTTAGGTGACATGGACTTTAAAGTAACCGGTACAGAAGATGGAATCACAGCCTGTCAAATGGACATCAAAGTAAAAGGATTGTCTTATGAAATCTTGGTAAACGCTTTGAAGCAAGCACGTGAAGGACGTCTTCACATCCTTACAAAGCTGACAGAAACCATTTCTCAGCCAAACGATGACGTGAAAAATCATGCACCTAAAATGGTCACAAGAGTCATTCCGAATGAATTCATTGGCGCTTTGATTGGACCTGGTGGAAAAGTAATTCAAGAGATGCAAAAAGAAACAGGATGCACCATTGTCATCAATGAAGATCCAGTCACTGAAGAAGGAATTGTTGAAATTCTAGGAACCGGTCAAGAAGGAATCGAAACGGTTTTGGCAAAAATAGACTCGTTGCTGTTCAAACCTACCTTGGGCGAAACTTACGAGGTAAAAGTCATCAAAATGTTAGACTTTGGCGCGGTGGTAGAATACATGGAAGCTCCTGGAAACGAAGTATTGCTTCACGTAAGTGAATTGGCATGGGAACGCACAGAAAATGTGAGTGACGTGGTGAATATGGGCGATGTCTTCAATGTCAAATACTTTGGAATCGACTCGAGAACTCGTAAGGAAAAAGTTTCAAGAAAAGCTCTGCTGGAAAAACCAGAAGGCTATGTTGCGAGACCTCCAAGAGACAACAACGACAGAGGAAGAGACAGAAACAGAGGAAGAGACAATCGCAGAGACGACAGAAGGTCTAGAGACTGATCTCTTATTGATTTGTGAATTCGTTCACAATTTCTAAGACCGCTCAAACAACTAGCAGCAGCAAATTTTATTTGCTGCTGCTTTTTTTTGTGCAGCTCCAACAGTCCTGAAAAATATTTTAAAAGGAAGACCTGTCTCCATTAACTGCATATGAAAAAGACTCTTGCAAGAGCAAGAGTCCTTCACCGGTTATAAAATCCCCCCAGAAAATACAACCTAAACAATTTACTTTGGATTGCAAAAACGGACACCCCTATAAATATTAGATGCCGTTAATTACTCAAATATACGAACAACAATTAACATATGTTAATTATTTGTGCATATTTTAACATGTATATACAATTAAAAAGGTGCTTTTACGCCTTGAACATACCGTAAATACAAGAGAAATTGGGCACAAAAAAACTCGCAATAAATGCGAGTTTTTTTAGATTTATAAAATTCCTGTCAAAAATCAATACAAATTGCTGCGCTCGTCTACAATCTCTGAAAAGCTCTCCAAAGCCTTGTACATCTGCCCATTAGCTTTGTTCTGATATGCACGCGTCAAAACACTTTTGGACGCTTCATAGCTCGGCAGCGAAACAGGCAGCTCTTTGTTGGCTACTGAAATCGCAAATACACCTTTCTCTCCCACTATATTTTTCAAAGTGGTATTTGTTGGTACTGCATAGATGGCTCCAACAACAGCGGGTTCAATTCCAACTCCTGAAATGGTTGGTGCACTCATGGTTACATTCGAAAAGGAACGTACGGATGTTTTGAACGCCTCTGCAAGGGCGGCAAGTGACTCTTCGTTCATTTGACTTGCAAGGAGCGCCGCTTTTTTCTCTTTGATTAAAATTGGTTTTACTTTGGCAGCCGCTTTGGAAGGCGCAACCAATCCTTTGTCTGTTTTGTTGGTGAGAACCACTACTGCATATCCTTTTTCCAAATCAAAACGCTTTGAAGCATTGACTGCAGTTTCCTTGTCAAAAGCCCATCGAACAATGGATCTGTTTTTTCCCAAAACGGCAACATCTTCTTCCATCGCCTTGATCCCGGACAAGGTGCGTAGCAAATAATTGTTCTCCTTAGACAAGTCTGAAATATTTTTTCCGGAGGACAGTTCGTAAGCCAATGTTTCTGCATTTTCAAAGATTGCATTCTCAGTTGCTTCAGAAGCTTCTATTTTTCTTCCAAAAGTAGCCATTTGAACTGCTTTTTGAATGTTCTTTTGCCCTGTAATTTTGATGACGTGGTATCCAAATACTGTTTGAACGACGCCTATTTTTCCTTTTTTATTTAAGAAGGTAAAATCTCTAAACTCAGGAACCATTTGCCCGTAAGCAAACCAACCCAAATCGCCCCCTTTGTTTGCATTTGATTTGTCTGCAGAATAGGATTTGGCCAATTTAGAAAATTGGTTGCTTTTTTTCTCAACCACTGACAAGATGCTGTCCGCCAATTTTTTTGCTGCTGCTTCTGTTCTTGTCACAGAGGCATCTGCGGCTCTAGATCCTGCATAAGTCACCAAAATATGACTTGCACTTACAGAATCTGGCATGTTGATGAAATCCACCACTTTTGACAAACGGTAATGGTTTTGAAATTTGTAAGGCCCCACAACGGTTCCTTCAGCAGCGTTGAAAACAGCATCTTCAACGACGGTTGGCAAATTGGATTTGAACACATATTTGGTGTCTAAAGGCAAATCTGCGTCGTTGTCAGCTAAAAAATTGGCCGCGTTAGCAGTTGCTTTAAAAGATGCTGACAGGTAGGTCAACTCATTTTTCAAATCGGCCTCATCTTCTTGAGAAGCCTTGATGTCAAACTTGACATAGTTGATGTCTCTACTCGCTTCTTCTGAAAACTCGTCTGAATGCGCTTGAAGGTAGTCCGCCACCTCAGCAGAACTCACAGAGACCAAACTATCGGCTACGGAACTGTAAGGAACTAGGACAAAGGAACCACTCATCTTGGTTTGTGCTTCTAGGTAACTTTGCTCTCCAGCTGCCAAAGAAGCACCTAGACCCAACTTTACCAATTGCGTATACGCTTGTTTTTCAAGATTGCTCTTTACACTTTTTTCAGTTTCCAACCAATTTAGCCATGCAGCATCCGATTGTTCTGCGGCATTTTCCTTTAAGTTGGCCAAATATTCTTTGAGCTTCTCTTCGTCAAAAAGACCGAGCTCGTTTTGAAACAACGGAGCATTTTTGATGGAAGGAATTTCGATGACAGCATCCCAAACATCTTTCTCTCCTACGACAATGCCAGCTTCATCAAGTTGTGTTTTGTATATCTTTTCACTCAAAACACGTTTCCAAACCGCAGTCACTGCCTGCATGTCAGAAACGGAAGATTTTGCGTTGGATTTGTAAGCTTCCACTTGAATTGCAAAGTCTCTCCTACTGATGGTTTCGCCATTAACGGACCCTACAGCGTTGACCTTACTTGAGTTGAAAAAATCTAAAATGTCTTTTGGACTTGCAACAAAAGCAAACAGCGCCAAACCGATGATTACGATTAAAAACATTGAGCGCTCTCTAATTTTTGATAATATTGCCATTGTATGTAGTGTTATAGTTATTTGATAGTGTGCGAAAATACAATTTAGTATTTAATTAAAAAAGTTATAAAGTTTAGAATTTTTAAAAGATTCGCAAGAGGGAGGCTGTTTCAAATCAACTCAGCTAAATTCCTTGAATACCAGGAGATGGCATCAGGCCGAAAAGACCTTAAAGAGGACTTCTTCAATTCTAGAACTACTTCCTTTCAATACTTCTATCTCAAAATTATCGATGCGTACAAAAGTGCCTTTTTCGGGAATACTTTCAGTGTGTTCTAAAATAAATCCCCCCAAAGTTTCGTAACCTTCTTCTTTTGGAATGTTCAGATCATAGGTGTCATTGAGGTAGTCTATTTCCAATCGGGAAGAGAATTTGTACTCAAAATCTGAAAGCTGAACATCAATCAATTCGATGCTGTCGTGTTCGTCTTCAATTTCACCGAACAACTCCTCAATCACATCTTCAACTGTGATCAGACCAGAAGTGCCGCCGTACTCATCCAAAACCAAAGCGATGCTTTTCCGTTTGATGGTCAAAACATTCATCGCGTCATTGATGGTAATGGACTCTGGCACAAACTCAACAGGCATTAAAACCGACTTGATACTTTTGGGCTTTTTAAAAAGGTCAAAAACATGGACATAGCCCAACACGTCGTCCAAGGACGTTTTGTAAACAATGATTTTTGAAAGCCCCGTTTCTGTAAAAATATTTTTGAGATTGGGGATGGATTCGTGAATCTCAACAGCGATGATCTCGGTTCTAGGAACCATAATTTCGCGTGCTTTTACTTTGTGAAAATCAAGAGCGTTTTGAAAAATTTGAATTTCAGAATCGACCTCTTTGGTTTCGTCTTTGGTATCCATTTGCTCTGTGATGTAATCTCCAAGTTCCTCTTTGCTAAATTCTGTTTGGGAAACCAATTCATCGGTGTTGAAAAAGGTTTTTAGAAAAAAGTCAGAAATCAAGGTGATAAAATCAGAGATGTAATAAAAGAGGATGAAAAAAAAGTAAGCGGGAATGGCAAAGAGTTTCAAAGCTTCGTTGGCATAAATTCTAAAAATAGCTTTGGGTAAAAATTCTGCCGTAACCAGAATGATCAATGTTGAGATAATGGTCTGCAACAGCAGCGCTGAAAACTCGTTTTCTAAAACAAAGGGAAACAAAGGACTCAAAAGACCCGTAATAAAGGACCCCATATAATAACTATAGACCACCAATGAGATGTTATTTCCGACAAGCATGGTCGTGATGAACTTAGACGATTTTTCGGTGAGTTTGATTAAAATCCCCGAGACCATCCCGTCCTTTTTTTTCTCCAACTCTATGTGGAGTTTGTTAGAAGACACAAAGGCAATCTCCAAACCCGAAAAAAAGGCGGACAGCAGGATTGATGTGACAATAATGATGAGTTCTAACTCCATTTTTATAAGAGCGAAACCTTTTTTGAGCTTCGCAACAAAAACGCCAAGAGACTGGGCATTGTTTTTTTAGGACCTCTTTTTACGAAACCTGCGTTTGAAAAAAAACATAAAAAAAGACAAAACTCCAAAACCTAATGACAGGTAGGCTTTCTCGGGTTCTTCTGTCCACTTCAATGCTCCTTCAACAAAAAAAACAACTCCTATTACCAAATAGGCGTATTCAAAATATGTACTAAACTTGTGCATGTCTATTCTTCCTTAAGGTGTAAATTTCCACTCATTTTTTTCAAAACCCAGCCTTTCAAGTCTTGCCGCGATTCAAAGCCAGTTCCAATAATGGTGTCTTTTTCAAGAGTCAAAACAAAGGGTTTTTCGGTAAAGATATAATTTGTTTTTTGATCCCAATACAATTGGGAAGTTTCTAGTTTTGACTGTTCCGTATGGTTGAAAACCTCAACATCTCCAACAATTTCTGAGACCGAAGTTTTGGCATAGCTAATGGCATAATTTCCGGTAATTGTGGTGGAATCTTTTCCTGTCTTATCGATGGTGACCAACTGAATGCCTTTGGGAAATTCGGAATAGGGATGCTCTTTTCGGTTGGAAAAATCTAAGAGCAAAGGAGTCAACAAACGAAAGACCACTTTTCCTGAATCTTTGTAAACGTGTACCACATTTTCAGACTCTCCAATTGGCAAATTCTTGTCTGCCAAAAAATCATTGACTTCTTGGACACTGTTTACACATGAAAAAAACATTGCCATCCCTGTTAAGGCAGCAATGTTTATCCATCTATTTCTCTTATTTTCCAAGTGTTCTAATTAAATGAATGACCGTTCTCTTGGGAGAAGGCAATTGGGAATCCTTCTAAATTAAGGAATTTTTACGGTTTCACCAATCCAACACCCGATTCTAAAAGGATCTCCAGAAGTCAATCCTTCGGTAAAAATCAATTTCTTAGAAGGGACTGAAGAGCGGTAGCTTTTGCTGTATTTTCCAGCGATGCTTCTGTGAGTAGGATCTACGGTCCCTGCTTTGTTCGCCAAATTCAAGGCCGCTACATAAACCATCTTTTTTTCAAATTCTGAGTTTCCACAAGAATTTGCACTGGAAGCGTAAAGGCTGGCAATCAGAAGATAGGCTTCGCCCATACTTCTCTTATTTTGAATCGCTTTGTAAGCATAGCTTCTCGCTTCAGACTTGCGTCCTTTCTTTTTCATTATTTGGGCAATTTTATACAGATAACCCGCGCGCTTAAACACGTCCGTTTCTTGTGCTACAGCTTGTTCGAAATATCCTTTCGCCTTGTCAAACTGATTGTTTTTTAACAAGATGCCCGCATAAAAAACCGAAGCTTCTGGCGAAGGCTCAGCAGCGACATAAGCCTCTACAAGTTGATCGTACAAGGGGTCTTCTGTACATTCTTTTTTATACATTCTTGATACCGAACTCTTCAACCAAGCCGCGTTGCTCTTGTTGGCTTCAAATTCACTTGAGTACAATGGAATCAGGCGTTCACAGGTAGAAAGATCAATGATCATCTTGTCCAAACCTCCCTCTACTTTTCCAATCGCTTTTGAATTGTTTTCATAAGCTCTTTTCAATTTTTTCTGTTTGGGAGTCAAGGCATTCCCTTTTTCCTCTTTGGCAGAGTAGGCATCCAATTTGGTTGCGTAGTAGTTCAATTTGTCTTTTACAGCTTGCAACAGCACGTCATAGGTGTCAAAAATAACCTGAACATTGCCATCCTTGTTCTTGTTTGTTACGAATCTGAAATACCTGTAAATGGATTTTACGCCCATCTTTGAAGGATCGATCTGATAGGCTTTTTCGAGCATGACCAGCACTTCCTCATCAGTACTTCCGTTGTCGTGTATAAAGCCTGCATAATCGCTGTACAGCTTTGCCAAATTTTTTGGGTAGTGTTGGATTCGTTGGTCAAAGACCCTGCGCACCAATGCGATGGCTGCTGGTTTGTCTTCCGCAGATGCTTTCTTCAAACGGTCTTTTGCAATGGTAATGCCCAATTTGTAAATGTTTACAGAGAGCTTGGGACTGTTGTCCATGCACCACAACCAATTTTCATAGGCCGCCTCGTAATTTTTTGATTTGTAATCTCCCTTAAAAAGATTGTATTTGATCATTGCTTCTTGATTGACTTCTTGTGCTGTTGTAGCTGAGAAGGTCAAAAATAAAAAAGCTGCTATTGTGACTAATTTCTTCATCTTTGTCTGTCTATAATTGTGTGCTAATTAATCTATTTTTCGTTTTCGAAACCATTTGTCTCCCAAAGAAAGGCTCAATTTGAGGTTGATGTATTTTTCTTCTACCAAAGTATCCGTGACTTCTCCTTTGATTCCGTATTCCACCCCAACATTCAAATCAGACAAGCCCTTGCCCATGGGAAGTCCTATACCAAAAGACATGCCAAAATCTGTGATTTCAGTGCCGTCTAAATACATTCCTGAATTTTCATACTTGATTCCAGCTCTGTATACCACCCGGCTAAAGTAGCTGGACAAGGAATTGTATTTTGGAATAAAGTACCCCCCTAAAGAAATCCGTTGGTAGTTGTCAAACTTCAGTTGTCGCACATTGTTTTGCAAAGTCGATCCGTTGTAGGTCACCGCATCGTTGAAGCTGTATTCTATACTTGCATACCACTTGGTCAATTCACCATAACCAACGGCAAGGGTTTTATTTAATGGATTGTTGATACTGCCCTCTTTTGTCACAGGTGCCAATGTGTTTTTGACTGACTCAAAATCAGCGGAAAAGAATCCACTGTAAAAGCTGCTTGTTTCTGTGACTTTAAGATCCTTGCTTTTGAGGAATGTCATTCCCAAATTATAAACTTGTTTTTTAGAAACTTTTCCTTGGTAGTGCAGTCCCAATTTGGTGTCAAAACCTCGGAGAACCGCTGTTGTTTTTTCACGGGTATCGTAGAGAATCCCATTTTGCTGGTGGGTGATGGTGTTTTCCAGATCTCCAAAAACATAGGCGCCTTCAATTCCAACAGAAAGCCCCTTGAAAACACGAACTCCCATGCCAAAAAACAAACTATTGCTGCCTCCATTCCCTTCATAGGTATACAATCCTTCATCTGTAGCAATGTCTCCATCGGTCAATGCATAACCCACAGCTGTTTTGGCGCGAAAACCAGTTGTAAAACCAGCTTTGTTTCCCAACGGAATTCCCAAAGCTACATATGGGATTGAAAAAACGGATGTTTTCTGCTGCACATCTGCATCACTGATGGTAGTTTGTGAATTGACCACTCCCACCGAAAAATTCGTAAAACGCAAGCCCGACAAACTTGCAGGATTGCTAAAATTCAAGTGGACAGGGTCCGAGATGGCAGTTCCTATCCCACCCATCATCGATTCTTCAATGGTTTTTGCTTGGAAAAGGGTTCCAATACCAAAAAAAGAATAGGGCGTGTCTTGCTGTTTTTGAGCGGCCATGCCAACAGAAAAAATCAAAGCAAAAAACAGGATGGTTTTGTGTGTCATTTGTGTGTGTTGTGAATCAAAATTGCGCGCAAACCTTCCGCTAGAAAATTCGGTTGCGCAAATATGCCATTTTTTAATCTTTTAGACAAGTAATTGGCGTCTCCTCCTGTTAAAACTACTGTTAAATCGACAAATTGGCCTTGCGTTTTCGCGACAAAGCCCTCTATTTCAAAAACCAAACCGTTGACAACTCCAGAATGCATGCTCGCATCACTATCACTTCCAATTAAATCTGAGTCAAAAACAGGCTCCAATAAAGGTAGGTTTTCGGTCTGGGAAGCCAGTGCTTTGTAGCGCATTTTTAAACCGGGAGAAATGGCGCCCCCAAGGTATTCATTTTCAGCATTCTTGACATCGTAGGTAACACAGGTTCCTGCATCGATGACCAATACATTCTTGGCAGGATACTGATAGGCTGCAGCGCTGACCAAGGCAATGCGATCCACTCCCAAAGTTGCAGGACTTTGGTATCGGTTTTGAAAGGGCACAGGAGTCGACGTTGACAAGAGTATTACTTCTTGAAAGCGCGACAACAATTCATAAAGAGTTGCAGTCATCGAACCTACAGAGGACAAAATTACTTTGGAAATCTTGTGTGATGAAAAAATGGCGGAGACAACTTTCAAGAAATCACTTTCGCCGCAATCTTCTCTTCGCAAGAGTTGCTGTCCTTTAAAAACAACTATTTTGATACGGCTGTTTCCAGCATCGACAATTAGGTAGTTCATGATTGCTTTTCTAGACCCAAAGATACAAATAGATTTTTTTAAAAATTGTTTGCATATATCTAAATAATACCGCTATATTTGCAACCGCTTTGACAAACAGCGTCCCTGCAGTCAGTAGCGAAAATGGTGCCTTAGCTCAGTTGGTAGAGCAATGGACTGAAAATCCATGTGTCCCTGGTTCGATTCCTGGAGGCACCACAAAATTATCCCGTAACTCATTTACAAACAATGACTTACGGGTTTTTTGTTTTTTAGAGTTGCTCCAA
>ERZ1048872.975-NODE-975-length-26433-cov-48.968496_pt1 | contig 26433 bp, 30 predicted proteins | sample MGYA00383100_ERZ1048872 | MGnify/ENA primary metagenome ERZ1048872 (study PRJEB29581, sample SAMEA5548370) | metagenome | biome: marine; feature: coastal; material: water | depth 50 m | study: Short-term variability in the microbial, nano- and picoplankton...
CTGCATCTTTGGTCAAACGTTTAACCATGTAACTGACGTCTTTATCTCCACCCTGGGCAGCCAGTTGAAGGCTGCGAAGGTTAACGTCATAAAACGCCATATTGGTCAGATGCGCGCCGCTGTCATTAAACCCCGGCAGTAACTTGGGGTTCATCAATAGTTCTCGTACCACCTTTAAGTCACGATTCGCTGTCACCGTGCTCCAGGTTAAATCAGTATCAAAACTTCTTAGCATTTGGAGCATAAAGTCACCTTCATCTGCTATCCAAAAGAAATCTTTTTGCACTAGCTTTTGTTCAGCTTTCGTCACGGGCTCCTGACACTGATCTTGTTTTATCAATACAACACGATCAAAAACCGATTGAAAGTCCATGCCCTCCCAATTCTTTTGAGGGCATCTATCCACTGTCATATCAGCCAGTGTTCGGTTAAATGCGAAATCTTCAAGGTTAAAATTTCGCTTCAGTCGATCTAGATTCCACCCCTGCTTACCTCTCATCCACATTGACTTGAATGACTTGATGTAATCTGGCTCGTGCATTATTTTTTGCCGAGCTTCCCGATCCTCAAGGTCAGTTTCATTGAGTCGACGCAATTCAGGTATTTCTTCCGCGATCGGAGTGATCGCCCCATCAGACCATATTTTAAAAGGTGCCCCCAAGGCTTGCATATGGAAGTCTCCTCTCACGAGGGACGAATTAAGCAACTTGGATAATGTTTTTACCATCCTAGAGAGTTTCCAATTGTTGGCAATATCTAAAGCTGCCACCACGGTTGTTCTCAAAGGTTTCCCGTGGAGTCTTCCGCTAGTGAGCAAGAAGGTTCTCAAGGTACCTATGACACTGTCTTTCGGAGGCGTCGCCTGCCAAGTAGACTCCTGCTCTCTGACTACTTGAGCGAGCTGCTTGAGCTCACCGTATTTTGCAAACTGAGTCGGAATGGTTTTTTCACAGTGTGGCTGAGCAGCCAAATAATGAAACGGAAGTGCATCTGTTGAGAAGCCCGCGTAACCGCTCTTTAGGGCATCAGAAAGAGTATCTGCCATGCTGTTAAGTTCAGCACTGGTAGGGTCTCGAGTAACGCTATTATCAAAACCCATTGCATCAATACGCAGCATCGAGTGAGGAAATAATACCGCCACATTTGGCCCCAAATTGAGTTGCTCTAAGTGATCCAAATAGGCTTTCGGGTTGTCCCACGTAATACTGTCTGCACAGTCCTTGAGCACAGTCTTAGGAATATTTTCAACCCGCGCATAACAACTGACGATGGGATCATTAGTGCCATCTCTCTGAGAGCCAAAAGCTAACCCTAAGCTACAGTTAGCAATCACCACCGAGGTGGTGCCGTGGCGGGTAGATTCAGGCAGCCCGGGAGCTACCTCTAACTCCAAATCGTAGTGAGTATGTATATCGAATAGCCCAGGCATGAGCCATAGACCTTCTGCATCAACAACCCTACCAACATTACTTGCCGTTAAATCCTTGCCTCGTGCAATAATTTTTCCATTTGCAATAGCAACGTCTTGGACAACAGGAACGTCTCCATTGTTGAATACTTTAGCATTCTTAATCAGCGTATCGATTTTTTGAATTTCCGAACTCATTTACTGTGATTCTCGTCAGCTTGTAGTTGAAAGAGTATTGCACTTAGTCGAAATTAAGGTCAAGCTTCTGGCCCTTGCTACCGTGACCTCAGGGTACTGGAAATTTTCTCTTGGAGCGCCGAATAGTGTCAATTGACAATCTTGATTCAACCACCCCGAAGCAATGGCAGTCTAGAGGACAGCTTAAAACCTTATTGGGTCACTCCATTTTTGTTGTCGACGAGGGCGCCGAGACCTTACCCACTATTGTGCTACTTCATGGATTTCCCACAGCAAGTTGGGATTGGGTACCGATTTGGCAAGCGCTCTCAAAGAACTATCGGCTAATTGCTCTAGATATGCTGGGCTTTGGATTGTCTGAGAAACCTAATCATCGAAACTACACTATTCACCAACAGGCCGATATTGTTGAGGCTTTAATTAAAGATAAACAGCTTAAAAAGTTCCATGTATTAGCTCATGATTATGGCGATACCGTGGCCCAGGAATTACTAGCTCGGCAAGTTGAAGGTTGCGGCGAAGGTTTGTGGCTCTCATGTTGTTTTCTTAATGGAGGTTTGTTTCCTGAAACCCATCGTGCACTGCTGACACAAAAACTGTTGTTAAGTCCTCTGGGTAAATTTCTTAACCGTTTAACTGGGTTTTCGAAATTTAGCCGTAATTTTAGTTCCGTTTTTGGTCCACAAAGCAAACCCACAGAGCAAGAGCTATTGCATTTCTGGTGGTTAATTAATTTCAACAACGGAAAACATATTTTCCACAATCTGATTACGTACATGCGTGATCGTCTCGAGCATCGAGAGCGCTGGGTCAATGCTTTACAGAAATCGGCTGTTCCACTGGGCTTAATTAATGGGTCCGTAGATCCAGTTTCAGGTGCGCATATGGTGGCTCGATACAAAGAGTTAGAATGTCGGCTTGATTATTTAGCTGAATTACCCTTAATTGGCCACTACCCTCAGGTGGAGGCCCCCGCTGAGGTAACAAAACACTATCAAGAGTATTTAAAGTCAGTTTTAACAAGCAATGCTGTAGCGTCAAATGACTGAAAGTCAGCCAAACAATCCTTTACACGGTATCACTCTAGAGAAGGTGGTAACTAACCTCGTTGACCATTATGGCTGGGGTGAACTTGCACAGCGCATCAACATTAATTGCTTTAAGAGTAATCCTTCCATTAAATCATCTTTAAAGTTTTTACGCCGAACGCCTTGGGCCAGAGACAAAGTAGAGAATTTATACATTTCGACATTCGTGCTACCCTCCCCGTCGCCTTGGGGGCGCCGAAACCCAGAATGATAAAAGCTAGAACAACATGATCTTAAGGATTTGTAATGACCTATATGCAACTAACCTACCTGCACCTTGGTTCTTTGGTGCCAGCTTTTGTCATCGGTACTTACTTGCTACTCAATCGCAAAGGAACCCCAGTTCATAGGTTTCTAGGCAAAATTTATATGGGGCTAATGCTGTTTACCGCCTTCATCACTCTTTTTATGGAAGCCTTGGTGGGCCCTAAATTTTTAAATCACTTTGGTTTCCTCCACTTGCTAAGCTTATTTGTTTTATACACGGTGCCCACCGCCTATAGAGCTATACGTGCCGGCAACATCGAGTTGCATAAACGTAAAATGGTTGGTTTATATGCGGGTGCTCTTCTGATAGCGGGGGCTTTCACACTGTCACCTGGGCGCTTAATACACTCCTGGCTGTTCGGCTAGTTTAGTAAAACATTTTGGCGACTTGCAGCGTAGTAGTCCAAGCAGTAGCATAGCTAGCAACAAACCCCTCTCTTGGACACCATCGCCATCAAACAGGTTACTCTTTATTTTTCACTTATTTTTGCTCTGTGTAGCACTGCTACAAGTGTCATTTCTGATGAAATAAGAGTAGCTGTGGCAAGTAATTTTTCTGGTGCAATGAAGGCGATAGTGTCAGAGTATGAAGAGACCTCCGAGCATAAAATCGTGCTTTCATTTGGCTCTACGGGTAAGCACTACGCGCAAATAATAAATGGGGCTCCGTTTGATCTTTTTCTTGCTGCAGACTCTGCACGGCCGCAGCTTTTAGAAGATCAAGGTATCGCGATTATCGGCAGCCGCACCACCTACGCACGAGGAAAGCTAGCCGTCTGGGCCTCGAACCCGGAGATCAAGGATATTAAAGTCGCCCTAAATAACCACGAAGATATGCGCCACTTGGCTTTTGCTAACCCTAAATTATCTCCCTATGGCATAGCTGCGCAGCAGGTGCTGATGACACTTGATCTATGGCCGAAAGTGCAATCCAAATTAGTGCGTGGGGAGAACATCGCCCAAACATTTCAGTTCGTGCACAGTGGTAATGCTGATTTAGGTTTTGTTGCATATTCTCAGGTAATCAATCCTAAGCAACCTTTACAAGGTAATTGGTGGATACCTCCACAATCTCTTTATAGCCCGATCGATCAGCAAGCAGTATTATTAAATAATAGACAAGCACCAAAGGATCTTTTGGAATTCTTGAAGAGCCCCTTGGCGGGTCAACTTATTCAACATTACGGGTACGAGTTACCATGATACTCACCGAGCAGGATTTAACCGCGCTCTTTGTAACGCTTAAATTGGCGTCAGTGAGTACCCTCGTGTTATTAGTTGTCGGCACACCTCTGGCTTGGTGGCTATCAAAAAGCCAATGGCGATTTAAATACCTTATCGAAGCCATCATTGCTCTACCCCTAATCTTACCACCTACAGTGCTCGGCTTTTATCTTCTTGTGTCTATAGGCCCCAATGGCCCAATCGGGGGCCTCGTTGATGCTCTTGGTGGTGCGCCATTAGCTTTTACCTTCACAGGGTTAGTCATTGGTTCGGTCTTTTATTCTATGCCCTTTGTTGTGCAACCATTACAAAATGCCTTTTCATCCATTGGCCAAAGACCTTTGGAAGTGGCGGCTACACTCCGAGCCTCACCTATGGATCGTTTTTTTACCATAGCCGTACCAATGGCTAAGCCAGGATTCATTACAGCTAGCGTATTGGGCTTTGCTCATACTCTCGGTGAGTTTGGCGTAGTATTGATGATTGGTGGAAATATTCCCGGCAGCACCCAGGTGGTTTCAATTGCCATTTATGACCATGTTGAAGCCCTTGAGTATGGGCAAGCCCATTGGTTGGCGGGAAGTCTCTTGGTACTTTCCTTTTTAATGTTAATTGTGGTTTACGGCGCCAACCGCCGTTACACGGTGGCTCAACCATGAGCATAGAGGTGCGCTTTGGGATTAAACGAGGTGAGTTCTCTTTAACTATCGATACTGAGATTCCAGAGCACGGCGTCACCGCTATTTTCGGTGCCTCAGGTAGCGGTAAGACAACCCTGTTAAGAGCTATTGCTGGTTTAGAAGCACCCGAAAACGGTTACCTAAAAGTCGGCGGTGTTGTATGGCAAGATACGAATACATTTTTACCAACCCATGAACGTAAAATCGGTTATGTCTTCCAAGAGCCTAGCCTGTTCCAACACCTCAATGTGCAGGATAATATCAATTATGGCTTGGCACGTTCTAAGAGAGACAATACAGAGCGCTCACTAGACGAGGCAATAAGCCTTCTGGGCATTGAGCATCTGTTGAAAAGAATGCCGTGGCAGTTATCGGGGGGCGAGCAACAGAGGGTCGCTATTGTAAGAGCCTTGGTGACAGATCCATCTATGCTATTGCTAGATGAGCCGTTGGCCGCTTTAGGTGATGAGCAAAAAGCAGAAATATTGCCCTATCTTGAATCCGTTTATCAGCAACTAGATATCCCCGTCCTCTATGTGAGTCACTCTAGAAATGAAGTTGCTCGTCTTGCAGATCATATATTGTTACTCGATAAAGGCACGATTACAGCCTATGGCAAAGTGACTGATATTTTTACTTCCTTGGATTTACCTCTCGCCCATCAAGCACATGCAGAGACTATTATTGACACCACAGTCATTTCCTATGACGCTGAATTTGGCTTAGCTACTTTGAAATTTTCAGGGGGTCAGTTTGTTGTGGCCAGCAACCCGCTGGAGAGTCAGACAAATGTTCGACTGCAGATTCTAGCGCGTGATGTCAGTGTTACCCTTGAGCATCAGAAAGACACGAGTATCCTCAATATTTTTCCGGTTACTATTGATCACCTTGTCAAGGAAAGCAGCTCGCAAATGACCCTTAGGCTACTTGCTGGCAAGACACCTCTACTCGCAAGGGTAACCTGTAGGTCAGCCCAGTCACTCAATCTTAAGATCGGTGACATGGTCTATGCCCAAGTCAAAACAGTCGCGTTACTAAGATAGCAAAGTAGGAGCTGGCCAATAACATGATGATACGCTCCTCCCTGGAACATGAGCTTGAATATTTACAGGCTTTCCTCGTTGAGCAGGGAAGTAACCAATGGAATTATCTCCCTGAAGCTGGCGTGAACGAGCAGTTCCAGCGTCTGACTCTGGGGTCTGATCGCTGCTTAGTGGCAGTCGATAACGAGGCTGTTGTAGGCATGGCTATCTATCGTCAACCCGGTGATGCCCCCAAGATTTTTACCAACTTTGTCAACCTCAGTCATGTGGTTTATGTCGCTGAGGTGGTGGTCCACTCAGAGTTCACTGGTAAAGGCATTGGCAGCGCCCTTATGGATGAAATTATAATGATTGCAAAAAAGTTGGGGGCTAAAGAATTGGTTATAGATCGCCATGAGCAGAATTTAGCCTCTGCTGGTATGATGAGAAAAGTGGGGTTTAAGGAGCTAGATTGTTTTGTTGATCTAAGACGACGAGAGACAGGCAGTCAAAAAACATCCATCCTTAATCTTAAATTACAAGATTAGATCCCAAAAGCCAAAAACCAGGAGCCTTGGTATGGAACAAACTTCAAAGCTAAAGAGCCAGTTCCACCTGTTTAGTCAGAGACGGTTTTTACCCTTCTTTATTACACAGTTTCTCGGCGCGCTAAATGATAACCTTTTTAAAAATGCCCTTTTAGTCATTGTTGTAAGCTCCGCTGTAGCCGGTTCAGATGCTAGCACTAACTTCACCACGAATTTTGCCGTCGGGTTATTTATTCTGCCGTTTTTTTTGTTTTCTACGACAGCGGGACAATTAGCAGATACCTACGATAAAGCCCGCTTAATGCGTAAAGTAAAGTTTGCTGAGATCTTTATAATGCTGGCAGGAAGCTATGCATTGATCACACTAAATCTTGATTTTATGCTGATTATTTTATTTTTGTTGGGTACCCAATCCGCTTTTTTTGGGCCTTTGAAGTACTCACTCATACCGCAACATCTGAGTAACGAGGAATTGTTAGCAGGCAATGCTCAGGTGGGAATGGGAACCTTTGTTTCTATCTTACTGGGAACTCTTATCGGTGGCTGGATGGTGACACTGGATAACGGCATCACCATGTTATGCGGATTAACCGTTACTGTAGCTCTAATTGGTTGGTTAAGTAGCAGGGAGATTCCCCCGGCCCCCTCAGAAAATCCAGGTAAAAAGCTGCGCCTAAACCCCATCACAGAAACCTCTGTAAATTTTGGCTTAGCACGCGAAAATCGTACGGTCTTTTACTGCATTATGGCGATCTCTTGGTTTTGGTTGTATGGCGGTTGTTTTCTAACGCAGGTTCCAAACTACACTGTGACTGTCCTTAATGGCCACCCCCGCTTAATTTCTATTTTGCTGGGGGCCTTTATTGTTGGTATCGCCGTCGGCTCCCTACTCTGTAATCGTCTATCTAGGGGAGTTGTCGAACCGGGCATTGTTCCCCTAGGAGCGCTGGGGCTAAGTATTTTTGCTTTTGATTTAAGTTTTACATCGATGGCCTATCAAGAAGCTCATGCATCCATGAATGATATTATGCCGGGTCAGTTCTTTGGTCTTAGCAGCGGTCCGCGTATATTGATCGACTTAATGCTGATTGGCACTTTTGGCGGTTTTTTTATCGTGCCACTAAATTCTATGGTTCAACAGCGCACGGCCAGTAACAAACGTGCACGTGTTCTCTCTGTCAACGCGATCGTCAATGCGGCATTTATGGTGGGAGGCAGTCTGCTTGGGATATTTTTTCTCAGCTTTTTAGGCTGGAGTATTATGGAGTTTTTTATTATTGTAGCTGTAATGAATCTGATCTTCGTTGGAATAATTTTTATACGAGTACCTGAATTTTTCTCGCGCTTTTCATTGTGGTTATCAACTCGGTTTAAACTGACCTCTAATCGTTAAAAGGGACGCTATCGCTTATGCAACTTTCATCACGAATTCTATTGGGGATGACGCTTGGCATCATTCTAGGTTTGATACTCAATGCCTTGGGTGGGGATGATCCTAACAAGACCCCTATGATTGCTTGGTTTGTTAATAATATCTTCGATGTTATTGGTCAGATTTTTGTCATATCTTTGAAGTTATTGGTTGTCCCTTTGGTATTCTTCTCTCTGGTCTGCGGCTCTGCCTCTATGGGTGAAGATGTGAAAATGGGACAGGTTGCTTTAAAAACTGTCGCCCTTTACCTAACAACTACTGCAATTGCTGTGAGTCTTGCTCTGACCGTTGCCAATATTGTTGACCCAGGCGTGGGGATCAATACATCTGAAGCTGCAAATTATGTCGCTAAAGAGGCGCCGTCATTTAAAGAGGTCTTTATTGGAATTTTTCCCTCTAATCCTTTTCAGGCCATGGTAGAGGGAAATATGTTACAGGTGATCGTATTCGCTATCTTGGTGGGTGTGTCAATATTACAAGCGGGCGAATCTGGACAGACAGTATTGCGTGGGTGTCAGATGATTAGCGATGTCATTATGCGCATGGTATCTATCTTGATGAATCTTGCCCCTTATGGCGTGTTTTGTCTGCTGGCAAAATTATTCACTAGCCAAGGTTTCTCAGCAATTGTTAACCTTGCGCTCTATTTTGGCACCATAGTGTTTGTTCTTCTATTGCATGCCAGTACGGTATACACCAGTATATTTGCTCTGCTTACACGATTAAATCCAATAACTCTCTTCAAAAATATGCGTCCAGCTCTACTATTTGCCTTTAGCACGTCATCTAGTAATGCGACTATGCCTATTACTTTAAATGTCGCTAAAACACGTGTCGGTGCACACAATTCAATTGCGTCATTTACAGTACCCTTAGGTGCCACGGTGAACATGGATGGCACGGCTATTATGCAAGGCATTGCCACCGTATTTATTGCTCAAGCCTATGGCCTTGATTTATCCATGGGTGAGTACGTTGCAGTTATTGCCACAGCTACCCTTGCATCCATAGGAACGGCAGGAGTGCCCGGCGTAGGCCTAATTACGCTAGCAATGGTCTTGCAACAAGTGGGCTTGCCGGTTGAGGGAATAGGCTTAATTATCGGTGTAGATCGACTATTGGATATGCTGAGAACGGTGGTTAATGTGTCTGGTGATGGAATGGTAACTGCGGTTGTTGCCCACAGTGAAGGACGCCTAGATGAAACTATCTTTAACGACACATCTGAGCAAGAAACGCCTCTAAAAGCACCGGGAAATTAGAACCACAGAGATGGTTGCGGCAGGCTTACTTTTTCAAAGGTTATATTAAGCCTTTAATAGTAAGCCGTAGCCGAGGTGGTCAATACCAAGGGTGACGCTACCTCTTCGCGCTTTACAATTCCGCATATTTGCTCAACCAGCTCAAGAGCAAAATCAATGGCTGTTCCAGGACCCTGACTGGTAATGCAATTTCCATCAACTACGACACGAGATTCTGTATCTACCTCTTTGGCAATTAACGATTGATAAAACCGTGGATGGCTAGTCGCAGTCTTATCAGCTAATAATCCTTTACTGCCCAAGACTACTGCTGGGGCAGCACATATAGCGGCATAAAACTTTCCCTGTTGTGCTTGGCTACGTAATAGTTGATCCAAGATTTCACTGGCAGCGAGATGGTCTGCCCCCTCTATTCCCCCCGGAACCGCAATCAAATCCCAAGCCTTATCCGCACAATCAGCAATAAAGCTATCGGCCACAATAGTGGTACCACGAGCCGCTGTAATCTGCTTAGTTTTACCAACACCAACAGAGGCTACTGTGACCTCTACTCCAGCTCTGCGTAGCACATCTATAATGGTGACAGCTTCTATCTCTTCACTCCCATCAGCAATGGGAACTAAGGCTTGTTTAGTCATGTGATTTCCCTTTTTATCCAACATCTGTATAGGTTACACTGTGCCCGAATTAATCTATTCTGTCACGGGAAGACCATGAAAATTTATATATTGCAGAAGCACGATAAAACGACGCTTAATAGCGATTTAGAATGGATCTCAGACATCAAACCCAGTGATGTTTTTTATACTCCTCACAGAGACATCGCTCTCAATCAACTCATCGAACTCAACGCTAAAAATATTGATCTAAGGGCAGATATCGTTGAGTGCGACGCGGATTCTAAAGGACGTCCAGTGCTTTTGCTCGAAGCTGAAAATACACAACAGGTTGCTATCGGCGTCCAACCTGATGCAGCTTGATAGAGGATAGTATTTTGTCTTTAGATTCCAACCTAGAGTTATTTAGCGATCCTGCAAAAGCAGATCGCCTTACCGGAATTACTAGAGGTATCGAAAAGGAAAGTCTACGTGTACAAACAACGGGACATCTTGCTCAAACCCCCCACCCTAGAGCCCTAGGTTCAGCGCTAACTCACCCAAGTATCACCACAGATTTTTCTGAAGCTCTGTTGGAGTTCATTACCCCACCCTCATCATCAATCACAACGGTGATGAGTCAGTTAGATGAAATTCATCGAATTACCTACCAGCATATCGGCGACGAATTACTCTGGGTTAACAGCATGCCTTGTCAGTTAGGTTCAGATGACGGTATTCCAATCGGTCGTTATGGCACTTCAAATATCGGGATGATGAAGAATATTTATCGCCGAGGTCTTGGGCATCGGTATGGCCGTTTGATGCAAACAATTGCTGGTATTCACTACAATTTTTCTGTTCCGGATACCCTGTGGGAAGATCTTCATAGCTTGACTGGCAATGACCAGCCACTGCAAGACTTCAAATCAGACGGTTATTTCAGTCTGATACGAAACTTTCGCCGATATTCGTGGTTGTTACTTTATTTGCTGGGAGCCGCACCAGCGGTCTGTAAAAGTTTTGTTCGCGATCGTGAACATCGTCTTGTCCCTTTTGGTCAAGATAACCACAGCTTACATCAGCCCTTTGCAACTTCCCTGCGAATGGGCGACTTAGGTTACCAAAGCGATGCGCAAAGCTCTTTGGTGGTTTGCTACAACGATTTAACTCAATATACCGATACCCTCTCTGAAGCTATTTCTTTAGGTTATCCTCCTTATGATGAAATAGGTTTGAAAGAAGCTAATGGTGACTATAAACAGCTGAATACCCACCTCATACAAATCGAAAATGAGTTCTACAGTTCTATTCGACCCAAACGGACCGCCGCGTCTGGAGAAACACCGGTACATGCGCTAAAGGAACGCGGGGTAGAATATATAGAAGTGCGATGTTTAGATCTTAATCCTTTGCTGCCCTGCGGCATAGATGAGGAGACCATCTGTTTTTTAGATACCTTTTTGTTATTTTGTTTATTCCAAGATAGCCCAAAAACCAATGCCTCAGAATATGCACAAATTCCAGAGAATATTAATCGTACAGTCTATGCTGGGCGAGATCCGAATTTAACTCTACTCCAGGGGGATTCAGAAATTCCCTTGCGTGAATGGGGGAAATCTCTTCTTGATCAAATACGCCCAGTAGCAGAACTTCTAGATACAGCGAACCAAACTGACCGTTACAGCAAAGCATTTGGTGCCATGAATACCAGGCTAGCTGATGACTCTTCAACACCTGCAGCAACAGTGCTCAGGGAAATGAAATCAAATAACGAAACCTACTACGCTATGGCTATGCGAAAAGCCTGCGAACATAGAGCCTTCTTCCAAACTAGTCCACCTGACGATGCTGCCATCAAAAATTACCAAACAGTCGCAACCAAATCTCTAAAAGAACAGGCGGCTATTGAGGCTAGTGATACACTCTCTTTTGAGGAGTTCCTCTCCGCTTACTATCAATGATGATATAATTTTGTCGTTAAATTTGCCTGTTACCTGGAGTTGCTAGTGCTTTACCCAAACAATAGAATCGTTAGCCTGTCGGTGGCTCTTGGATGCGGTGCCTTGCTCCTTGTTGCCGTTCTCTATTTTCAAGAATACCTTGGGCTTGAGCCTTGCTATCTGTGTATCACTCAGAGGGTATTTGTCGCTATTGTAGGCATTATTTTTCTGTTTGCTGCCATTCATAATCCCAATCCTCGTGGCCAAAAAATCTATGCCGGACTCGGTCTTCTCGGTGCAGTTGGTGGCAGCTATTTTTCTGCAAAGCAGCTTTGGTTACAAAATCTTCCTGAAGATAATATCCCCACATGTGGCCCTCCCGTAGATTATCTGTTTGATGTGTTCCCAGCTTCAGAAGTTATCACTATGTTAATTCGTGGCGATGGTAACTGCGCCAAGGTGCAGTGGGAACTCCTCGGTGTCAGCATGCCTGGTTGGGTATTATTAATGTTTGTCGCTATGGCCGGCGTAGGAATTTTCCAGTTATTACGCAAGGACTAAAGCTAACCCTTGGGTTAGTGATATTGGTTTTCTTCCAATGGTTGGGCCAGTTCATAGTAGTTTGGACTAATGTCATTATCCCCGGCCCATTGATGGGCATGCTTTTATTGCTTTTAGTGCTTATCTACCCCAGCGATCTAGTCAGTTTGGTAGAGCCTGTCAGTTCTCGTCTGATTCAAAATCTCTCTCTACTTTTTATACCTGCCTCGGTGGGTGCCTTTTTTCTTGAGCAGGAAATCACTTCCCAGCTACCTTCTCTTCTTGTTATTGTTATTCTCAGCACGCTACTGACAATTCTGTTTATGAGCCTGCTGATCAAGTTGATTAGAAGATCTAGCGATGATTGATATTCTTTTTCAACAATGGGAGCAAATTCAAAATAGCTCTTGGCTGATCATCTTCTCCGTTATCGGTTTTGCTGTAGGTATTTTTATGTACCGCCGCAGTGCCGGCCATGCACTACTCCATCCCCTGTTAATCGGTACACCACTGATTGCTGCCTTTATGTATTGGTTAAAAATCGATTTTGATACTTACTACCAAGCCAACGGAATATTGAATTGGCTGTTGGGTCCCGCCACTGTTGCCTTGGCGGTACCTCTTTCTAAACACTTAAAACCTTTATCTCGTTTACTACCAACAATTATGATCGCAGTAACCTGCGGTGGGCTTTTTGCAGCAATATGCGCAGTGATGCTAGGACTATGGCTAACCCCTGAACCCTTAATAATCTCATCATTAGCAGCCAAGTCTGTAACAACACCTATAGCGATGATTCTTACAGATCAGCTTGGCGGTTTATACACCCTCATCACCGTAATCGTTTTGTTCACGGGTATCGTTGGCATCGTTGTGGCCCAGCGTATTTTTGATATAACAAAGCTTCAGGATGAGCGCTGGCAAGGCTTAATTTTAGGCGTTACCTCTCATGCAATTGGAACAGTTAAAGCATTTGAGAAAAGCCCTCGATGTGGCGCTTTTTCAACTCTTGGTATGGGCCTAAATGGAATATGGACTTCTTTCTTCCTGATTCCGTTAATGCATGTTTTTGTTTTGTGAAGGATTATCCTTTGGGATAAAAAGATGTACACTCTTATCATCATGACAACCAAAGGCAACTAAGACAAAATTATGGATAATGAAACATTACAGGGACACTGGAACAGTGTGAGCGAGATGATAGAGCGGTGGATTGAAGAGCGCCGTGAATTGTTAGTGAAGTACTGTGAGCTAACCGAAGTAACAGACTTTTCAGACCCCGAAAACAACTATGACGCTGAACTTCAACAGTTTTGCGAAATAATGGTCGATTACGTTTCAGTTGGCCATTTTGAAGTCTTTGAGCAGATTACAAAGGAAGCTGAGATTTTTGGTAATGACCAAGGTCTTGATAAGAGTCCCGAGCTTATAGACAAAATCCAGACAACCACCGAACTCATTCTCGACTTTAATGACAAATACATAACTGCTAAGGACTTGGATGCTCTGATCATCGACCTTGCTGCTCTTGGAGAAACCTTTGTCCAGCGTTTTGCTGATGAAGATGTGCTTATTGATTTGCTTCACAGCACAAACGTTTCAAAATTAATCGGTGAAGCAGAGCCTAACTCTATGTAAATTAAACTCCTTATTTAAATACAAAAAAGCCCCGCATAGCGGGGCTTTTTACATTTTTAATTATATTTTAAAGCTATTCACTACCAACATTTGCCTGTAAAAGTTCCACTTCAAATATTAATGTTGCATTAGGACCAATCGGCCCTGTTCCGCCAGGTCCGTATGCCAAGCCTGCTGGTATGTATAGTTCCCATTTGGCCCCTTCAGACATTAGTTGCAATGCCTCAGTCCAACCTGCTATTACTTGAGTCACGCCAAATTGGGCGGGAACCCCTCTCTTAACAGAGCTATCAAACTCAGTACCATCTAATAAACGGCCTGCGTAATGTACCTCCACGGTACTATCAACAGAGGGTTTCGGACCCGTTCCAGGAGTGAGGACTTTGTACTGCAATCCACTTTCAGTAGTAATGACACCCTCTTTTACGCTGTTTGCAGCTAAAAATTCTGCGCCCTCTGTGGCATTGCCATCTGACTGGGCAGACATCATTTCCTGTTGAGCTAACTGCATGGCCTCCTCTCTAACTTTCATATCTGCCTCAAATTGCTGAATTGTCATGGCAATTTGCTCTTCATTTAAACGTGGCTGCTCACCAGCTAAAGCGGTGTTCAAACCACTTTGGAAAGCCGCAGTATCAAATTCAATATCCATACTCTTTATGTTATTGCCATTATCTAAACCCAAGAGATAGCTTATTTTCTGAGCTTGAGTTGTTAAAGCTGCTTCATCTGCAGTAGCGGTAACAGTCTCATCATTTGTTGCCTGAGGAGCATCACATGCTGATAAGAGTAGCAATGCCGTAAGCGGTAGAATTTTTACTAGGTTCATTGTTTTTCCTTTATTAGTTTTTATCTTTCGATAGGTAATATTTTAATTTAGATTATTTCTAAAATAGTATCAACTGGACTTTCTAAAGAGCAAATCCCAGACTCCATGTCCGAGGCGTTGACCGCGCTTTTCAAATTTCGTTAAGGGCCTATATTCAGGTCTTTCCGAATACGCCCCATCTCCTGCACAGTTTTCAAAACCCTCGGCCTCACTGAGGGTTTCTAGCATTTGTTCAGCGTAATGCTGCCAATCTGTCGCCATGTGCAATATGCCATCTGTACGCAACTTTTGACGAACTTTCTGAACAAAATCACTCTGTACGATACGCCTCTTGTTATGTTTCTTTTTGTGCCAAGGGTCAGGAAAATATAACTGTAGTCTATCAATACTCTGCTCAGTGAAACATTCATCCAGAACATCATTGGCATCCGCCAAATATATTCTTAAATTAGACAGCTCCTGTAAACGGGCATTGTTCATGATGGTACCTACTCCTGGAGGATGTACTTCAATACCAATAAAATCTGTCTCCGGTTCAGCAACTGCCATCTCTACCAACGAATCACCCATACCAAATCCAATTTCAAGCACTTTTGGACCAGAGCGGCCAAAGACTGCATCTGTATCAATAACACCATTATCCAATTTCAAACCATAAGTCGGCCAACTAACCTCATATGCTTTGCGTTGAGCTTCCGTCATACGTCCGGCTCTAACGACGTAACTACGAATAGATTTTTTTCTATACTCTGGCCGAATATCCATCTACTAGTTACGCCTCACTGATAATAGAAGTAGCACCCATCCTAAAATCAAAGCGGCCCCACCAATAGGGGTTATCACCCCCAAGCTGGGGATATCAAAAAGAACCAATAGATAAAGCGATCCCGAAAACAACAGCACGCCTACGGCAAAACTGATCGCTACCCAATGAATAGTTCGCAGCTTAACAAGATGATCCGGCAAACAAATTATCCCCAATAATGCCAGAGTGTGTAAGAACTGGTAGCGCACCGCTGTACTAAAGGTATCCAGATAAGATGCAGATAATCGATCTTCAAGCCCATGGGCGCCAAAAGCCCCAAACATGACCGAGAGAGCGCCACTTATAGCAATGAGTCTTAACCAGAGTGTTTTATTCATAGCAATAAAAAAGCCGCACATTATTAAGCGCGGCTTGTCATAGTGGTTTATTAAGTTAGGCTTCCATTAATAGACGAACTTTCTTCATGGCATTCTTTTCAAGCTGGCGGATACGCTCAGCTGAAACACCATATTCATCAGCTAACTGATGCAAGGTCGCTTTTTTGTCATCCAACCAACGGCGTTGAAGGATAGACTGGCTACGATCATCAAGACTGTTCACGGCCTCTGCGAGACGGGAATTATTATCATCTTCAAAATCATCGTTTTCGATGAGCTCTGCCGGATCCGCACCCTTAGATTCGAGGTACAGTGATGGTGAATAAGCAACGCTGTCTTCGTCGTCATCCGTGGGAGCATCAAACGTCGCATCCCTAGATGTCAGGCGCATCTCCATTTCCATGACGTCTTTAACTTCTACGCCTAAATCTTCAGCAACAGCCTTAGCTTCATCCGCTGAAAGCCATTGCAGTTCTTTTTTGGCACTTCTTAAGTTAAAGAATAATTTGCGCTGTGACTTGGTCGTAGCAATTTTAACAATACGCCAATTACGCAGAATGAATTCGTGAATTTCAGCTTTGATCCAATGCACCGCAAAAGAAACTACCCGCACTCCTTTTTCAGGATTAAATCGTCGTACGGCCTTCATCAGGCCAACATTACCCTCTTGAATAAGATCAGCCAGAGGTAACCCATAGCCATTGTATGAACGAGCAATATGTACAACAAATCGCAAATGCGACATAACCAATTTTCGTGCAGCGTCCAAGTCGTCTTCGTAGTACAAAGCTTCGCCTAAAGATTTTTCCTCATCCAGAGATAATATAGGCACAGTCGCCGTCCCTTGAATGTAGGCATTCAAGTTCGCGCCGGGGGTCATCCATTCCATTGTTTGAAGTGCTTTGTTCATGACTTCCTCTTAAAGTCGCTGGTCGATTATAATAACATTAATTGTTTAGTGGTTCAAAACCTTAAAAAGTTCATTAAAAGGTAGGCAGAATACGGGTTGAGGGCTTATTTGGCTCAAATTTACCTTATTTTGGCTCAATTTCTCGTAAATGTTGCATAACTGCCACCCAGGCTCCCATTACGCCGATCAAAGCGCCAATCATCCATAAAGTCAGAATACCAGAGAATCCAGGGCCTACAAGATGAAACTGACTTTGATATAGGTCGGCTAGCGCATTTACAGATCGCCCTAGCCAAACAACACATGTAACTAGCATTAAAGATGCCATCATTGCACCTAACAGACCCAGTAAAAGCCCAGTGTATAAAAAAGGTCGACGGACATAGGCATCTGTCCCTCCGACAAGCTTAACTACAATTATTTCGTCTCTGCGGCTTTGAATGGCCAGTCGAATAGTGTTGCCAATCACTAACAAAACACCGACGCCTAGAGCGATTCCGATAGCCAACACTAGCTTTTGACTAATTTCCGTAATAGTCAGTAGGCGCTGCATCCACAGCATGTCAATCTGAACTTCGTCAACAGCGTTTAATTCAGCAATGGCTGTAACCAAGTCTTGAGTAAGGGTGATATCAGTGGTGTTTATTGACTTAGGTTGAACCAGAAAAACTGCTGGGAGCGGATTCTTATCCAAATATTGCAATGCCGAACCAAACCCGGAGGATGCTTTAAATTCTTCAAGCGCCTGCTCTTTGGAAATATAAGTCACCGAGGCGACACGTGCTAACTTTTCAATGTCATCGCCAAGTTGATCAATCGCCGATCTCGTTGCGGTTTTTTCAACAAATACTGTCATTTGCTGTGATGACTCAATGCCAGAGCCTAACTGTTGGACATTATGCAAGACTAAGAACATGGCTGAGGGCAATGCCAAAGCGATAGCAATTACAACGACGGTTAAGAGTGTTTGAATAGGCTCACCGAAAATTTTCGCAAGGGTGGTTCGCAAGGTACTGCTGTGATGAGCCCTATAACTTCTCCAACGATCAGAGAGTCTGACTTTCTGGTCTCTAGCGCCTCGCGATGGAGCTTCTCTATTTGCTTTATTACTCCCCGCCATGTGACACCCCGTTATCCGCCATTATGCCGTCTTCGAGGTACATGATTCTGTGGTCAAGGCGATTTATCAGGTTAATATCGTGGGTAGCAATCAACACCGTAACGCCGACGCTTTGGAAGCGACGAAAAAGAGACATAATCTCAGCGGACAATTTTGGATCTAGGTTTCCCGTAGGCTCATCTGCTAAAAGAATTTTAGGTTTATGCACCACTGCCCGCGCAATGCCAACTCTTTGTTGCTCCCCACCAGATAGTGTCAATGGGTTGTTCGCCTCTTTATCCAATAACCCAACACCATCGAGAGCTGCACGCACTCTGCGACCAGTTTCTGATGTGGGGTACCCCAGAATCTGTAAGGGCAAGGCAACATTATCAAATACTGTCCTATCAGAAAGCAGTTGATGATTTTGAAAAACTACACCAATTTGGCGTCGATATGATGGAATGGATGATCTTGACAACCGATTTAGATTTTTCCCGTTTATCAATAATGTTCCTGAAGAAGGTCGCTCCATGAGCATGAGCAATTTAAGTAGCGTGCTCTTACCAGCCCCAGATGGCCCAGTTAGAAAAGCCATCTCTCCAGCCTCAAGCTCGAAGTTAACTCGTTTCAGAGCGTCTAACCCAGATTCATAGCGCTTGCTTACATTGTCAAAACGGATCATGGAAATAAGTCTTATCCCTCTACATTTAGCAGTGCTTGAACAAATTCACTGGCATTAAAAGGCTGCAAGTCATCCAACCCTTCTCCTACACCGATATAGCGAATTGGTACAGAAAACTTATCAGCCAAGGCAAATATAATACCCCCCTTGGCTGTTCCATCAAGCTTAGTGAGTGCAATACCAGTCACGCCCACCACCTGATTAAACTCGGACATCTGAGCCACCGCATTCTGTCCGGTGCCCGCATCAAGTACCAATAGAATTTCGTGGGGAGCATGCTCATCAATCTTACTGGCAACACGCTTAACCTTTTTTAACTCTTCCATTAAATTACTTTTGTTATGCAAACGACCCGCCGTGTCGGCAATAATGACATCAGCGCCACGAGACTTAGCAGCCTGGATACCGTCAAACACTACTGATGCGCTATCTGCCCCTGTATGCTGTGCAATCACAGGTACGGCGTTGCGCTCACCCCACACTTGCAGCTGCTCAACAGCCGCAGCTCGAAACGTATCACCGGCAGCTAACATGACCGATTTTCCCTGACTTTTTAGTCGACTTGCCAGCTTGCCAATAGTGGTCGTCTTGCCCACCCCATTGACCCCCACAACAAACATCACGAAGGGTTTCTCACACCCATCAAAATTAATCTCGCCTTCACTGACAGCAAGCTTGTTTAATAATATTTCGTGCAGCGCATCTTTGAGTGCCGCTCCATCTTTTAAGGACTTTCGGTCTAGTTGCTTGGTTAACTCCGCAATAATCTTTGTGGTGGTCTCAATACCGACATCCGCCATTATCAACGACGTTTCTAGCTCCTCAAGTAAAGCCTCGTCGATAACTTTGGTCCCAAGAAATAGACTTCCTATCCCTTCGCCTGTTCGAGAAAGTGCCGAACGCATTCGTTGGCCAAAAGATATCTTTGATTGAGGCTCGGGTAACTCTTCAGACTCGGCCCTAGATTCATCAGCAGTCTCGGTATTTCGCTTAAAGCGATCGAGAAAAGACCGTTTAGCCGGTTTAGGGTTGTTACCATTGGTTGACTTTGATTCCATTTAAATCCAGTCGCTACAGTTAGTGAGATTTGGTGTATCCTAACATTTACATCGAAAAAAGTGGTTAAAAGAAGCTACATCAGGGAGTCAATTTGTCGAATAAGAAAAACCAACCTAAAGAAAAGGGTGGTGGCCGCATTAGGATTATTGGCGGTCAATGGCGTTCTCGTAAAATTTCTTTTCTAGAAGCTCCCGGTTTGCGGCCTACCGGCGATAGAATCCGTGAAACATTGTTCAATTGGCTCGGAATTAATATCGATGGCGCTCATTGTCTTGACCTTTACGCTGGGACAGGAATCTTAGGCTTGGAGGCCCTATCTCGAGGGGCCTCTACGTGCACGGCATTGGAAAATAACCCAACAGTTAGCAGACAGCTGCATGCTAATTGTGATGCATTGGGGGCAGATCTCTCTATTATTAATACCGATAGCATTAAATTTCTACAACACAAAAATTCTGGGCGCGTGTTTGATATAGTGTTTGTCGATCCTCCTTTTTCAAAGACTCTACATACAAAAAGTTGCGCCTTGCTTGAAAGTAATGGCTGGTTGGCCCCTGACGCACTTATCTACTGTGAATTACCAGCCACAGAAAACTTATTTGCCACGCCACCAAGTTGGCGGATAGAAAAGGATAAAATCGCCAGCGGGGTACGCTACATGCTATATTCACGGATTGAGTCAGGCGCGTAATTTAAGTAATATGCGCCCCAAGACAGCGCGCAATAGTGGAGTTTATTAATGAAGACTATCGTTTACCCAGGTACCTTTGACCCGATAACCAACGGGCACATTGATCTTATTGAGCGAGCATCTAAGTTATTTGACAAGATCATTGTCGCAATCGCCAGTAATCAGAAAAAAAGCCCCCTCTTCGATATCGATGAGCGGATCTCTCTTGCTGGCGAGTGTTTACAACATCTGCCAAACGTAGAAATTAAAGGCTTTGATTATCTTCTGGTCAATTTTGTCAACGACTGCGAAGCCGATGCTGTGATGAGGGGTCTGAGGGCAGTGTCTGATTTTGAATATGAATTTCAATTAGCCAACATGAACCGTGCGCTAAGCCCAGACATCGAAAGTATCTTTCTAACTCCTGCCGAGAAGTTTTCGTATATCTCTTCATCTTTAGTTCGAGAAATCTCGTCCTTAAAAGGCGATGTGAGTAAGTTTGTCCCGGCTAATGTTGGCGATGCCCTGATCAAGAAGTTTGCCTGATTTTAGCGCTTTGATCACAACCTAACGCTGACAATTTGGGCAAAAAACAGAACTGCGTTGCCCCAGGCGTATGTCTTTTAACACACCACCACAGTCAATACAGTCTTCGCCGCCACGCCCATAGACAGCGAGTGTTTGCTGAAAATAACCGGGCTCCCCACTACTGTTAACGAAGTCTCTCAGGGTGGTTCCCCCTTGCTCAATTGCAGCTGCAAGCACATCCTTAATATGCTCACCTAGTACTAAGTATCGCTTTTTAGAAATACGCCCAGCAGCTCTATTAGGTCTAATACCACTGCGAAATAGGGCTTCCGATGCATAGATATTACCAACGCCAACAACAATCTTGTTGTCCATGATAAAAGGCTTAACCGCCATTTTTCGTCCTTTCCCCATCTGCCATAATCTCTCTCCATCAAAGTCACTAGACAGTGGTTCTGGGCCAAGGTGCGCAAGCTGATCATGCTCGCCTGAGCTCCATAACCAGGCGCCAAAACGACGAGGGTCGTGATAACGCAAGGTGGCACCATTGCCCAGCTGCAACTCAATGTGGTCATGCTTGCGCCACGGAGTATCTGGCTTTGCCACACGCAGGCTGCCACTCATTCCAAGATGCACTAGCATTGATCCATGTTCTAATTTCAATATCAGATACTTAGCTCTTCTCATTACACCAACGACTATTTGCCCCCTCACAAGCTCGGGAAGTCCCTCTGTAACTGGCCAGCGAAGTGATCCTTGACGTATTATTAGACGTACAATTTTTTGTTGGTGGACCCACGGTTTGATCCCCCTGCGGGTTGTTTCTACTTCGGGTAGTTCAGGCATTTAGGGTCTCAAATTTGGGTGAGATAGTCAGTTGTGACTATTAGTTCGCACTAATTAGTTTCTAAAAGGTCATAATAGTATATATTGTGTAAAAACCTGTCGCGATCGGCGCTAGTATTTTCTCAGAAAATCAGTAAAATGCCGACTCTTGATTGTAACTAGCTACGCAAAGGTAAGAGCAAAGATGGCGCTTGGAAAAAGACGTAGGGAAGAAGACGAAAACGAAATTGATATGACGCCAATGCTTGACGTTGTTTTTATCATGTTGATTTTCTTTATTGTAACAGCCTCATTTGTTAACGAATCTGGACTTGGTGTAAGCCGTCCACCGACCTCGGATCAGCCTCCGCCTGACTCACTGAACACTAATATTGTGTTTAGAGTGTCTGAAAGTAATGAAATTACTTTGGATCGTCGTCGAATCGATATTCGCTCCGTCCGCGCAAACGTTGAACGATTGCATGCGGAAAAGCCAGAGGCGAAAGTTGTTATTAGCTCACACCCCAAGGCGAAGACTGAAATTTTTGTTAAGATTTCTGACCAAGCACGTGAAGCAGGCGTGTATGACATTTCGTTGTCTACTGACGAATAACCTTGATCTTAATTAGTCAAACCACAGAAACCCTAGGTATTGCCCTGGGGTTTTTCACTTTCTAAATCAACAAATTTATTAATCTGTTACATAAAATCCTGTGACAACATAATACTTTTAACTTAACCTCTTAGAGATAACTGGGAGGACAAAAATGGATACCGTACGCGGCAATTTTGATCTAACAGCCATTACTGCTCTACGTGATGGCTTACCTCTATTTAACAAAACCACCAATGCTCAAAGCAGTTCAGGCGAAAATTTTTGTCAGTATCTGAATTTTTATCAGTTACCTTTGCCATCAGATAGCCTCACCTTGCATACAGGCACAACTGAAGATCGCCAGATTGCTTTAATGTCTTGGGAGCCCGCCACCAGTGTGGGTACAGTTTTAATTGTTCACGGTTATATGGACCACATAGGTCTTTATGGGCATCTCATCCGGGATCTTCTTAGTCGCCAACTTACAGTTCTCTGTTTTGATGCAAAGGGGCACGGATTGTCCGCAGGAAAACCATGCTCAATCAGTCATTTCTCTGAATATGTTGATCGGCTAACTGAGATCGTCGGCATAGCCCAAGAGCACTTTACAGGGCCTCTTCATGGTATTGGCCAAAGCATGGGCGGTGCTGTGCTTATCAAACATTTAATCAACCATAGCCCTACAACACCCTATCCATTTGCTACGCTTAATTTACTTGCTCCTCTATTACAACCTTGGGGCTGGAAACAGAGTCGACGGCTGTACCATTTAACACGTTGGTTCCTAAAATCAATCAAGCGTGTTTTTCGCGCCAGCTCTTGGGACCAAGACTTTTTAGATTTCCTGCGTACCCAGGATCCTCTGCAACCAAGAAAGGTACCGACCGACTGGGTCGGAGCAATGGATCAATGGATCTCGGAATTCCACCATAGCCCTAAGAATGATTATCCTGTTCATATCATTCAAGGTAATCATGACAAAACCCTAGATTGGGAATACAACTTAGCTCGCTTCAAAGACAAACTACCCTCAGCATCAATGACCATGATTGAACAAGCGAATCATCACTTAGTTAATGAAAGTGAGCCCTTACGAAAAAAGATATTTTCAGCTTTAAAGCTATAGCTAGCTGTACATTAGTGCAGGTAACCAAGTCGCCAGTTGTGGCCAAATTGACAGCATTAACATAAGCACGAGTTGCAGAAAAATAAATGGGACAACGCCACGATACATGTCCGACGTCTCTACCGATGCTGGTGCTACACCACGCAAATAAAACAATGCAAAGCCAAATGGCGGCGTTAGAAATGAAGTCTGCAAATTAATGGCAATCATTACTCCTAACCATACTGGGTCGAGCCCCATCGCCAGTAATACCGGCGCAACGATTGGGACCACCACAAAAGTGATTTCAATAAAATCAAGAATAAAGCCTAGCAAAAAGATAACAATCATTACCAACAGGGTTGCACCGATAATGCCACCGGGGAGATTAGTGAAAAACTGCTCTACTATTTCTTCTCCACCAAAACCTCGGAATACTAAAGAAAATACCGCCGCCCCAATCAATATTAAAAATACCATTGAGGTTACCTGAGTTGTGGCCTGTGCAACCTCTCGCAATTTTTGAATGTTGAGCTGGCCTTTGGCTAAGGCTAACATAGTAGCTCCAAACGCACCCACTCCAGCAGCCTCAGTCGGCGTGGCCAACCCTGCGAGAATAGAACCAAGCACTGTTACTATGAGAAAAATGGGTGGCAATAAATTTTTCATCGCCCGAGATAAGCTTCTTTCGCCTACTTTGTATTCACCGTTAACAATGGCGGCTGGCCGTGAAAAGGTCACCAAATAAAGGCAATAAAAAACCACCAGTATCAACCCAGGCACAATAGCACCCACAAATAGATCACCGATAGAGATGGTCTTAGGCGTAAAGATACCCATATTTAATTGGGCTTGTTGATAGGCGCTAGACAGGGTATCCCCCAGCAGCACCAGAGCAATAGATGGAGGAATAATCTGGCCCAAAGTACCCGTTGCAGCGATCAAGCCAGTAGACTGCGCGGGGGAGTAACCTCGCTTTAGCATAGTAGGGAGTGACATTAGCCCCATGGTGACAACGGTTGCCCCAACAATACCCGTACTGGCAGCTAATAAAGCACCTACTAAGACAACCGAAATACCCAACCCGCTGCGAAAACCGCCAAATAGGTCCGCCATACTTTCCAGTAAGTCCTCAGACAGCCGAGATTTCTCAAGCATCACCCCCATTAAAATAAATAATGGAACGGCTATTAAGGTAGTATTTTCCATGGTGCCAAATAAACGATTAGGCAATGCTTGTAAAAATGCCATATCAAAATGGCCAGTGACTGTGCCCACCAGCGCAAATAATAAAGCTGTTCCTGCCAAGGAAAAGGCCACCGGATAGCCTGCCATAAGCACTAAGCAGGCAACCAAAAACATGACAAAAGGGATTAAGTCAGCCATCAGATAGTCGACTCAGTTAAATCGGTCTTGGCATTCACTGACACATCGGCTCCACTAAGTATCAAACCACTACGTATAATTTCTGCTATCCCTTGCAGTAACAGAGTCACCGGCATCAGCAACATCAGTGTCTTTAACAAATAGATAAATGGGAGTCCGTTGTTTTCTGCAGAGGTTTCACTGATAGCCCAACTGGCAAGAACATAATCCCAGCTGGTGAAAAAGATCAACAAGCAAAAGGGTATCAGAAATAGAAGACCACCAATCAAATTAACGATCGCTTTAAACCTTGGTGAGAATCCCCGATAGAAAATATCCACTCGCACATGTCCATCATGCTTCAAGGTAAACGCAAAACCCATCATAAACACCAAACAGTGCAAGTAGGTGACCGACTCTTGGAGCGCGATAGAGCCTAACCCTAAAAAATATCGAGTAATGACGACCAACACCACCAAAATCACCATGGTTACAGTCGCCCAAGAAATAAAACGCCCTGTAACCTCGGTAAATTTTTCGACCGCACTTAATGATGTTTTTAATGTTATCAAGAGATATGGAGTTCCTAATTGCATTCGGCGGTAAGTATAACGGCTGAATTACTAGGCGGATACCACTCTGCCATCAAGTGCCTCTGCCAACATATAGCGAAAACAATTAAAGTCATTATCCATTGTGCCGATGTACTAGGTAAGGTTAGTTGTCCATGACAATTAGAGAACGTTAAATTGGTGTATAGCATGTCAAATATAGATGTACCTCAGACTACTTTAAGCTCAACTGCTGTTGCGCCGAAGGCCATTGAAACAGCTCCTGTTAATCGTGCGTCAGGAACAATGCAGATTGCCTCAGTGCTAGACCAACTAGCACGCCCCCGCCTACTTGGTGAGAATGAGCCTGCAATCGCTTCCTCTCAAAAGTCATTAGAGATAGCTCTCAAAGACGTTAATTCTACATTGGCTACTTCAAATACCAACTTGTCCTTCACCGTAGATCCGTCATCTAAACGCACAGTTATAGAAGTAAAAGATGGTGAGACTGGTGACACTATTCTTAAATTGCCTGGCGATGCGATTTTAAGAATCGCTGCAAATATTGAATCTCTCAAAGGTATTTTATTTGATGAAAACCTATAATTTTTATATTTTCCAGACTAGATCTATCGTTAAATCAATCAAGTTTCAACGCTGAAACTGGCCCCACTAGCAGCCCCTCGAAAAACTTCTTTTTTTGAAACCACACCACAGCTCACGTAGTTAACTCGTTATGGTTTTTTCTTTCTGAATTAAAAAAATTTATATAAATCAATGATTTATCGAAAAATAAATCTAAAGTATTTGAGGCTTATGTCGATAATTAAACTGTAACACCAACAGGTTATCCCAAAGGACAATATAGTTTCTACTTTTGGGTAAATCTAAATCTTTACCCAAAGACTAACTTAATATAGAGGACAGTGAAATGACTGTAATTAATTCAAACTCAGCGGCTATGTTAACCGCCAACTCGATCAATCAAAATGAAAGAATGATGACTAGCACCATGGAACGATTGTCTACAGGCAAGCGAATCAACTCTGCAGCGGATGACGCAGCAGGTTTGGCGATTGCCACAAAAATGACTGCTCAGGTTCGTGGTCTTGACCAAGCTGGTCGTAACGCTAACAACGCAACATCCATGATACAGCTGGCAGATGGATCTGCCGAACAAATCAGTAACATTCTGCAAAGAATGCGTGAGATCGTTGTTCAGG
>ERZ1048872.980-NODE-980-length-26298-cov-6.886446_pt1 | contig 26298 bp, 23 predicted proteins | sample MGYA00383100_ERZ1048872 | MGnify/ENA primary metagenome ERZ1048872 (study PRJEB29581, sample SAMEA5548370) | metagenome | biome: marine; feature: coastal; material: water | depth 50 m | study: Short-term variability in the microbial, nano- and picoplankton...
ACAAACGCCATTGCCGCTTTTGCGTTGTAAATATCTGATATTATTATGATAAATTTAGTGGCAGCCCGTAGGGGAATCGAACCCCTCTTTCCAGGTTGAAAACCTGGCGTCCTAACCGATAGACGAACGGGCCACACTTTGGTGGTGAGCCGTCTTCTAGGCAAAGCCAGACGCGCTTGCAAGCAGAAAATCTGCCTTAATGTGTGATTTTTCACTATCAAGAGAGTTCGGCGCGTCAAAGCCGCAAATCTGCAGGTCATGCATCAAGCTATGGCTGCATCCTCTAGGCGAAGTTGAACCGATTGCCGGCCGCGCCATGTGTTAATTTCAAGCCGGCCGGCAAGGTGAAACCGCGCCCCGCCATGGTTTTGCAGCGCTGGCCCGAGCGGGCCATCAAATGCACCAAAAGAAATGGCGTCAATCTGGGGTCCGGTTTCGCCGCCAAAGCGCAGTTTGAGATGGTTTTCACCAACGCGCTTGGCAAATTTTATCGCCATATCGGCAAACGCAAACCGCGGCCCTGACGCCCCTGCGCCATAGGGACCAGCGCGCTCTAATTGTTCGATCAAATCGACATTGGCCGCAGTGGGCATCAGCATGGAATCAAGATGTAAATCGGCAGGGCCAAGCGCATCGCTGCCCTGCGCTTTAAGCAGCTGCGCAAGACGCGCCATCGCCGGTTCCAGCTGATCCCGCGACAAAGACAAGCCAGCTGCCATTTTATGACCGCCGCCTTTTTGTAAAAGGCCTTCTGCCGCCAGTCTTTGGATTTGAACCCCTAGGTCGACCCCGCTAACAGACCGGCCCGATCCTTTCCCCGCATCCCCGTCAAAGCCGATCACTATTGCCGGCCGGTTGCTGGCTTCTTTGAGCCGCGCGGCGACAATTCCAACAACACCAGGATGCCAGCCTTCGCCTGCGGCCCAAACCAGTGGCTGATCAAAGCCGCGTTCGGCGGCTTGCTCAAGGGCGACGCTTTGAACTTGGTTTTCTATGGCGCGGCGCTCGACATTTAATTGATCCAAACGCTCGGCCAGCGGCTGTGCTTCACTGAGATGGGTTGCTGTGAGCAGCCGCACGCCAAGATCGGCCTGCCCGATGCGTCCACCGGCATTGATCCGCGGGCCAAGCACATAGCCCAGATGATAGCTGCTCGGGGTGCTGTCAATGCGCGCGCAATCTGCAAGCGCTACCAAACCCGGGCGGGCCCGCTGCGCCATCACTTTTAGCCCTTGGTGCACAAAGGCCCGATTAACGCCGATTAGCGGGGCAACATCGGCCACGGTGGCCAAGGCCACCAAATCCAGCATAGACATCAAATCTGGCCCATCTTTGCCAGCATTGCGCAATTGTCTGCGGCATTCAACAAGGCATAAAAATACCACCGCAGCAGCGCAAAGATGGCCAAGATCAGCGGTTTCATCTTGGCGGTTGGGATTAACAACTGCCAAACAGTCAGGCAGGGTTTCCGCCCCCAGATGGTGATCAAGCACAATCACATCGGCCGGTTTTGCCGCCTCTATAGGCGCATGGCTAAGGGTCCCGCAATCTACGCATATAATCAGGCTATGGTGCGCGGCCAAGTTTTGCATGGCGGCGGTGTTCGGGCCATAGCCTTCATCAATCCGGTCTGGAACATAGAGCGTCGGGGTACAGCCAAAATGGCGCAGCCAAAGGCAAATCAGCGCCGCCGAAGTCGCCCCGTCAACATCGTAATCTGCAAAAATGGCAATTTTTTCACCGCTGTTGATGGCCGCTATAAGCCGTGCACTAGCCTTTTGCATATCGCAAAGGCTTTGTGGGTCAGGCATCAGGTTTCGCAATTGTGGGCTTAGATAGGCCTCGGCTTCATCGCTTGGCACGTCAAGTCGGGCCAGCGTTGCACAAAGTGCCTGCGGTAAAGCGGTGCTCTGGACCATCGCTTCGGTGCTGCGCAAAAGTGGCCCCGAGGGCCCCACCCATGTGCGCCCTGTTAAGGATGTAGATACACCTAGAAAGTCCAATATCCCTCCGATTGCCAGTGGCTTTGAGCCACAGGCTTTTTTGGGTTATGCCGGTCTTTTGGTCGGGTTCCGGTAGCGCATACGCCGCACCGATCCGGTTTTTGAGCGCATTAAAATGGTTTCTGTTGTTAAAAATCCGACCTCACGTTTGATCCCGGGCAGTAGCGATCCGCCGGTCACCCCGGTGGCGGCAAAAATCACGTCTTGGGTGACCATATCATCGCGGGTATAAACACGGTTGAAATCTGTAATTCCGGCTTTGGTTGCGCGGCCTTTTTCATCGTTATTGCGAAACAGCAGCCGGCCAAAAATCTGCCCGCCCATACATTTGAGCGCTGCGGCTGCCAGCACACCTTCTGGGGCGCCGCCAGCCCCCATATACATATCAATTCCGGTGATTTGCGGCTCTGCGCAATGCATCACCCCGGCCACATCGCCATCTGTGATCAGCCGAATTGATGCGCCGGTGCCGCGGACTTCTTCAATCATGTCTTCATGGCGCGGGCGTTCAAGAATGCACACGGTAATATCTTCGGCGCCGCACCCTTTGGCCTTGGCCAAGGCTGCCACCCGTTGGCTTGGGGTCATGTCCAAAGTGACAGTATCAGGTGCAAAGCCCGGCCCAATGGCCAGTTTTTCCATATAGACATCCGGGGCGTGCAGCATTGAGCCGCGCGGACCCATGGCAATCACGGTCAGGGCATTGGGCATGTCTTTGGCTGTCAGCGTTGTGCCTTCGAGCGGGTCCAGCGCGATATCAACCCCGGGTCCATTCCCGTTGCCCACCTCTTCGCCGATAAACAGCATTGGCGCCTCGTCGCGCTCGCCTTCACCGATCACCACGACACCCGCAATATCCAGCATGTTCAACTGTTCGCGCATCGCATTAACCGCAGCCTGATCGGCGGCCTTTTCATCTCCGCGCCCGACCAAATCGGCCGAAGCAATTGCGGCGGCTTCTGACACCCGCGCCAACCCCAAAGATAACATACGGTCACTGAAATCGACTTTAGCTGATGACATGGTTTAAATCCTTAAAATGGTGAATATAAATTTCCAAAGTTATACCTCTTCGATACGCAGGGCCACGGGGGTGCCTTGCACCACACCGGTTTCGGGCAGTGCAGCCAAGGCACCGTCAAGCGCTTTGCGTTGGGCTTTATGCGTCACAATCAGTACGGGCGCATTTTCGTCCGCGTGGCCGTATTGCCGCATGCGATCAATTGAGACCCCCCATTCACCCAGTACAGCCGCAACTTTGGCCAAGGCGCCCGGTTTGTCCAGCAGGTGCATTCGTAAATAAAACGGCGCCGGAGTTTGCGATTTTGAGGTGGCAGGCTGCGCCAGCTGCTCTGCGGGTTGACCAAAGGTGCTAATGCGCGTGCCGCGTGCGATATCTGCAATATCCGACAGAACCGCGCTGGCGGTTGGGCCTTCGCCCGCACCGGCCCCGCGCAGTACAATTTGGCCCACATGATCGCCTTCCAGCACCACCATATTGGTGCCGCCTTCAAGTTGCCCGAGCGGCGAATTGGCCGGAACCAGACAGGGCGACATGCGCTGCTCTAATCCGCGGCCGGTCATTTGGGCCACGCCCAGCAGTTTGATCCGGAAGCCCATATCGGCGGCTCGGTGAATGTCGTCGATTGAAATCGACCCAATGCCTTCGGTTTCCACCGCATCAAAATTCACTTGCGATGCAAAAGCGATTGAGGACAGCAACGCAAGTTTATGCGCTGCGTCTATCCCGCCAACATCCAAGTTTGGATCGGCCTCTAGATAGCCCAAGGCATCAGCTTCGGCAAAGACCTCATCATAGCTTAGTCCGCTGGCCTGCATCCGAGTGAGAATGTAATTACAGGTGCCATTCATAACCCCCATGACGCGCGTTATATCGTTGCCAGCCAAAGCTTCGGTCAGGGATTTAATCACCGGGATACCGCCCGCCACCGCTGCTTCAAACCGTAAAACCGCCTTGGTGCTTTCTGCTTGCGTGGCCAATGCATGGCCATGATGGGCAAGCAGGGCTTTATTGGCGGTCACGACATCTTTGCCGGCCTTCAGCGCCGCCTCGGTTGCCGCTTTTGCCGGCCCGTCGTGGCCGCCCATAAGTTCGACAAAAACATCGACATCATCGCGCTGCGCCAAGGCAACAGGGTCGTTTTCCCAGCCATAGCTGTCAAGTGGTACGCCGCGGTCTTTTTCTCGGCTGCGTGCACAGATGGCGCTTATTGTGATTGGCCGACCTGTTCGCTGCTCTAATAGTGACGCTTTCTGGCGGATGATTTTCACCACACCGATGCCCACGGTTCCCAGTCCTGCTATCCCCAGACGTAAAGGGTGCGTCATCAAAGCCTCCGTTGCTGCCTGCCGCGCTTACCGCGATGTAGCGAGTCCACGGCCCTTGTGCAACGGTCGACGTTAAAATATGACCAATTAAACCGATTGCAGAGGGTACTTTTATTTGAACGAATGTTCATATATTGTAGGCCTATGGCACGCACGACAGGATCTCATTCACAAAAAACCGGCCCCAGAGTGACACAGTCCGCGCAACGGCTGTTTGCCCAATACGGTTATGCGGCGGTTTCAATGCGCCAGATCGCAGCTGAGGTTGGCGTTCAGGTCGGCGCACTTTACAATTACACGCCAGATAAGCAGTCGCTTTTATTCACACTGATGCAAGAGCACATGAGCGGGTTGCTGGCAGCGTGGAAAATACATCAAGGACCAGAAAACAGCACGGCTTTGCGGGGTCTTCTGGCATTTGTCGACTGCCATTTGCGCTATCATCTGCCACGGTCCGAGGCGGTCTTTATTGCCTATATGGAATTGCGCAATCTCACGGCGGAAAACTTCGATCACATCGAAAAGATGCGCAAGAGCTATGAAGACGCCTTGGAGGCTATTATTAAAAAAGGTATGGCGACCGGCGAGTTTAAAGTTGCCGATAGCAAAATTGTGACCTTGGCGATCATCGGGATGCTTAAAGAAGTAAGCACATGGTACCGGCCTGATGGCCGCTTGACCGAAGCGGCCTTGATCGAAAGATACCAAACCATGGCGTGCCAGTTGGTTGGCGCGGGCGCTGAGCCATAAGCGCCCAAGGGCCAAGCTCAATTAGGAAACAACAAGACATTGCCCCGCTTTTGGTCGGCGCCGCAATCTGCCGCCCTGATTTGGCAGGGCTTTTCAGCGACAAGCTGGGATAGGGGATGTCGCAATCGGGCAGGATGCAGCGGCAAAGCTGTGCCAACTTTCCAAAAAATAACATAGGAATTGAAAAATGCGCGTTGGATTTATTGGTCTTGGAAATGTGGGCGGTAAACTTTCGGGAAGTTTGCTAAGAAATGGCTCTGAACTGGCGGTTCATGATCTGAACCCAGAGCTGGTCGCCCGTTTTGTTGAACGCGGCGCTATTGCCGGCGGATCGGCCGCCCAATTGATGCAAAGCTGTGATGTGGTGATCACCTGCTTGCCAAGCCCGGCGGCCTCGGCTGCGGTGATGGATGAAATGTTGCCGCAAGTGACGGCGGGTAAAATCTGGCTTGAGATGTCAACCACGGATGAGGCCGAGGTTAAGCGGTTGGGCGCGGCGGTTATTGCCGCCGGCGGCGCTGCGGTCGATTGTCCGGTGTCTGGTGGATGCCACCGTGCTGATACTGGTAATATCAGCATTTTTGCCGGCTGTGAGCGGGATACATTTGAACGTATTTTGCCGCTGCTGACAAAAATGGGGCGGCGTATCCTGCACACGGGTGAATTGGGCTCTGCCAGTGTTCTGAAAGTGATTACAAATTTTATGGCCACCGCCAATTTGGTATCCTGCGCAGAAGCGCTGACGGTTGCCAAAGCTGCGGGGATGAACCTTAATGTCGCTTATGAAGCGTTGAAAATCTCATCAGGCACCTCTTTTGTGCATGAAACTGAAAGTCAGGTGATCCTCAATGGCAGCCGGGATATTTCCTTTACAATGGATTTGGTGGCCAAAGACATTGGTCTTTTCCAAGAGGTGGCAGAGCGCGCGGACGTGCCGCTTGAATTAAATCCGCTGTTGATTGAGATTTTTCAAGATGGAATCGCCCGCTTTGGCCCGCGTGAATTATCACCGAATATTATCAAACGGCTTGAAGAGGCGACCGGCCTAAGCATTCAAGCGCCTGGTTTTCCGGCTGAAATGGTTGATGATGAACCCGAAGAACCGGGCTATGAAGTCAAAATCAACGAGGGGTAAGCACTTGGATGTGGCGTTTTTTAGGGATGAAGCTCTAAAATCTTGGTAAAGCAATGGATTAATTGAATATAAAATGCACATTTTTTAACCTTGTTGCAAAAAATGTGATCTAACTTGCAGTGAGTCGCAATGACTTGTGCAGGTGGCTTTTAAAAGATGTCTTGCGCATACGCCTTTTTGAAACGGAGCAAACCAATGTTACCAGCCAATGAGCCTAGTTTTAGAGAAAGTGTGGATTTGATGTTTAACCGTGCTGTGCGGTTGATGGATTTACCGCCGGGACTCGAGCAGAAAATTAGGGTGTGCAATGCCACTTATACAGTGCGCTTTGGTGTGCGTCTCAGAGGGCAAATCCAAACTTTTACCGGATATCGCGCAGTGCATTCCGAACATATGGAACCGGTCAAAGGCGGTATTCGTTATTCAGAGGCTGTCAATCAGGATGAGGTTGAAGCTCTGGCCGCGCTGATGACCTATAAATGTGCGTTGGTTGAGGCCCCCTTTGGCGGATCAAAGGGGGGGCTGTGCATCAACCCGCGTGATTTTGAAGAACATGAACTTGAATTAATCACCCGCCGGTTTGCCTATGAGTTGATCAAGCGCGATCTGATCAATCCAAGCCAGAACGTGCCGGCGCCCGACATGGGCACGGGCGAACGTGAAATGGCATGGATTGCCGACCAATTTTCCCGCATGAACACGACTGATATTAATGCGCGTGCATGTGTGACTGGAAAGCCGTTGAATGCAGGCGGGATTGCCGGCCGGGTCGAGGCCACCGGCCGCGGCGTTCAATATGCGCTGCAAGAATTTTTCCGTGAACCAAAAGATATGGCCAAAGCCGGCTTTAACGGAACATTAGAAGGCAAAAGGGTGGTGGTGCAGGGCCTTGGCAATGTGGGCTATCATGCCGCCAAGTTTTTGCAAGAAGAAGACGGCGCGCGCATTACCGGGATTATCGAACGCGATGGGGCTTTGGTCAGCGACAGCGGGCTTGATGTTGAGGCTGTGCGCAACTGGATTGCCGAATACGGCGGAATTACCGGCTATCCTGATGCCACCTTTGTGGCCGATGGTGCGGTGGTTCTGGAACAGGATTGTGATATTTTGATCCCAGCGGCCCTAGAAGGTGTGATCAATCTTGAAAATGCTGCAAACGTCAAGGCGCCGCTGATTATCGAGGCCGCGAACGGGCCAATAACCGCAGGCGCAGATGACATTTTGCGCGAAAAAGGCTGCGTGATTATTCCCGACATGTATGCCAATGCCGGCGGTGTGACGGTCTCCTATTTTGAGTGGGTCAAGAACCTTAGCCACATTCGTTTTGGCCGCATGCAGCGGCGTCAGGAAGAGGCCCGTCAGGAACTGGTGGTCCGCGAATTTGAAAATCTGTCGCAGGCCATGGGCGATAGCTGGAGCCTGTCGCCGGGTTTCAAGCAGCGCTATTTGCGCGGCGCTGGCGAATTGGAACTGGTGCGCTCGGGACTTGATGATACCATGAGATCATCTTTCCAAGCGATGCGCGAAATTTGGCACGAGCGCGACGATGTCACCGATCTACGCACCGCAGCGTATCTGGTGTCGATTGGCAAGGTTGCGGCCAGTTATCAGACCAAGGGTTTGTAACGGGCGGGATGTAAAAGAAGGATTGAAACGGCGCTATGTCTGGATTTGTGACACAGGCAGAGTTTGAACAGGCCCAAAGGGTCGTGTACCAAAACCTCAACCCGACCTTGCAGCATGTCTGGCCGGTTCTGGTCAATGAGATGGGCTGCGAGCTTTGGCTCAAGCATGAAAACCATACCCCGCTCGGAGCGTTCAAGATGCGCGGCGGGTTGGTTTATATGCACAGCCGCGTCCAATCAGGTCACACCAATGGCGTCATTACCGCGTCAACCGGAAATCACGGTCAATCCATCCCCTACGCAGCGGCGCGGCATGATATTGCTTCGGTGGTGGTGGTGCCGACCAACAACGCGCAGGATAAGAATGCGGCCATGCGGGCGCTGGGCACCGAACTGATTGAAGTGGGCCATGATTTTGATGCTGCCAAAGCCAAAGCTGAAGACCTGGCAAAAGCCCGTGATTTGCATATGGTTCCCTCCTTTCACCGCGCTCTTGTTCAAGGGGTCAGCACCTATGCCCATGAGCTGTTTTCAGAAGCGGGCGCGCTTGATGCGGTCTATGTGCCGATTGGTCTGGGCTCTGGCATTTGTGGGGTGATGGCGGCGCGAGATCTATTGGGGCTGAAAACCCAAGTGATCGGCGTGGTCTCTGAGCGCGCCAATGCCTACCGGCTATCGCTCGAGGCCGGAAAACCGGTTTCGACCAATGCGGCAAATAGCTTTGCAGAAGGAATTGCGGTTCGTACGCCGCACCCAGAAGCGTTAGGGGCGATCCGCCAAGGCGCTGAGCGGGTCATAGAGGTAAGCGATGACTTGATTGCCGAAGCGATGCGGGTGTTGTTTCGCGCAACCCATAATGTGGCCGAAGGCGCCGGCGCGGCCGCTTTGGCCGGTTTGATGAGCGAGCGGGACAAAATGGCCAATAAACGTATTGGCGTTATTCTATGTGGTGGTAATATAGACGCAGATAAATTTGCATATGTGCTGGGCGGCCAAACCCCGATGCCGGGATAAGCAAGCAGCGTTGCGATGAAAAGGGTGGCTTATGACACGGTTTTCGGCTTGGGAAGTGCTCAAGAAAGGCCTATCGGGCAATACCGATTGGACACCGCATTGGCGCGACGCTGATCCACGCGCCAGCTATGATGTGGTGATCATCGGCGGCGGCGGTCATGGGCTGTCGACGGCCTATTATCTGGCAAAAAACCACGGGATAACCAATGTTGCCGTTTTGGAAAAAGGTTATCTTGGCGGCGGCAATATAGGCCGCAACACCACCATTGTGCGGGCCAATTACATGTTGCCCGGAAATTCGGAATTTTACAGCCATTCGCTAAAATTATGGGAAGGTCTGGAACCCGACTTGAATTTTAACGTGATGCATTCGCAGCGCGGGCAAATTGCACTTTTTCATTCCGATGGGCAGCGTGATGCTGCGGTCCGGCGGGCAAATGCAATGATCAATCGCGGCGATGATGCGGAAATGCTGAGCCAAGCTGATCTGCGCAAAATGCTGCCCTATCTAAATTATGATAACGCTCGGTTTCCAATTTATGGCGGCATACTACAGCGCCGTGCTGGCACAGCGCGCCATGATGCTGTCGCTTGGGGTTATGCGCGCGGCGCTGATAGCCGCGGCGTTGATCTTATTCAAAACTGCGAAGTAACTGGCATTGATATCGAAAATGGTGTGGTGCGGGGCGTACAAACCAGCCGTGGTGCGATCCGCGCTAAAAAAGTTGCCATTGTTGTGGCGGGCCGCTCCAGCCAGGTGGCGGCGATGGCCGGCATGCGCTTGCCGATCGAAAGCCATATCCTGCAGGCTTTCGTCACCGAGGGGCTAAAGCCCTGCATTGATCATGTGGTCAGCTTCGGCATGGGGCATTATTATATCAGCCAGTCGGACAAAGGCGGGCTCGTTTTTGGCGGCAACCTTGATTATTACGCCTCGTATGCGGCGCGGGGCAATCTGCCGATGAAAGAGCATGTGATGGAAGCGGCGATGGCCTTGATGCCGATGATCGGCAAGGCAAAAGTGCTGCGCTCTTGGGGCGGGATTATGGATATGTCGCCCGATGGCAGCCCGGTGATTGATAAAACCCATATCGACGGGCTCTATTTGAACTGCGGGTGGTGCTATGGCGGGTTCAAGGCCGTGCCCGGATCGGGCTATAGTTTTGCCCATTTGCTGGCCACCGACAAACATCATGAACCCGCTGCAAAATTCCGGCTGGACCGCTTTCAATCCGGATACGGGTTGATGGACGAAGAAGGCACAGGATCGCAGCATAATCTGCATTGAGGACGTCATGATTAAAATGCTCGCATATCACAGCCAAACGGCAGCGCCGCACTATAGCGCAAAAGAGAGGGCAGCATGAGAATTCCCTGTCCCGAATGCGGATCACGCGATCAGCGCGAGTTCGTTTATCAAGGTGCCGCCATCGCCTTGGACCGGCCGCAGGTCGATGACGATGATGCGGCCTGGGATGCCTATTTGCACCTGCGGGACAATCCGGCCGGGGAAACCCGTGATCTGTGGTATCATGAAGCGGGGTGCGGCCGCTGGCTCGTGGTGCGGCGAAATACGCTGACCCATGAAGTGCTGGGCGCCGAGTTGGCACTTGCGCACCCCAAAGCGAAGGGCGCTAGCGCATGAGATTGAAAAGCACAGGTCAAATTGATCGCAGCCGGCCGCTGAAGTTTAGCTTTGACGGGGTCAGCTATAGCGGATTTGCCGGGGATACTTTGGCCTCGGCGTTGCTGGCCAATGATGTGCGTCTAATAGGCCGGTCCTTTAAATACCATCGCCCGCGCGGGGTTCTGACGGCGGGCAGTGAAGAGCCGAACGCCTTGGTCACCCTGCGCCGGGGCCAAAGCCAAGACCCCAATATCTGCGCCACCCAGCAAGAGCTTTATGACGGGCTTGAAGCACAAAGCCAAAACCGCTGGCCCAGTTTGAATTATGATCTTCTGTCGATAAATGATCTGGCCGCGCCTTTTATATCGGCCGGTTTTTATTACAAAACCTTCATGTGGCCGAAAGCCTTTTGGGAACGGGTATATGAGCCGTTGATCCGCCGTGCGGCCGGGCTTGGGGCTTTGAACGGCGCACCTGATACCGACCGCTATGAGCAGGCTTTTGCGTTTTGCGATCTTTTGGTGATCGGCGCTGGACCGGCGGGGTTGATGGCCGCGCTCAGCGCAGCGCGCTCGGGGCTTGAAGTGATCCTTGCCGATGAAGACAGCCGCTTTGGCGGCCGCCTGAACAGTGAAACCTATGAAATTGGCGGCGCTGGCGGGGCAGATTGGGCAGCGCAGGTCACAGCAGAGCTGAAAGAGATGCCGAATGTGCGTCTTATGCCGCGCACCACGGTGACCGGCGCTTATGATCAGGGCACGTTTGGCGCGCTTGAGCGGGTCGCGCAGCATTTGCCTTCCGGGCAAGGCGATTTGCCCGAGGCCTGCTTTTGGCGGATTGTGTGCCGCCGCTCGATTTTGGCGGCTGGCGCGCTAGAGCGCGGTATTGCTTTTGCCAATAACGACCGGCCCGGTGTGATGATGGCCTCGGCGGTGCGCAGCTATGTGAACCGCTACGGGGTCGCGCCCGGCAAGGAAGTTGTCGTGTTTGGCAACAATGATAATGCCGCGCGCACGGCCCAAGACCTTGCCCGCGCCGGCGTGCAGATAGCCGCCTATGTCGAGGCCCGCGAAAGCGCGGCGATCAAGGGCGATTTTCCGATCTACACCAATGCCCAGATTTGCAACACCACCGGACGGCGCGGGCTTGACGGGGTTACCCTGCGCCACGCGGGCGGCGAGATCAAGCTTGCGGCGGATTGTTTGGCCATGAGCGGCGGATGGAACCCCACGGTGCACCTCAGCTGCCACATGGGCGGCCGTCCGGTTTGGGAGGACAGCCTTCAGGCATTTCTGCCGGCCAAAGACGCAGTGCCGGGGATGCTTTATGCCGGATCAACCTCCGGGGCGATGTCAACCCAAGCCTGCCTGCGCTCGGGTGCAAAAATGGCCGAAAAGGCTATAAAAGATCTTGGAAAAGCACCCAAAAAAATACACCTGCCGAAGGCCGAAGATGAAGCATATGCGATCACGGCGCTCTGGTCGGTGCCCGGAAAAGCCCGTGCGTGGCTGGATTTTCAAAATGATGTGACCACCAAGGATGTTGTGCAATCGGTGCAGGAAAATTACGCCTCGGTCGAGCACATGAAACGCTACACCACCCAAGGCATGGCCCCTGATCAGGGAAAAAATTCAAATGTATCAGCTTTGGCGATTTTGGCAGATGCCACCGGCCAAAGTATTGCCGGCACAGGCACCACCACGTTTCGCCCGCCCTATACGCCGGTTGCAATTGCCGCCATGGGCGCGTCCGGCGCTGGCAAAGGCTTTGCCCCCGAACGGATCAGCGCGGCGCAAAAAGCCATTGAGGAACGCGGTGCGCCGCTGATTGAGGCCGGGCTTTGGTATCGGCCAAGCTATTTTCCGCAGCCCGGAGAAACCACATGGCGGCAATCATGCGACCGTGAGGTTGCGATGGTACGTACGTCGGTCGGGGTGTGCGATGTCTCGACGCTGGGCAAAATCGACATTCAGGGGCCCGATGCGGGTAAGCTGCTTGATCTTGTTTACACAAACCGGTTTTCAACACTGAAAGAGCGCCGCGCGCGCTATGGCTTGATGCTGCGCGAAGACGGCTTCGTGATGGATGACGGAACCACGGCGCGGCTTGGACCAGAACATTATGTGATGACCACCACCACGGCTGCCGCAGGCGATGTGATGCGGCATCTTGAATTTGTGCATCAATGCTTGCATCCAAACTGGGATATCAACCTGATGTCTGTCACCGAGCACTGGGCGCAATTTGCCGTTGCAGGCCCGGATGCCAAAGTGCTGATCGACGGGCTGCTCGATGCACCGCTTGATACGAAAAGCTGGCCTTTCATGAGCTGCGGTGCCGTCAAAGTGATGGGGGTCGAGGCCCGTCTGTTCCGAATATCCTTTAGCGGCGAGCTTGGCTATGAGCTTGCAGTGCCCGCGCGCTATGGCGACAGCCTGTTTCGCATTTTGCTGGCGCGGGCTGAAGAAATGGGCGGCGGCGCCTACGGCATGGAGGCGCTTAATGTCTTGCGCATCGAAAAAGGCTTTATCACCCATGCGGAAATCCATGGCCGGATCACGGCCTTTGATCTGGGTATGCCGCAAATGGTCAGCAGCCAAAAAGACTGTATCGGCAAAGCTGCGGCGCAGCGCCCGGGTCTGCGCGATCCAGAGCGCGAGCGGCTCGTGGGCTTAAAACCTGTGGGCGCGGTTAAACAGCTGACAGCCGGCGCGCATCTTTTTGCCGCCGGTGACCTGCCAGTCAGCGCCCATGATCAAGGATACATCACATCGGCGGCATTTTCCCCGACCTTGGGGCATTATCTGGGCTTGGGTTTTTTGAAAAACGGGCCTGAGCGGATCGGCGAAACCATCAAAATGGTGGATCATATGCGCCAGATTGAAACATTGTGCGAAGTGATCCCCCCCGTGGCCTTTGATCCAGAAGGAGGGCGCACCCGTGCTTAGCCTGACTGCAAAATCAGCCTGTGATGGGCTTTTGCCACTGACCATAGGCTCAGTATCGGCGGCGGAAATGAGCTTGCCGGCACTTACCGCGCTGGGCTGCCGCGCAGATCAGCAAAAAGCGCTTTCCTCTGCCCTGAAAACCCACCATGGACTGGCGCTTCCGGCCACGCAAAGGGCAACAGGAAAAGCCTCGGCGCGCTGTTTGTGGTATGGGGCGCAATATCTTTTGATCGGTCCAAAACCGCATGCCTCCTTGGCCAAAACCGCTGCCCTAGTGGATCAAACAGACGGCTTTGCGGCGATCACACTCAAAGGCAGGCACAGCCGAGAGGTGCTCGCAAGGCTGGTTCCAATTGACCTTAGCCCTGCCGTGTTCAAACAGGGCCATAGCGCCCGCAGCTTGCTGCAGCACATTCATATTTCTATCACGCGCGTTTCCAAAGACGGGTTTTTAATTCTGGCGCCGCGCTCGATGGCGGGAACACTGATCAAGGATTTGAAATCAGCGATGCAAACTGTGGCGGCGCGGGACGCGCTATGATCCGCTTTTGGTTTGAAAATCTCATTGCTAGATAAACCCGATGTGCACAGAGAGGGCTGGACTTTGCAAGGCCAAGGGCAGATATTTACATCATGAGCCTGCCGCCCGGATTCCTTGACGAGTTACGCACCCGTGTCAGCCTAACCTCAGTGGTTGGGCGCAAAGTATCGTGGGATATGCGCAAATCCAATCAGGGCAAAGGTGATATGTGGGCACCTTGCCCATTTCACCAAGAAAAGACCGCCTCGTTCCACGTTGATGACCGCAAAGGGTTTTACTATTGCTTTGGCTGTCAGGCCAAAGGCGATGCGATCAGTTTTATCAAAGACACCGAAAACGTCAGCTTTATCGAAGCGGTTGAAATTCTGGCAGGTGAGGCGGGGATGAGCATGCCAGCGCGCGATCCGCAGGCGCGCGAAAAAGCGGATCATCGCAGCGAGCTTAGCGATGTGATGGAGCAGGCGGTGCGGTATTTTAGAATGACGCTGAACACCGCTGCCGCCGCGCCAGCACGCAGCTATCTGGAAGGGCGCGGGTTAAGCCCCGCCGCCCAAGAGCGCTTTGATCTGGGTTTTGCGCTGGATGATCGCAGCGCGCTGATCCGCCATTTGACCGATAGCGGTGTGGCCATTGAAAAAATCATTGAAACCGGGCTTTGTATCAAGCCCGATGATGGCGGCGCGCCTTATGACCGGTTTCGGGGCCGCATTATGTTTCCCATTCGCGATATGCGCGGTCGGTGCATTGCCTTTGGTGGGCGGGCCATGGACCCAGCGGCGCGGGCCAAATACCTAAATTCGCCTGAAACAACGCTGTTTGACAAAGGCCGGTCGCTTTACAATCAGGCGGCCGCGCGCTCAGAGCTGGGTAAAGACAGCCCCTTGATTGTCGCCGAAGGCTATATGGATGTCATCGCGCTGGTTGAGGCAGGGTTTGGCGCCTCTGTTGCGCCGCTTGGCACGGCGATCACCGAAGATCAGCTAACTTTGATGTGGCGCATGCATGCAGAGCCAATAATTGCCTTGGACGGGGATGCAGCGGGATTGCGGGCCGCTTACCGTTTGATTGATCTGGCACTGCCGATGCTGGAAACTGGCCGCGCGCTGCGCTTTGCTCTGATGCCGCAGGGCCAAGACCCGGATGATGTTATTCGCCAAGGCGGCCCGCAGGCCCTGCAAGCCCTGCTGGATCAGGCGGTGCCAATGGTCGAATTGATGTGGCAGCAGGCCACTGAAGGGCAGGTCTATGACAGCCCCGAGCGCAAAGCCGCGCTGGATAAAACAATCGCTTCTAAAATCGCGTTGATCCGCGATCAGGGTCTGCGCACCCATTATCAAAATGCTGTAAAGGAATTGCGCTGGAATTTGTTTCGCCCGAAGCGCAGTTCAAATGCCGGGCGCGGGCGGTTTGTGGCAGGCGGACGGCCAAGTTCTGCGCAGCCCTCGACCAAAGCATCGGATTTGGCCGCCGCTGATGACGGCGTTGCGCAATATATCCGCGAGGCTGTGATTATTGCTGTTCTGATCGCCAGTCCGGCAGTGATTGATCAGGTGCTTGATGATCTCAGCATGCTTGAATTTGCAGATGCGGATCTAGACCGGATGCTAAAGATTTTGCGCGGCGGCGGTTTTGCCGATCGCAGCGAGGTCGAGGCGCGGATTGCCGAAGCGCTGGGCGCGGGGGCTCTTGAAAAGCTGTGGGCCACCGGCCATGTGGCCATCACGCCCTGTCTGCGTCATCCGGGCAATATTGAAATGGCGCGCATGACGGTTGAGGAAGAGCTGGCAAAGCTTGGCAGCGAACAAGGGCTGGCCGCCGAGTTGAACGAAGCCATCAAAGATCCGCAGCAGGCGATTGATGATACCTCTTTGTGGCGGCTTACCCGCGCGGCAGAGGCCAAAAATCGTGCCACTCAACCCGATCAACAGGACAAGGTTCAATACGATTTGGCCAATAATGGAGCCCGAATCAATCGCGATGAGCGCAATAAATTAGACGCACTTTTAGAAGAAATATCCTCTAGCAGGACCAAACGTTGAAATTTTGGTGAGGAATTCCCAATTAAAAGCAGTTAAACGGGTGTGCGAATCACCAGATCACGGTAATGATTCGTCTATCCGAATCACATGCCCCAGTTAGGATACAATAATGGCTGCAAAAGACGCTGACGATCGTAAGTCCGACGACCAAGACGCCGAGATATCGCTTGATATGAGCCAAACGGCGGTCAAGAAGATGATCGCTGAGGCGCGTGAGAAGGGGTATATTACCTATGATCAGCTGAATCACGTGCTGCCCCCGGATCAGGTCTCCTCTGAACAGATCGAAGACGTGATGTCGATGCTGTCCGAAATGGGCATCAATATCATTGAGGACGAAGAGGCCGAGGACGAAGACAAGGGCGCCACGGATTTGGTGGCAACCACTGGGGCGAAAGAAGTCGTTGTCTCAACCGGTGAAACCGAAAAGCTTGATCGTACCGATGATCCTGTGCGCATGTATCTGCGCGAAATGGGGTCGGTTGAGCTGCTCAGCCGAGAAGGCGAGATCGCAATTGCCAAACGCATCGAGGCGGGGCGCAATACAATGATCTTGGGGCTGTGCGAAAGCCCGCTGACGTTTCAGGCGATCACCATTTGGCGTGATGAATTGCTAAGCGAAGATATTTTGCTGCGCGATGTGATTGATCTTGAAGCGACCTTTGGCGATCAGTTGAGCGAAGACGACGAAGAGCCGGTGATCAACACCGCTGCGGTGGCTGATGCCCAGCCCAAGGCCCAAGAGGCGCCGGAACTGGACGCCGACGGCAACCCGATCATCAGTGATGATGACGATGATGATGATGAGCATTCAAATCTGTCGCTCGCGGCCATGGAGGCAGCGCTTAAACCGCAGGTTCTGGAAAGCCTTGACCGGATTGCCAATGATTATATCAAACTCTCCGAAATGCAGGATTTGCGGATTTCCGCAGCCCTCAGTGAAACTGGAAGTTATTCTGAAGCTGACGAAGAAACCTATCAGGCGCTGCGTGCAGAGATTGTCGAGCTTGTCAACGAACTGCATTTGCACAACAACCGTATCGAAGCGTTGATTGATCAGCTTTACGGCATCAACCGCCGGATTATGCAGATCGACAGCGCGATGGTGAAGCTGGCCGATCAGGCGCGGATCAACCGCCGTGAATTCATCGAAGAATACCGCGGTCATGAATTAGATCCGACCTGGATGGAACGGATGGCGGAAAAGCCTGGTCGCGGTTGGCAAATGTTCATTGAGCGCGCGACTTCAAAAGTCGCCGAGTTGCGCTCTGATATGGCGCAGGTTGGCCAATATGTCGGTTTGGAAATCGGTGAGTTTCGCCGCATTGTATCTCAGGTGCAAAAAGGCGAAAAAGAAGCCCGTCAGGCAAAAAAGGAAATGGTCGAAGCCAATTTGCGCTTGGTTATTTCAATTGCCAAAAAATACACCAATCGCGGGTTGCAATTCCTTGATCTGATCCAAGAGGGCAACATTGGCCTGATGAAGGCGGTGGATAAATTTGAATATCGCCGGGGTTATAAGTTTTCCACTTATGCCACGTGGTGGATTCGCCAGGCGATCACACGCTCGATTGCGGATCAGGCGCGCACCATCCGTATTCCGGTGCATATGATTGAAACCATCAACAAACTGGTGCGTACCGGACGCCAGATGCTGCATGAAATTGGCCGTGAGCCAACGCCAGAGGAATTGGCGCATAAACTTCAAATGCCGCTGGAAAAAGTCCGCAAGGTGATGAAGATCGCCAAAGAGCCGATTTCGCTTGAAACCCCGATCGGCGACGAAGAAGACAGCCAATTGGGCGATTTCATTCCGGACTCGAACGCGGTTCTGCCGCTTGATAGCGCGATTCAGGAAAACCTTAAAGAAACCACCACCCGTGTGTTGGCATCACTGACACCGCGCGAAGAGCGGGTTTTGCGGATGCGCTTTGGCATCGGCATGAACACCGATCACACGCTCGAAGAGGTTGGCCAGCAATTTAGCGTGACCCGCGAACGTATCCGTCAGATTGAAGCCAAGGCGCTGCGCAAGCTCAAACACCCCTCGCGCTCACGCAAACTGCGCAGTTTCCTTGATCAGTAAAGCAAAACTTTGACATTTACTGTGCCTTGATTGCCTCTGGGCAATCAAGGGTGGTGAGTTTATGCGCCGCGCACAATCTATGCTTGCAAACAAATTTTTGATGGTCCAGATTATCGCAATATTCTGAGATTAAGCATGCCTGCATGCAATGCGGCGTATATTTGAAAACACTGCTTTTTAGTTAAGAGCACGTTGTCATATTGCCTGTCAATTTACGTGGGATTTTTAGAAGATGAAAGACAAACCTAAAGTTGTTCTGTCCGTCAATCACGATGGAGCGACAATATGCGTTGATGTATTTCAGCGATGTGATGGAACATTTGGATTTGAAGAATACAGAAGAGATCCCGAAGATAATACCGGCTGGTTTGCAATTGGCCATCATGCGCATATAATTTTTACAGATATTGATAGTGCCAAAAACGCAGCAATTCAGCAGGTAGATTGGCTTAAAGGCTTTTAAGTGCCGACCGTCGCAAGGGGTTTATAATTTGAAAACCATTTATCTCATCCGCCACGCGCAATCGACCGGTCAGCAACCCGATGGCGACCTGACAGAACTTGGAAAAAAACAGGCGCAGGATTTAATCGCACGTCTGAGTTACATTGGCCCTGATGGCGCATATTCAAGCCCCTATCTGAGGGCTCTAGATACAATCAGGCCCTATTGCGCTAGCGCTGACCTTGATATTCAAACCGATCCTGATCTTGCTGAGCAGCAGCTCAAGCCTTTTGATCTGTGGCTTCCCTTTGATGAATTGATGCATCACCTACGGCTCTCTTTTGAAAACTGGGACTACAAAATGAAGGGCGGCGAGTCGCTCAATGACACCAAAGGCCGCGCCCTGCACGGGCTTGGAAAAATCGCGCAAAGTAATTTTGAACGCCCGATTGTTGCCGCTCACGGCAATCTTATCGCCGCGGTACTGGGCACCATAAACCCTGACTTTGGGTTTGAACAATGGCGCGCCATGAAGAACCCGCATCTTTATCGTTTGTCTTTTTCAGGTGATGCGCCTGTACTTTTTGAAGATCTGGATTGAGCTATCGCGCATAGCCTGAATTCTTGGTATCTTGCAGTGAAAGTTAAAACCGTATGGATCAGCGATGCAAACCACATTTACCATTCAAACCCAAGGGCCGGGGCTTTATGAATTTACCGGCGATGTAGCGCAGTGGCTGCGCAGGGTTCACAAAGACGGCGAGGGCCTGTTGACGCTGTTTATCCGTCATACCTCGGCCAGTTTGGTCATTCAGGAAAATGCTGATCCCGAGGTGCAGACCGATCTGGCGGCGTTTTTTCACCGGTTGGTGCCGCCGACGACCGATCCGTCGATGTCTTATTTAACCCACACTTATGAAGGCCCCGATGATATGCCGGCGCATATCAAATCCGCGCTTTTGCCCAGCCATTTGTCGATCCCGTTCTCGGATGGCGCGCTGTGCCTTGGCACGTGGCAGGGGATCTATTTATTCGAGCATCGCAGCCGCCCGCACAGCCGTCAGGTCCTGGCTCATATAGGCTAAAATGGGGTATTTTCGCACCACCGCGATACTGCCGCGATACAGACGCAATACCGACATGGCGTTTCTGGAAGAGCAGGGCGGCACTTGGCAAAAAAACCGCAAGGTTTAGTGAGTGAAATTGCACCCTACACAAATCATAGCGGCTGGCCTATAGTGCCTGTGGATAACTAAGCGCAACACCGAAATCTGCGCTGCCCACTAAGCAAAGGATGTGCCCATGCGTTGCCCATTTTGTGGAAATGTTGACACCCAGGTGAAAGATTCCCGGCCCGCAGAAGATCATGTTTCAATCCGCCGGCGGCGGTTTTGTTCAGCCTGCGGCGGGCGGTTTACCACCTATGAACGGGTGCAACTGCGTGATTTGGTGGTAATTAAAACAAATGGCCGGCGCGAGGAATTTGAGCGCGATAAACTGGAACGCTCGATCCGGATCGCTTTGCAGAAACGCCCGGTTGAGCATGAGCGGATGGAGAAAATGATTTCTGGAATTGTGCGCCGTTTGGAAAGCATGGGCGAGACCGATATCCAGTCAAACACCATTGGCGAGATTGTGATGGAGTCGCTGGCGCGGATCGACACGGTGGCTTATGTGCGCTTTGCGAGCGTTTACAAGAACTTTCAGGCAGCCGACGATTTTGACAAGTTTGTCAGTGAGTTACGGCCCAAAATTACACCAGAAGAATAGGCGGCTGAGGTGTCGCACGACCGTTTTATGGCACTGGCGCTGGCCTTGGGCCGCCGCGCTCAGGGGCGCACATGGCCCAACCCTGCTGTGGGCTGTGTGCTGGTGCGCAATGGCCAAATTGTGGGCCGCGGTTGGACCGCTGATGGCGGCCGGCCGCATGCCGAAACCCGCGCTTTGGCGCAAGCCGGCGGCAAGGCGCGCGGCGCAACTGCCTATGTCACGCTTGAGCCCTGTTCCCATCACGGCAAGACCCCGCCCTGTGCGCAGGCGCTGATCGATGCAGGTATCGCCGAAGTCGTCGCTGCCATTGGCGACCGAGACCCAAGGGTCAATGGTGCCGGCTTTGCCATGCTGCGCGCGGCTGGAATTTCGATAACCACAGGGGTGCGCGCCGAGGAAGCCCGCCACGACCACGCGGGCTTCTTTTTAAGGATCACCGAACACAGACCGTTCATAACGCTAAAGCTGGCAAATAGTTTCGACGGCCGCATCGCCACCGCCAGCGGGGAAAGCCAATGGATAACCCAAGCCCCCGCCCGGCGCGCAGTGCATGCTCTAAGAGCACGCCATGATGCGATAATGATAGGAGGCGGTACAGCACGTCACGATGATCCAACACTGACGGTTCGGGATCTAGGCATTGCGCATCAACCCGTTCGTTTAATCCTGGCAAAGGACTTAAATTTGCCTGATAACAGTGCCCTAGAGCAAACCCTTGATAGCGCTCCGGTCTGGCTTTGTCATTCTGGGGGTTTGAGTGAAAAGCGGCGCATGCACTGGCAAAAAATGGGAGCAGAACTGATTGAGTGCCGGGTGCAAGATGACGAAATTGTTCTTAGCGAAACGCTAAAAGATCTTGCAAGTCGCGGGTTAACACGAGTTTTATGCGAGGGTGGCGGTAGGCTCGCTGCCTCACTGATAAAGGAAAATTTGGTAGATGAAATTGTGGGCTTTCAAGCCGGAATGATTATAGGCGCTGAGGGTCAACCCGCTATTGGGCCGATGGAAATAGAGCATTTACAAAACGCAAACCGCTACGAATTGGTTACGACCACAGCAGTTGGACCGGATGTGATGAACCTCTGGCGGCGCAAAGATGAGCCGTCATCAATAATAAATTAACGCCAGAAAGGGTTTGGGGTGGCTAAGAGCCCTTGTGCTTTTGCAAGCAGACGGTTGACCCTTGAGCGCGGCAATGCCTGACTTTCAGAAAGGCGATCAACCACAACTTCCACAGGGCAGGCTTGTTGTGTCACCGGGTCAAAATAGCGTGGATAGGCAATCAATGCGGCATAGATCAGACTGTGCAATTCAACATGCCGAGTACGCCGCTCCGGCACAGATTCCATATCTGTGGTTAAGCCCCATCCGGCGTAAAAAGGGATGCCATAAGTGGTAACTCTTACTCCCCTAAGCAAAGCTTCAAAACCTGCCAAAGAGGTCATTGTGTGCACCTCGTTCACTTCGGATAAAAGATGAATAATATCGGCGCTATCAGCGATAATGTCCGCATAGAGCAAAGCTTGTTCCACAGGTATCTGCCCCTTGCGCAGTCGTGCTTCTACATCGGGGTGGGGCTTGTAAATAATCACATCACTTGGGTTATTAAGACGAACATTACGCAATAATTCGATGTTGGTTTTGATGCCTTGGGTGCCAAATTTTACCGAAGCGTCGTCTTCAACTTGGCCCGGCACCAAAATCCGCTTACCTGTCGGAAGTGCAGGAGTTTCACCATGTAAGTTGTACTTAGTAAGTTGTTGATTAATCAATGAATGTTGCAACCTTTTTGCACGATCAATTTGATCTTCTTTAAGAGGAGCGCTTGATTTAATTAAGCGTTCGAGGCGGCTTTCTTTGTTAGGATCATAATATATGCCTAAGTCGTCGCAAATAAGTGAGAGAGGAGGGATTAATTCGGCGCCCAGTCCCCTTGACCGCAAAAATCCATCCTCGATGCGAATGACATCGGTATTATTTAGGCTGTTAGACCCTGACCAAACCAATTTTCGGGCAGACGCCTTATGCTTTGCTGTAGCCATGGAAGAGACAAAACTGATGCGCGCATGCTGGCCAAAAAACTGCCGCATTGGTTTTCGTTTCCACATGCGGATTTTGTGGGCTTGCCAGCCTTTGTGGTCTTCGCGCCAACTGCGGGTTATTGCCTCAAAGGTATCAAGCGCGCGCTCTAAGGAACACAACTGATCACGGTAGGGATCATACCATTTGGAGTAAATCATCATTGTCGCCATGAACAGTTGCTCTGCATTGAGCTTTCTATTGCGTCTGGGCGGAGGGGCAATGTCTTTGCTGAGCCCCCACCCGGCGTAAAATGGCTGTCCAAAAATGAGGGGCTGGTGACCGTGTAGAATTGCCTCAAAACCAAATTGAGAGGACAGTGTGTAAACAGCGATTGCGCCGTCCAATAATACCCAAGGAGAGCAATTCTTTTGATATAAATGGATATTAGGGTCGCGACAGTGATTTTGGCTAAAATAACCGCGGCGCAACCCTGCTTGCGTTTCAGGATGGGTTTTAATGACGATTCGATGATTTGGGTGATCCTCTTTCGCTGTGCGAAGCATGGCATCAAAAACGTCTTGATTACCGTTGGAGGCAGTGACCGAGGCGTCACCCTGGCTTTGATCGATCACTAGAACATAGCCGGGTGATGGTAAGTCCGCATCAGGATCAAGAGCGCTGTACTTTGTTAGGTGATTTTCCTTTATACGCGATATTAAAGACTTAGCCTTTCTTATCATGCGTTCATCATCCAAAGGGTGTTGAGATAAGATCTCTTCTAGATCACTAGGATTTTTGGCGTCAAAATGCACGCCGCTTTTGTCTAATAAAATGCCCAAAGGTGGTTCATTTCTGCAACGGCCAGGAAACAGCGAGCGCAGAAATGTATCTTCGATTCGCAACAATGGAATATTGTATTTTTTTGCAATATAGGTGCCCCGGTATGCGGTTGGCGAATTTCCCCACACTGCTATCACATCGCCTTTTCTGGGCAATCCCAGAGATATTTGATAGCCTGATAACATTAGTATGCGACGAAGACGTTTTTGATTTAAAAACCCGCCATTGTAGACAAAAGCTCGCCTAATATCTAAATTTTTTGTGCCCTTTAAGTGGACATTATTGATCACAATTATTGACCTAAAAGTGACTGTGTCGAGGTGCTGATTGTATTCACTGCTCCCAAAGAACCTGTTGTTGCCGCGATTACTTTGTTCCACTGAGCAAATGGAGCTTCTGTCACATACACAGTATCTTGATCTCGGATAACAAAGTCCCGTGCCGTAAACATCCCGTTCGGCTTTGTAAGATCAAGCACATAAACCATCCGTTGCGCACCTTGTAAGTCTTTTCGCCCCATGACTTGATTGGCGATTTTTTCATCCTCATTTCGAAATACAAAGATGCCCTTTGGATCTGCAGCATTTGCATTTAAGCCGCCAACCAAGGCAAGTGCTTCGATTGCCGAGATTGTTTGGGTTGGAAATGAAATCCGGCCCTGATTTGCGGTTGCTCCAAGGGATGTAAAGGCCCGTGTATCGGTCTCAACCAATATCCGATCACCCCCTCGGAGAGCCACATCCATATCCGGATGATCATACAAATCTTGGAACCAGACTTTTTCACGCTGTTTGTTGCGGATCAAAGTGATTTGCGCAACCTCGGGTTCAATGGTAACGCCGCCAGCTTTGGCCAACATTGCGCCTAATGTGCGCGTTGGGCGTTCTATGACATATACGCCCTGACCGCCCACGGCCCCTATGATTGAAACGCTGGACCCGTCACCTGCTAAGCGCCGCAATTGAACCTGTGGGTCAGGTGTTTGTTCTTTTAGAAGGTTTACAATATTTTGGCGAACAGTTTCGGGGCTATTTCCCGCAGCCTTGATGCGCCCTGCATAGGGAACAAAAATATATCCGTTGCCGTCAACTTGCACGCCCTCTAGTGTTGTGGAGTTAAGCCCTTTTCCGGCTAGCAGGCTGTCATCGACATTTTCCCAGATAGAAAGCCCTAAAGTATCGCCAGCACGAATTGTGTCAGATCCAACAAGATTTGCATTACGAAATTTCCGACTGAAACCAAGTGCAGGGATGACGGCTGTAGCGCGTGCAACATGGTCATTTACCGTGAGAATAAAAGAATTGCCTTGCTTTTGTACGGAACCAGAATAAATTTCTGATTTAGACGGCCCAACTCTGGGAAGCCCGCATGCTGTCAAAAGGGATACGGCGACTATATGAATAGCAATAATCTTTCAGCGAAATGCGCCTAAATCTAACATTTTTCTACCTTAATTAATAAAATATATTTTTTATTACCCTATACGGGAAAAGAAAGCTACGGTTCAAGGTTATCATCCAATGATATCTGAATGTATGGGTGATTTCATTTTTTGTTGGTTGTGCATTTTGCGGTGGCGAAGGGCGTCGTAGGGATCGTGCTGGTCTAAAATCATATCAACAACGCGGCGTAATAATTGTTGCCTTGCTTTTCTTGAATAATACCCACCTAGTATTTGTGAAGTTTCAATCAAAAACCGGCGAAAATCACGGTACCCACGAGCATTTGTTGGTGTTGGTTTAGCAAAAAACTCTTCCAAATTTGCTTGTGAAACAAATTCTGGTTTATCATAAACAGCGGTTCCAAAAATCTTTAAAGGCAAACCGCGCCAAAGCACTTGCTGGGCGGCAGTAGAATTAATCGTCACTGCACTGCAGGCTTGATCCAGCAAACCGGCCAGTTTCCCGCCCCGAACATAATGGATGCGGTCAGAGACCTGATGTACTTTGCCAAGGTGTTTTAAAGTCTGACGAATTTCTGCCCTGCCATCTTCCAAAGGGTGTGCCTTGATCACCAAATGATGATGGCGAGGAGCTTCTTGAGAAATTTTTTTGATTACCAATTCTAGAAATTCACTGTTTTTCTGAAACGAAGAATGGCTTTGTAGAGAGGAGTCATGTTCGAGTTGCAGCAATACGAGGTGATAAGGAAAACCGCCTCTATGAATATGTGTGGTTGCAAACTTACGCTCTATTGCATGAACTGGCAGAAGTAAAAGACGCCGAAGATGCAGTCTAAATTCCTGAACTACTGTCAGATCTCGATGAGGCTTAAAATGTGGAAAAGCGCGATTTGCGAACATTATGAACCAATGATACAGCGCACCATAAAAAACATGCTGGCGTGTGTCCCCCCAATGACTTGGTGGCATTGGAGCCTCTAGATCGTAATCGGTCAGGTCGCTCTGCATTTGTTTCAAAGGCATTTGCATCAGTCGCGAATTTCCGTTGGACCCTCCGCGTTCATAAGTTACCCAATATGGACGCAAGTAACCTTCCTCAAAGACGTGGACTTCAATGTTGAGTTTGCGCGCTTCTGAGATTGCTCTTTGATGGATTTCCCGCGTGTCTCCGTAAAGAACCAAGTCTGTGATGCTTTTATCAGTGACAATTTTTCTAAATGTTGCTGGCCATTCGCAGTAAGGCTCTTTAAAACTTATAAACTTGCTACGTGGACGCCAGAAAACCTTATCCCCAGCATTGAAACCAACTCTCCAACATCTACAACCTGCAATCTCAAGCATCTTTGCTAGTTGAAAAAAAATGGACCATGCGGGCCTTGCAAAAACAAAAATACCCGATCACCATTCAGGTTCTTGTCCATAATCACAATTTGCTCCATAGATATAAGGCCTAGCTTAAGATATGCAGCTACGTGTCAATTTAGTCAAAAATGCGTCACCAATAAGTAAACAAGGGGATTTTTTCAAAATGTTCACGGGTATTATTACCGATATTGGCGAGATCGTTGAATTAGAGCAGCGAGGTGATTTGCGTGCCCGTATCAAAACAGTTTATCCGACATCTGATATAGCGCTTGGTGCCTCTATTGCATGTGATGGGGTCTGTTTGACTGTCATTGAAATCGGCGATGATTGGTTTGATGTT
>ERZ1048872.982-NODE-982-length-26278-cov-5.922511_pt1 | contig 26278 bp, 24 predicted proteins | sample MGYA00383100_ERZ1048872 | MGnify/ENA primary metagenome ERZ1048872 (study PRJEB29581, sample SAMEA5548370) | metagenome | biome: marine; feature: coastal; material: water | depth 50 m | study: Short-term variability in the microbial, nano- and picoplankton...
GTGCCGCGCGAATTGGATATCAATCAAGCACAGGTTGCCGAGGCTTTGGCGGAACCTGTTCAACAAATTTGCGAGGCTGTGATGATCGCCTTGGAAACCACGCCACCGGATTTGGCTGCCGACATTGTGGATCGCGGCGTCATGCTTACGGGCGGTGGCGCATTGTTGGGCGAGCTAGATTTGGCCTTGCGTGAACAAACGGGTCTGCCGATTTCTGTGGCCGATGAATCCCTAAATTGTGTGGCAATGGGCACCGGCAAAGCGCTGGAATATGAAAAACAGCTGCGCCATGTTATTGACTACGACAGCTAATCCCTGATTTTTGGGAAAATTAGTTCCTGAAGGGGAGTGTCCGTGGCCCGTCCGCCCAATAAAACCCAAGATTACAGCGGTGCAATCCGCAGAATCCTGATTGGGATTTTGGTATTTTTTCTGCTGGCGATATTCGTGCTGTGGCGTATCGATTCCGTGCGTGTAGAACGTTTGCGCAGCCAAATCATCGACAGTGTTGTCCCAAACTTCAGTTGGGCGTCGGCACCTGTGACGGGCATTATGCGGATGGTTGATGATTTTCAGGCCTACGACCGAATTTACAATCAAAACCAAGAACTCCGTCGCGAACTTCAGCAAATGAGCGCGTGGAAAGAAGCGGCTTTGCAATTAGAACAGCAAAACGCCAAACTTTTGGATTTGAATAACGTTCGCCTTGCGCCGAAGTTGACGTTTGTGACGGGTGTCGTGATCGCAGATGCCGGTAGCCAATTTCGCCAGTCAGTTTTGTTAAACGTGGGCGCACGTGATGGTATTATCGACGGATGGGCCGTTACGGATGGACTGGGGTTGGCTGGCCGTATTTCTGGCGTCGGTGCAAATACATCGCGGGTGTTATTGTTAACGGATGGCGCAAGCCGAATGCCCGTGACGGTTTTGCCCTCTGGTCAACAAGCCATTCTTAGCGGTGATTCATCACCTGTGCCAACATTGGAATTTGTTGAAAAACCCGACTTAGTACGCCCTGGTGACAGCGTGGTTTCATCCGGTGATGGGGGCGTGTTTCCCAACGGTCTACTTATTGGTCACGTTGTGCGGTTGCGTGATAATCGTCTGCGCGTGCGTTTATCTGCTGACTACGAGCGTCTGGAATTTTTGCGCGTTCTGCGGAGCCATGCGAATCCCGTTATTGATAACAGTGGCAATATGATCGTGGCACCAGCGGCTGAAACAATTGCGCCCTTGCCCGCCGAAACTGACACCCCAACAACAGGTGGGGACAATGGCTAGCAAATATGTAAACTCTGGCTGGTACGCCCCGCTGATGTATACAAGTTTTGCGTTCTTGATTCTGTTTGTTCAGCTTTTGCCGTTGTCACGTGGCTATGCAGGTCTGCCTTTCCCGGACCTATTATTCTGCCTAACGATGGCTTGGGTCATTCGACAACCTGAAAACTTGCCGCTCGGCTTGATTGTGATTTTGTTTTTGTTGGCCGATTTCTTATTGTTACGCCCGCCCGGATTATGGACAGCATTGGTCGTAATTGCGGTAGAATTTATGAAGTCGCGAATTATCAAATCACGAGAAATCAGCTGGGTTGTAGAATGGTTCACAACTTCGACAGTGATGGTGGCGGCAGTATTGCTCAATCGTGCTTTATTGACGATGTTTGTGGTATCGACCCCGCCGTTTAGTTTGGAAGCGTTGTTAATGCTATTCAATGTGCTCGTTTATCCATTGGTTATTATTTTTGTTCGTTTCGGTCTTGGGCTTGAACGATCAAATAAGGGTGACACCTTGGCGCAAAAGGTTATCTGATGCGACGCACACCCAAAGACGTTGAGCAGAATGCACGTACCGTAAGCCGCCGAGGGATAATATTTGGCGGGCTACAGTTGTTGATGTTTGGCACGTTGGGTTGGCGGATGCGACAATTGCAATTGCGGGATTCAGAACAGTTTCGCCTGTTGGCGGATGAGAACAGGATCAACATTCGCCTTTTGCCACCGGCACGCGGTTTGATTTTTGATCGCAACGGCAAAGCATTGGCCATTAATGAGCAGAATTATCGCGTGGTGATTGTACGTGAAGATGCAGGTGACGTTGAAAAGGTATTGTCTCAGCTTCAAATGCTGATCAACTTGTCGGATGAGGATGTTGCCGCCGCCCTTAAGACCGTAAAACAACGCAGCCCCTTTGTGCCAATTACGGTTGCCGATCATTTAACATGGGATGATGTTGCAAAAATTGCAGTGAATGCCCCAGCTTTACCCGGTATTACACCTGAGGTCGGGTTTTCCCGTGTATATCCGCGTGGCAAGGATTTTGCCCATGTTATCGGTTATGTTGGTCCTGTCAGTGATTACGATTTGGCCAAAATCGATGATCAGGATCCTTTGTTACAAATCCCCAAATTCCAGATTGGCAAAACGGGTGTTGAAAACAAAAAGGAACGTGATCTGCGTGGTAAGGCGGGTACCAAAAGTATCGAGGTAAACGCTGTTGGTCGCGTGATGCGTGAACTTGAACGTCAAGAAGGGCAAAGCGGCGATGATCTGCAACTGACCATTGACGCTAGTTTGCAAAACTATGCCGAGGCCCGATTGGCAGGTCAAAGTGCGTCATGTGTCGTGATGGATGTTAAATCAGGTGATCTGATTGCTATCGGTTCGGCCCCCAGCTTTGATCCGAACAAATTTGTCCGCGGTATTTCCGTGCCGGATTATCAAGGATTGCTAGACGACGAGTTTCGCCCCCTTGCCAGTAAATCCGTTCAAGGAACGTACCCTCCTGGTTCAACGGTTAAGATGGTAACAGCACTTGCGGCGTTAGAAGGTGATTTTGCCGACGCTGCTGACACAGTTAGATGCAATGGATACACAGAAGTTGCAGATCGTAACTTTCACTGTTGGAAACGTGGCGGGCACGGAAAGGTTGATCTGGTTTCCAGTTTGGTTGAATCCTGTGATGTCTATTATTACGAAATGGCCCAGAAAGTCGGTATTGAAAACATTTCGGCGATGGCAAAACGCCTTGGGTTAGGGTCGAAATTCTCGCTGCCATTGTCGGCTGTCGCCAGCGGCCTTGCCCCAACCAAGGAATGGAAACGCAAGCGCTATGGCAAAGATTGGGTTATTGGTGATTCACTGAATGCCGCGATTGGGCAGGGGTTTGTAAAATCATCACCTTTGCAATTGGCGGTGATGACAGCGCGTATCGCGACGGGAACCGATATTACGCCGCGATTGGTGAAAACGATAAACGGTCGTGAAACACCCGCGCCTAAACCCGAAAGCCTTGGCATTGCGACCAGTTCTCTTAAGGCTGTTCGTGACGGAATGTTTGGTGTTTCTAATTTGACGCGAGGTACAGGATTTCGCTCGCGGATCATCGCAAAAGGTATGCGGATGGCAGGCAAAACTGGCACCAGTCAGGTACGAAACATCAGTGCTGCTGAACGTGCCAGTGGTGTTATACGAAATGAAGATTTGCCATGGAAACGACGCGATCATGCGTTGTTCGTTGGGTATGCCCCGGCGGATGATCCGAAATATGCTATATCAGTTGTCGTCGAACATGGTGGTGGTGGCTCCACCGCGGCCGCCCCGATTGCGCGTGATATCATGTTGCAAGCGCTTTACGGTGAATTGCCACCGCTGGATGCATACCCCACCAACCAACGCAGCACGATCCGTCGCCAACAACGTGAAATCAATATCTTGGCCAGCACGCGAAAAGCTGGTGCCAAAGACAGCACGTAGGGCCGCAGATGAGTTATCTTGAATATAACATCAAACACGTGCCAACGGGATTACGCAAAGTTTTGCACGTAAACTGGCCGTTGGTATTGCTGATGATTGCCATCGCAAGCTTTGGTTTCTTGATGCTGTATTCCGTGGCAGGTGGATCGTTTGATCCATGGGCATCCGCACAAATGAAGCGTTTTGCTATGGGGTTGGGATTGATGTTTTTCATCGGTTTCGTTCCGATTTATTTGTGGCGAAACCTGTCACCCCTTTTCTATATCGTCAGTTTGGTACTTTTGGTTTTGGTTGAACTAGTGGGTGAAACCGGCATGGGTGCGCAGCGTTGGTTGAACCTTGGTTTCATGCGATTGCAGCCATCGGAATTGATGAAAATCGCCTTGGTTTTGGTTTTGGCGGCCTATTATGATTGGTTAGACAACGAACGCCGAAGCAAGCTTTTGTGGGTTCTAATTCCAGTGCTTTTGATCGTGATCCCCAGCTTTCTTGTGCTTCGTCAACCTGATCTGGGTACCACGTTATTACTAATGATTGGTGGCGCGTCGGTCATTTTTTTTGCGGGTGTTCATTGGATGTATTTCGCGGGTGTAATCAGTGCAGGCATTGCCACGGTTGCGGGGGTATTCTTGTCGCGTGGCACACCTTACCAATTTTTGAAAGACTATCAGTATCGCCGAATTGATACCTTTCTTGATCCATCTGCTGATCCTTTAGGTGCTGGTTATCACATTACCCAAGCTAAAATCGCGTTGGGTTCAGGCGGATGGACGGGTCGCGGTTTTATGCAAGGCACGCAAACGCGTTTGAACTTCGTACCTGAAAAACACACAGATTTTATCTTTACTACGTTGGCCGAAGAATTCGGATTTGTTGGCGCCGCCAGTCTGCTTGCCCTTTATGCAGGGGTGTTGATTTTTGCATTCGCCAGTGCCTTTAAAAACAAGGACAGGTTTTCATCGCTGATGATTATGGGCTTGGCTGTGACGTTCTTTTTGTACTTCGCCGTAAACATGTCGATGGTTATGGGGCTTGCCCCGGTTGTGGGGGTACCTTTGCCGCTAGTTTCCTATGGCGGGTCGGCGATGCTTGTGATTTTGATCTCTTTCGGGTTTGTTCAAAGCGCGCATATCCACCGACCAAGATAAGGTAAAAACATGTTGAATATTCTGTTTGCGGGCAATCCAACACTTTGGCCAAACTACGAACCTGCACTAAAGACGGCATTTGCCGACGCAGGGCTTGAGTTTGAATTATCCGACAGCTGTGATGATCCTGCGATTGTGGATTATATCGTGTTTTCCCCCGCAGGGCCGATCAAAGATTTCTCACCTTTTGTACGGACCAAAGCGGTTTTGAACCTTTGGGCAGGTGTTGAATCTGTCGTGGGAAATAAAACCCTAACGCAACCTCTTACCCGCATGGTTGACCCTGGTCTGCGCGAAGGGATGGTTGAATGGGTGACGGGGCATGTTTTGCGGCATCACTTGGGAATGGACGTTCATATTCATGGTCAAGATGGCGTCTGGCGCGAGGGTAAGGTGCCCCCGCTTGCACGGGACCGCTGTGTTGGAATTTTGGGATTGGGTGAACTGGGCGCCGCATCAGGACAGGCTTTGGCCGGTTTGAACTTTGATGTTGCAGGCTGGAGCCGAAGCCAAAAATCGATCGAAGGAATTAAGTGTTTTTCTGGCGAAGAGGGTTTACGCGATGTTATGGCGCGCTCGGAAATCCTGGTTCTTTTGCTGCCTTTAACACCAGAAACCACAAACGTATTAAATTCGAAAACTTTGGCTGTAATGCCAAAAGGCGCCGTAATTATTAATCCGGGTCGTGGTCCAATGATTGATGATGCTGCATTGTTGAATGCGCTGAACAACGGTCAAATTTCACACGCCACATTGGATGTATTCCGCGTGGAACCATTGCCGGTTGATGACCCATACTGGGCACACACAAATGTAACCGTGACGCCACATATTGCGGCAGAAACGCGTGTGGCATCATCCGCACGAATGGTTGCTGAAAATGTGCGACGGGCTGAGGCGAATGAACCGTTGATGAATGTTGTGGATCGATCTGCGGGCTATTAATCCTACCCCTAAATCAAGCGCGGTGGTTTATCAGGGTCACTTCCAGGTGCTTTGATTTCTTGTGCCTCTGGATCAATGGGTAATGGCAGATCAAACTTTAACCCGTGACGCGCCATAGGTGCGGTTAATGGATCTGTTGCGCGGAAAAAGGAAACGTCAAGAACACCTGCTTCTATCCCTGAAAAGTTAAGTGCCTCGCCCACCGCTTGGCTAAGACTGCTTTCCGCACCCGGCACCGTTTCTAAAAACGCGAGCATATGCCCAGCAATACCGCCTTCATATCGCACACCTACCAGATATGCTGCGCGGGCAAGACCTGCAGCAAGGGCCAGTTTGCTGTCCAATGCCGTTATCAATGCTTCTGGCAATCCAGCGGGGGGTAGGATTTCCTCTACACGCTTTGCCATTTCCTCGGGCGCATTCGCGCTTGTGTCAGCCAGCCAAGAAATTGCATCAGTTGGCAAAAGGATAGAAGAAGGGGCCACACCAAGATTTAGCCCTAGACCAATTTCTTGATCCTTTAGCATGCTGGCAAGCGCACGACCTGACAGGCCCACATACGGCGCCGCTGAACCCACAAATTCCAACAACCGAGCCTCACGATCAAAGGCCAGAACGAAGTTTTGCCCTTCTACTGGAAATACCTGCGGAGAAAGACTTTCGTCGGTGGCCTCTTTATCAAGCAACAAAAACAGTTCAGATTCAGCGATGCGTTCGAAAAAGCGCAAGCGAGCACCATCGGATTCATCTGCCTGCATTGCGTTGTGGGCTGCATCAAGGGTTGTGATTTCGGACATTGGCCACCTTTAGAATTCTTGCCAGTGGCATAACGTTTGTGGCAGGTTTTGGAAAGTCGACAAAGGGAATGGTTTGTAATGGATGATCTAGTTTCAGAAATGCAGGCTTGCATGATTTGTCATGATCTACCCTTGGGGCCAAAACCAATATTCAAGATCAATTCAAAGGCGAAGATACTTATCGCAGGGCAAGCACCGGGTCGTATCACCCATGCCAAGGGTATTCCTTTTGATGATCCTTCGGGTGACCGGCTTCGGGATTGGTTGGGTGTGGATCGTGATACATTTTATGATGACCCAGCCATTGCAATTTTGCCCATGGGCCTTTGCTTTCCTGGCATTGGTAAAGGGGGCGATCTGCCGCCTAGGCCGGAATGTGCAATAGCTTGGCGTGGACGTGCATTGGCCAAGATGCCTCGGCTTGAATTGACACTGATCATTGGGCGGTACGCAATTGATTGGCATCTACCGGAAATGGCGAAATTGACCGTCACAAAAGCGGTTGAAATGGGGAAGAATGACAATCAAATGATCCTACCTCACCCGAGTCCACGCAATAATCGTTGGTTGAAACAAAACCCATGGTTTGAAGTGGATGTTTTACCAGATCTTCGCGCCAGAATAGAAAGGTTGAGAAACCAAAGCTGTACCTAAGCAGCAGGTGAATTTTCTATTCATTCAACCCATCCCCCATTGCCAGTTTGAAAAGCTGTGCCTAGGCTGATGTGAAATTGTCTTGTTTAGGATCATTGCCAATGCCGCCGTCGAATCTGCCTTTTACACTTGCTGAATACCAAGCTCGCATCGCTAAAACGAGGCACGCAATGACTGTCGCTGGACTAGATGCGATATTTGTCACGGACCCATCCAATATGGCGTGGTTAACAGGATATGATGGGTGGTCATTTTATGTACATCAGGGCGTGTTACTGACCCTTGATGGGGACCCAATGTGGTGGGGTCGCGGCATGGATGCCAATGGTGCCAAACGCACGGTGTTCATGGGGCATGACGATATTTTGGGTTATGATGACACATACGTTCAAAACCCTGAAAAACACCCGATGGAGGATTTGTCTAAACATATTCGCGCGCGTGGGTTAGACACGGGCCGCATCGGTATCGAGCTTGATAACTACTATTTTTCTGCGGCGGCCTATCTTTCCCTGACAAAGGAATTGCCAGCCGTGAAGTTTCAGGATGCAGCAGGGTTGGTGAATTGGCAACGCGCGGTGAAATCAGAAACCGAGATCACCTATATGCGACGCGCGGCAAAAATTGTGGAACGTATGCATCAGGTTGTTTTGGATAAAGCCGAAGTGGGCATGCGCAAAAATGATCTGATTGCCGATGTTTATCACGCGGCCATTTCGGGAGCCGAGGGTCATTGGGGGGATTATCCGGCGATTGTACCGATGGCACCCAGTGGTGCGGATGCCACAGCGCCACATTTAACTTGGGATGACAGTCCGCTTAAGGCCGGTGAAAGTACATTCTTTGAAATTGCCGGCTGTTATCGTCGGTACCAATGTCCGCAGTCTCGCACTTTGTTTTTAGGCAAGCCCCCGCAAAAGTTTCTTGATGCTGAAAAAGCGGTGCTTGAGGCGGTTGTTGCGGGTCTTGAACAAGCTAAGCCAGGCAATCGCTGTGAAGACATTGCCAATGCATTTAACAGTACGTTGAACAAGTTGGGTTTTGAAAAGGACAGCCGTTGTGGGTACGCTATTGGTCTGTCTTATCCGCCTGATTGGGGGGAAAGAACGATGTCATTTCGTAAGGATGACATGTCCGAATTAAAACCGGGCATGACGTTCCACTTCATGCCTGCTCTTTGGTTGGATGATGGCGGTTTAGAAATTACAGAGCCTGTGGTGATTACGGAAACAGGCGTTGATTGCCTATGCAACACGCCACGTGAATTATTCATTAAGGATTAGGGCAATGGCAATAAATCCAATTTCACCATCAATCCCATTGGATCAGGATGGTGTGTACCATGGGCACCTAAAACTGCCTTACAGCCGCGACGATAGTGCATGGGGTTCCATTATGATCCCGATAACAGTTGTGCAAAATGGTGAGGGACCGACGGCGTTGATCACTGGTGGAAATCATGGTGACGAATACGAGGGACCAATTGCGATTTTAGACATGGCCGCAACCTTACAGGCAACCGAGATTAAAGGTCGCGTGATACTTGTGCCTTACCTAAATTATCCGGCTTTTTTGGCAGGCAAACGAACATCGCCAATTGACGGCGCGAACATGAACAGAATTTTCCCTGGTCAAGCAGATGGAACCCCTAGTCAAAAAGTGGCGGACTACTTCCAAAATACTCTGTTGCCGATAGCCGATATCGTTTTGGATTTTCATTCAGGCGGTCGAACGCTTGATTTTCTGCCATTTGCAGCCAGTCATGTGTTGGATGACAAGTCGTTAGAGGCGAAATGCGTGGCTGCGCGGGATGCGTTCAATGCGCCGTTTTCTGTCGCGATGCGTGAAATTGATGCGGTGGGCATGTATGACACCGCAGCCGAAGATATGGGTAAAGTTTTCATCTCGACGGAACTAGGAGGTGGCGGGACGGCGACACCACAGACAATTGCAATTGCTAAAAAAGGCCTGCGAAATGTGTTAATTCATGCAGGGATTTTGGATGAACAATTAAGCATGGCGAAAACGCGTTACCTAAGCCAACCTTCGGACGATTGTTTTCATTTTATCGCTGATGGGGGCATGGTGGAATTTTGCGCCGCACTGGGTGACAATCTGGCAAAAGGTGACGTGATCGCACGGGTATGGCCAACAGGTCATACGGGGAGGACATCGCAAGAAGTGATTGCGAAAATGGATGGCCTATTGACGGCGCGACATCATCCAGGCCTTGTGCAATCGGGTGATTGTGTGGCCGTTTTGGCCGTTGAAGAATAACAAAAGAAAGACTGGATAAATCATGCTGCGAAACGATCAATTGGCCGAATGGGACCGTGAAAACTTCTTTCACGCGTCAACTCACCTTGCGGCGCATGCACGCGGTGATACGCCAACACGTATCATCACAGGTGGTGAAGGGGTTTATATTCAGGATCGGGACGGCGCCAAGATATTGGATGGTTTCGCCGGTCTTTATTGTGTGAACGTAGGTTACGGACGGCGCGAAATCACCGATGCGATTGCGGCGCAAGCGTCTGAATTGTCGTATTATCATGCCTATGCGGGTCATGGTACTGAGGCGTCCGTTACGCTGGCCAAAATGGTGTTGGACAGGGCACCAGATAACATGTCCAAAGTTTACTTTGGTCTGGGTGGTTCTGACGCCAATGAAACCAACATCAAGTTAATCTGGTATTACAACAACATCTTGGGACGGCCAGAAAAGAAGAAGATTATTTCGCGGTGGCGTGGTTATCACGGCTCTGGCCTGATGACGGGTTCATTGACGGGTTTGGGATTGTTTCATGCCAAGTTTGATCTGCCGATGGACGGCGTGCTTCACACCGAGGCGCCGCATTATTTGCATCGTGCCGATCGCAATCAAACCGAAGAACAATTTTCCGCCTATTGCGCAGCCAAGCTTGAGGAAATGATCTTGGCCGAAGGGCCCGATACTATCGCGGCATTCATTGGCGAACCTATTTTGGGCACGGGTGGAATTGTTCCGCCTCCAAAAGGGTATTGGGCTGCGATACAGGCCGTTCTGCGAAAGTATGACATTTTATTGGTTGTGGATGAAGTGGTCACTGGCTTCGGTCGTCTTGGCACAATGTTTGGCAGCGAACACTACGGGCTTGAGGCTGATCTAATCACCATCGCCAAGGGTCTGACATCAGCCTACGCGCCGTTGTCTGGGTCGATTGTGTCCAAGAAAATGTGGGCAGTGCTTGAAAAGGGTACCGATGAAAACGGGGCCTTTGGCCATGGCTGGACTTATTCTGCCCACCCGATTGGGGCCGCGGCTGGTGTTGCCAATTTGAAATTGATTGATGATTTGGGATTGATTGCGAATGCCGGTGAAACGGGCGCTTATCTAAAATCAGCTTTGCAAGCGGCGCTGGGGGATCATCCGAATGTTGCCGAAATCCGCGGCGAGGGCATGTTGGCGGCCGTGGAATTTTGTGCAGATCGTGATGATCTGAAACAGTTTGATACAAGTGCTACAATTGGGCCGCGTTTGGCGGCAGAATTGTTAACGCGCGGTGTGATTGGGCGGGCAATGCCACAAAGCGACACCATAGGGTTTGCACCACCTTTGTGTATTACACGCGCCGAAGTGGATCAGATAGTCGCCGCAATGAAAGGTGCTGTTGACGCGGTTCTACCGGCCTAACCGGTTTCGCACAGCGGCATTTCATCGTGTTCCTGCAACGTGTTCTTTAACGTCTGAACCTGTTTGTTCTGTTTCACAAACAAACGGGCAGGTTCGGGTGTTGCAGTGCCATTCACAATTTCGGGGAACAATTCCAACAACTCGGCGCGGGCATCAGGCGCAAGACCCTTGATCGCCTCGTTGCCAATGAACATACTTTCGGTAGGCGCGCCATTGCTGAAGATGACATGATGATCCTTAAGCAAAATATGGCAATAAGTTACATGATCTTGAAAATCACAAATCGAGATACCGGGAAGACCCGCCAACTTGAACGCAGGTACTAAAACTTGTGTTTCGCCGAACAGATCCTTTGCAATTGGCGAGTCGATTAACACCCGGTGTTGCGGTGAAACGCGTAATTCAACGCGGGGCAGGCCATTGCCTAAGGCCCCATCCTTTATGCGAACGGGCCGCAGTTTAGGTTTTTTTGATAGTTCAGCATTGTCTAAATGCTTCGTTCCTACCCATTGAATTGGCTGAAACCCAGCATCCATGGTGCGTACCATGTCGCCCGCTGACAAGTTTTCGACCAACACTTGGCCCCTGTCAGTTTCAATCATCGTGCCTGCAGAAAAACATGGCACGCCGGAAATCGTAATTGTCACAACTTGGCTGTCGCTTTGCCCGTTTGAATCCAGCATGAAGACGGTAAACATATCCTCTAGTGAATCCCCAAAACCCAAGTCGTTTACAATTGAATTTGCATCGTCCAGATCGTAAGTCCAAGTGCCCGTCGTGGGATCGATGGTCGCCGTACCATAGCTAGCGCCACTGGTGATCGAAAATGTATCATCCGTATTGCCAGCAAGAAAACCAACGTCATCCAAATCGCCTGTAATGATAATACCGCTGTCCTCGGTAACCGCGCCGGTAATGTCACCGTCAATGCTAGGAACACCCATTCTTAGTTCCCTTTAAGCAAGTTACTAAACTGCCCCATGCCATAGGATTTCACTAAAATGTGCCCACCTTCAAACGGGCGCCACCATTCCACAACGCGCGCTCTTGTTCCTTTTTTATTGTGCCAAAGGGTGCGCAATCTGTTGATGTCGTTGTTGCGGGTCATTTGGGGGATCATCTGGTCGATATGGCCAAAGGGCGCGACGAAATCGATCAACCAAGTAGAACGACCGGAATTCCATTGAAAAGGGTTCAACGGCTGATGGTCGATTGCAAATTGTCTTTCGGCTTCTTTGTCTAAGCCGGCCCACGTGATGAATGCGCGTGGATATCCATTGGATCGGAAAATCTTGTATTGCCCCAAGCGAAGAGGTGACTCTAACTGGTTGGTGATCTGGGCAAGACTTCGATCGCGATTGAATTTTGAAAGAGAAGCCAGAAAATACATCGCCCCGAAATCGGCCATTATGTTTGGGGGAAAGTCGAACCAATCATTTGGAAAACGTGTCTTATTTTTTGATGGCTCAAAGCCAGCGTCTCGCAATACATCGAAATGCTGCATTGTCGCTTTGACAAAGTCTTTCTCTGAACTACTCATTCATTTTGCCTTTTAAAGTGCAAAATGGCGGGAAATTTTTTTACTCGTAACTAACCATCAAACGAAAAATGCCTGATTTACTATGCCTACTGCCCGCCTATTTTTTGACGTTTTTTCCAATATTCCATGTTTTTAAAGGGAATGCACGCCAAAGATGCAAAATAGATCGCATTTTGAAAATGAGGCGTTGCCCTTGGGTAACGTTATAGGTGGGGACGTTCGATAACGCGCTGTAATACTGATGGCATCGCTGCAATTGAATTTTGGTAAAGGGCGAACTGGGATGGCGCAGCCCAGAATTATTGGTATCATGCCAAAAAATACGCAGAAGTTTCCGCCTAGGCACCTATGCGTGGAATGAAATCTAAGGAAAAAACCATGGCCCAATCCCTTTCCCCCCAAAGCCAACCTTCGCTTGGTTCTTTTGACTGGCAAGACCCTTTCCGTTTTGACGCGCAGCTGACCGAAGACGAGCGTATGTTGCGGGATGGAGCACGTAGTTTTGCGCAAGAAAAGCTGCAACCTCGGATCACAGACGCCTATATGAACGAAGAGGCGGACGCTGGCATTTTCCGCGAAATGGGCGACATGGGATTGCTGGGTATTACAGTTCCAGAACAATACGGCGGCATCGGTGCTGGATATGTGGCTTACGGATTGGTAGCCCAAGAGGTCGAGCGCGTAGACAGTGGATATCGGTCCATGATGTCGGTGCAAAGTTCGCTCGTTATGTATCCGATCTATGCTTATGGTTCCGAAGAACAACGGATGAAATATCTACCTAAACTGGCCAGCGGTGAGTTCATCGGGTGTTTTGGTTTGACCGAACCTGATGCTGGTTCTGATCCCGGTGGCATGAAAACCGTCGCGAAAAAAACAGCCAACGGGTATGTTTTAAACGGCAGCAAAATGTGGATTTCAAATGCGCCAATTGCGGATGTCTTTGTCGTTTGGGCAAAATCCGAAGAACACGGCGGAAAAATCCGTGGGTTCATCTTGGACAAAGGCATGACTGGCCTATCCGCGCCAAAAATTGGCAACAAACTTTCGTTGCGTGCATCAATTACCGGCGAAATCGTCATGGATGGCGTTGAGGTGGGCGAAGACGCCTTGCTGCCAAATGTCGAAGGTTTGAAAGGCCCGTTTGGGTGTTTGAACCGTGCGCGTTATGGCATTAGTTGGGGCGTTATGGGCGCGGCTGAATTTTGTTGGCATTCTGCCCGCCAATATGGTTTGGATCGCAAACAATTTGGTAAACCATTGGCTGGTATGCAGCTTTACCAGAAGAAACTAGCCGATATGCAAACCGAAATTTCATTGGGACTGCAGGCCAGCTTGCGGGTGGGACGTTTGATGGATGAAGGCAATGCAGCCCCTGAAATGATCTCGATCATCAAACGCAACAACTGTGGCAAGGCGCTGGATATTGCGCGGATGTCTCGTGATATGCATGGCGGCAACGGGATTTCGGCGGAATTCCAAATCATGCGTCATATGTGCAATCTGGAAACGGTGAACACTTATGAAGGTGCGCATGATGTGCATGCCTTGATCCTTGGTCGTGCGCAAACCGGCATTCAGGCGTTCTTTTAGACCCTAAGTATCAAACGCAAATAAAGGCCGTTCGGGCGGTAAAGGTGGATTGTTTGCAATCATATCTGCCGCCCGCGCCGCTATCATTTGTGTTGGGGCGTTTAGGTTGCCGCTGACAATCTTTGGCATAGCGGACGCATCAACAACTCGCAGCCCTTTTATGCCGTGAACACGCAATTCTGGATCCACAACAGCGTTGGCATCCATGCCCATTTTACAGGTACCGCATGGATGAAAGTCCGTCACCATCTGGGCGCTAATCCACGCACGGATATCATCATCAGTTTTAACGCTGGCGGATGGATCGATTTCCTGACCACGTAAACCGTCATAAGGGGCTTGCGCCACCAATTCGCGCGCTTTTTTAACGCCCTCAATCATTTCCTGCATGTCACCCTCACCAGACATATAGTTAAACAGCATTGCTGGTTTTTCTGTGGGGTCTGCCGATTTCAATGTGATATTGCCGCGTGAATTGGGTCGCAGGGTATCAACGTGGATTAGGAACGCTTGGGTGACCGAAATCTTGTTGCCAGAATATTCAAAACCAATGGGGGCAAAATGATATTGAAGATTGCCATGAGGTACAGTTTCATTACCGCGGACCACACCACCGGTTTCAAATATACTGGATGACGCCAAACCCTTGCGCGTAAAGACCCATTGCATACCTGTGGCCAGCTTTCGATGCGGTTGATCGACCTTGTGAATTGGATAAGATTTCAGGCTTTCAAATTGCAAGATAACGCTTGGATGATCTTGTAAGTTTTGACCAACCCCCGGTAAATTTTGGACGATTTCAATGCCGTGATTGCGCAAATGATCGGCGGGTCCAATGCCAGACAGCATCAGCAATTGTGGTGAGTTTATTGCGCCACCCGACAATATGATTTGATCTGCTTTGATATGTCGTTGGCCGCCTTTGTGGGAAAAATCTACGCCTGTAGCACGGCCATTTTCGGTGGCAATTCGGTGAACCATTGCATGGGTAAGCAGGGTTACGTTGCCGCGCCTAAGCGCTGGGCGCAGGTGGGCGACAGCAGCGCTGCACCGACGACCGTTTTTCTTGGTGGCATCCAGCCTTGAAACACCTTCAGGGTTATAACCATTTGGATCATCTGTTTTGCCTTGGCCCGCCGCTACGCCTGCCTCAAGAAAGGCGTCAATCAACGGGTTGTCAAAATCCGAACGCGTCACACCCAGTGGGCCGTTTGCACCACGATAATCATTGCCCCCAAGATTATAGCTCTCGCTGGATTTAAAATAGGGAAGACAATGTTCATAGGCCCACTGTTCCATGCCTTCACCCTTGGCCCAACCATCGTAATCCATCGGGTGGCCCCGCATATAAACCATAGAGTTGATGGATGATGACCCACCAACCACGCGGCCACGCGGCATGAAAACGGGTCTGTCGCCTATGAATTTCTCGGCCTCGGTATCGTAATTCCAGTTCAGTTTAGGATTGCGCCAAGCGCTGTAAACACCAGCGGGAATATGGATCATCAGGTTGTGATCCATCGGGCCGGCCTCAAGGATCAAAATTGACTTTGATGTATCTGCCCCCAACTTGTTTGCTAAAACGCAACCTGCGGATCCAGCACCGACAATGATATAGTCAAACTCGCTCATAGATGTTCCATAGAAACGGATTTCCCGTCACTTTGAACAATGCGCACGTGGTGCGGTTTTAACTGACGTGGTTCAGAAACACCGACAGAATGCGCAATGGTTTCAACCTCTTTGGTTAAACCTTTGGCGTAATGCGCAACCTTTAGATACTTATCTTGAACAACCAAGCCTTTTTGCAGCCGCGCGTCATGGGTCGTGATCCCTGTCGGGCAAGTATTCTTATTGCATTTCAACGCTTGGATGCACCCAAGCGAAAACATGAAACCGCGTGCAGAGGTTACAAATTCAGCACCAGCCGCTAGTGCCCATGCAACATCGCTTGGGTTAACTAGTTTACCTGCTGCAATCAGGCGAATTTGATCCTTCATTCCATATTCGCGAAGAAGTTTGGCCAAAATAGGTAAGGCCTCGCGCACAGATAAGCCGACCAAATCCATCAAAGGCATGGGCGCTGCCCCTGTACCGCCGTCACCGCCATCGATAGTGATGAAGTCAGGTGCACAATCTATGCCGCGCTCTTTGATCAAATCCAGCAGCTCGCGAAATGGCACATCGGATCCGACAACGGTTTTAAATCCAACGGGCTTGCCGGTGACCGTGCGAATATGACCGATCAAGTCGAGCATCCCATTCCAGTCATCAACCTCGACATGACGGTTTGGCGAAATGCTGTCGCTGCCTTTGGGGATGCCACGGATCGCAGCGATTTCTGCGGTAACTTTGGCCCCAGGCAAAATTCCACCCTTGCCCGGTTTGGCACCTTGGGACAGTTTTATTTCAAACATTTTTACTTGTTCATGCGCAGCCACATCACGCAGCTTTTCGTCGCTTAGGTTTCCTTCGTCATCCCGTACGCCGTATTTTGCTGTACCGATTTGAAATACGATGTCTGCTCCGCCTTCAAGGTGGTAGGGCGACAGACCGCCTTCGCCCGTATTCATCCAAATTCCGGCTTCTTTCGCGCCACGACTTAGGGCCAACACCGCAGGGCGAGATATGGCGCCATATGACATGCCGGAAATGTTTACGATCGATTGGGCCGCATAAGGGTGGCGCGTATTTGGACCGATCACCAAGGGAGTTGTTTTTGTGACTTGTTCGTCAAGCGGTGGGAACGCTGCGTTCACAAATAGGGTCGTGCCAGGAAGGGAAATGTTGCGTGTTGATCCAAAGGCAATTGTGTTGCCACGGCCATCAGCAGATCGTTTTATCCATTCACGTTGCGCACGATTGAAGGGCAATTCCTCGCGGTCCATGGCAAAGAAATACTGTCGAAAGAATTCACCAAGCGTGATGAACAGGTGTCTAAACCGGCCAATTACGGGATAATTTCGTCTGACGGCGTCACCCGTTTGCATGCGATCAGCAATGAACAGAAATACCAAAAATAATGCGGCCAAACCGATGGTAAAGACAAAAACTAACACAAGCCATTGAATGGCTGAGCCTGCTAAATCCATAAAAAACATGTCGTGAACTATCCCTATTTGATGGTGTTAGGACAGATTAGGCTTTGTTCCGGAGCCTAAGCAATAAACAAAGCAGTGTGTAGTTGTTACAAGTCCAATCCCAATAGCTTTGGCAACTTGGCCATATCATCAAATAATGCATCACAATATGGGGCAAGGGCGTCGGGGTTCGTGTCGTGGGTAAATCCAAATGTATACATCTTGGCGGCCAGACCAGCACGCGCACCATTGGCGCTGTCCTCAATCACAACGCAATCGGCAGGATCAACGCCAGCGTCGCTCGCAGCCTTTAGGTAAACGTCGGGCGCGGGTTTAGGGGCAGCGCAATCTTGACCGGAATACATCCGGTTTTTAAATCTAGCCAAAAGTCCCGTTCGCCCCAGCGTCAAATCCATTTTTTCCAAGCGGCCATTTGATCCGATTGCATAGGGAATATTTGCCGCATCCAGCGCATCAAGAACAGCTTCAATATGTGGAATAGTCGTCACTGTATGTTCAAGGGCAGTGTAAATTTTTGGATATATTGTTTCTAACCAATCGTCCGGAATGGTGGCACCACGTTTGCGGGCCTCGACAGCAACGCCCGCCATAACACCGCCAACAAACAGGTGCATGATTTCGTCTAGGGGCAAATCTAGCCCGCGGGCGGCCAGATCATCGCGCAATACTTGGTTCGTGACACGTTCGCTGTCTACGACAACGCCGTCACAGTCGAATAAAACCATTTTGGGCGGAAAATTCATGGGTCATCCTGTAATAACAAAGGGCCCGTCATTCCTGACTGGCCCTTCGCAAATCGTCAATGGTAGTTCATCAGTGAATGACACTGTCCTCTGGTGGGGTACGATTAGAGGTTGCGACGCGATCTCCAATCAAAAGCCCCTCGGCACCCGCAGAAATGGGAATAACGTCCCCATCACCCAGATCGCCGGCCAGTAGCATTTCAGCCAACTGATCTTGTAGGGCACGCTGGATGACGCGTTTCAACGGACGCGCCCCAAAAACGGGATCGTACCCTTCATTCGCCAACCAGTCCCGTGCCTCGGATGCCAAGTCCATTTTGATACCTTGCATCGCTAACCGTTTTTGCAGCAAGCCAATTTGGATATCCACAATACCGGCCATGTCATCGCGTGCCAAACGATCAAAGATGATGGTTTCATCAAGACGGTTCAGGAACTCTGGTCGGAAATGCGCACGAACTGCATCCATAACATCCCGTCGCGCGTCAGACGGATCAGCGCCTTCTGGCATGTTGCTTAGGGCTTGCGCACCTAGATTGCTGGTTAGGATTATCAACGTTTGTTTGAAATCCACGGTACGGCCTTGGCCATCTGTTAAAATACCGTCGTCTAGTACCTGCAACAGCACATTGAACACATCGGGATGAGCCTTTTCCACCTCATCAAACAACACCACTTGATAAGGACGACGTCGGACCGCCTCGGTCAGAACCCCGCCTTCTTCATAGCCGACATAACCGGGGGGTGCCCCAATAAGACGTGCCACGGCATGCTTTTCCATGAATTCGGACATATCGATCCGCACCATCGCACTGTCGTCATCAAACAGGAATTCGGCGACTGCCTTGGTTAATTCAGTTTTACCAACACCAGTTGGCCCAAGGAACAAGAAACTGCCCAAGGGACGCGCCTCGTCATTTAGGCCAGCGCGCGCACGTCGAACAGCGTTAGATACCGAACGCACCGCAGATTTTTGACCAATAACGCGACGGCCAAGTTCATCTTCCATGCGCAGTAGCTTATCACGCTCGCCTTCCAGCATTCGGGTTGTTGGAATTCCTGTCCAGCGTTCAACGACGGCCGCGATTTGTTCGGGTCGCACAGCCTCTTCAACGACAGCGTCGCTTTCGTTGGCCTCAGATTCGGCCAACGCTTTTTCAAGATCAGGAATGACACCATAGGACAACTCGCCAGCCTTGCCTAAATTACCCTCGCGTTTGGCGATATCAAGATCAGCACGGGCACGGTCAAGGCGTTCCTTAAGATCACGAGCTGCCGCCAATTTATCACGTTCTGCTTGCCATTTTGCCGACATTTCCGAGGATTTCTCCATTAACTCGGAAACTTCTTTCTGCAACTTGGCAAGACGGGTTTTACTGGCCTTGTCGTCCTCAAGTTTGAGGGCCTCTACCTCGATTTGCTTTTGCATAATGTCGCGATCAAGGGCATCCAAAGCCTCGGGCTTGCTGTCGACCTCCATCCGCAGACGGCTGGCCGCCTCGTCCATTAAATCAATCGCTTTGTCAGGCAAAAAACGATCCGTGATATAACGATGGCTTAACGTGGCGGCTGAAACCAATGCGCTGTCGGATATACGAACACCGTGGTGCAATTCGTATTTTTCCTTAATGCCGCGCAAGATGGATACCGTATCTGTAACCGTTGGTTCGGCAACAACAACTGGCTGAAAACGCCGCGCAAGGGCCGCATCTTTTTCGACGTATTTGCGGTATTCATCCAAGGTGGTGGCACCAACACAATGCAATTCACCGCGCGCAAGGGCAGGTTTTAACAGATTGGATGCATCCATTGCACCATCGGCTTTACCTGCACCAACAAGCGTGTGCATTTCATCGATGAACAAAACGATTTCACCAGCGGCATCTGTCACCTCACTAAGGACTGCCTTCAGGCGCTCCTCAAATTCACCGCGATATTTCGCACCAGCAATCAGTGCCCCCATATCAAGCGATAAAAGGCGTTTATTACGCAGACTTTCAGGCACATCCCCATTAACAATGCGCAAGGCCAATCCCTCGGCTATTGCTGTTTTACCAACGCCGGGCTCGCCAATCAGAACAGGGTTGTTTTTGGTGCGACGGCTAAGAACCTGCATGGCGCGACGGATTTCTTCGTCACGGCCAATGATCGGGTCAATTTTACCTTCTTCAGCGGCAGCAGTCAGATCATGGGCGTATTTCTTTAACGCATCATAACCGTTTTCAGCGCTGGCGCTGTCAGCTGTACGGCCTTTGCGGATATCATTGATCGCAGCATTCAGTTTCTGAGCGGATACACCGCCTGCATCCAAGGCCTCGCGGGCTTTGGATTTCACCATAGCAAGAGCCGTGAGAATGCGTTCGACTGGTACAAAGCTATCGCCTGCTTTTTTGGCAACTTTTTCAGCTTCGATCAGAACTTTATTGGTTTGGTTGTCCATATAAAGCTGGCTGCCATCACCAGACACTGACGGCATTTTTGCCAATTCAGCACTTGTGAGTGCCAAAACTTGTTGGGCATCACCGCCAGCATTTGAAATGAGATTTGAAGCCAGCCCTTCCTCGTCATCAAGTAGTGCCTTGAGCAAGTGAATGGGCAAAAGACGTTGATGATCTTCGCGCTGGGCAATTGTTTGTGCGGCTTGCAAAAAACCACGTGACCGTTCGGTGAACTTTTCAAGGTTCATGTCGTTCTCCTTATAAAGCGCTGCGTTTGACCTGCCCATCTTTGGCACAGGTATTGTGCAGCCTTGATACTGATATGGGGACACCTGATTTTTTGATCAAGGTTAGGCCAAGAAGATTTCGCGTTGGGGGGAGAAATTTTAATTCTTTCACCCTAACCCTAAAGGCGAAACAGATTAGGTAGGGTTCAACGTAAAGGGGCTGCTATGATTATTGATAATGTCGAAATCGCTACACCAGAGTTTATCGCCAGCAAGGGTGAATACAGTGCCATGGTACAATTTGAATATCATAGTGGCATGGATGGTGCTGCTGGTCAGATCAATCTGATCTGTCGCACTGCATCCGACGAATTTGAGATTTTAAAAGTGATCAAAGAACGGTTGATCGCGCACGCTATTTATCAACTAAAGTGGATGCCAGAATTTCAGCAAGGTGATGAATCCCTTACTGTTGTTGATGCAGTTGATGGGATAAAACCTATACACGAAAGACATAAGCATGAGCCCAGATTGGCGTATGCTTAAGTCGACTATCTTGGGTTAGCCTTTGCTTTCCTAAATCCCCTGTATTTTTTACGAGTTGCTTTCAGTTTTTATCAAAAAAGGTAGAAATAATGCAGATCAAACATGTTCTAATTTCTGATTTATGTCTTGATGACGACACGGGGTTAGCCCGTGCCTTGGCGACCGTGAAACTGGCAGATACGTCAGATGAAAAAATCGATTTGGTGACGCTAAAAGTGCAACACCATTTCTTTGGCAATCGTAATATTCCGCGTTTGACAGCCCGATTTAAAGAGGATGCAGAACGGTGGATGGGGCTGATGAATTTCGTCGAACTAGAACCGATAAAGGCTGCGGCCTAGGTCTTTGAAAATGGCGAAACGATGAAACGACTTGCTCTTGGTTAGGTGGTTCAGCTATAGCACGTCCGTTTGCCATTTGACCCAAGGATACCGCCATGACCAACAATCACCCTGCCACCCTTACCGAAAAATTGATCGTCGCTTTGGATGTGCCAAATGCGTTGGATGGATTGAAACTGGCAGAAACGCTGGGTGATGCTGTCAGTTTTTACAAAATTGGTTTGGGCATGTTAACGGGCGGTGGCTTGGCCTTGGCAGCCGAGCTTAAAGATGAACACGGCAAAAAGATTTTCTTGGACATGAAACTGTTTGATATTGGCGCTACGGTCGAAGCGGCGGTTCGTGGATTGACACAATTCGATATCGATTTCTTGACGGTTCATGGTGATCCGCATGTGGTGAATGCAGCTAAACAGGGCGCGGCTGGCAGTAATACAAAAATTCTTGGTGTGACGATCCTGACATCGTTGGATCGTCAAGATTTGGATAAATGCTTGATCAAAGATGGCGACATTCAGGATCTCGTTTTGGAACGTGCGGGCCTTGCGTTTGAGGCAGGGGCCGACGGCGTTATCGCATCTCCTCAAGAGGCAGCGATGATCCGTGCGCTTCCTCAAGCCAAGGATCGCTTGATCGTAACACCTGGCGTTCGTCCAGCAGGTGCAGCACTTGGTGATCAGAAACGCGTGGCGACGCCTGCGCAGGCTGTTGCCAATGGTGTGGATCATATCGTTGTTGGCCGTCCGGTATGGCAAGCGGCCGACCCGCGTGCCGCTGCAATGGCGATACTAGATGAAATGGCTTAAGACTTAGTCGATAAATACATCGCTAATCTTTCCTGAAGATAGGTAACTGCGCAATCTTGTGCCAGAAACTCAGAACAAGGCATTAGGCGGCATTCTTGCCCTTCGTCGCCTAGTCTAGCACTCTGTAAGATGGTTTTGGAAACTTCAGCCACGAAAAACCAGCTTCGCTGTGTGCCGTCACGTGAATGAAACGGGCGCGCCCATGAAATGGCAGTTGCGGGTATTGAAAGCCCAACCTCTTCTGCGGTTTCGCGAAGGGCGCAATCAATGGGCGTTTCACCAAAATCAACACCACCCCCAGGAAAATCCCAACAATTTGGAAATGGGATTTCCGCAAAATCATCACGCAGCAAAACTAAAACTTCGTCTTTCGCCAGTAACGCAATTTTGGCACCGTGAAATTTGGGTATATCTGTTGGGTTGTCCATGCGGCCTAACCTATGGTTTCCGGTTGAGATTGCAAACTGTCGAATTGTAATGTGACTAGAACACGCTTAAAATTGAGGTATGTCCTCACTTTGTCGCGCCTGTTTTCATCTATTTGAATCCGTTGCCAAACGGTGCCCGAAGTGCGCCAGCCCACGGGTGATATCGCATTCTGAACTGACAAGTTTGTCGATTGCGCATATGGATTGCGATGCTTTTTATGCATCGGTTGAAAAACGAGATAATCCGGATTTGCGAAACAAAGCTGTCATTATTGGTGGCGGTAAAAGGGGTGTTGTTTCAACAGCTTGTTATATTGCACGGATCAAAGGCGTACGATCCGCGATGCCGATGTTTCAAGCACTAAAACTGTGCCCAGAGGGTGTGGTGGTTCGCCCGCGGATGGACGTGTATGTCGAAACATCAAAAGCGATTAAAGCGTTCATGAAAGAGCTGACGCCGGCGATCGAACCTTTGTCATTGGACGAGGCATTTTTAGATATGACGGGCACTGCTCGCCTACATGGTGCCCCACCTGCGGTGATGTTGGCCAAACTGGTGGCGCGGATGGAAAATGAGTTGGGGATCACGGGGTCCATCGGTCTTAGCCACAACAAATTTTTGGCCAAGGTTGCATCTGATTTGGATAAACCCAAGGGCTTTGCCATGATTGGTGCGGCAGAAACGATGGACTTTCTGCGTCCACGTCCTGTGCGTTTGATTTGGGGAATTGGACCTGCTGCACAAGTAAGCTTGGACAAGGCCGGCATCAGAACATTTGCCGATTTGCTGCGTTGGGATCGCAAGGATTTGTCTGCTCGGTTTGGGTCTACGGGCGAACGTCTGTATCATCTTGCAAGAGGCGAAGATCGGCGACGTATTTCAGCGAATGCACCTGTGAAATCTATTTCTAAAGAAACGACCTTCTTTGAGGATACTTCCGATAAGGATATCCTAGATGGTCACATCTGGCGGTTGGCAGAACAAGTCGCGGATCGTGCCAAGGCACGTGGTTTAGCGGGGCGTGTCGTCGTTCTCAAACTCAAGCGCAGCGATTTTTCGGCCTTGTCGCGACGCATTTCTTTGCGCGATGCATCGCAAGTTGCTGATCGCATCTATCGTGCCGCGCATGAGCTGTTTGTAGCCGTCGGAAATCAGGGTCCTTATCGGTTGATTGGCGTTGGAATTAGCGACCTGATACCCGAAGATGAAGCAGATCGATCCGGCGATCTTTTGGACCCTGATGCCAACCGGCGGGCAGATGCTGAACGCGCCACCGATAAAATCAGACAAAAGTTTGGGAACGATGCAATTTTAAAGGGACGTGCGTTGCGCTAGCGGCAAAGTGGATTTTCAGGTATAGTCACCTTATTTAGACTGACCATTTTTTTTGAAAGGATTTCCAATGCCGATTACAACTGGCGACATGACCGTTCACTACGGCCCGCAAGAACACGGCGGCGCAGATTCGTTATTGGCGCCAATTATTGCGTTTATTGACCGCGCTAAAAGGCGGCAAAATTTGATGATCGCCGTACAGGAAATCGATAATCAAGAAATCGCCGAAGCCATCATTCGCGCGCGTTTGCGTGGGGTGAATATCGATTTGGTGGTCGAACAAAGTTACCTTTTAGCAAAGTCTAAGCCCAAATCACTTGAGAGCGCTTTTGATGCAAGTGGCAGTCATGAAATAAATCGCACGCTATTTTCCGCAATTTTGCGATCCACAGCGGATGTAAAAGTTGATTTTAATCCCGACATTTTTCACCAAAAATTTATGATCCTTGGGAATTCAGTTCTGACAGGATCAACGAATTTCACCACAACTGGCGTCACTAAAAATCTAAACCATGTGGCGGTAATCAATGATGCAGAAGTTGCCAACGCCTATAAAAAGGAATTCGCTGAAATTCGCGCGGGCCGCTTTGGTCGTAACAGTTTAGACCCCAGCGAAGTGCCAAAGGAAGCCCGCGTTTCTGGGATGCGTGTCAAGCCACTGTTTGCGCCTGATCACTCGCCCGAAATGGAAATCATGAAACAAATTTTGAAGGCACGAACACGTGTAGATTTTGCGGCCTTCACGTTTGCGCAATCTTCGGGCATCGATGACGCATTGGTTGCTGCGCATGATCGTGGTGTAAAGGTCCTAGGCGTTTTAGACCGCCAGCAGGCCAATCAGAAATGGGCCGCAAAGTCGACGCTGCAAAATGCGGGCATTTCAGTGACTGTGGCGGGTGGCCGTGCAGGTTTAGGTAAAGTGCACCACAAACTGATGACGATCGATGATCAGGTCACAATTTTTGGCAGTTTCAATTACACAAAACCAGCAAACAAATCGAACGACGAAAACATTATTGTTGTCGGGGATGTTTCAGAAAGCGATGCAGCAGCACGAGGTTTGCAAGAAAAAGTTGCCTTGGCAGCGCGGAAAGAAATCACGCGGATTGCCGATGATTTTGGCAGTTAAAGCCTTATTCTGCGGCAAGGGATTTGTTTGGCTGCGTTGATGAAACTATCTGTGAAATAACACCGGTCATCAAATCACGGAACTGGGTGAAATCAGCCCGCGGTGTGATGGTCGGCTCATCCATATACAAGGCGCGATCTATTTCGATTTGCACGGCATGCTGATTGCGAGACGGGCGACCGTATCGCTGAGTAACGTAAGCCCCTGCAAAGGGTGAATTGCGAACGACACGCAGTCCTGCGTCCTTGAAAGCATGTTCAATTTTGCTGACAATTTCATCTGATGCGGCGGAACCAAAACGGTCGCCCAAAACAATCTCGGGCCGCTTGTTGATATCGCTTGTTGTGGCTTCTAACGCTTCGTGAGGCATAGAATGCAAATCGACCAAAATAGCTTGGCCAAAATCATTGTGGGCCTCATCCATCAGGGTCCTTAATTTCGCGTGATAAGGGTGCCAATGATTTGCAAGGCGGATTTCCGCCTCGTCATAGTCAATCTTTCCACTGTAGATCGCACGCCCATTGGCAACCACGCGGGGAATCACCCCAAGACCTGAACTGATTCTTGGATTTAATTGTCTTGCCACGACGTTTTTTATCAACGCGGGGTCTAATTCATCGACAGATCGGTTCAGATCAACGAAGGCGCGCGGCGTTAATGCGCACAATAATGGGGCGCCTTGGCTCGGCACGTTTGAAAACAGTAAATCGACAAAAGCGTCCTCTGAACTGCGAATTTGATGCTCATTTAAGGTAGATTGGCGCAAAAACGCCCGACTATAGGCGCGACCGGAATGAGGCGACGCAAAAACCACCGGCGAATTGCGGGTTTCTGGGCTGTGAAGATGATAGCTGTCTGTCGTCATATACGCCTCGTTACGTGTGTATCTTGGCGGATTTATGACGACACCGAAAGCCCTTGATCTGCTGAGTGGAACCTTTTATACGATCCCGACCTGACGCGGTTTGCCCCGCGTCCTGTTTATTTATAGGCAGGGCGTTAGACAGACCACTAGGGTATCGGGTGATTAGCTCAGCGGTAGAGCACTTCGTTGACATCGAAGGGGTCACTGGTTCGATC
>ERZ1048872.985-NODE-985-length-26244-cov-7.173279_pt1 | contig 26244 bp, 23 predicted proteins | sample MGYA00383100_ERZ1048872 | MGnify/ENA primary metagenome ERZ1048872 (study PRJEB29581, sample SAMEA5548370) | metagenome | biome: marine; feature: coastal; material: water | depth 50 m | study: Short-term variability in the microbial, nano- and picoplankton...
AGATCGTTTGACTGGATTGCTGCGATGCGGCTAACGGCAGCAAGGAGCCCACAGCGGAAGTCTCAATTTTCGTGCTGCGTGCGCACGCAGCGCGAAAATTGCTGCGACGGCGTAAATCTCTATGCGGAAGCGCCGCAGGAAAACCGGCCATTCAAAAGCCCGTTACATCCGCCATTTTCACAACTGTTACACCCTTTCGGTGTTGGGTGCGACTTTGAGCGCAGTGGAGAGGGTGACATATCCTGAGCAATAGGCCTTCCGGTGCACCACCACCCCTCAGAAAGACGGAAGCCAAAGCGCGAGCTGCGGAAACGCAATCAAAAGAGCGACCAAAAGCAGCGAGCAGCCGATAAACGGAAACGCCGAGGTGTAGATCGTCTTCATGGTTGTGCCGGGCGGGGCCACGCCTTTCATCACAAACAGCAACAGGCCAAAGGGCGGCGTGGTAAAACTTATCTCAAGTGCGAGCAGCATGATCAGGCCAAACCAGATCGGATCAAAGCCAAGGCTTTGCGCAAGCGGGAAGAAGATCGGAACCGTCAGCAGCATCATCGATATCTGCTCCATGAACATACCAAGGAGCAACAGCACGGCGAACATGACCAAGAGCATCGCCAGCGGTGCCAAATCAAACGATGTGGCCCAGCTTACCAAGCCCCTTGAAGCGCCGGAAAAGGCCAGCAACTGGCTGAACGTGGCCGAGCCGAACACAATCAGATAGGCCATCAAAGTGACCCGCAAAGCACCGACAATAGACTTGCGCATCGCCTCAACGGTTAAGCACCTAAACACGGCGGCAAGGATCAGAACACCCAATGCGCCAAAGGCCGCGGCCTCAGAGGGGGTGACAAAGCCTTGGATCATCAACACGATGATAACCACCATAACCCCGACCATTGGCACGACTTCAGTGCAAAGCGTTGTGAGTTTTTCCCAAAGCGTCATCGGCTCGACGTCATAGGCGGGCGCGGCTGTCGGGTCGACTTTGGTCTGCAACCAGATCGTTCCGATGTAAAAGCTGGCCAGTATCAAACCGGGGATAACCCCCGCGATCAGCAAAGCCGCGACATCAATCTGGGCGAGGGTTGCCAGCAAGACGGCCAGCGCAGAGGGCGGGATAATGATCGCAAGGCCACCTGTGCCAAGGATCGGGCCAATGCTCATATGCGGCTTGTAGCCACGCCGCCCCATCTCGGGCACCATCAGCGAGCCGAGCAAAGCCGTTGACCCCATGGACGAGCCAGACAGGGTTGAAAACGCCGTGCCGCCCAAAACGGTTACATAGCTCAGCCGCCCCGGAAGACGCCCGAGCAGCTTGTCGATGGCCGTGAACATGCGCCCGCCAAGCCCCGTGTGAAAGAAAATTTCGCCCATCAGCAAGAACAGCGGGATCGGCACCAGCGCGTATTTTGTCAGCGCCCCGAGACCGTTGCTCAGCAACTGGCCAACCCCGCGTTCACCGCCCATAAAGATATAAGCGCCAATGATGTTGGCCGCGAGAAAGGCCAAGGCAACCGGCATGCCCAGCGCCATGAGAAAGATGATCGAGCCGACAAGCAGCCCGAGGGCTTCAAACCATTCCATTATTCGTGAATCCCTGCTTCGCCAGAGTGCATTAAGTCTTTCCCGAAAACAAAGCGCGAAAACTCAAGCGCCATCAGTCCGAAGCTGACAGGAAAGGCGATCGTTAGCATCCAACGGGGGTAGTAATATGCGCGGGTGTCAAAGTCGCCGCGCTCGATGTTTTTCAGGAACAGCTCAAGGCCCTTCCACGCAAGGATCACGCAAACCAGCACGCATAAGATCGCGACGATCCGGCTCACGATCCGCCGCGCACCATCAGGCAGTGCCGCTGTGACAAGTTCGATATGCACATGACCCTTTTCACGCACCAACCAAGGCGCGCCCAGCATCGTCATATAAAGAAGCCCATATTCTCCAGAGGTGAACAGCCACGCGAAAGGCTGCAAACCAGCGTTGCGCAGCAGCACCGACGTGATCACCGAGATCATCAGCCATACGAGCGTTGCGCCAGCAACAACGGCAAAGAAGTTTACCAAAAAGGCGAGAGTGCGAGAAAACATGTGCATATCGGACTTATTGAAATCAAAAGGCGGGCTGATCTGAGCGACCAGCCCGTCCAAGTCTTACTTCGCAGCGTCGAGGTCGTAGAACAGTTCGAGCAGGCGCTCATAGTTGGCTGTGCCACCCGCTTGCTCGGCCATAACCGACTTCATGCGCTCCCAAGTTTTTTCGCGCGCAGCAGCAAGGTAGTTCGCTTTTGCTTCACCTTCGAGCGTGATGACCTTCATGCCAGCCGCATCAAGCGCGGCAAAGTCTTCGCCGCGTTTGATGCGCAGGGCTGCAACGCTGTCTTTCTCGTGCTGGATGGCCACATCCTGAACAATCTTGCGAGCTTCCTCTGAGAGAGACTCCCACTTTTCGTTGTTCACGATGACACCAAGATCGGTCGAGAAGAAGCACGGTTCGATCCGGTAGTTCAGAAACTCGTTCCATTTCAGATCAATCAGGCCAATCTGCGTCCAACCCGTTGCATCCACAACACCGCGCTGGAGCGCTGAGTAGACTTCACCGGTGGGCAAGTCGATCACCTGAGCGTTCAGGTAGTTGGTGAAAAACGCGTTATAGACGTTGTTACCGCGCAGCTTGAGGCCGTCGACTTCAAGGTTGCCGTCCGCGTCAAACTTTGGCTCATCGCGCGTCCAAAGGTTGTAGCAAACACCACTGTCAAACCAGCCAAGATACTTTAGGCCCATCTTTTCTTGGTGGATTTGGTCGATCAGCTCGATGCCGCCGTTGGCGCGGGTTTCAACCGCTGTCAGGTTAGATGCGACCATCGCATCTTTCTCGGGCAGCGCGCCGCCATAAAAAGAGCCGGGTGTGTAGACCATATCAACGATCCCGTCGCGCACCGCATCGGGCTGTTGGAACATGCCAATCGCCTCTGGCCCGCCGCGCACGTCGATCTGCACAACGCCCTCGCCAGCTTCGTTTACCTTGTCAACGAACGACAGAAAGCTCTTGGTGTAAATCAGGCTTTCAGGAAACGCGTGAACCGCCGAGATTTTCTCTTCCGCGTGCGCCAGTCCGGCCAGCAACGTCGAGCTGGCCAAAAGGCCGCCCCAGATAGTCATCTTCATTTGAATTCCTCCCATTTATGCCAAGCGAGATTTGGCCCCGCTTGTTTTGTGTGGCACCTATCAGGTGCCGGTTAGCGCAGCACAGGCTGCATATTTCAAACGCTTGATGCGGGCATAGCCCACGGTTCGGTTTGAGCGTATTTGGATTTGAATGCCGCGATTTGCGCGCTGTGTTGCTGCGTCAGATCTATGTCATCCCATCCGTTCATAAGCTTCATGCGCCAAGTGTCATCAAGCGCGAAAGCAAGTTGTTTTCCGTTAAAGGAAGCCTGCCCATTCTGCAGATCAATGCGCACCTCACAGGGCGTTTCACTGGACGATGAGCCGATCAATGAAACAAGCTCATCATAGATTTCTGGCGCAATGCGGGCAGGCAAAAGCCCGTTGTTGACAGAGTTACTGGCGAAAATGTCGCCAAAGCTTGGGGCGAAAACGGCGCGATATCCGGCATCGACCAAAGCATAAACCGCCGCCTCGCGAGAAGAGCCGCTGCCAAAGCTTGCGCCAGCAACAAGCACAGAGGCTTGCGGAGCTTGGTTCAAGGGAAACTCGGGGCGCAATGCGCCTGATGCGTCGCGGCGCACGTCATGCAACAGGTAGTCGCCATAGCCCTCAGAGCGCGGCACAGACATAAACCGCGCAGGGATCAGCTGATCCGTGTCGACATTCGCGAGAGGCAATGCCGTTGCAATCCCGAAATGTGTCTGCCATCCCGCCATCAGCTGCTCCGATCTCGAAAAAGCACGCGCACATCGGTGATCTCTCCGGTGACAGCCGCCGCCGCGACCATGGCCGGTGACATAAGGTGCGTGCGTGCGCCGCGCCCTTGGCGGCCCTTAAAGTTGCGGTTGGTGGACGATGCACAGCGCTTCGCATTGCCGACAAGATCACCATTCATGCCGACACACATCGAACACCCTGAATCAGCCCATTCCAATCCGGCGTCGGTAAACACCTTGTCCAAGCCCTCTTGTTCGGCCTGTGCTTTGATCAGTTGCGACCCCGGAGACACAAGCCCCGGCACTTTGGCGCGACGCCCCGCAAGCACGGCCGCCGCTGCGCGCAGATCTTCGATCCGGCCATTAGTGCATGACCCGATGAAGACCAGATCAACCGCAGTTCCGACAAGGCTCTGTCCCTTGGTGAGCCCCATATAGTCGAGCGCCTCAGACGCCAGTTCTGATTTTTGCGGGCTTAGCGTCGCGGGGTCAGGCAGCGGCACGTCAATCGGCAGCGCCTGCTCTGGGCTTGTGCCCCATGTGACCGTCGGAGCGATGTCAGCCGCGTCAATATTAATATCAATATCAAAAGCCGCGTCAGCGTCAGAGACTAGCGTATCCCACGCTATTACGGCCGCGTCCCACGCGTCATCGGCAGGCGCGTAAGGGCGGCCCTTAACGTAGGCTTTGGTGGTCTCATCAGGCGCGACCATGCCAAAGCGCGCGCCCCCTTCGATAGACAGGTTGCAAAGCGTCATACGCCCTTCCATCGACAGGGCGCGCACGGTGCTTCCTGCATATTCGATGGCATGGCCCTGCGCGCCGCCAGTTCCGAGACGGGCGATCCAGTGAAGTGCTATGTCCTTGGCGGTAACGCCTGCTTGCAGCTCTCCGTCGATGGTAATCCGCATCGCTTTGGGCTTTTTCTGCCAAATCGTCTGCGTCGCCAGAACATGCGCAACTTCTGTCGCCCCGATCCCGAACGCCAGCGTCCCGAAGGCGCCATGGGTTGAGGTGTGGCTGTCGCCGCAATTGATCAGCAAACCCGGCAGGGTAATGCCCTGCTCCGGCCCGACAACATGAACAATGCCCTGCGTAGGGTCATCAAGATCAAAGATGCGCAGCCCGTGTTTCTCGGCGTTCTGGCGAAGCGTGTCGATCATCCGCGCGATCTGCGGATCGACTATCTTGCTGCGGCCACGGGTCGGCGCATAATGATCAACCACGGCCACGGTGTTATCCGGTGCGGCTATCGGCAAGCCGCGCGCGGCGATCTTGGCAAAGGCGTGGTGTGAACCCTCATGCACCAAGTGCCGGTCGACCCACAACAGCGAGACGCCATCTTCACGGCGCAAGATTTCATGCGCGGCCCAGAGCTTGTCGAGAAGGGTTTGCTGCTGGCTCATGGGCGCACCAGTTCGTTTTCGTCCTGACCGGTCTGGCCGATCGCTGGCTCCCAGTGTCGGGCTTCGCCCTTGCCAGTGCGCACCAGAGGCATTTCAAGGCTGAACATATCGGGACGATACAGCCCCGACAGATACTCGACACCATTGCCATCAATATCGCGCACGATGCGCTTCAAGGACAAAAGCGCCGATCCTTCAGCAACCTCCAGCGCTTCGGCCACTTCAGGGCCAGCAAGGCTGGCAGACACCGACTGATGCGCCGCTTCGATTTGCACGCCGCTGCGCTCTAATAGCTTGAACAATGGCGTCGTGGCCAGATCGTTCTCGGAGTAATTGCGGGCGATATGTGTGGGAACATAGGTGGTCAGGTGCGAAAACGGCACATCATCAGCCAAGCGAACCCGCGTGGCGATCTGCGCTTTCTCATCTGCATTCAGCGCCAAGGCTTGCGCCACATAGTCAGGCGGCTGACTGTAAGAAAACGACAACAGCCGCGCCGTTGTCGATTGGCCCATTTCAACAAGCTGGGGCATCAATGTGTTGAAGTTCATCGCGGCGCGCTTCTCGGTCAGCGCCTTATTGCGAACCTTTGTGCCGCTGCCAATGCGCTTCTCGATCAGGCCTGCGGAACTCAAGGCATCCAAGGCCCGCCGCACCGTGACACGAGAGACCGAGTAAGCCTTGGCGAGCTTCTGTTCTCCGGGCAGTGTTTCACCATCGCACAGCCGACCATCTGATATCTGATCGCGCAGCGACAGATAAACGCGGCGCGCTTTGGCACCGTCTGGCAATGTTGCTGAGCTGGCTATTTCCACTGTTGAACCCCCTCCTAAACGGCACTGACCGCACGAATCTAGATCAATGAAGACCAAACAAACGTCGTTTTGCAAGAAAAAAATATACTTAACAAAGATACAGAAGTTGTATTACGTTTAATACAGAAGCGACTCTGTGAATACTGGAATGACTTTGGGAGGGTCATATGCCGATTGTTCAATTGCACATGCTTGAAGGCTATACGCCGCAAGACAAACAGCGCCTAGGTGAGGCGATCACTGACGCTGTCCGTCTGGTGGTGCCCGCAGCGCCCGACCTTGTGACAGTCACGATTAACGACATTCCGGCGCAAAACTACTACCGCGGTCGAACATCAAGAAACCCCGCACCCGCCAAGCCTGATCCGGCAGCAACCGTGCGCGCATTCTTGTCGGCTATGGAAGCACGCGACTTGGAAAAGGCCCAAGGCTTTTTGTCAGAAGGTTTCACAATGACATTCCCCGGAACCGAGCTGATGACAACGCTTGCGCAGCTGATTGAATGGGCCAAACCGCGCTACCTTCATGTGCGCAAAACCTACGACGGCTTTGATGCCATGCAAAGCGCAGGCGACGCTGCAATCGTCTATTGCCGGGGCACCCTTTCGGGGGAGTGGCCCGATGGAACCCCCTTTGAAGGCATCCGCTTCATCGACCGTTTTGAGGTCGTCGGAGACAAACTCATCCAACAAGACGTCTGGAACGACATCGCTGAAACAAAGGCCAAAACATGACAGATATTGATCCGATAACCCTCTCTGTTCTTGCCGGACGGATGGAGCAGATCGCTGACGAGATGGACGCCACGCTCTTTCGCGCGGCCTTTAACCCCATCATCGCTGAGGCCCACGACGCGAGCCACGGGCTGTATCATGCGGCCACGGGCGACACGCTTGTTCAGGGCAAATCCGGCCTGCCGATTTTTGTTGGCGTCATGTCATTTGCGGTTCAGGCCGTGATCGACAAAGCGGCCAAAGACGGAGACTTGGCCGACGACGATATCTACATCTTCAACGACGCGCATATCGGCGGCACGCACCTGAGCGACATGCGGCTGGTGCGCCCCTATTACAGGGATGGCAAGCTGTTTTGCTATCTTGCTTCGGTCGGGCACTGGCATGATGTGGGCGGCGCTGTGCCGGGCAACTACAACCCCGCTGCGACGGAGGTTTTTCAAGAGGCGTTTGTCCTGCCCCCCGTCAAGCTGGCGCGCGCAGGCGAGATCAACCAAGACATCATTGATATCCTGCTGAGAAATACCCGCCTGCCGCAATCGGCGATGGGGGACTTGAACGGGCAGCTTGGCGCGCTTGACCTTGGCATCAAGCGCATGGACGAATTGATTGACGAATACGGGGCCGAAACTGTGGCGGCCGCTCTTGATGCGCTTGGCCATCGCGCCGAAGCCTTGATGCGCTCCGAGTTGCAAGACCTGCCCGATGGCCGTTGGGAAGCTGAAGACTACCTCGACAACGACGGCATCACAGATGAGCCGTTGTTGATCAAAGTGGCGCTCGAAATCGCTGACGACAAAATGACGCTCGACTTCACAGGGTCGGCTGATCAATGCGCTGGCCCTGTTAATATCGCGCTGCCAACAACCGTTGCCACGGCCTATGTGGCGGTTAAACACATCTTCCCGGGCTTGCCGGCAAACGCAGGTGTGATGCGCCCGATTGATGTGATCGTGCCAGAAGATTCGCTGTTGTCGGCAAAGTTCCCTGCGCCCACGGGCGGTTATACCGAAACGATTTTGCGCATGATTGATGTGGTGTTTTCCGCCTTTGCCAAGGCCGCGCCAACCCGCGTTGTGGCGAACGCCTACGGGACGATCAACGCGCTGTCTATCGCTGGCAAACGCAGCAACGGGCAACCTTGGGTGATGTTCAGCTTCTATGGCGGTGGGCATGGCGGGTCGGTTGAAACCGACGGGTTGAACCACGGCAATGCGCCGATTTCGACAGCGACAATCCCGCCGATGGAGATCCTTGAAGCCGCCTACCCTGTGATGTTTCGCACATGGGGGCTCAGGCCGGATAGTGCCGGACATGGCGCACATCGTGGTGGCGTCGGTGCGGTTTACGAGATCGAAGTTCTCGAAGAAAACGGCGCCGAGGCCTTCTTGTTTGGCGAGCGCGGCAGGTTTGCGCCCAAAGGCATCGCGGAGGGCGCGGATGGCGCGATGAACGTGTTTACCTATGAGCAAGACGACAGCTGGGAGATCCCGCCGCTGGCCTCAAAAATCCGCGGGATCAAGCTGCGTCAGGGGCAAGCCGTGCGCTTGGAAACCCCCGGTGGCGGCGGCTATGGACCAAGTGCCGAGCGCTCGGCAACTGCAATCGCACAAGACGTGCAGCGCGGCCTCGTCAGTGAAGAGGCGGCAGATCAGGTTTATGGCACAATATGGCGCGAGGTGACATCATGAGCAAACGTATGATCGGGGTGGATGTCGGCGGGACATTCACAGATGTATTCATCCTAAACGAAGAAGCGGGCACTGCGGCAGTGGCCAAGGTGCCGACAACCCGACCAGATCAGTCCGGCGGCTTTCTTGACGGGATCGGGCGCGAGGTTGAAGACCTCTCGGAGATCTCGGTTGTGGTGCACGGCACGACCGCTGGCACCAATGCGCTGCTTGAGCGTAAAGGCGCGAAAACCGGTGTGATCTGCACCAGCGGTCTGCGCGATGTGCTTGAAATGCGCCGCCGTGACAGGCCGCGCACCTGGGGTTTGCGCGGGGACTTTGAACCCGTCGTAGACCGGCGCAACCGGCTTGAAGTGCCAGAGCGCACTTTGGCTGACGGCACGATACGAACGCAGGTTGATCTGGATGCGGTGCGCGCCGCAGCAGGGCAACTGCTGGAGAACGGATGCGAAGCGGCGGCGATCCTGTTTGCCAACGCCTATGCGAACCCCGAAAACGAGGCGGCTGCGGTTGCTGTGCTGCGCGAGGTCTGGCCGAATGCGCATGTCTCGGCGTCGCATGAAATCCTGCCAGAAATTCGCGAGTTCGAGCGGTTTTCAACCACCGCCCTGAACACCTATCTGCAACCGGAAATATCGGGCTACCTAGGCCGCCTTGAAGGCGCGCTGCGCGACGGTGGCTTTGACGGCGAGTTTATGATCGTGCAGTCCAATGGCGGCGTCATGGCGGTTGAAACGGCCTGCAAGATGCCGGTGCGCACGGCCTTGTCTGGCCCTGCCGCTGGCGTCATTGCGGCGGCATACATCGCCGGATCAGCAGGCTTTGAGAATGTCATCACCGGCGATATGGGCGGCACCAGCTTTGATGTGTCCCTGATCCATGAGGGCCAGTCGATCCTGTCACCGCAGACCTCGATTGATTTCGGCATGGTGGTGCGCACCCCGATGATCGAGATCACTACAATCGGCGCGGGCGGCGGCTCTATTGCGTGGGTCGATAAGGGCGGGTTGCTCAATATCGGGCCGGAAAGCGCAGGCTCAAACCCCGGGCCAGTGGCTTACGGGCTTGGCAATGACAGGCCGACAGTGACCGATGCCAACATCGTTCTCGGGCGTATTGATCCCGAAAACCCGATTGGTGGAAAGCTGGAACGGCTGGATGTTGAGGCGGCTTCAAAGGCAATTGATGCCCATGTCGGCACGCCCTTGGGCCTGACGACCTTGGAAGCGGCAGAGGCCATATTGACGGTCGCCAACAGCCGGATGGCCGGCGCGATCCGCCTTGTCGGGATCGAGCGCGGGTTTGACCCCAAGCGCTTTGCGTTCATGCCATTTGGCGGCGGCGGTGCGCTGCATGCGGGCGCGATGTTGGCCGAGACAGGGATCGAGCGCGCCATCGTGCCGCGCTACCCTGGCGTGACCTCAGCCATGGGATGTGTGATCGCCGACATGCGACAGGATTTTGTGCAAACCATCAACACATTGGTCAGCACATTAGACGAGGCCGCGCTGACAGGTTTCATGCAGTCCCATGTTGATCAGGGCATGGCCTTGCTCGACGCTTCAAAAACCAAGTTTGACAGTCGTGAACTCAGCTTTGAACTCGACATGGCCTATATTGGCCAAACCCACACCGTGCCGGTTCCGGTTACGATCAAAACGGCTGAGGGCAAAGTTGTGCCGCCAACCAAAGCGCAGATCGAAGAGGCCTTTGATGCGGCCTACAAAGCTACCTTTGGCCGCTTGTTGCAAAACGGTGTGCGCCGGATCTTGAACCTGCGCAGCGCGGTGACAGGCAAACGCCCCAAGTTTGACCTTGCGACTTTGGCCCCGAAGAACGATGCTGCGGTTGCGCCCAAAGCCATGCGCCGTGTTCACTTTGGCAACGACTGGCATGACACTGCAATCTATGACCGGCTCATCCTTCCGGTTGGCGCTGTCATCAAAGGCCCGGCCATTCTGACCCAGCCCGATACGACAGTTCTGATCGAGCCAGACCTGCAAGGCCGGGTTGACAGCTTTGGCAACACCATCATTGAAAAACAGGAGGCCGCATTATGAGCGCCCCAGAAACATGGGACTTGTCCCGAACAGCTCTGCTGACGATTGATCTGCAAAACGACTTTATCCACCCAGAAGGCGCTTACGGGCGCGCGGGGCAATCAGCGGCGGCCATCGCGGCCCTGCCGGATCGTGTCGCGCCATTGGTGGCTGCGCTGCGTGCCAAGGGCGGGCGCTACTTTTCGGCCCAGTTCACACTGGTGCCTGACCGCGATGGAGAGCCCTTGATCGCGCCTCACCTGAAAGAGCTGCGCCCATTTTTGGCCAAAGGCGATTTCGCGCCAGGCTCTTTCGGGCATACGGTTGTTGACACGCTACACCCTGCGGATTTTGTGATTGAAAAGGTCGCCTATTCCGCGTTCTACCAAACCCGTCTGGAATACATCATGCGCGCCATTGGCGTGGATCATCTGATCGTCGGCGGGATCGTAACCAACGGCGGTGTCGCCTCGACGCTGCGCGACGCCCACCTGCGCAACATAGAAACCGTGATGCTGACAGACGGCTGCGCCGCGTTCCGGCAAGACGTGCACGACGCCACGCTTTTGTCGCTCGGAACTGTGACGCACCAGATGAGCTGTGCCACCGCGCGCAACTGGTTGGAGGGCGCAGCATGAGCCTGAAAGCACGCCTAAAACAAAACAATATCCTCGTCGCGCCCGGTGTCTATGACGGCCTCACCGCAGCGATCGCCACCGACGCCGGTTTTGAAGCTCTTTATCTGAGCGGTGCGGGGGTCGCATACACGCGGCTTGGCCGTCCTGATATTGGCCTCAGCACCTCAAGCGAGATGGCCGACACGATGGCGCTGATCGCGGATCGCACTGCTTTGCCGGTTATCATTGATGCCGACACCGGCTTTGGAAATGCGCTGAACGCCCAAAGAACCATGCGCCTCTATGAGCGTGCGGGGGCTGCGGCGCTGCAAGTCGAAGACCAGAGCTATCCCAAAAGATGCGGACATCTTGCAGATAAATCCCTGATCCCAAGCGCGGAAATGGCTGGAAAGATCAGCGCAATGGCGGATGCGCGCGCCAGTGAGGAAACCCTGATCATCGCGCGCACGGATGCCATCGCCGTTGAGGGCTTTTCGGCGGCATTGGATCGCGCCGAGGCATATGTTGAGGCCGGTGCCGATGTGCTTTTTGTCGAAGCGCCGCAGAACCGCGCCCAGCTTGAAGAAATCGGAACACGGTTTGCGGGTCGCATCCCTTTGCTGGCCAACATGGTCGAGGGTGGTGCCACCCCGATCACCGACGCAGATGACCTTGAACGCCAAGGGTTTTCGATTGTGATCTTCCCGGGCGGTATTGTCCGTGCAATCGGGCGCACGGCGCAGGACTACTACAAGAGCCTGCATGCGAACGGGTCAAACAAACCTTTTGCAGATCGCATGTTTAACTTCGATGGTTTGAATGATGTGATCGGCACCCGTGAACAGCTCGAAATCGGAGCGCGGTATGATGCCAAAGATTGACGTTCTTGCCCCTCCAAGCGCTTACGATATTGAATGTGAAACCCTGATCATCGGCGCGGGGGCGTGCGGTATGGTCGCGACCCTGTCTGCGCATGAGCAAGGCGAGCAGGTTCTGGTGGTCGAAGCCGACGCCGTTCCCAGCGGTTCCACGGCGCTATCGGCGGGGCTGATACCCGCCGCAGGAACATCTATCCAGCGCGCTGCAGGAATTGACGACAGCGCGGCACTGTTTGCCCAAGATATTCAGGCCAAGGCCAAGGGCGAGAATGATCAAGCGCTTGTGGATCAGATCGCAACCGATGCCGCCGAAGCCATCGACTGGCTGGCGCAGGTGCACGGTTTGCCGTTTTCAGTCGTGAGCAATTTTGACTACCCTGGCCATTCGCGAAGGCGCATGCACGGCTTGCCGACGCGCTCTGGCGCAGAGCTGATCGACGCTCTGCGGGCGCGGTGTGAAGCGCTTGAGATCGACATCATCTGCGAGCGGCGGGCCTTTGCGCTGTTCCATGAGGCAGGCGAGGTCACGGGGGTTGCCGTCACGACACCGGATGGCACTCAAGAAACGATCAAATGTGCGCGTCTTATTCTGGCGTGTAACGGATTTGGCGGAAACCGTGACTTGGTCGGGCAGCATATGCCCGAGATCAAAGATGGCCTGTGGTTTGGACATGACGGAAACAAGGGCGAGGCCATTCTTTGGGCCGAGAAGATCGGCGCGCAGGTCACCCATCTTGAGGCATATCAAGGGCATGGCAATGTCGCCCATCCCCACGGCATCCTGATCACTTGGGCTGTCATCACTGAGGGCGGCTTTCAAGTGAACAAGGACGGGCTGCGCTTTTGGAATGAAGCGCAGGGATACTCAGAAGCTGCGCGCGCCGTTTTGTCCCAGCCCGGTGGCGAGGCCTTTGCGATCTTTGATGAGCGGATTGCAGGCGTTGCCCGTCAGTTTGAGGACTTCAAAAAGGCCGAGACCGTGGGTGCGGTGAAATCCAGCGATACCCTTGAAGGTTTGGCCGAACAACTGGGGCTACCGGCGCAAGCCCTGCGCGAGACACACGCCGAGCTGCCCTTGGGCGAGACTGACGGTTTTGGCCGAACATTCGGCGAGCTACCTTTGTCTGCACCTTACGTCGGGGTGCGCGTTACTGGCGCCTTGTTTCACACGCAGGGTGGCCTAAAGACCAACACATCCGGTCGTGTCCTAAAAACGAATGGGCAAGCGTTCAGGACCCTGTTCGCCGGCGGCGGTGCAGCTTGCGGAGTTTCTGGCAGCAATGACAGCGGGTATCTGTCCGGCAACGGGTTGCTATCGGCGGTGGTGTTGGGCCGAAATGCGGGCAAAGCGGGTTCGGGATTCCGCTGAAAACGGGATCAAACTCACGGAGCGAAATGTTAACTTACCTTCGTTGCTGTCAATCTATTACGAAGCACAACGCGCTTTCGTTGTGGGCCGTTACTGGCCGGTATCTGACGGTCTAGCCAGCACCGCCCTTGTGGTTCACCCCGACGCAACAACACCTTTCGTCTATGATAAACGTGCGTTGTATGGGACGTGAGAAAAGTCGATGTTTCAGGAAGGGTGTTCACCTATGGAAATCGAATTGGTCGCAAGATCATTTGGCGTTTTTCTGTAAGAGCCAGCCCAGTAACGGGGATGCGGTGCGCCGTGTCATCGCGTCAGAAACCTACACTGGATTGATCGCATTTGAGCTTAAGAAAACACAAATGCCATCGAATACCTTGTCGAGCTGGATAGAATGAACACCTTTAGGCGTACGGAGTCGACAGAGTGAGCGTTGTTGACGCTACAATTTCGGACTCGTTTTAGGCACGGGAAGCGGGTGTGATATTGGCGCCAACATGGAAAACGCCTACCTCGGTTGCACTAAAGGGTAATGTCCGGTTGAGTTTAGCCTGAGGATGGCATTATTCAAAGCTTCAATACAGAAGCCAGCCCGGATAATGGCAGAAAAGTCCGCAGCCTGCTAGTTCGGCTTTCATTCAGTACAACGGCGCATAATATGTGATATTTGAATGGCCGCATTGGTGGTTCGCTCGACATCAGGGCAAGAAACCTGCTGCCTTTGTAAAGTAATGCTGCGTCAGCAAAGGTGAAATATTCAATGTCGGCTCCGTCCGCTGAGCCGACATTCGGAGCAGCAACATCAAGGAGCCTTAGCAGCGAATGTCTGCTTCGAGCCCATAGCAGAAGTGTCTAAGTTTTACTGTGTGCGCTCGCATCGTAGAAAATGCTGTAACGGTATAAATTTCTTTGCGGACAAACTCGTCTTTGCCGTTCATTTGACGAATGGCCGCTTTGCAAATGCTGCTCTGGCAGCGAGAAGCACCAATGGCGGATTCTGTTGAAAAACTTCGAATTTTAGATATCGTAAACCTCTGGCAACAACCCGTGATGACGAGAAGCTAGATGATATCGTTCAGGAACCAAACTGAGCTGGCGCATGAGCGGTGGTAGCCCAGTTTGGCCGAACCCCTCGCCCCAAAAAGCTGACTGCGCCGTACGGCGAATAATTTCATTGATTTCGCCAAAAACGGAATTTTTCAATAAAATCGGAGGAAAAGAGACAATCGCCGCAAGTCCACAAGCCTCGGAGATTGTTCATGAAAGCAGTCTTTCAGAGATGGGTTGAACCCAAATATGCATCATACATTTAATGATAGGTGGGAACCCGAATTTGAGATCGTAAAAGTGTCTCGAAGTTGGCTTTCTGGAGAGCATCAAGACTTCTTTTAATCGATTCTGCATATCCGGATCATTCGTTAAAAGGATCAACTGCAAAACTATACACATTTAGAATGCCCATTCTCTCAAGCCCTTAAGTCTTGCTATAGCGCGAACAATAGGTATCGATTCAGCCTGATCTTTGTACCAACAGGGCAACCCCAACAGCCGCTTCAGTTTGCCGTGACAATAGTATGTCTGCTTGCAACACGCGTTGGCGAATTGCACTCCAAACGTCATTGGATGCCCCACCACCTGCTGTTCGAACCGACGTAGGATAACTCGCCCCTAAATTTTCCATCTCGACGTAACACTGCTTCTCAATTCGAGCCATGCTTTCAAACAAGCCGTGCAAGAATTCCGCGTCATCGTTTGGCCTCGGGGTCAGTCTTGGCGCGAGTTCTGTATCATTGATTGGAAAACGTTCACCCGGACGCAACAGGGGATAGTAATCCAAATTGCTGGCTTTAGCCGGGTTTATGTCACGTGACAAAGCGTCAAGTTCTAACACCGAAAAGAACGATCTTAAGACGCCGCCACCCGTATTGGACGCCCCACCTACAAGCCAGAAATCACCAAGTTTGTGCGAATAGAGGCCAATCTCAGGTGCATCTATGCGACTTGGACTGAGAAGCTTAATCGCCAGCGTCGTGCCGAGAGACGTCACCGCTGCACCAATTTCGAGCGGAGCGCATGCAAGGAAAGCTGCTATGCTGTCTGTCGTGCCTGCATGCACCATGGCTGTCGATGAGAAGCCAAATCGTGAAGCGACATCTGGAGAGACTCTTGCGATTTCTTGGCCTGCAGGAACAACTGTTGGCAGCAAATCAGTTCGAACACCTGCTTTGTCGGCCCATTCGGGCCAGCTATTGGTTTCTGGATCATACCCTGTCTTCAAGGAGTTGTTCTCATCCGACCATCCTGCTTGGCCCATCAGTTTCGCCGCAATGAAATCCGCTTGATGCAAAAGATGCGCTGCACTTTTGTTGCGATCCTCGCTTTGCAAGTGCATCATCCGCGCTAGCGCGGATCCTGTGCCGCGTGTTATATGGGATGAAGGCGCAAAGCGATCAATCATGGCTGCTTCAACGTGAAATCCGCTGGAGTTGTACATCAAAGCCCGCGTGACAGGGATCAAGTTTTGATCCACCAACACCATCGTCCCTGATGTTCCATCAACGCCTATACGCGCGATGTTCATTGAATCAAGTCCTAACGATGTCATGTTCACGGTCAACGCATCGAGACACTCCTGCACACCCTGCCACCAGGCATCAGCTCTAATATGCTCTGGGTCTATATTACCATAGTCAGCGCGAGCTTTGGCAAGCACGGCACCTTTTTCGTCAAGCACAGCCGCGCGGATACCCGACGTTCCCAGATCAATACCGAGCGAATATGATGTCATGATTTCACGGCGAGTGCTTGGCGGTATTTCTCTGCATCCCAGTCTAGTAGTTCATCTTCTGCCGCTTCGCCAATTGCATCCAATGTCCACTCGGAGGGGATACGCGCCAAAACGTCACAAAGACATGTGAGCATTGCCTTCTGGCTCGTTGTTGCACCGTCTCGCAAAGCCACACCTACGTCTTTGATTAGAACTGCTGCAGGATCGCCTGAATGATCTTTCGTTGGCAAAGAAGGCCCTAGGAAGACAACATGATCTGGATAGTAGGTTCCTGACAAAGCACGCGATTGCGCAACGGCATCTTGAGCCAGCCAGCTTTCGGTTTGCCAAATAAACCCTTTTGGCGAAGTTTCTGTTGGAAGCGAACCCTTTGCCTCTGCAGAGGGGAGTTGAAGTCGGGCTTCGACCTCTGCAATCAGGTTAGTCACCTCTTCAACCGTATCCCCACAGCAGATCAACCCATGATTTTGCAAGAGAATGACCACGGTGTCCGGTGTTGCCCGGGCCAATATCTCGCGGGTGAGTGGCAAGCCCGGTTTGGCATATGGCACCAAAGCAAAGGCCAGACCTTTCAGCTTTTCACCGAGTAATGCCCGTCCTTGTGGGGAAATCACATGTGCAAGCGTGACGACCGAATGCGTATGGGCGACAACCTTGTGATCTAACGCTGCATGAAACGTCGTCTCAATCGATGGGCGCAACGTGATTACTGGGTCCAACACAGTGGCTTTGCACGAGCCATCGCCAGCACCATTCGCTTCTGCCTTGGCAGCATTGCGATCCACAGCGACGAAGATGTCTTGCGTTTCAGCGTTCGCCAATTCCGTTCCGGACGCTTTAATCCACATGACATCACCCTCTTTGATCGAGGTATTTCCGCCCGGTCCTTGAACTTGCAGCGGATCGCTGCCTAGACGTGCCGACAAAGCGCGAAAGTCTGCCGTTAACAGCTCTGGTCGTGTGCTCATCTCAGCTCTCCAAGTGTATATGTCGGGTGCTTGCACCCTTTTTCTGTGACTAAACGAGCCAATGTGTCCGCTCTTTCACCCGTTGCGAAATCTTTCGCATAAAGACCGCCTTGAACAAGACAACTGTCCCAACCCGCATGTTGGGCACCTGCGATGTCATGCTCTAGACTGTCGCCCACCATGAGTAATTTCGAGGTTCCAAGCGCGCGCTCAACAGCCCTGAAAATGGGCAAATGAGGTTTGCCATAGAAACGAACATCACCGCCCATGTCTTTGTAAGCAATAGCAAGTGCGCCAGGTGAAACCACCAATTGACCGCCCTTGCGGGGCGATGCGCGATCAGGATTTGAGCAATAAATCGTTTGCCCCGTAGTCTTGGCCTTATCAAGAAGGGGCAACCACGCTTCTAAAGTCGCGCCATCAGGAAGACCCATCAGCAAGATGGCGTCTGCATCGTTCTGAGACTCGCAAAGTGTTAGGTCCAGCCCGTCGGCCCAAGCTTTCGCGTCTCCCGCGCTGCGTTCAATCGCAAAGAACGACTGTTCCTTAATAGAGCCGGCATCAATATTACGCCAAAGCGCTTCACCGCTTGTCATGACCGTCTCAAACATGCCTATTGCGAAACCCATCTGCGAGATCCGGTTAGCGTTCGGTTCACCGCGCTTGCCTGAATTCGATAGCACCGCCAAACTGGTTCCAGATGAGACTAAACTCTCCAAAATCGAAATGGCACCCAAATAGGGCGTCGTGCCATCATGCAAAACACCCCATTGATCCAAAACGATGGCTTCATAATTCGAAGCCACCGCTGCTAGCGTGTCTATGTGCGACGTCACACTTAATACTCTGCCATTTCCTTCGGATCGGTGAGGCTTGCGATATAAGTATCCGCTTCTTCTTGCGTCATTGCCTGTGCTGCTTTCGCGGCAGTGCCTGCGGGCATGTCACCAAAATAGAATTTGTATCCCGGAATGGGCTGGCGGCGCTTTCGAATTGGCATGCCTTCATAGGGGAACACCTCAGAGCGCGCATTTGCCGTCTCGTCATGGCAGGGCAGAACATAATCGGCACGCTTGTCAATCTCTTCAACAGACTGCCAGCCCTCATAGGAGTTCACAAAACGCGCAGGCACCCAATGACGCCACATCTCGCTTGGGTTAGGTTCTAAATTGCGCTCGCAGAAGATTGCATCACCAGCGACAACGATGTCGCCCATCGACGTTGCAACTGTGACGCCCATGTGTCCAACAGAGTGGCCCGGCGTGTGGAACATAGTAATTCCCGGAAGCACTTCGCTCTCGTTTTCTACAGCCTCGAAAACACAACCCGCGTAAGGTGGTTCAATGTCGAGAATGCCGCATTCATAGGTGCGATAGTAAAGTGGCAAAGGATTATACGCCATTTCAATCTCGCCTTTTGGCGCAATATAGCGGGCGTTTTTGAACTTTTTCATGTTCTGAACGTGGTCCCAGTGAAGATGCGTGAAGACAATCGCATCAATTTCATCTGGGTGAACGCCAAGCTTTTGCTCAAGATGCTCGTGTACCTCGAGGCAGCCGCGCTTATCGCATTTGTGATGATATTTGCCTGCACGTTCTTCGTCGCACAAACCTGTATCGATCAGAATTTTGTGCTCTCCAGTGTCTACGTAGTAGCAGTATACAGGATTCCAATACTTCTTACCTGCAGGACCTTTCCAGAAGATATACGTGCCAAGATCGGCTTCGAGCCAACCCGTATTGATAGGGTAAATCTTGGTTTCCTGAACGCCCATGGCTGTCTCCGACTTTAGTGAATCAACTTTGTATACAGAAATACAAAATTGCGTCCAAGTACAAGCCCTATTTACGATTCAGAATTTAATTTGCAGCAAGTGCCTGCATGAAGCTGGCCGTCATATGGGCGCGCATCCCTTCAGACGCGGCACGCGAATCCTCTGAGAAAATATCATTGATCAACTCCCTGTGGCTTTGCGCAGAGGCAATCATGTCCTTTTTGCTTGCGAATTTCTTAGCGCGAAAGGGCCCTGTCCGGCGGCGAAAATCAGATGCAATTTCGGCCATGTAAGGATTGCCAGTCGCACGGTAGATTGCGCCGTGAAAAGCCTCATTTGCGCGCAGGTACTCAACAAGCTCGCCTTGCTCGGCTGCAGCGACACATGCAGATTGTGCGGTTTCGATCTCCGAACGCGACAACAGCGTTAGTCTTTGGGACGCAATGCGTGCGCATGCAGCTTCAATTTCATGCATAGATTCAAACATTTGGGCCAATTCTTCTCGTGTGTACTGCGCAACCTTAACGCCGCGCTTTTCGCCGGGTACCAAGATGCCCTGCGCCGTAAGGCGCGTGAGAGCTTCACGCACGGGCGTGCGGGAAACGCCAAAGCGCTCTGTTAGCTTTACTTCATCTAAACGCGTCCCCGGAGCGATCACGCCAGCCGAGATATCTTCGAGTAATTCCGCTTCGATTCGGGCAACTGTTGAGCCGCGACCGTTTGGTGTTTGTTTGTTGGGTACTTTGTTCATGAAACCTTCCCTGTGCGCCGTGTGGCAATAACATCAATACGAAAAACTCGTCCATAATGCAATTTTGGATATTTACATTAAGTTTTGTATACACAATGTTGTCATTCGATGAAGCGAGGGGAATCAATGCCTACTATTCGGCTTGAAAATTTAGTGAAGCGATACGGATCGGTTCAGGTTCTGCATGGCATCAGCCTTGAGATGGCAGAGAATGAGTTCACCGTTTTGGTTGGACCTTCTGGGTGTGGTAAGTCCACGACGCTACGAATGCTTGCTGGGCTCGAGAGCGTGACGGAAGGCGAGATTTACTTCGACGACAAACCGATCAGCAAGCTTGAGCCAAAAGATCGCGACATCGCGATGGTGTTTCAGGACTACGCACTTTACCCGCACATGAATGTTGCCGCGAATATGTCGTTCGCACTGCGTTTGGAAAAACGCCCAAAAGCAGAGATTGATCAGAAAGTAAGAGCAGTAGCGGCGACTTTGGGTTTGTCCGACTTCCTTGCACGCAAACCAGGCGAACTCTCTGGTGGTCAGCGCCAGCGTGTAGCAATGGGTCGCGCACTAACACGCGATGCAGCAACGTTCTTGTTTGATGAGCCGCTGTCAAACCTTGACGCCAAGCTGCGCGGGCAAATGCGCGCTGAGTTAGCCTTGATGCGTCAACAGGTTCAAAAGAATATGGTATATGTCACGCATGATCAAATCGAGGCGATGACGCTGGCGGATAAGATCGTCGTCATGCATGGCGGCCATATTCAACAGCAAGGCACGCCCGAAGAGCTGTTCAAGCGTCCGATCAACAAATTCGTGGCAGGTTTCCTTGGAATGCCGCCGATGAACTTTATGAATGCGGCTCTGACAGATAAAAACGGCACGCTTTGGGCGGAGGGCAAAGGTTTCTCTATCGCTCTGTCTGCCGAACGCGCGCAATCAGCTAAAGCGTCTGGCGCAAAGCAAGTCACGCTAGGCCTGCGCCCATCCGATCTTGTTTATTCCGCTGATGCCAGCCCTGATCAAAGTCTCGATCTAAATGTGATCGTCTCTGAATATGTGGGCGCGCAATCCGTTTTGATCTGTGGATGTGGCGACGCAAAAGTTACTGTTGAGCTGAAATCAGAAACGCCAATCGCCTTAGGCAAAACCTTACGCTTCGCGTTCCAGCCAGAAAACGTACACCTGTTCGATACGAAGACAGAAAAGGCGCTTTGACGTCAAAAAATGCAGCATTAGGGAGGAAATTATGCTGAATACCTTTACCAAATCCACACTGGCCGCGACCAGCTTACTTGCCGTCACGGCGAGTTTTGCCGCAGCGGACGGTCACGGCGGTCCATACGCTGAATATGCGGGCACAACGCTTGTTGTGAATTTTCCCGCGCACCCGCATTACGATGCGGTGATGCAGATCTTGCCTGAATTCACCAAAGAGACAGGTATCGAAGTTGAAGTTGACCAGCTTCCATACTTGAAGATGCGTGAGCGTCAGACGCTAGAATTGGCTCAGGACGAAGGCGAATATGACCTGATTGGTTATGTTGTTTTCTCGAAGGCTGACTATGTCTACGCGGATCAGCTTGAAAACCTTGCTAAGTATTTCATGAACCCTAAACTGTCCGATCCTAACTATGATGCGGACGATTTGATTGACGGCTATGTCTACAATATTGGCTTCGCTGGCGGCGATCGTGGGTATCTTTCTGGTAAAACAGGTTCATTATTCGGCCTGCCTTATGGCTCTGAGACGTCTGTGCTTGGGTATCGCAAGGACATTTTCGAAAAGCACGGCCTAGAAGTGCCTGAGACATACGAAGAAATGCTCGCCCTTGCCTGCAAAATCCCTGAACTTGAGCCAGGAATGGGCGGTCTGTCATCTCGTGCGGCTTCTGGTCACCACGCAGCACACGCGTTCTTGTTGCACCTCAATCCACTGGGCGGCGCAATCTTTGACGAAAGCTGGAACCCTGTGATGAACAATGCTGAAGGCGTTGCAGCAGCTGAAGCTCTGAAAACCATCGTTGATTGCGGCCCAGAAGGCGCATCCACGTTTGGCTTTGGCGAAGCTTTGGGCGCGTTCTTGAACGGCGACACAGCAATGTTCCTCGACACAACGATTGTCGCAGGCCAGATCGACAACCCAAGCAAGTCAAAAGTTGTTGGCAAGGTAGGCTGGGCTCTGCACCCAATGGGTACCGAGCGCGCAAGCCAGACAGGCGGCTTCGGCATCGGTATCCCTGCAAACGCGGAAAACAAGGATGCAGCCTTCTTGCTAATGCAGTGGCTTACATCCAAAAAGGGCGACAAGATGGTGGCAATGGCGGGTGGTAACCCATCGCGCTTCTCCACACACGCAGACGCTGAAGTAAACGCGAAGTTCCCACATATGGCGACCTTTGGTGAAGCACTTAAGCACGCGGATCCAGACTGGCGTCCAATCATCCCAGTTTGGGGTAAGGTTAATGCGGATCTCGGAACAACTCTCAGCAAGGTTCTGACCGAAGACCTCGACATCCAAGAAGCTCTCGACGGCGTTGCAGAGCGCGCGCGCGGCGTCATGGAAGAAGCTGGCTACTACACTTGGAAGTAAACCAAGCCTAGTTTAAACACAGTGGCTTCGCCCAATGCCGATAAAGGTCAGGGCGGGGCCACATCCATAAAAGACACGCCATAGGAGGAAACGCGCGTGACAAGCCAATTTTTCAACCGGATGACGCCGTATATGTTCATGGCACCTGCCGGCATTATTATGGCTATCGCGTTGATTTATCCTCTGGGCTACATGATGTACGGTTCGCTTTTGGACTGGAATCCATCTCAAAGCATTGGCGAGGCCGAATTCGTTGGCTTAAAAAATTATGTCACGCTTTGGTTCGATCCCGCTTTTCGCGAGAGCCTCGGCGTTACCCTTACTTTCGCATTCTTTGTTGTAGTCGCCGAGATGCTCATTGGCGTCGGCCTCGCACTTTTGCTGGATCGCAACATTCGCGGCATGTCCGTTTTGCGCACGCTCTTCATCTTGCCAATGATGATCGCCCCTGTCGTCGTGGGCTTAATGTGGCGGTACATGTACCACCCGAGCATTGGCATCTTTAATCGTTTTTTGGATAAAGTCGGCTTGGAGAAAGTCGATTGGCTTGGTCAAAACGCGCTCATGTCAGTCATTCTAGCTGATATTTGGCAGTGGACACCGTTCATTTTCATTCTTTCGCTGGCTGCGCTCCAATCCTTGCCGCAATCGGCTATAGAAGCTTCCCGCATTGACGGTGCAACGCCTTGGCAACAAATCGTTTACATCAAATTACCGATGATGTTGCCGATCCTTATCGTTACCGCGCTGTTGCGATTGATTGATGCATTCAAAGTGCTCGAAGTCATCCTTGTAATGACCGAAGGCGGACCAGGCTTATCAACTGAGATCCTCGCGTTACGTATCTCGCGCACCGCAACCGAATTCAGAGAACTTGGCGTCGCGGCGGCAATGTCGAATTACCTGCTAATGCTTTTGATGATCCTCACTGTGTCGATGTTCGCCTTTACACGCTGGCAAGAACGCCGCGCCAATCGTTTGGCCGCTGCTATCCAAGAGGACGAATAAGATGTCAGATAAAAGCTACGACAAGCAGAACCCTGCCTTTTATGCGCTTCTGATCACACTCATCTTCATGTCCGTTGGCCCCATCGTTTTGATGTTCGCCAACAGCTTCAAGCTGGATGTGGACATCACGAGCGGCACGGGTGGCTTGCTCTTTATGCCGACAATCCAGAATTACGAAACTGCGCTATGTGATGTGCTTTGGTATGAACCTGAGCATCTCGATTTCTGCGGCCTCAAGTTTGGCGGCGCGTTCTTGAATTCTCTGGTTATCGCATTGGTCTCCACGATCTTAACTTTGGTGATCGGATGTATGGCGGCCTATGCATTGGTGCGTTTCCGCTTTATGGGGCGCGATGCAGCATCACTAACCACGCTTTTGGTTCGTATGGTGCCTCCGGCCGTTCTACTTGTGCCTGTGTTTGGCCTTTGGAACAATGAGTTCTGTCTCGACAAGAACGGCTTTCTTGGAGGCATGATCCGCGACACCTTTGGAGGCCGTGGCGATGTTTGCCTTGCTGGGACGCACTCAGGTATCATTTTGATCTACGTCGCTATGAACTTGCCCTTTGTGATCTGGATCTTGCAAAGCTTCATTCTGCAAGTTCCTCGTTCCCTTGAAGAAGCCGCGCGCGTTGATGGTGCAGGCCCGTTCCAAGTCTTCTTCAAAATCGTGCTGCCGTTGATCAAACCGGGCCTTGCAGCCGCCGCGATTTTTACATTCCGCATCGCTTGGAACGAATATTTGCTCGCTTCTGCACTTTCGGATCGCGACACTAAGACCGTACCAATCCTGATTGTAAACAACATGTCCGAGTTCAATGTTGAATGGGGGGTCATTATGGCTACGGGTATGTTGCTTGCGATCCCACCGATCATCTTTACTTTGTTCGCCTCACGCCAAATCATCACAGGAATGACGGCTGGCGCGGTGAAGGGATAACAACGTGACCAAAAACGCGCTGTTGCTCGCAACGCTTGCAACGAAGCAAGATGAAGTCGATTATCTTACGCAATGTTTGGCTTATCACGACGTAAATGTGCGCTGTTTGGATGTTTCGCTCGCAGCCGGTGGGCGTACGCTGGATGGTGCTGAAAAATCGGCAGCGATGCAGGCCTCCGTTGAACGCGTTTGGGCAGAAGTAGCAGCAGCAGTTGAAGACGATATCCATGCAATTGTGGGCATCGGTGGTGGCACCGGTGGCGAGATCATCCTGAGCGTCCTGCGCGCATTGCCCATAACGTTTCCAAAAGTCCTAGTGACGACGTTGCCATTCGATCCGAGGATCGCATTGGCCGACAATTCAATTATCATCATGCCGACCCTTGCGGATATCACTGGCCTGAACGCCACCCTGCGCGAAGTCTTGGAAAACACGTCAGCGATGGTATCTGGCTTGTGCTCAACCCAGCGCAAAGGGGATGCATGTATCCGTGTACCTTCGGTCGGGGTGACGGCATTGGGCGCGACCGAAGCAGCGGTGAAGCCTTTGATAGCTGGTTTGAAAGAACGAGGTGAAGAGCCAACCGTCTTTCATTCAAATGGCTACGGCGGCGCTGCCTTCACTAGATTTGCCGAGCGCGGCGCATTTCACACGGTTATAGACCTTACCCCGCATGAATTGACCCGCATTGAGGTGGCCGGGGCACATGTAGATATGCCTGCGCGCTTTTCTGCCGCGTCTGATCGCCCGCGCATAGTTTTGCCGGGTGGTTTGAACTTCATCGGCCTTGGAGAAAAATCACTGGTTCCATCCAGATATCTTGACCGGCCACACTATGCGCATTCTGGTTTTTTTACTCATGTTAAAGTGGACGAAGACGAAATGGTGCATCTTGCTAAAACGTTAGCAGGCCACCTGAACGCATTGACAGCGCTATGCAGCCTCATAATCCCGCTTGGTGGCTTCTCCCATCAAGATCGCGCAGATGGTCCGATTGAAGACATTGAATTGCGCCATGTTTTCGCAGACGTCATTCGCGAAGCCCTCAAACCCGATGTCGCCGTGACTTGCTTGAATGAGCACATCTCAGCGCCAGCAATCACATCTAAAATTCTTGAAACTTATGATGACTATAAACGGATCAATTAACATGTTTTCTGCTCCTGATCTTAACGACAAAAAAGACGCTTTGATTGCATCGGCCAAACGATGCTTTGACCTTCGCTTGCAAACGAATGCAGGGGGAAATTTATCTGTAAGGCTTGAAAGTGTTGACGCCATCGTCATCAAACCATCAGGCGTTGGATTTGCAGAATGCACTCGCGACAATCTTCAGGTCGTCCATTTAGATGGAACGATTGAGCCGAGCCCACACAAGCCCTCTAAAGACCTCGACTTTCACCTCGACCTTTATAACATTCGCGAGGATATTCGCGCGGTCGTTCATTGTCATTCACCGTGGGCCACAGGTTACGCCAGCGCAGGCATCGAGATCCCTTGTTTGACGGTTCAAACGATTGAGAAAATTGGTCGTATGCCGCTTATTCCGTTATCCGATAAGGGCGGACCACAAACGGATGTTGAAATTAGTCCCGTGTTCAGGGATACCAAAGTTAAAGCGGCAGTTCTTGCAAACCATGGCACCATAGGTGTCGGCAAAGATCTGATGGCTGCGCAATACCTTGCTGAAATAATAGAAGAAACCGCGCATATAGCTTACGTGCGTGACACTCTAATGGCGGCTCATGGCAAAACTGTCGCAGACTTGCCGCAATACGGAACTGCTGCGGACGCGAAGGCTGCGGGTTAGAAAATATCGATAGTTTGGAAATCAGCCATGAAAAGGTTTTTTGCTGAAAGCCGATTTGTGGTTCCACATTTCGAAGCATGACCCCAAGAATAGAAATGGGGTTGATATAGGGAAATTTAGGAAGATCCTCTAGGCTCAGGACCCATTAAATTTCCTGATGCCACTTTGGCTGTATGTTTCAGTTC
>ERZ1048872.988-NODE-988-length-26217-cov-32.953520_pt1 | contig 26217 bp, 21 predicted proteins | sample MGYA00383100_ERZ1048872 | MGnify/ENA primary metagenome ERZ1048872 (study PRJEB29581, sample SAMEA5548370) | metagenome | biome: marine; feature: coastal; material: water | depth 50 m | study: Short-term variability in the microbial, nano- and picoplankton...
TGTAAACGCCATTTCCTGACCATTCGAGCGAAATTTCATAAATAGTTGCTGAGTAGGCAACCGTCAAAGCAATAAAAACAAAGCAAGCTATACTGTAGTTGCCAATGGATTTTAGATTAGATTCAGACATGTTCATTGTTAAGGATGAAAGGAAGTCTCAAATTTATATATGTAGTTTTGCGTATTTTTTTTACAGGGTCGGTAGATAAGGTCCACTTTGATTCACATTTGAATATACCTTCCGGTTGGCCAGAGCCCGGCACGAGTAATTAGCCATCCCAACAAATTTTTTCTGATAGCAAATAAACGTCTTCCAGGTTGCTTGATCGCACCGAAGCGTTGCTTGTACTCACCTTCGAAAGCAAGGAAATCGTAGACCTTAAGATGGTCGGAAATTGCTGCCTTTATCGCCATGTCTATGGCGACTAAGCCGGCGCCATTAAGGGATGGATCAAAGCCAGACTGTATTTCGTACATGGTGTTGTCGTAAGTGAAGCCGAATCGGATCGCGATAGGTTTGTGTCCCTGAAAAAGGCAAAAAGCAGCAATTTGGCCTAGCTTGCTTGCCCGTGTTGTGTAGGCTTTAAGAAATTCTTTGAATTTTGGGTTTCGTTCGAAGGCACCGGTTTCGCCTTTGGATAGCCATCTTTGTGAGTGCAGGTTTTCAAGTAAAGTAAAAATTTCCTCGGGGGACATTAGATCCTGCAAATTTTGGAGAGTCAGATTTGCTTGTCCAGAAAGTTGTTTATGGTAGCGGCGAATATTATTTCGCTGCTTTGTTTTTAACCTAGATTCATAGGTCTTTGCATTGTCCGTTAGTGGCAATCGGTAGAAAGCAATGGTCCTTGAAGCAACGTGATAGTCAGCCGCTGTCATTACCTTCTCAAGGCGTTCAGCAGCACCTGTTGATTCGTCAGCAAAAGGTGACCATGCTGCAAGACATTCTTTTGCGTTATTTTTGATTACCGAGGCTATCTCCTTGAGCGCCTCCTCTTTGTGCTCTCGGTGTAATATCAAATCTTGGTACTCTGCAGAGCTATCTTGATCACCCAGCACTCTGATTACTCGTGCTGATATGGCCTTTAGTATTTTTACAGGTGCTTTGTAAAGTGGAGCAATCGCAATTAGTTGTTTTTGCTTGTGAATGAGAACAATAAACAAGGTGCAGTCTGTAGGGAGAAAATCTAGCCAGCAATCTATCCAGTCAAAAGTCAAAAATAAATTATTGCTATCGCTATCGTTTATCAACGAGGCCCAAATGGGCTCTAATCGCTTAAATTCTTTTCTCGAACTGATTATCGAAGCGCTATAAAACATCTAGGTTCATCGCCCGGAAAAGACAACAACACCAGCGACCTTTTCAGGTCCAATCATTTCTACGGCCTCGGTCACTTGCTGCTCGTCTACAGTGCCCGAATCAAGCTGAAAAACAACTTGGTCACTGACATTTGCCAAGACCTGTACTTCACTTGAGAGCTTCATACTCGGTGCATTAATGAAAATGTATCTATCAGGGTAGCGCTTCTTTAGTTCGGTAACGATCTCGCGCATTCGGATCGACTCAAGGGACTCTGTACTTGTTTCAATAACATTACCTGCGGGAATTATCCTGAGTCTCTCGATACCGCTTTCTTGAATAAGGATAGAAATATCGTCGAGATCGTTCTCGATGAAATCGATCAGACCGTTATCACCCTCTAAGGTAGAAAGTTTTTCGATCAAGCTGTGATTGGTGTCACAGTCGATAACGATCGATGACCTAGACTTATCAAAAGCAAATACCGCGGCCAGGTTCATGGACAATTTGGCCGTGTCGCCATCTGGAGAGAATGAACTGAGAAGGCACACAAAGTTTTGATAGTCAGAGATGCGCAGAAGCTTGTTTCTCAAATCTCTGTAAATATTGAGGGTGTGGCGATCACGCATGCCGGGAAATATGATCCCCAATTCCTCTTTCTTCTCATCGGAAAGACGTGTGCTGTTTTGCATATCCCTGATGGCATGTTGCCGGATGCGCCTTGATGCAATGCTGTTTGGAGGGTTGTTGGTCAATCGGATAGCACTCGGTAAGCTATGAAAGCAGGTAACGAAAAGAAAAAGCAGCTCCGGTATAGCAAACTAGCACGGCTGTAAAAGATACAGAAACCCATCGCCAGTCTTGGTACTTGACTGCTTCCTCTGGCAGCACGGCCAGAACAATTCCTGGAAATAGCTCGTTAAGCTGGTCCGCAAACTTTATTCTGTGGTCAAAAAGTACAAATGCGATAAGAATACCTAGGGGAAGAATGGTTCCTAGAATCAGTCCAGCCACAACGAAATGGAAATATCGTATTCCTGTAGGGAGCACTGGAAAAATCGCAGGTTCCAAAATTTTGTAGGTTACGCCCTGTCCAGCTAGGTCAAGCGTCATTGATATTCGCGCGCGCTCTTTCCTTTCGAGTAAGTCCTCGTAAATGTTCTTGGTGACACTGTAGTCTCTTGTGAGCTCGGAGAGGTCTGCTTGATTTGCTGCGACCCTGACTCTACGTTGATATTGTTCCTGCAAACGATTTTGATTGGCCGCTAAGCGATGACGTTTTGTTTTTACGGTAACTTTAGCTTCGGAGAGAAGTCCGCTTAGATCCTCGTAGATGGGGTTTAGGTTGCGTTCACCTGTCAAGTCAGAAGATCCTTGAATAGGATTTTGAGAGGCATTTTCAACCTCGATGATTGTTTTCTTTACGTCCTGAATTTGCAGCTGCATATCAACAACGTCTGGGTGCTCATCACGGTAGTTAAGTCTGAGCGTATCAAGCTGCGATTCAAGTTGCGCTAGTCGATCTCTGTAGACTCGTGCATTGTAATCATTGTTTGCGTAGCGTGTTTCATTAGCCAATTGTATCTCGAGCGCAGCAATCTTTACTTCCTCTGCATCTATATCAATGGCTATTTCGTCGATAGTTGTCCGCAGGTTGGCAATAGAGGAATTAACTTGTGAATCGATCCCGTCTACATTTGCAGCTTCAAAGGCCTTGAGCTTGTTTTCAGCCTCCACAAGCTGATTTTTATATGACTTTACCTGCTCGTCAATGAATGTGTAGGCACTTTTACTCTCTGCTCGTTTATTCTGCGAGCTCTCTTCTACGAACAGGCTGGTAATCTTGTTCACGACCTTGAAGCTCGTGTTGGGGCTTACGTTGCTATAAGAAATGGTAATGTAATTACTCGCTGGCGCACTAAGGTTTATCGTTTTCCTCAATTCGGTCATGGCCTCTTCCATTTCATCGGAGCCAGTCACTATGCTCTGGTTACCAAATGTCGCCTTTACCACTTGGTCTAGTAAGCGTGGTGCAAACATTGTTTCCTGAACGATTCGAATCCTCTCATTTCTTGGCACGGTGACGGCAGCCTGTCCTTCAAGAAGCGGCTTAATAACATTCTGGTTGTCAGCAAATATTGTGACGGAGGTCTCATACTTCGGCTCGAAATTCATGCCCACGATGAGGACAGTAAAGCTGATCAGTGCTCCACCCGCAATCAGCCATAGCGTTCTAATTTTCAGCTGTTTGTGAATTTCCTGAATGTACTGGAATATTAGGGCGTTCATTCTTAGAAGCTATTTTCGGGGACAGTGATGATATCTGAAGGCAGGAGCGCGTAATTCGTTTCGAGGTCCCCTTTAGCGAGAATGTCATCAAGCCTCACAGGGTAGACCTTCAATTCCTCCCCTTCCTGACGATAGAGCAATGCTCTGTCTGCATTTGCAAAAGGCGTTAAGCCCCCTGCCTGAAGCACAAAGTCTAATATAGTTAGTCCACGACGATAGGGAATTGAAAGAGGGTTATTTACAGCGCCGGTTATTCGGACCCTTTGGAGATATTCTGCGCTAACCGCGCTGAGTACTGAAACAGTGACCGAAGGCTGTCGGACGAAACTATCAAGGCCTTTGGAAATTGCGTCAGCCAATTGCTCAGTGGTTGAGCCAGCCGCTTTGATGTCGCCCACAAGCGGTACCGAAATATCACCGCTGGGAAGTACAACGACACTCGCGGAAAGATCTTGATTACGCCAAACACTAATTTGCAACGAGTCCCCAACACCGATGACGTATTGTTCGAGTAAACCTTCGCTCGTTGGGTCGATGATTTTCGAGGTGTCCATGGTTGCATTGGGCGAGGGAGTAGCTTGGCATCCAGAGAGCGTAATGTAGAAAAATGACAGAATAATAAAAATGCCTAAGTTGCCCGATCTGTGCTTGCGGTTTAATCCGCGGCGATGGGTAATGTCACTGTGAAACAACTTCCTTCTCCTGGTTGGCTTGTTACTGAAATTCGGCCGCCGATAGCGGTTAAAATCTGTTGATACTGGTATGCGCCGATTCCCATGCCGAGTGTCTTTTTCGTTGAATCAAAGGGTTTGAATAATCGATGATCAATAAACGCCTGATCCATGCCCTCGCCGCTATCCGTGATTTTGCATGCTACTTCCGAGTCGTATTCCGACACTTGAATGTCGATTTTCCCATCGTTCTGAGTGGCTTCCTGAGCATTACTCAGAAGGTGTGTAAAGGCCATCGTCAGATTCTCAAAATCTGCAGCCACGAATATATTCCCTATCGGTTCGATGACTGTAGGCATCGGTTTATTTTGGTCGCACCTAGTAAGCGATGCATCAATCACCGCTGCCAGTGAAACCCGCTCAAACTCCCGTTTATCCAGATCAATGGCACTTTTTGAGTTAAGTTTTAGCACCATTCGGTTCATCTTTTTAACTGAGTGCGCGATTGTCTCCATCGCGTCTTCCACAAATTCTGGGTTATGCATAAATCTGGAAGCGTTCTGGACGACAAGCGCCTGTTGAGCAATCAGGTTTTTCAAATCATGCATTACGAAGGTGGTAAATTGGTGATACGCGTCAAATTGCTGGGTCACCATGCGATCGTTCATCAGCATTTGGTATTCGACAAAATTACTGATCTGCTTGCCTACGAGTTTGAGCAAATGGAAGTCTTCCCAGTTGAAATACTCTTTTTGAGATGGGCTGTGTGAGAGCGCGGTGCTTTGATCATTTGCGACGATCAAAAAACCTTTGACCTTCTCATCACCATTCAGCGGTAAAATAAAAAGTACATCGTCATTTGCACATAAATTTGGTGGTATCAGGTCGTTGTATTTCGCCTTATCTGGTTCGATTGCCTGAGGAACGTATATCCAACCCTCTGCGAACATCTTGTCGAAAAATTGCTGGTGTTCTGTGATGTCGATCGGCCGGAGTTCAGCGTTCATGCCTGTGGAGAAAGCGTTGCGTGAGTAACCATTGTCATTTATGAAGCAAGCGCCTGATGTTGAGCGAAAAATTGGTAAAATGGCCTGTAGTGCGATTGCCGCGTAGTCGTCCCGATGTTTACCGGGGGATAATCGTTCGCTTAGTTTTTTCCACTCTTCATAGTAGTCGTATTTGGCTTGAAAGAAGTGTCTGTCGACAAATACCCGCATCTTTGCCCGTCGTGTTGAGGAGGCAAGATTGAAACCCACGAGTAATACGCCCAGAAACAGAAAAAATGGTTGCGCAATCAGGCTGATTTCACCGTCCACTAACTCGACGAGGTAGCTCATCATGGCGACTGTTAGCAGAACTCCACCAGCAAGAATAAAGCTTGATGTTGTAAATGCGAATGGCCTGGATAACTCGACTTTTTTCCGCTGGGTATCGGTTGGCACCACGACGAGTGGTGCCAAACATAGAATAAGGCCAAGCGTTGTATGACCCAGCGCACGAGCCTGAAGCAGCGCGGGCGTGGCGGAACCAGAAATCAGAACGTAGGAATAAAGGTATAGGTTGTACAAAAAAAATGTACCAATGGAGAGGGCGACAACTTTTGCTAGCCCGTGCGTGTTTCTGACTAATTGTTCAGCGATCAGAAGCGTGCCGACGCAGCAGAATATATAAAAGTAGGATTGTAACTGGGCAGGGTTTTCCGGCGCATTTGCAGAAATTACAGCACCAGAAACCGCTAAAAGCGGTATTGCCCAAAAAAGATGCGTTTGTATGCCAAGCTTTGTTGCGCCCATGTTGCTTCTGAACTTCAACAAAAAGCAGGTTGACCATATGGCGGCATGAAGAAAGTCCATTAGGTTCGTTTGCCATGAAGCAAAACTCCAGATCGCAGAGAAGAGAAACCCAGGAAGGAAAAGATAGCCATTTCGACGCAGGACCAGTGAATATTCTATTGCAACAACAATAAAGAGTATTGCGCCGGAAGCTGCGCTAATGCCGATTATGCTTGTCATAGATGTCTCTTGAGCCGGTCTTTGAATCGAAAGCACGATACGGCGGGTGCGATTGACCGCTAGATGATGCTGAGTTGAGAAAAGTATCCGAGCTGTCTTTAAGGGAGGGTTGCTGTTCCCTGACTTCTTGGCGCTCGACACGACTTATCTTGAGAAGATTTTCGAACAAAAATGTCGTAATATGCAATAAATATTTTATAAGTAATTACTTACATAAAAAATATTGATAAAATTAGGATATGTATGTTTAATCGCAAATTGCGACATCAAGAGGTTGGGCATGAATTTCCCTTACGAGATTTTCTACAGTAAACAAAATCCAGGCGGTGAGCTCGAGGTTTGGGACACTCATGCAGTTCATCAATTGCTGACTAAAAAAGGTGAGAAAAAATCTCTCCGAAGTACTGAAAGATTGTTATCAGTTAGTGGGCTGCTGCCTGACGTCGTTCAATTGAACGAATTGCTCGATGAGCATGACAAGCCACCTCGGTGGCAGGTGATTTCGAGTTTAGCGTCGGTTGCTAAAAAAAAGAGAGACCTGTCACTCATTGTTCAGGCTCATAGCCATGCTGAGATGGGCGTTTTGCTCTTTGCGAACGACGGGCGTGCGGGGCGTAGATGGTTGTTTTTGAAAGAGTTTCCTGAAAGCCACGATTTGGAGGCGGCGCTCAAAGCGTTATCTGGCGGAAGAGACACGATATTTTGGCCACATGGCAAGATTACTGCGGTATTTCGTAATTTAGCGCAGGAGAAAAAATCTCACGAATTAGTTTGTGAAACGGGAAACAGGATAGTGTTAGGCGTCAGTGCCTACCAACCCGCAAGTGATTATGACAGTTATATCCAACGAGCCAATACGAGTATCTCAAACAAGGAATCGATCGTGAGTGAATCAAATCAGGGGCTTTCCCATCTGGATAAGTTAGAAGCCGAAAGTATTTACATTATGCGGGAGGTCATGGCTCAGGCCGAAAATCCCGTCATGCTTTACTCTGTGGGTAAAGACTCTTCAGTAATGCTTCATCTGGCTAAGAAAGCCTTTTACCCGAGTCCGCCTCCTTTTCCGTTGATGCATGTGGATACCAGGTGGAAGTTTCAGGAAATGTACCAGTTCCGCGATCAGGCTGTCGCAGAATGTGGTATGGATCTGATCGTTCATATTAACCCTGAAGGCGTCGAGAAGAATATTAACCCCTTCGATCACGGGAGTGCCTTGCATACTGATGTAATGAAAACCGAAGGCCTTAAACAGGCTTTAGATAAGCATGGGTTCGACGTCGCTTTTGGTGGTGCGCGGCGAGATGAAGAAAAAAGTCGAGCAAAAGAGCGCGTATTTTCTTTCAGAACGAATACGCATCGTTGGGACCCTAAAAACCAACGTCCGGAATTGTGGAACCTGTACAACGGTTACAAAGCGAAAGGCGACAGCATTCGTGTGTTCCCCTTGTCGAACTGGACCGAATTGGATATCTGGCAGTATATCTACCGAGAGAACATTCCCATCGTGCCGCTCTATTATGCAGCGGAAAGACCAGTAGTAGAACGTGACGGGATGCTGATTATGGTGGATGACGATCGCATGAAATTACATAAAGACGAGAAGATCAAAATTAAGCAGGTTCGATTTCGAACGCTTGGCTGTTATCCGTTAACTGGTGCCGTCGAATCCGATGCGGATGACCTTTCATCAATTGTGCTTGAACTATTGCAAAGCAGAACCAGTGAGCGTCAGGGGCGAGCGATTGATTCGGATTCGTCTGGGTCGATGGAGAAGAAGAAGCAAGAGGGGTATTTCTAATGGCTGCTTCCAAAAAAGCAAAAAAAGGATTGCAAGACGTGGCTAAAACATCGGTAAAAAATGCTGCTGCCCAGACGATTCAACAGAAGGTTGATGAGTACATTGAGACGCAGAGCGGTCTCGATTTACTGCGTTTTATCACCTGTGGCAGTGTTGACGACGGTAAGAGTACCTTGATTGGGCGCATGCTGTATGAAGCGCAAATGATCTTTGAAGACCAGGTTACCTCCTTGCGCAACGACTCTAAAAAAATGGGCACTCAAGGTGGTGAAATCGATTTTGCGTTGTTGGTGGATGGCCTTGCTGCAGAGCGAGAGCAAGGTATTACGATTGATGTTGCGTATCGATTCTTTAATACAGATCACCGCAAGTTCATTGTTGCGGACACTCCCGGGCACGAGCAATACACGCGAAACATGGTGACTGGCGCATCGACTGCCGATGTCGCGGTGATACTACTAGATGCAACGCAAGGGGTACTTACTCAAACCAGAAGGCACTCGTTTATCGCGTCTCTCCTAGGTATCAAACATGTTGTGCTTGCGGTCAACAAAATGGACCTGGCCAATTTTGACGAAAAGACTTACGACGATATCGTTGAGGAATATAGAGCCTTCTCGCGCGATCTAAGCTTCGAGACGATCACTGAAATACCTATGTCGGCGTTGGAAGGCGATAACGTTATTCAACGATCCAGTCGGACGACCTGGTATACCGGGCCAACATTACTGGGTTTCCTTGAGACTGTAGAGGTTGGACGCTCGCAACTTGGCCATCCATTCCGATTCCCTGTGCAGTGGGTTAACCGACCCAGTCATGAATTTCGCGGATACACGGGCACCATCGTCGCGGGGCAAGTTGAAAAAGGGCAAGCAATCAGAGTCTTGCCGTCGGGTGAGATGGCGAACGTTGATGAAATTATTCTCTATAAAACAAAACTCGACAAGGCAGTTGCCGATCAAGCAGTCACAATTACGCTTGATCGCGAAGTAGATATATCCCGAGGGGATGTGATTGTTGCCGCTGACGAGCCTTGCGAAGCATCAGATCAATTCGAAGTTTCGTTAGTCTGGATGGACCAAGAGGAAGGTTTCATCGGCCGGAACTACTGGATGATCATTGGTACGACAAAAGTCAACGCGACCATTAGAGACATCAAATTCAAATACAACATTAATACCTTCGAGCATATTTCCAGTCAGTCTCTTGCCCTAAATGAAATCAGCGAAGTGACGTTGAGTCTTGATAAAGATGTGCCCTATGAGTCCTATCAAGCCTGCAAGGCGATGGGGGCATTTGTACTTATCGACAGGTACTCTCATGCTACGGTGGGCGCGGGGATGATCAACTTCGCACTTCGTCGTGCAGAAAATGTGCATCGTCAGGCATTGGAGATCGATAAGAAAGCGCGAGCTAAGTTGAATGGCCATCCGGGGCGTGCGCTTTGGTTTACTGGCTTAAGCGGCTCGGGAAAGTCTACAGTCGCAAATGCGCTTGAGCAGGCGTTGCATGAGAAAGGTGTGCATACCTATATTCTTGATGGTGACAATGTGCGTCACGGGCTGAATCGTGATTTGGGTTTTACAGACGCGGACCGAATCGAAAATGTCAGGCGCGTCGCTGAAGTCACCAAATTGATGGTGGATGCAGGGATTGTGGTGATTACCTCGTTCATTTCGCCTTTCCGTTCAGAGCGACGAATGGCCAGAGAATTGTTTGATGCGGGTGAGTTTGTTGAGGTGTACGTGAACGTCACGCTTGATCAGGCAGAAGAACGTGATCCTAAAGGTTTGTACAAGAAAGCCAGAAGAGGAGAGCTGCCAAATTTCACGGGGATCGACAGTGCCTATGAGGAGCCTGAAATGCCGGAAATAGAGTTGCAGACCGGTGAGCGGTCAGTGGAAGAGTGCGTCGAACAGATTTTGAAGTACATGTAATGAGTGCTTCAACAACGGAAGGCGCGGATCAAAATAAGCGTCGAATAGAAGAGCCTTATAAAGAAAGCCATCTTCGGAGTCTGTTGAAAGCAACTTCTTGGCGAGTTCTTGCGACACTTACGACAACCATCATTGCCTACTTTATCACCGGTGAAGTCGAAACCGCCTTGACGATTGGCGGTATTGAATTTGTGCTTAAGTTTGTCATCTATTATTTACACGAAAGAGCATGGCAATTGGTTCCGCGAGGAGGCATAAGAAGATTGATTTATCGGGTGATTCCTTCACTTAAATAAAAACCCAGCCATATGCACCAATTCCGGCGAATCGCTTTCGCCTTAAACAAACCACTCAGTTTTAGAGGAGCCCTGAATGCTCTTGTTTCATCGTATTAAAAATCCTTGCCTAATTTCTGTCGCCCTGTTTTTTCTCAGCGCTTGCGCTGGTGATTCGGAAGAGCCTCAATTAGATATTAGCGTATTCCTTTCTAATTCCTCTGAGTTTCTCGATGTGGGTCAGTTTCAGGCGGCGATCATTGAATCCCGCAATGCAATTCAGTCTGCTCCCGACGATGCTCGCGGACATATTTCGCTGGCGGAGGTCTATATTGAAATTGGTCAGCCGAAAGAGGCGACAAAGTTGCTGGAGCCTCTTAATGCATCATCTGCTGACTTCTATCTCACGTTAGCAAAGGCATACTTGCGCACGGGTAAATTACGCTCAGCGAGTGACATGCTAACAGCAAACGCTGCAGTGTTTGATGCACGTCAAACGGATTACAATCTACTCAAGGCCGAGCTCGAATTTGCTCGCGGCCGGCTTGAAGAAGCTAAAGAGGCATTCGAGGTGGTGCTAGCCAATGACGAGCAAAACACCGACGCCGCTATGGGTCTTGCGCGGGTAGATGTGGCCCAGCGAGAATTTGATGTGGCGGAGACCAAGGTCAACAAGGTGTTGGTTCAGGAGCCTGAAAACCCGACGGCACTTCTTTTTGCCAGCTCGCTTCAGGCACGAAAGGGTAATTTGCTCGCAGCGGAAGACCTCCTGATGAATGCGGTTTCGGCGACACCAAATACAGATATTATTACGCCGATTCGCTTTTCGATTTTGACAGCACTTCGCGATAATCTGACGCAGCAGGGCAAAACCAGTGAAGCGATGATCTACTCCGAAATACTTGCAGAATCTACGCCCGGAGTTAGAGAAGTTAATGACCAGCTTCAGCAAGCAATGGAAGCACTCGAGCAGAGTGATTTCGGGCGCGCCAAGTCAGTGCTGGAAGATATTCAAACCACGGTGCCCAGCTCTGAAAGGGCTGGCACTATGCTAGGTATTGTTGAGTTTTTGCAGGGGAACAATGTCGAGGCGGTTAAACATTTCGAGCAATTTGTCGATCCGGAGACAGCCTCTCCAACCGCTTTACAGATGTTTGCCATGGCGGAACTCAACCTCAACCAACCTCAAAAAGTCCTAAATCAGTTGAGCAAGGATATTGATGGCAGCTCGGATGCTAAGTTAGTGGCGCTCTTTGGTATTGCCTCTGTGAGTGCAAACGAACCCGAGCAGGGCGAAGGGTACCTGAAGAAAGCGATCGAGTTAGACCCTAACGACGGTCGCGTCAGATTGGCTTTAGTAAGATTGTACAACGCGCAGGGTAAGTTCGATGAAGGATTAGCGCAAGCGATAGCCGCATTCAAAAGTCAGCCGGAGGATGCTCTCGTTCAGGCTGCCTATGTCGAGCAACTGATGCGAGTGAAGCAGTTGGCAAAAGCGGCTAACGTGATAAAAGGCATCCAATCCAGCTATCCCAATTCGCAGGAAACGCAATTACTAGTGGGTCGTTTCCACCTGAGTCAGGGCGAAACAAAAGAAGCGATGAGCGTTTTTGAGAAAGTTCTGGCATCGGGCGAGTCCCAATCTGCAAGACACCAGATTGCGCGAATACAATTATCTAATCGGAATTTTGAGAAAGCGGAAGCTAGCTATCGAAAGTTGATTGCGCTAAATCCGGAAGACGACATCGCCTACAAAGGGCTGATCACAGTATTCGAGGTTCAGGGCGCGACAGAAGATGGCATAAAAGAGCTCATCAGGCTCACGGAATCAACAAATGCTGTTGTACCAAAATTGGTGTTGGTCGAATTCTATGGCAGGAACGGCGATTTTGACGATGCTTTCGGTTTGTTCGAACAGATTGAGAAACCTTTATCGGCGGCTGGCGTCCGATTACAGCAAACACTTTATATCGCGCTTGCTGAGCGGCAACTTAATAACCAAAGTTTTGTTGAGAGTCGACAAACAATTCTTGAGGGTTTGTCTCATTCACCGAAAAACCCAAGATTGTTGGCGTTGCTTGTTGGCGTTGAATTGGGAGCGGACAACGCACGAGAAGCAGAGAAAGTTTACATCGAGCTTACCGAGATTGTTCCAAACGCACCTATTCTGGCAATTCTGGCAGGCGATATCGCGGTTGCAAATAACAGCCTTACGAAAGCGGCTGAAAGTTACAAACAAGCTTGGAGCCGCGCGCCTTCGGATCAGGTTGCGGTTAAGTATTTTGCCGCCTTAAGTCGTCAAACACCGTTGAACAACAAGGAAGTGCTGCGTTTCCTGCTTGACTGGGAAGCAAAGGCACCGAATAGCGTGCTAGCCAAATTGAGTAAGGCGGGTTACTACCTTCAAACGGGTGATACAAGCCAGGCTCGACGGGATTATGAATCACTGCTCGCGGCTAACAACAATACCGTCATAGCTCACAATAATCTTGCTTGGATATACGGCGAAAAAGAGTTGGCAAAAGCCTTGGCCGCTGGAAAGAGGGCTCATGAGCTAGCGCCAGAGAACGGCGAAATTCTGGACACTTATGCCTGGTTTCTTTACAAGAGCGGCGAATTGGGCACAGCGAAGGATATGTTAGCGAGGGCCGTTGAGCTTTCCCCTGATAATGAAGAGATCAGGCAACATTTTGAGGAAGTCTCCCGCAAGTAGGCGTAGTCTTGGATGAAATAAACCAAGTATTTGCCAGAAACGTGATGGAGTTCAAATAAACGGCGCGATAAGCCGGCTTATACTGTGGCTTGAGAACATAACCTAGCAAAGTAAGGGACACATCTTGACTTCGATGCGAGACCAAAATGTAAATGCCCGCGCAGAAGGACACGGACCTAATGTGCTGCAGTTTCCAACCCGAAGTGCTGTCACGCAGACTGACAGCAATACTGGAGTAGCTGCGGCTGATGGGCAGAAAGAAGACACAACATCGCTTTACGATAAAATTGCCCGCTTTGATTTCACGAAGAAAGAATGGTCTGCAGGTGAGACAGCGATACTTTATAGGCAGTATTTGGTTAGCGCCGATGTCCCGGACCGTGAAAATCTATACCTCAAAACCCTTGGTGCTGTCATCCAAGGTGTCGTTTCTTCTGCGAGTCTACTGCCCTTCGTCATTTTTGAGCCCAACAGGAAGTTGGTTTCTCAAGCAGTTTGTGATTTCTTGATGCACCGAAATTGTCACCTCGATGATGAGTTTGCAGGTGTTCATGAAGTCGTAGAGATTCTGGTTAGTAACCAAGCAGTGAATAAAGGTGCCATATTGGCAGGGCTTGTCGCTTTAGGCGATCGTCGAGTAAACGCTGTTGCGCGTGCAGCGCGGCACTTGTTGACTGCGGAAGATATTCGTAGTTTTTCAAGATATCACATCAACAGAATTCGCTCTTCTTCGGTTGAGTTTTGTCTGGATTGGCTCATTGAACTCAATCAGGGAGCTGACCGCCTAGTGGTTACAGATCTTGGGTGCGCGCTGATGTTGATGGTATTTCATGATGAACTGGGCCTCGTAGAGGACCTGTCTGAAATCAATTATGTTGGTTTCAAAAACACCAAGGTTTTACAGACCAAGACGTTTGAGCGTTATTTCTCCGAAATTATGCCGACCCTGGAGTATCTCAAGAATTGTGAAGGCTTCGAAACTGTTATCCAAGCGGTGATTGATGCCTGGCGGGATCATGAGAGCAAGGCTGCCAAGCTTAGAGCTCATGCTGAAGCCTAGGTGTACGCTTCACGCTTCAGATCGCAAGGATCTGAAAATTCAAAGCACGCAGACACCTAACCAGGTGGCTGCTTTGCTTGCTGATTCCAGTCCCGGTGCCTGCGACAAAGGGTGCAAGGGGTTTAACGGCGGCTCGTGGTTCTTCTTGCGACTGAACGGCGGCTGAATTTTCGACGGTTGACATGCGAGCCTAGATTAACAACACGTCTATCACTGGCACGTCGGTCAGAATACTGACGCCGTGTTGCGACCTGCCTTCTGCGTTCAGTCTGGTAGTGGGAACTTCCACTTGGGTCTCTGAATAACTCAATCATGAGATCAAGTGAAGGTATGCGGGCTTTTGATAGCGTCTCGATAATCGGCTGGTACGCTTCCAATGCTTTTTGCAGCGTGACGGTTTTATCCATATTTGCTGTTGAGAAGCCAAACGGGCCAAAGTTGTAGTGAAGATTTTGCACTCTTAAAGTTGGGTCATTGATAACCATTGAAGAAACTGCAGATGCAATTTGAATAGCCACGCTAAACTTTTCTTTCTTAACGAGGTCCACCAGCCAGGTTAAACAGAATTCGATTGTACATTCGTGTAATTGAGAGGTTGAGGCTAGGGCGAATGCCTTTGCCTCCAGCGGAGATATTGAGCTCCTCAGTGGTCTCAGTGCCGTGCAGACTCGCCTGTCTCCAAAACATACCATTGCGCTGATTACAGCGCCATTGTTAGACACGCGGCCGGCATCGAGCAAGTCAAAAAGGTCTTCGGTGGCGCCCAAGGGATGAGTGAAGCTGGCCCTGCGGTTTCTCAGGTATGCCTGTACTGCTGGGGTTGTAATGGTATGTTCTGTCTCAAATCGAATAAGCGGTATCAGCGCAACGGCCTCAAGGCTTACTGCTTCAATGTGTTTCAAAATGTATTGAAAAAGCTGCTGTCTCTGGCTAAGTGTTGTGTCCGCTACCACTTGCGCGTAAATGTACTTGAGGCTGTCAAATTGAAGTTTTGGTGATTGAAGGGTGAGTGGGCGTAGATTGAAGAGAAGGCAATCTACAGCAAGGGGGATTTCGCCGCGAAATACCTCTTCGAGTTGGACTTCTTCGTTTGTCAGTGATCCTTCTTTTAAATACTGTTCTCGACCGGTCGGCAGACTATTCATCGCGTTGACCTCCGATAATTTCTCCACTCTCTCCGCGGGTTTGCCTACAAGGTCGCTCATAAAACCGTGCCCAGGCAACCTGGTCTTGCCGAAGACAGGCAACAGGAAAGCGTGCTGGTTGAAACTTTGTGCTCGCTGTTTCACATACTGTGTTTGGTCCAAGGTGTAGAATCATTAATTCGATTACCGCCGTCTGATAGCCAGCAGCCTCAGTCATGCTTTTTGAATAATTTATATTTGCGTACCCTTCCCCGTGGGTCCTTAAGAGCCTAATAAGCTTAGGCAAACTTATAGAGAAATTATTAGCAATAAGCAGGCCATTATAAAATATTGTTAAAAAACAATGGGTTGAAGGTGTCTCTTTCGGGGGTTTCTTTTTTTTGTAAGTAGTTTCGACAGAATTTCTGGTAGCAATCGCAAAAAATGCGTTGGGTCATGCTAATGTTTTCTTTTTTAGGGTTGTCTAAGTTTTAATAAAAGGTGCGAGTCTGATCAATGTCTTAGAAGCAATGTTGCGTAGCTTGTGAAAAAAATAGTGCCTGAAGATTAGTTGCGCGCGTTAAAAGCGACCTTTTCTTCTTTTTTGCAATGGCGGGTTTATGGTGTCGTCATCAGCTGGAGCGTCGCGTTTAGCCCGCATCATTTCGATAAAGTCTTGCTTAATGCCATTAATCACCTCGGGTGATTTAGAGCTTCGTAATTGTTTCTCGAGCGCTAGCTTTTTTCGGGTGATGATAAGGTCAACGATAAACTCCTTGTTTCTCACCAATTCCTGCTCGAGGGATCGATAGGCCACATCCGTTCCGATCTGAGCTTCAATCCTAAGCATGATTGAATTCAGAAAAGTCTGAACATCTCGAAGCTCGAGATCGCTATTAATGCGTCTCGGGTCCATCGAACGTTTTGACTTGATCATGGATCTGAATATCCTGAACTCGTGTTGCCATTCAGCGCATTGCCTGAGGATAGGTCTAAGGGCGTTGAACGCGGCGGAGTAGTTAAAGTTGTTTTCGAGTTGATGAAGATTGCCTGCGTTGATAACTATTGAATAATGTTTCTTAAAGTGAGCCCATTCGATCAGGCGCGCCTTGTGATCTTGGGTGAGCAGATTGTCCATCGTTTTCTTTTGATGGGACCGCGTCTTTTCTGTGTCTCTTGCCAATTTTGATTCAATTGATTTTATAAACTCCTGAAGCAGCTGTTCTTGCTCACTGATAAGCATGCCGTTTGTCTTCAAATTGACAATCTGTGTTTGAAAGTCTTCTATCTCTTTTCTGGTTTCATGATAGTTCCTTTTTTCACAGAAGATTTCGAGTTCATGTAAACGCCAGTAATTGGAAAATCGGCTTTGCATTACTATGAGGAAATCATTTTGCAAAAGTCGAATGATCGATTCGTTTTGACCCTCGTCTACATCGGCGACGCTACTGTTTATCTCGTGAATCATGTGCTCGTATTCAGCGAACCATTCTCGTGAGCGGCCAAGAAATTCGAAATCTCGTGCCATTTGCGACAGCTGATTGTCAATCTCATCAAACGGGAGACCGGAAACTCGCCCGATGTAGTCGTTAAAAAGTTTGAATTGTTGTTGCTGAAGAGACGAGAACTTTTCTCTGACTTCCCTCATTTTAGGAAAAAGGCGCGATACGCGCTCGCTGTTGTCAAATAGGCAGGATGGCTTGCATTCCTCGATCGCCTCTTTTTTGCGAATGTACTGCCTGTGTTCTTTCTCGAAGAACTTTGTTTGCCCTAAGTCCACATATCTACTTCTTACGTCTTCCGAGTTAAACGCCTCGCGTGTATTTACAGTTAGAACTCTGTGCCACCAGTTGCTGGGCAACTCTTCCATCATTCTTGATAAAAAGTTCCGTTCATGGAATGCGAGGATATCTGCGCGTTTTATTTTCTGCTCTTCAATAGAAAACAACTCGTCGCTGGGTGTTGAGTCTTTTGCATGTTTGAGATTTTTATTGAGATCGGTTCGATAAATACTCCAGAGTTTGTCGAGATCAAGGTCTGACCATGCATGCTCAAGATCTAAAAGTGCGCTGCGCCACGCAGTAGACTCTTCTGCCGATTCTCCTTGTCCGACTGGATCGATAGCAGTTGCAGCGTGATTGCGATTGGCTACTTTTGAGTCGGCGTCAGCAGGGTCGTCGTTTTTGCTAAATATTTGGTTCCAGCGCATGAGAGTCCTGTTGTTTTGGGCAGTTTTTCCGCCGGGATCGTTTAACAGAGTCTGTCAATATTCCAGCGTTTCTTGCGGGGGTTATGTTGTCTCTGCTTGAGTACCCGCGTCAACAAATCTTCTTGAATTCTGCGACCCGACTATGTGTCGAATAAATTTACAAAAAATGTCTGATTTTTTAATACGGTAATAAAAATATTCCTGCTGTTGAAAGTTTTGTTGGTTGCAAGTCTGGCTTGTCAGTCAACAGAAGTGAAGCAACATTAAAAAGTGGCAAAGAAGAGCAGTGCAGCGAATTATTGATAATGACAACGAAGACAAATTGAACAAAGAGTCTTTAGATCTTTATCGTGAAAATCCGTTATGTGGGCATCAGGCCGGAACTGTACCTTCAACTTGCAATCGGTGAATCCTGCGAGGTTCATCATCGGAATGGTCGTGCACAGCGAAATGTAACACGGATCGATTGTCCCACATGACAAGATCACCATTTTGCCAATGATGGCGCGCTTGAAACTCCGGGCGAACGCTATGTTCAAATAAAAATGAAAGTAGGGCTTGGCTCTCCTTTACGCCCCAACCCTGAAATCTCGAAGTGAATGCACGACAAACAAAAAGCGCTTTTTCATGCGTCTCATCGTGCTCTCTGATCACGGGGTGAACTGCGTTGGGGGCTTTTTCCGAGTCTTTTCTGTACTGCGTCGCAAGGTTAGCAGCAGTGTGTTCGGCCTTCAAATTCAGGAGTACAGACCTCAGTCCTTCCGAGAGTGTGTTGAAAGCGAGTATCTGATTGGAAAAGGCCGTATCTCCACCGATCGAAGGAGTTTCGCGAGCGTAGAGCATAGTAAATTTTGGTGGCACTTTGTTGTAGGTCATATCGGAGTGCCAATGCTGATTGATATCTTTCTGCTTGCCAGCATTTTGCAATTCGATAATGTCGGGGAAGTCTTTCATACCGGCATAAGGATGTCTGACCAACTCTCCCCAGCGACGGGCAAAGGCAATGTGGTCGCTTTCAGTCAGATTCTGATTAGGAAATACAATCACCTGATGTGCAAGAAAATGCTGGTTGATCTCCAACCACTCAACTTCATTCGCCTTCCTGACGTCAATCCCCTCAATTCGAGCTCCAAGCGGCGCGGCAATTCGTGTTACTTTCATTTTCAGCATCCTCTGTGATCAGTGTCAGGAAAACGTAATCACGCAAAAAGTGTGTTCTTGTGTGATTGTGATCTGTTAAAATACCGGTTTTCCCAGTCTTGAATTACGATTAGATAGTGTCACGTAAAAGGTAGTAGATGCGACTCTGTTTTGTATTTTTTAATCAGTTTCTGTCGGGAATCAATATTAATGATTCAAAAGGGACCTGACTCAATATGTACCAAAGTTGGAAATCTTTAGGTTTGTTGCGCAACATGCTGCACCTTGTTGCTTTGCTCCTCATTCTGGTTTTGCCTTTTGCTGACCCTATGTGGCATCCGGAAACGGTTTACGAACTGTTCATGGGGGCAATAATTCCCGCAACCGCTCCTATCGTATTTGTCGTCATAATGTTCGATGTGCTGATGTCGAGTGTGATGAAATCAGGCTATGAGTCTGATGAAACGCTCTACTTTGGACGTGTTATTAAGTGGCATTTGGCGATTGGGTTTACGCTTTTGGCCATGTGGTTTCTTTCGTTTACAGACGCATTGTTTCTCTAGCAGAGCGCCTGACGCCTAACAATCCGTTTAAAGGTGCGTCGCCGAGATTGATAGATTTGGCGATTTTTAGCGCATCATTCATTGCCATACCCTCATGTTTTACCAAGAACGCTGCCCAGATTTGGCTGGCTCTTTTTGCACTGCGACAGTGCAACAAAATTTTCCCGTTGTGATCGTCGTAGGTCGCGATAAATTTATCCAGGAAAATTTCCGGGTAGGCTTTATTACCATTCATAGGTATCTGAATGTAGTCCAATCCGATTGATTTGACGAGGGCGGCTTCATCAAATGGCACTTGTTCTCTGTCCATCATTTCCTCGGGAGTTCGCAGGTTGACGACGGCCGTAATGCCCTGTTGCCCAAGTCTTCTGATAGCGGTTGCGCTTGGTTGACCCGCAATATAGCTATCGCCGCTTTTGAAATAGTGCTTGTAGTATTCAGTTGAGGTCAATTCTTGCGGGGTACCATGTTGCACGTCTGCTGCCGTGGTTGTTGTCAATATGGCACACGCAATAAATATCAGGAAGAGGAGGTTTCTCATTTAAGCGCGCTCATATTGGCTATCATGTACGACATTCTAGTATGAAAAAGCACAGTGTTGCCAAGCTAAAAAATCGTTGTTACATTGAAATAGTCATTATTGGTCTAGGAGACGCAGGGGATGGAGGTGCTTGATCATGAGCAGATTAAACAAGTGTTCGAACATGAGAAAAGGCCTCCTGTTGTTCCCAATCTGGCTAATGTGGACTGGGGTGTGCTTGACTATTTTGGCTGGATTCATCCGGCTGGCCACCAGGGTTATGTCGTGGTGCCTCTTGCCAATGATGAAATAAGAGGGTTAGTGCTCAGGCGTTCCATAGCGAGCGTGCGCAAACCCAGGTTTGAGATGTGTTCTTGGTGTAATCATGTTCATCAGTCCAGCGGAACGGCGATGTTTAGCACGATAGTCAGAGGTTCGGATGAGCGAAAAACAGTCGGTAACCTCATGTGTAGAAATCTAGATTGTAGTCTGAGGATTCGAAATTTATGTTCGGATCCACCCAGTTATATGGGTGAGACAATTGATTTGGGCAATAAGGTTTCTAGACTTCAAAATTCACTTTATCGATTTCTGCATCGATCGAACTCGCTTTATGCGATGGAATCTTGAAGTTGTTTCTGCTTTTTAGTGTCTGTTTTGAATTTCTTTGATAAATAGATCAATCCTCGATTGCCAGGCTAGCTCATAAGCGTCATTCCATTCTGCCCCCAGAGATTCGGCAATCACATCCTTTAGTGCCTCTAATAAATTTCCGTACATGTCAGGTTTTACACTGTAGGCAAGTCGGTGGTTTTTTACCTCGAAATTCAAATAGCTTTCTTCGTCACTGTAGTCTTCATTCATCATCAGGCGATAGACCTCATCGAGCATTCGTCCCCGCACAATGTCATCAACGTGTGTCATCAATTCCTTAGAACCGGGGCACCTCGCAAAGTAGTTTTTGTATACTGCGAGAGATATGTCACCCGCTTTTTCGGCGACGATCTCAAATGATGTGTATACCAGATCTTTAGCCATCAGAACCTCTCTTTGTTTTAACTGAAGAGTATACGTATTCGGCAAGCAGTTGACTTACCGATATTTGCGCGGAAATTGATCCCGCGCAATACAATAGGAAAAAACTTTTCCTATTGAGAGATGCCGCTTATGAGGCTGCCATCGATTGAACCGTTTCCAGATCTTTCTTCAAGTGCTTCGAAGCAAAGAAATAGTTAATGAAAGATACAAAATAGATACAGGTGCATATCATTAATGCGATGCGAAGAGATTCAACATCAGTCATGCCCAAGGTGTTTTGGAACACGTCGCTCATTACCCCGACTGTCGTTGGTCCGAATACTAGGCCAATGATATTGATGATAAAAAGTAGCAAAGCAGATGCTGCTGCGCGCATCGCCAGAGGGGCGAGGGATTGTGTCATGCCAAAGGTCGGGCCTGTGTACAAATTTGAAAGCAGGGCGGGCATGATGTAGAGCGCCAGAGCGATATACAGACTGTCAAAAAGATAAACTGCTATCGAGAACGGCGCTGCGATGAGAAATCCGTATGCGGGAATCCACATATAGTATCTTACATCCTTAGCGCCAAAGCGATCAGCCAACACGCCACCAAAAAATGTACCGATACCGCCAGCAATGCCGATGATCAATCCGAGTGCAGTGCCCACTTCTCCCGTTGTCATACCGTGCGTACGAATAAGAAAAGACGGCATCCAAGCGATTGCGCCGTAGCCAACAAATGCCTGAGTTGCCGCCCCCATTGAAAGGTGGCGAAATGATTTGAAACCCCACATGGTCTTAAGGACCTCGGAAAAGGGAATTTGCTCAACAGTGGGTGTGCGTCCCTCTGAATAACCACGAGGAGGTTCTTTTACTGTCATTTTCAACAGAATAGCAAGCGCAATACCAGGAATACCCACGACGAGAAATGCATTTCTCCAGCCAAAAAACTGATCTATCCACCCGCCAGCGAGATTACCGAACAATATTCCGACAGGAATTCCAAGTGCGTAAATTCCTAGGGCACTGGCTCGTGCGTCGGTTGGAAAGTAGTCTGCGATCAGTGAGTGTGAGGGTGGACTGCCTCCGGCCTCACCGACGCCCACGCCAATTCGGGCAATTAATAGCTGCACGAAGTTTGTTGCCTGACCAGACAAGGCGGTCATGGCGCTCCAGAGAGCCAGGCAGACAGAGATAATAGTGACTCGAGAGTGTTTGTCAGCGAGACGAGCAATGGGAATACCAAGCGTTGCATAAAAAATACCGAACGCGACGCCACTTAGTGCGCCAATTTGTGTGTCAGACAAATCAAGATCGGTCTTTATCGATTGGGCAAGAATGGCAAGAATCTGCCGGTCAACAAAGTTAAACACATAGACGATGGTCAAAACGCCGAGCACGTACCTTGTATATCCTTTGGTAAATAGTGGTTGCTGGGTGTGCGTCGCCTGTTCTGACGGTTCGGTCATGTATTCTCCGTTTGGATTTGATTTTACTGATCAGCTCGAAACCGTATTTCGAGTGTGTTGCGATCTGGGGTTTACCTGTTTCGTGAGTTCGCGTGGAACGCCAGATTCAGGTAATAACCTTAATGAAGGTTGATTGAGGTTCTCGCTCGGAGATTAGTTTGTTGACCGGTGCCTCAGTGTCCTCATAACCGATGGCCATACCGCAGAATATGCCTAGTTCAGGTGGCGCCCCAACAAATTCAGCGACTGTTTGCGGTCGGGTTGCCCAAATCTCCTGTGCGCAGGTTGCTAGTCCCGCCTCGGTTGCCAGCAACATAAACGTTTGTAGAAACATGCCGAGATCAGACCATTGCGGCTTTCCCATTTGATGGTCAACAAAACAGAAAAACGCACTGGGCGCTCCGAAAAACTGATAGTTCTCCATCAACCGCCGAATCCGTCCACCACGGTCTTCTCTGGGAATACCGAGGAGCGCATACATATCCTCGCCAACTTTAAAACGTGAACTACGATAGGGCTCAGATAATTGTGCTGGATATACATCGTATGCAGGGTCTTCCTGCTCTGTCTTGCTTGCCAAAAATTGTTGAAAACGGCGAGAAGACGCATCGTTGATCACGAAAATGCGCCAGGGTTGCAGATTGCCCCCTGATGGCGCTCGCGCAGCTTTTTCTAAAAGAGATAGTATTAAGCTCGTATCCACCTTTTTATCAGTAAAGGCTCTGACAGATTTACGGCTGGCGACCGCGTCACTTACATTCATCGCTTCTCTTTCCTGTGCATCACAATTGAACAATGTGTGAATTAAGTCACGATGCGCCAACAGTAGTCAATGCCTTAGCGCTTAACTGATGGGGTGCGAATTATTTTTACCGACTTTGACCCCATGGGTTTACGGAAACTTAACGAGACCTTCTGGTTGCATCCGAAGGCGCTTAGCCGCACCATGTGCACCTTTATATGATCATTAGTCATTGGAAACTATACTCGTCCAGTTTCCCTTGAAAACAGCGAGCAAACAGGAGAACAATATGAAAACCTCAATTTCCATCGGCAGTGCGTACTATAACGGGGAAGATTGGGACGGCCTCGTTGAATATACCGTCGAGGCTGAAAAAGCGGGAGTAGATTCCGCATGGTCCGCCGAAGCATGGGGTATGGATGCGATTGTTCCATTAGCTTTCATCGCTGCAAAAACAGAAAAAATTAAACTCGGCACGGGCATAATGCAGATCTCCTCTCGTGTGCCATCGATGATTGCCATGACCGCCCAGAGCCTGGATACAGTTTCACACGGTAGATTTTTGTTAGGCCTTGGTGTCAGTGGCCCTCAGGTTGTTGAAGGATTGCACGGAGCAAACTTTGCGCAGCCCCTGAGCAGGCTTAAAGAGTGCATCGCGGTGATTAAAAAAGGTTTGAAAGGCGATCGCGTTGAGTATGATGGCAAACATTACCTGTTGCCAAGACCAGGAGGTGAGGGTAAGCCCATCCGGTTATCTCAGCCACCCAGGCCAAACTTGCCCTTGTATCTTGCCACGCTGGGTCCGAAGTCCTTGGAACTCACGGGAGAGGTTGCTCAAGGTTGGTTAGGCACTTCATTTATTCCTGAACATGCCGATATTTTTCTTGAACCAATGGCAAAAGGTGCAGCAAAGAGCGGCCGTACACTTGCGGATATTGATATTCAAATTGGTGCCAGCTTCGAGTTGGGTGATCATGTTGAGGAGATGATCGAAGCAAGGCGACCTGCGCTCGCATTTACCTTGGGTGCTATGGGCTCTGCCCAGACAAATTTTTACAACGACGCATTCAAGCGTGCAGGTTATGAAGAAGCAGCCATCGAAGTTCAGCAACTCTGGGTGGCAGGCAACAAACCCGAGGCGATCAAGCGAGTGCCTGATGAAATGGTACTCAAAACAAATCTCATTGGCACCAAGGAGATGATTCGCGAAAGATTGGATGTTTATAAAAGTGTGGGTGTATCGACCCTCAGTCTGCGTACAGGCGGAGAATCCTGGAAGGAAAAACTCGATGCGCTGTGTGAGGCGGTTGATTTCGTGAAAGGAGAAGACTGATTATTATCGTGAGTGGTGTTTAAAGTGTGGATTCGCGCCTCCTCCGAATTTCAATTCGAAGTAAGATCACCGACGCCGCTGATTTTTATGCTTCGACCGCGAAGCGGCGCTCAGCAATGGGTTGCCAGTGAGTCCTATACGTTAACGCCGAATGTGCCGGTCGTAGAGGTCACTGACAAGTACGGTAATCTGTGCCAGCGTATTGTGGCTCCGCCGGGTGACTTTGGTATTAGTACTGTCGCAGTAGTTGAGACGGCAGATGAATATGACCAGAACCGCGAGGCCGGTTTCATTGATATACCGAAATTACCCGAGTCAGTCCTCGAGTACTTGCTCCCTAGCCGTTACTGCGAGTCAGATCGATTCGGCAAAATGACGCTGGATCTGGTTAAAAACATTGAGCCAGGATACCAGCAGGTTGAGCGTGTCGTTGATTGGGTAAAAGAAAACATCAAATTTAAGCCGCTTAGCAGTACTTATCCGGTCTCCGCTGTAGAGGTAAACAAACGGCGTGAGGGTGTGTGTCGGGATCTGGCGCAAATATCAATGGCAATGTGCAGAAGTATCTGCATCCCAACTCGCCTTGTTGTTGGATACTTGCACGGTTTGGAGCCTATGGATATTCATGCCTGGTTCGAGGCTTATATCGGCGATCGCTGGTACGTGTTTGATCCAACTCAGGAAAACCTGAAAGGTGGACGAATCGCCATCGCCTATGGCAGAGATGCTGCGGATGTTGCGATCTACAATCAATACGGCCCACTTTTACTACCAAAAAAAATGGTGGTTTCGGTCAAAGCAGGCAGGGGTGCTGCTAGCTAAACCTCGCATTGCGGATGACATCATGTACATAGTGCAATTTTTCGATTACTGGGCGAGACAGTACAAACGGGTAGAGGTCACTTTGGCCACTACTCCGATTAATGCTGTTTAGGGCGTAGGTCAGGGGTAACCACTTTTCAAGAAGTTCATCAAAAGACGTGGCCCAGTAGCTGTCAATGGGCGAAAAGGATTGACCTGACTGGTTGTTTGTAATGATGACGCCATGATCGGTTGCGGTTTCAAGTGAATCAACGATGTTTAGATAGTGCGCCCAGGTCTCAGCCCAATCCTCCCAAGAATGCGAGCTAGCGTAAGCTGTGACATGTTTCTCGCGCCAGTCCGGGGTTGCGCCAACTTGATAGTAGTTAGCCATGGCTTTGTCGTAGTTTTCGCGCTCATCTCCGAATAGTTTTCGGTAACCTGTGATTTTTTGTGTATCTGCGATTAGATGTTGCCAGTAGTAGTGACCACTTTCATGTCTAAAGTGACCGAGCACAGAGCGGTAAACCTCGTTCATATTAAGTCTGCGCTTTTCCCTTTCGGCGTCATCGGCTTCCGCTAGATTCAAGGTGATAAGACCCGCGGAGTGACCGGTCATGACCCGCTGTGTTTCCTGAAAATCATCTTTGAGGTCTTTTAGGAAATTAAAAGCGAGTCCGTGTTTCTGATCTATTCCTTTGCCTACAACGGGAAGACCAAGCCTCAAGAGGCTGTAGAGTAGTCGACGTTTGCCCTGTTCGAGTTTAATCCAGAGGGGAATGTTCTCAGTAACTGAGAGATCAGGAATCGTGTTATTGAGTGCGCAGGATCGACAGTAAATGTCGGAACTTGTTGCTGGAATCAGCCAGTTGCAAGCATGCCAATCGAGCGTATTTTTACATTTTTTAAATGTAAGCCCCCTTGGATGTCCGTCAACGGGTTGCCACAGCTGCTCGTCATTTTGATCAAGGGTTGCCAGATTATGATCTTCGGGGATATACCCCAGGTCGTGCTGACAACGGACGCAGGATAGATTTTCAAAAAAGGTAAGTTGATCGCAGACCTGACATTTGAAGGACTTCATTTGTGAGCTTTTACTTTTGAGACTGGGGCTCATGGTAGCTGTAATGCTAGGGGTAAAACAAGAAAATACGTAGCGCTGATAGCGCGAGATAGCGAGTCGTTTATTTGTGTGATTGGCGCTATCTGTCAAGTACTTACTTAAGCGAGGGATGGTCTGGGACA
>ERZ1048872.995-NODE-995-length-26127-cov-8.761392_pt1 | contig 26127 bp, 20 predicted proteins | sample MGYA00383100_ERZ1048872 | MGnify/ENA primary metagenome ERZ1048872 (study PRJEB29581, sample SAMEA5548370) | metagenome | biome: marine; feature: coastal; material: water | depth 50 m | study: Short-term variability in the microbial, nano- and picoplankton...
AACGTTTCGTTGTGTCGCATGCCTTCAACATAGAACACATCAATGCCCGATTCGAGGCAATTTCAAACGCCTACTCACGCTATGCGCCCCGCTATGACGGGGACGATGCTTATGATGTTAAGACGCTTATTGGCAGGCAACGTTCATGAATCAAAAAAGGATAACCACTGAACTTTGCATCTAAAGCTGTCTGACAATCAAAACCAACAGCTTGCATCGCACGCACATGTTGTCTTGGTATGCTGGCATTCGGATGCCGGCTTTGTTTCGTGCGGTATTTTGGCGCAGGAAAGACGCCGCGGCGTGGTGTCCGTGACATATTTTTTAGGATTCGAGCATTTGGGTGCAAGCTTTAATTCGCGCGGTATTTTGGAGCGGGTAACGAGGTTCGAACTCGTGACCTCAACCTTGGCAAGGTTGCGCTCTACCAGCTGAGCTACACCCGCATCAAAACACGCGTTTTGCGATCAAGTTGCATTATTGACCAGTATTGACGGATTATCAATTTCCGGTTCAATTGATGGCGTCCCCTAGGGGAGTCGAACCCCTGTTGCCTGGATGAAAACCAGGTGTCCTAGGCCTCTAGACGAAGGGGACACACTTCAACTTGAAGCCGCGCATTCTATGTATCTTAGCCGTTCAGGTCAAGCCAGAAGAGACTAAATTTCATCGATTATGTCTTTCACGGGCGAACCTTAGTCCTTGCAAAAACGCGTGCTGCTATAATACCCGCTGCAAGTCCGAATAAGTGCCCTTCCCAAGAGACAAAACTATTTGTAGGCAAAACGCCAAATATGAGGCCACCATAGTAAAACAGCGTGAGAGAAGCGATGGCGAGCCCTGAGAACCGCCTCTCATAAAGACCAATCGCAACTAAAAACCCGAAATAACCAAACACAAGACCACTGGCACCAATGTGAAACGCCGCCCGACCAAAAACCCAGACGCCGAGACCACCGACAATCAAAATCAACAGGCTGGAAGAGATGAACATCCAGCGCCCGCGTAACGCCACCAAATAACCCATAAACAACAATGGCGTTGTGTTCATCACGATGTGGTTAAAATCCGCATGTAAAAAAGGCCAAATTAAGACGCCCGGGAGCGTGCGAAGATCTCTGGGATAAATACCAAAGGTATCGAGCTGATGCCCCGTCAGCGCATTTAAAATGTGCACCAGCCAAATCGCAAGCGTGAATAAGCCAATGGTTTCAGCCGCTTTTATCCAGTTTGTTCGCTTGGCTTTATCCAATGTGATCAGATTTGCTGCACGCAGTGCTGGACATCTTCAATCGAAGGTACCGTGTCTTGGTTCACCATCAAAAAAATACCTGTACCGTTTGCTTGGTGCCTTGCATCGGGGTTTGTCACCACAGCCTGCTCGGTATCCATATAACCAATCGGTGTTCCCAACCCCGCAAGCAGCAATCGTGCTGCCAGTTCACCCCAGGGCTGTGCGGGAATATCAAGATCGAAACGTTTTGGGTGCGCGCCCTCGTGGTTAAAGAGGTCTTCAAGTATCACTTCTGTGCCAGGCGCGGCCATCGCGCGGACCATCAATTCCGGATATGCGCGCATAGGTCTTATCACGGCGTTTGCGCCATGTTTTAGAAAGCGTTCCCGATTCTCGTCCTGAACACATTCTGCGATCACATGCCCTTTAATTTTCAAGCTAGACAGCTTTTCCAAGATATCCAGCGTCAAACTGTCAGATCTGATACTCAATGTATTAACAGCCATGACGATGATGAAGCTAGCGTCTTCCACATCAACCTCAGTGAGACTTTCGCGGCCTTCCGGCTCACCGAGGTGTTGAACCACCCCCCACTGGGTCAACTCGTTCGGCAAACCCTCTGGAAATGAATCAGAAAATACCTGAATCGGCAGGTCTTCAAGTGCCGGTGTATGACGAATTTGCTCAACGAGCAACCTCAAGTACCGAACACCATCCCGTTCTGGCGAGTTAACAATTAAGATATGGTCTTTCATATTCCACCTCCACAAACCTTTGCGCATTCGTTCTCGCCGATTAAATCTAAAATCAATCCATTCGCCCGCAATCTGAGCGAGAAGAAAAATACCGATACCATACATCAACACGATAGTGGCAAACCTTCCCATGGGACTTTCGGCAGACATATCGCCGTAACCGACCGTTGTCATGGTAGTTAAGGTCAGCCAGATGGCATCTGAAAAATTCAGCCCCTCGAATATCATCATAGCAACGGTGTTGGCGACGGCGACGCCAACAAGAATTAGAAACAGCTCCATCATCTTCCTTTTTCTATCAAAGGTAGTGACGAGATTGCTCCAGCGTGCTCGCCTGCGACGCCAGAATTCTGTTTTTATTCTCAGCATGGTTGAAATGCTTTTCTAGTGTTTGTTGGTATGAACGTTTTCTTTCACGGACAATGCAAGGAAGGTACTACGAACCGTCTTCAATTTCGAGGTAGCTGATCAGCTTTTCAGCTGCGAGTTGACGAATCTTCAGTCTATCCTCGACACTCACACCAAACTCCTGCGCCAAAGCCACAAAATCATCATCGGAAAGTGAAATAGACAACCTTGGACGTATCGGTTTTGAGTTAACAGACAGCCCAAGGATTTGTCGAACGCGATCAGGCGGGTTAATACCTCTCTCTACCGCTTCCAGCCGGATCTTTCGGTTCACGTCGTGGCCGACATCAAAAGCGATTTGCACCGCTTTAACGGCGCGCTTCTCACCTTCCCATTTGTCTTTTGTGCTCATAGGCGGCTCTTATTCCGCGGCGGGCCAAAGTTCACGGATATCACTGAGAGAACGGTGCAAAACCAGCGACACTTCGGTTTCACCTCCCGCATAAACAGCAACCTCTAACGCCTGTGATTCATCCGCGCTTGCCATCGCGTAAAAGTCGAAAGGTTCACCATCACCCTCAAATTCGGATGGACCCACATCCCGGCAGTCCTTTTGATAGAAAAACCCGCGCTCGCCACATGCTGTCTGGTGATATTGATCGCTTAACCACCCTCCTAGGTCCATCTTGGCAACGGTGTTTAATATCGCTGGTGATTCTTCATCAAAAATAGAAGAAAACTCATCAAGATCAAATAGCTGCTCCACCGTTGCTCGCGGAATCTCTATCGAAAAGGCCGCGCTTTCACGCCCGGCATCGGCGTCGATCGTCAGGTCGATACTGTTATTGCTTTTGCTCTGCAGGCTAAAGGTTGTTTCAAACTCGTGCTCAAATTGCCAAGTAGTGATTGCTGTTACCTCGAGCACCTCATCTCTTAGATACTCCGGCAGGCCATAGCTGTCGCTCATTTGAAGAAAATCGCCAATCTGGAGTGCGCGAGGGTGGTCGAGTACTCTCGCTGCCGGTTCGGTTTTGGTCCTACTCCACAATCCCTTGATAAAAGATTTCATTGCTGCGTGTTCCTTTAAAACCAATCGCTATGCAGGAAGTGCTGCCCCTGGTTCACAATGCCTTTCTTACAAGTGGCTAGCCAGGGGCGTTCGTTTACGGCCTAAGCGCCTTTGTTGGCTTTGATGCGGTCGAGAACCGAGTTGGCTGAAGTCTTTTGTTCACCAATGCCGGCGGCCTTCATTCTGTCTTCAAGGCTCTTATCAGAGTCTTCCTCCATTAACGCTTCGGCAGCGGACATCTTGTCGAAATTGTCTTGCTGTCGTTTTTTAATGCGTTCCAACGAATCTTTTGCCGACAGTATTTTTGAGTTCGACGAACTAAAATTATCAGTGATGGCTGCGCTGGCTTTTTGAACACTCTCGGTCGTTTTGACCATACTCAATTGACGCTCATACTCTTTGATCTGGCGCTCCGTTTTCTTAACAAGCTCTTTAAGACGGGCGACGTGGGTCGTGAAGCTGTTTACGACTTCCGTCTCGTCGGTCAACTCAAGATCAAGCTGGGCAATTTTCTCAGCGATTTCGAGCGCCAACGCTTCGTCCCCTTTATCCAGTGCCTGTGAGGCATAACCTTCATGCTCCGCAATCGAAGCCTTGGTTGCTTCAGCCTTTCGACTTGACTGCATTTGCTTTGCCATGACTTCGGTCAGGTCTTGCTTTGCCTTGCGCAAATGTGACTGGGCATCGTTAATTTCCTGTTCGAAAATACGGGTACCATTCGCATCAACGACCAGCTCGCCTACTTCACGTGCACCACCTCGAATGGCAGTCATAATTTTCTTTAAAACACTCATCAAACTACTCCTCGCGAATTCAATTCGCCTAGCTTAAGAATTCTTCCAAAGCCTCAAGGGCTTCGATTGCATTCTCGGTTAACGTGATCAATTCATGACAAATATCTTCGATACTTGAATTTGTTGAAAGCGCGCCAAAGACAACGTACCGATCACCAACCTTCGAGAAAGCAGACAGGGGCATGGGTATGTTCAGCTCCAGCATCTCCTCCATCAACTCAGCTCGTCTGGTCGCTATCACCTCCTCTTCTGTGAACAGGTATGTGATGCACAAAACCTGGGTGTCAGTTACTGAAAGGAATACCGGTATTTCCTGGTAATCACCAACAGTGACCTGCAATACATCAACATCACCCGGTATTGGCTGGCAATCAAATTGATAACCTTCAAAACTCGAGAGATCGGATATTCTTATTGCCAGATCTTGCGTATTCATTTGTCGCTCCTTTTATTGATCACGACATATTATGTCGATGAGGGTAGTTTAGTAGCCCGACATAATATGTCAACACTTTATTTATACACTTCGAAAAATCTCCACCGCGAAATGAAGACTAATCCCGATAGATGCCCATATCCCTATGCCATGCGTCGTTATGATAACGGTATATTCTGTTCTGCCCCAGATGATTTACCTCAATTTGCTCAAGCTCGCTAAAAAAGTCTCCGGGAAACTCGAAGGCGGCCACGAGTAGATCTATTGTGAGCCATTGATTATCACGCAAATTGACCGTATCCATGCCGATCAGTCTCTGCCTCGCCAACGTTCTACTATGTGTTGCAATACTCCATCCCCATTCACCGAAACTTGGTATGTTCTGCCTATACTGCTCGACGGTGGTGAAACCAGCGGCGCTCATCGTTTTACCTATACTTAGAAACGCCCGCTTCGCGTGATAAGGCGAGGTTGACTGAACAGACATTGCACCGTCCTTATTGAGCAGATCGCCCAAACGCTCGTAAAAATAGGTGGTGTACATTCGGTCAAGGTCAGGATGACTCGGATCGGGCAGGTCAACAATAATCACATCAAAGCGGACCGCCTGTTTCACTAGCTTCTCGACCTCGATGAAAGCATCACCATAAATGCGGTTTACTCGCTTGTCTGAAAACGCATAGTCATTAAGTTCGACTAGACCGGATCTGAATTCACTCATGTCATCTGCTTCGGTGAAAAATTTTACCAGCTCGCTATCGAGATCAATCAGCGTGACTGCCTCAGGTTCAAACCGCAATACATCGCGCAGAGCAAGCCCATCTCCACCGCCAATAATCAGCACTCGGTTCTGTTTGTTTGCCACAAGCATGGGCGGATACACAAGCATGGAATGATAAATGTGTTCATCATTACTCGAGAACTGGAGGCGACCATTGATAAAAAAACCATAAATAGGTTCGGTCTGGTTAGACAAATACCGTTCGGTAACAACAAAATGTTGATAACGCGAAGAATGGCTAAAAACAACCTCATCCTCGTACAGCAAGTCAGTCATTTTGACTGACCAGTTCTCCCCGTACATGTAAATTATTACCACCAAACCTACAATCAATCCATGCACCGTCAACAACATCTTTCTGAACCTTATCCTGGCCCAGAAAAAATAGAGAAAAATCAGCCCAGCTAGCAGATTTACTGCGGCTGTAATCACCGCAGCTTTGGTAATGTCTATCGCAAGCATGATGGTGACCCATATGGCCGCACCAGCGCCCGCGCCTATGTAATCAGCGCCGTATATCGTGCCGGTATTATGCTCGAGATGCTCGCCGTGCACCTTTTCTCTAACACGGGCGATCAGGGGTATTTCCATGCCAATGAAAAAACCGATTGCTGCACCAAAAATGTAGGGGGTCAACTGGGCGAACTTTTGCAGACCATTTAACAAACCACCGGCAGGCACTAAATCTGGCGGCAGATTGAATGTGTTAGCAATCACCCGCGGCAGCACAGCTGAAAACGAAACTGCCAGCGCAATCAATAATATGCAGCTGACACCAAAGAAGGCGATCAATGATTCGAGCCATGCAAAGGTGGTAAATGGTTCTTTAAAAACCCGCGCAGCAAAGGAACCCAAGCCCATTGATACGATCATCAGACCTATCATGGTGTAGATAGTAGACTCAACGGTGCCGAGGATTCTGCCCGCGTAAGCGGACAGCAAATACTCATAAATCAGACCGCAACCCGCTAACACCGCCATGATCATGATCAGGAGGAAGTCCTGAAATACGAGGGACCTAGGTAACATGCTCACGCTATTTCTTCAGGATCCGAATCAAGTTCGTGTCATGCAAATAGTGCAGTAAAGAAAAGCCCGATTGAGATGTATATTGCCGCTTCGATTGCGGCAACACCTAAGTTGTGCTGTTTATCGACCTCTTCAGCCACGTCGACACCAGCGAGAATCACGTTTCTCGCAATCACCGCTAACAACGAAACCAACATCGTGAAGAGTAAAGTGACACCCGCCCAGGTCATCAATGCGATCAGCAGCGTTTGTTCAGAATACGCAACCACACCGGATGCCGCTGTGAGCGCAAGGGCGACACCAATCAAATGCCCCATAAACCGAATCGAAAGCGCGACATGTCCCTCTGCGAAGGCCTGCTGGAGACTCGCGCCGTTATTTCGTCGCGCGAACACCTGAATACGATATCTTGTTACCAACGCTAGCAACAATTGAGTGATCACAAATGCAGCAAGAACAACCAATAAACCGCTGAGTGTTTCACTTTCAACCCAAAGCATCACGGCTCTCAGAATTAACCCAATCGCTAGGGTGTTCGCTGCATCAACCAGGGCGGCGGCAATATTACCTGATTTGATCTGAGACTGTATTGCGATTCCGCGGAGCAATACCTTATCTTGAATTAGACGCCCTACCTTGATCAACAATAGACCTAGCAGGCCGTAACTGCCGACACTAACGATCTCCTCCAAATAGGTCGCACCCAGCTCACCTGAGACAGCGCCCGTCAACATCAGTGCAAGCGACACGGTGCCTGCAGCCATTGCAATACCAAATGCCGCGTTATCTCTCGAGGCCAATTCCTCGGCGCTATCAACATTCGCAACCAATCCTGTCAGAAAGCGCAGTCCTGAAATCATCACGACTGCGATCGAAAGATCTATCAACAATATGCTGTATGCATAAACATCAACACTATCCAGCCCTGTAAAATCACTCATGATTCATTCCTGCAAATTTTGATAACTTCTTAACAAATTCTATCTTTATTTTTTAAGCTAAGGCACCTACTTGCCTCTTGACGCACCCCGCGTCGTTCTAAAACCACTGCTTCTGGTACTACTTTGAAACTTGCTTGAACTTTTCGTGCCAGCTCCGGACTTCGCATACGGGCTCTTAAACAAAGACTTGCCTTGCGCAGTGCTCGCACGACTCATACCTGAGGCACCCGAGCGAGTTTTTGCATAGGGGCTTTTAAACTTGCCGCTGCTGCCGTACTGTTTACGGCTTCTTTGTTCAACATCTCGCATGCCAGACTTTTGCGACCGGGAACTGAAGTTGTTTCTGCCCATATCGTGGTAGTAGGAATATCCGCGTGAGCCGGCCCAGTTGTTATAGTAATAGTTACGCCCACCCATCAGATTGGAGAAAAACGCGTATTGGCCGTACCAGGCCCAGAATGAGCCACCGGAGCCATGCGACCAGTGCCCATAGTGAGGATTACCCACATACTGGCTACCCGCGCCCTGTTCCTTCGCGTTGTTCAACGCCATGTCGGCTTCTTTACTGACCGCATTGACTCTGGCGAGAGTCCCATTGGAAAGATCAGCAATGACATTCACCGTATCTGACATAGCATCGTTAAAAACGGCAGTGTTCGACGCTGTCTGAATCGATTGCAGCTCTTCAACTTTCTCCGTCCACGATTCAAAATTTTCTGTGCCATTTTTAACGCCATCAAAGCGCTGGCGTAAGCTGACATACAGAGGATTTTCAAGCGTTGCTTCTCGCTCAAGCACGTAAAGCAGTGAAGACAGTTCGGGGCGCTCTTCTCTCAGAATTTGACTGTATTGGCGGATAATCGCAGCGTTACGAAGTGACCCTTCGCTGAGTGACTTTTTAAGTTCATCAAGTCGCCGTTCCGCGCTAAGCAACTCCGCTTCAACTTGAGCATCGCCAGAGCTACAACCGACTAAGCAACCGAGAAGCAAAGTTACCAACAGATACCTTATGTTCCGCAAACCAGACTGCGATAGTTGTGACGGGAAAATCTCTAACTTCGACACGCGCCTTACCTTTGTCTTTTTCCGCAGTAGATTCGGACATATTATGTCATTAAAACCCAAACAGCTAGCCTTTTTATCGCCAAAACAAAGGTATAGCTTAACAAAAGCCAACGGTGAATGCCTCGCTTGTCAGCGATGACTGAGGATATCCACAAATCGATCCTATCCCGCTATAATCGCCTCGACCAGACTGAAATTGAAGCACTTTTATCCACTTGAGTTCGTACGGGAAGGCGACAGTTTATGGCAGATATCAATATTGAAAACTTCTATCGACATATCGCTCGCGCCCTCAACATTCTCTATACCAGCTTTCCTTCGAAAGCAGCTATTTATGTCGACAATGTCGCGGGCATCGACGAACCTGATGAATATGGGCTACACAGTCCTGAATATACCGCTGGTTTCTATTCATTGTTGTGGTTGTCCGAGGAAGGGTTTATTCGCTATTCCGATACGATCAGACAGGACGGCGTTGACCAAGCAACGCTTACTCACAAGGCTTTCTTGAAGCTAACCGAGATCGCGGAACCGATTTATGCAGAGTCTGCGGTCCATCACAGTGAGGATTCCAACATCGTGTCTATCGCGCATGCTGAGGAGTTAAGTCCTTCATTACTAGAGGATCAAAAACTCGTTATCAATCAACTAAGAAAAGCCCTTAAATCAGGTTCGTCAATCGCAATTACGAAAGTCATTACGCACATATTAAAAAGCTAGGATGACCGCGAGGGTTTGAATTAATCCAACGCCAATCGGCAGACCACGGCATCTTCATATCCAGTTACTACGGGCAACAAACCGCAAAGCGAAGTGTCAAGGACACGATCACCCGTATCTACCAACAAGCGAATGCCTTTCTTTTCTTGCTCGCCGGACTGCGCTAAATTTTCGAGCTTTGACTTTGTCGCCACGACGAGAAGATTCTCGCGACCAATCAAACGAATAACTCTTGAACTAATTTGCTGGTTGCCCCGGCCAAACAAATGCCCCTGACCACCAATCGGCGTGAGCAGCAGTTTCGCCGTTATCGTTTCAGGAGCGGCTGCGGACATTCTGGCAGCCAAAAACTGGAACAACGCTTCCTCGTCCGTGTCAGACAACACGACTTGCCCGTCATCGATGACATCAACCCCGAGCAATGTATTCGGCAAGCCCAGTTTATCCATTATCGCCGCTGCGGTAGTCCCTGCCCCTACAATATACACACCGCCCTGTTCAATGAGCTCAACGAGTCCCGCAGCTATTTCTTCTAGCACTAACTCCTCAACTTCAAGCCCACCCTGTTTTACCGCTTGAATATAGCGATGTTGTTCAGGCACCCACATCTCTCCGTGGTATTGCGCGTTTACAGTGCCCGCTCTTAAGGCGGCTTCATCGATATCACGGACCTCACGGCTGGTCACACCGACTAGCTTTCCTTCTGTAAGTTGTTGCAAGACAATTCCAGCGGCCTCTGGACTCACTGCAAAGACACCGGAGTGCATTTTTACTCCGCAAGGAATGCCAAGCACCAGCTGTCTTGAATCTACTCCGAGGGCATCGTGAACATTTATCGCGGTCCCATCACCACCCGCAAAAAGAATGATATCTACTCCGGTTTTAACCAACTGCTGAACCGCTTGAATCGTATGAGCTGGTTCAGTAAGACCCGAACTCAGGTTCAGTTGAAGACAAACATCGAATTCAAAATCCGCTTGGCTATCAGATATTTTTTTGCAAAGCTCTTCGCCCATCGCGCCGGACACGGTGACCACGCGAAACTCGTGGACGCAAGAAGCAAGCATTTCAAATGTGCGAAGGGCCCGGTCAGCAACCTTACTCTGATAGCCTAGTTCGGTCGCTAACCTGTATAGTTCGGCGCCATCGCTTCCTTTAAAAGCTGCCGGACCGCCGACGCCTGCTAACGGATTAAGCACAAGACCAATAGAGAGCTTCTTTTGCATTATTGTCGACCCATGGTGCATCAATCTCTTTTCCGCAATCGCTTCACTACAGCACTGAACGTCATCACGACGCGTTCGTCCTGTTTGATTTCGCCACGAACGAATACCATAGAACCGGTTTTAAGAGTGACCGTTGCAGCCCCATTGATGATGTGATCAATCTCGCCTGCCGAAATAAATTCCGAGTTAAAACTCACCGTCACACAGTCCTCTGCATAAGCATCGGTCGCTACCATACACAAACAATAGTCAGCGAATGTCATCAACACTCCGCCATGAACAATACCCGTCATGTTGCAGTGATTCTGAGTGGCCTGAAAAGCAAAATCGTAACCCGACGGTGTTTCTCTGAAATAAAAAGGCCCAATATAGTCTTCCGCGGGATCGGCACCTGCCAATATTTTGTAGTCTTCTAATGAACTCATAGTTGATTCTCTTCGTTGTCTATTTAACCGGAAGTTCTTGATAATGTCCGGGGTCGGCAAACCGTTCATTACCTTCAGGCATATCCAGCGCCAAGGCCACCGCTAACTGATTCACCCTAGATGGCAAGCCGTCTTTTAGCTCCGACAGTACCGTGGCCCGGACTGCGCCTCGAAATGGATCGACATCAAGTTTTTCAACCTGAAAGTTATCGCTGCTTATTCTGAACCGAAGACCGGCAGCGACACTCAATATCCATTCTATCGACTGCGGTCTGACCTCCACCGCCTCGAACTTTTGTTGTTGGCTTGCATCGCGCATGGCGTCATACCAATATCCATAGTCTTCTTGTTCTCGTCGCTGCTTTCCCGCCAGACACCAATGGGCAAGTTCGTGTAACGCGCTTGCTGCAAAATCCTCTCGAAAATGAATCTCTGCATTCGGGCGTTGCTCGTCTCTTGGCAAATAAAGCGGTTCCAAAGCACCACCCACAAGACGCACACTATGAGCCGCCCCAAATTCCGCATTAAAGATTCGAATGAGTTTCGAGGCGTTATCCAATGTTTTTACTGTTACCCGCAGACCCTGAGTGACGCTTTGGCTCAACGTCCGAGTCGGGCAGCGTCACTACCGCTTCAAGGTCTTGAAAGTAGGACTTGGACAAAAACGCCTCCCCTGCCAGCAGGTGATCAAGATACCAACGGGCTGGACTCAGCCCTTCCTGAATATGATCTTCATTTGCCGTATAAACCCAACTATCTAGCGTTCCTTCCTGTGTTGCTATCGGCACAATGTGCCGCGAGTATCGTGTGGGATAGCCTTCAAAAGGATCCATCTTTTCAATGGCCCGATGGGACTCAAGTTCGTAAATAACACCTTCAACAACACTGCCGTTGGACATCATTATGTTGGCCGATGCAGCGCCAGGATAAATAGTTGAGCGTTTATTAAAGGCCAAGCGATAATCACTTAATTGACCGCTCATATAGCCTTTGACTGACATGCCGCGGAGTTTGACTCGCTCCGGGTTCATATTACTACCATAAGCAAAGTAATACGCAGCCGTACTCATTTCTTCCTGATCCAGTACAAAAAAGGTGTTTCATCGGTTTTTGATAACACCATTTCGTGTTTCAAAAATTTGCAGAAATTAGGGAAATCCCAAGAGGTTGAAGGATCTGTCGCAGTAACTTTAATCACTTCTCCTGACTGCATGTCCATCATCTTGTTACGGACCAGCATCAGCGGTTCGGGACAGCGTAAACCCGAGGCATCAACCTCCACAGCAATTTCAATTTTTTCAGGATCAATAGCCATAACTTGTCACAAGTAGCAGACTTTCTTTATTACTCATCATCAGTATAATCTCGACGAATTTAAGCGAGTTGCCCGGTTTTTATGATTAGAGTACTCATTGAGCGCATTGTCGCAACAGGACTGGAACATTACTACGACTGTACGATCAAACGGACAGTTAGTAGCGTCATTCAAGCCCCCGGGTGTATTTCCGGCGAGTCATTAGTTGATTCTAACAACCCTAACCGTCGGTACGTAATGTCCAAATGGGATACCAAACAAGACTGGGAAAACTGGCTCCACTCAGACCTGAGACGGCAGGTGATTTCAGAAATTACGCCTATGCTCGAAGGTCGTGAGAAAATCACGATGCTTGAGCTCACACGCTGATCGCGCTGTTTAATCGCTCATCGAATCTGATCAGCGATTAAACATTGTACACGATACTAATTGAGCTTGAGTTCAGCCTGTAACTTTTGAGCCTCTGAAATAATATACCCTTGAATGCCAGCAGCATCTTCCTCTGTAATCACATCGGCAAAACCGACCATTCCAAGGTCTTTTAGCACACCATCGACAACAATTTCTTTGAACGCAAGGTGTTTCGCAGGTTGCATATGACGAAGATCTGGGAGCACGCCGCCACCTTTAACACCGGGTCCGTGACACACGCCGCAGTATTGATGGTAAACCACTTTACCGTGTGCGATTTGTTCAGCGGTTGCCATTTGCTCGGGTGGCGCTGGAATCGGTGCGCTCGCGGGCACCGGCGGTAACTTGTCTGTGCCACCCAGTTTAAATGCTAGTATTCGTCCTCGGCTTTTAAGCTTGAGTTTTTCTGCAGCACCACCCGCAGCCAGAGCAAAAGCTCCGCCCCATCCCGCCACAACAGCAACATACTGCTCGCCGTCGACCGTGTAAGTAATCGGCGGCGCAACGACACCGGTTTGTGCCGGCGTGCTCCAGAGCTGTTCACCTGTATCCGCTCGGTAGGCTCTAATTTCACCCGCTGAATTACCCTGAAAAATAAGGTTTCCCGCGGTAGAAAGCATGCCTCCATTCCAAGAACCCGCGTGCTGAATTCGCCAGACCTCTTCCTGTTTCACGGGGTCCCATGCAGACACGTATCCGCGTACCAATCCATTTATTTTATCTTCGACCTCTTTGTCGCCTACAGGTGCGTTCAACACAAAATCAACTGCTAGATTCCAGCGACCTTCTTCATAGTGGAACTGAGGTTCGTTTCCGTAGGCGAATGGGACATCAAGCGCTGGTATATAAACTAGCCCGGTGTCCGGGTTGTAAGCCATAGGGTGCCAGTTGTGTCCGCCATAAGGGCTTGGTTTGTGAAATGCTTTCTCAATGTCTTCGCTACTCATTGATTTGAGCGCGGCTATCTGCTGATCAGGGGTAAGCGAAGACAATGGATTTGCAGCCTGATAACGCGCATTTTCAGTCTCGACTGGACGCCCTGATTCCGGGTCTACATGGGATGCCCAGGTGATCGGTATATAAGGCTTAGCCGAAATAAACTCACCGGTGACGCGATCAAGTGTATAGAAAAAGCCATTTTTTGGAGCTTGCATGATGACCTTGCGATTTTCACCATTAATTTCGAGCTCGGTCAAAATCATATGCTGGGTCGCGGTGTAATCCCAAGTGTCGCCGGGCGTTGTCTGATAATGCCAGACATATTCACCAGTATCAGGGTTAAGCGCCACGATAGATGAGAGAAATAGATTGTCGCCACCTCCTGGACTCCGAACGACCTGATTCCACGGAGAACCGTTACCGACGCCGATGTAGAGCAAATTCAAGTCTGGATCAAAGGCCATCGAATCCCAGACAGTGCCACCACCACCGGTCTTCCACCACTCCCCTGTCCAAGTCTTGGCAGCAAGCTCCAAGGCTGGGTTTTCCTCAGGCTGCGCCGGATCGCCCGGTACGGTGTAAAAACGCCACGCCTGCTCACCTGTTTTGGTGTCATATGCGGTGACATATCCGCGGACACCATATTCCGCACCGCCATTACCGATAATAACTTTATCTTTAATGACGCGAGGGGCACCCGTGATTGTGTATGGACGGGTTCGGTCAATTGTGTTGATATCCCAGTTCACGGCACCGGTAGCAGCATCCAAAGAGACTAACCGACCGTCAATAGTGCCGACAAAAACACTGCCCTTCCAGACAGCGACACCGCGGTTTACCACATCACAGCACGCGTTGGACCCCCAGCTTTTTGGCACCTGAGGATCATACTTCCAGAGTAGCTCGCCGGTTTTCGCATTGTTAGCAAACACGACACTCCAAGATCCACTTGAGAACATGACACCATCAACGACAATCGGAGAGGCTTCGAGACCGCGGTTAGTTCCTGTATCAAAGTGCCATGCCAGCCCGAGATCCTCGACGTTATCGGCGTTTATTTCGGTCAACGGGCTGTGTCTACCTTCGTCATAAGTTCTGCCATGAGCCAACCAGTTGCCCGGTTCCGCATCCGCGTTTTCTATCCGTTTACCATCGAGCGAGGCAGTGGCTGTTCGAATCGCCTCCGCTGTCATCGCCGCATTTGTGGCTTCAATTTTTGAGTCACCAGCCGCCATCTTCTTGGATGCGTTTTTATCCTCAGCACAGGAGACAATCATCAATGTGATGAGTGCGATGCAGGCAACATGTAAAGATATATTTTTCATGAAGTTAAACCCTTAATTCTATTAATCTTGCTAATCATTATTTTCTTGTTCTACAGACACCGTTATTTATCACTCGCGCTAAAACTTTTCGGCCCACATGTAACGTTGCAAATATTGCAGGGGATGCTACTTGAGCGACTTAAGCGCTGCAAGACGTGAAATCAAAGCTTTGCTGTGCAAAGCAAAAAGAAACAGGATTTAGCGCTGCGCGTAAACCTGAAGATTGAGACTCGGCGGGTGTGCCTGAGCTTGCTTACACTTTTACTCGAATGGGCGCTGCAAAAAAAAACCGAACGACCTTCGTAGGCTACTGATTTTACTGATGATCTTAAAACAGAAAACCAACCGGACTTGCGTTGGTTTAAAAAACGTATGCTATCTATCCTCTCGGTAGCCTGTAAGCAGCACCCGCCAATCCGAGTATCATGCTGAAAGCGATTAATCTTATGCAATCGGCAACAAATAATATGCCGTGGTAAGTTTAATCGCCGAACAGGCTTCGTGCGGAATGTTGATCAAACTTCATTCGATACTTCAGAAAAATGCCCTCGGCAGTATATTCACTCGCGCTAAAGTCATCATCGCTGAAGCCATCAAAGTTATATCCAAGCGACATCCAGGCGTTGCGTGCCATATTGTAGCCCACAGAGACACCATAGGATTGGTCTGAAACGCCCGCGTGCCAGGAGTTATAGAAACTACTCTGAAATCCGACATCCCATTTAGCGCTTAAATCGTGGCGCAACTCCAGCCCATACAAGTCAGTAAAACCGCTGTATTCATCATTGTTAAAGTTATCAACAACATATTTAAGACCATACTGGAGGGCGATTTGCGTATTGTCACTCCACAAGAAATTGGCATTAAGATTATTTATCACTTTTTGAGTTTTGATATCACCACCCTGACCTTGATAATTACTACTGCTCAAATCAAGTCTATTAAGCATACTCCAGCGACTGTCAACCGGACGGTACGAATAACCCAACTGAAAACCAGTTGTCGTCCCCGAGGTCGATTCACCCATTCTTTTTTGATAATCGACCTTGGCCAGTAGTTGTTTTCCCTCCTCCAGATTGTGAATCACATCACTCACGATATTCAATTTATCTTCAGACTCAGCGCCACGGTATTCGACGCGTGTCGCCCAATCCCAAGCTGCTTTCCTAAATTTAGAACCGAATGTTACTGAGGTAAAATCATCGTCGTTAGGACTGGAATATACCGTCGTAACTTCGAGTGCCGGTGGTGACCTTGTCGATTTTATGGTTTGAGATCGGTCAACGCCAAAATCAAAACTCCATTGCTCATTCATTTCCCAACGCTGCTTCAGACCCGCAACCGCTGCGAGTCGTTGAGAGTTCTCCTCATCGACTTGCTGAACATTCGTGACTAGCTCGCCACCCTCCCATAACCTCGAACTCAACCCGATTCTTGTACCTTGGGTGTTTTCTTTGTCGCCCCAAGTAAACTCTTGTTCAGATTTAAGCGTCATCGACTCTGTAATTTTATAGTCCAATCCAACCCGCAAACGTTTTGGGAAATTCACAGCCTCACCTTTTCCCCCAAGTGTAGTGTCAGCATTGGCGCTCAAACCGACTTTGCCATCCAGCATCCGATAGGTACTACCGGCCAGCAATTGATGCGACACTTTTTCTTCGCCATTAGCCGTTGTTCTAGCCGATCGAATGCCGGAATTTAGCGTGAGGTTATCTGTCCGGTATTGTGTGCCGCTCGAGATCACATCTTGGGTGTTTCCCGCCGCTAAGCCTGTTTTTCTGTATGCTTCCGCCGTTAATTCAACATTATCAGCAACCCAGTATGTTGCCTCAGCACCCACTTTTCGGGTACCCGACTCGCTTGAATTTTGCTGACCGAGACCAAAACCACTTTCCTGCTCGCGAATATAACCACTCGCCTCTAAACGACCGTCGCGGTGCTCGATTTCGGCGAGATATGCTATACCGGAAGTTTCACCGCTCTCCAATTTACTTTTGGTCGTCGCGACTTCCGCTCTGATTTCGGTTGATTCTCCCAGTCCGATGGTGAGATCCAAACCTGCCAGTTCGGTTTCTCTACCCACAATACCTTCCTTCACAAGGGTAGCCCCAAGCTCTGTATTTTCGAGCGGTTTATATGCCACACGACCACCCGCATTTAGTCTATCTTTGCCATCACCCCTTATCTCATAATCAACAACGATGAAAACCGGATTGAATGCGGCATCCTGCGAATACACCGGTGCTTTGAAAAAGATTGTTCCCGCGTCGTAGTCAATGTTGTAATCAATATGCCTAGTCATAAATTGACTTTTAAGCACATCTTCCGAATGAAACCGATCTCTGGTCTGAACGGTTATTTTCTCACTATTCGCAAGTATTCCTACGCTACCTAGTCGATACAGACCCGAGGTGCCATCTCCCCGAATTTCGTCTTTTATGAATGCTTGATCAACCTCGCTGACAAACGCATTCACCTCAAATTGGTCACCTTTGTACTCAGTTTTCAGACCTGTAAGTGTGCGTGAGTAATTAGAGAGCTCAGTGAGTGACAAGCCAGAGCTGAAATCACCGAACACAGCGTAAAACTGATCTCTTTCGATTTTGAGATAAAGTTTTTCCTTACTTGCAGCATCATATTGAGTCGCACCTCGATCACCATAAAGCATGTAGTAACTGTCGGGATCAATCGCTTGCGTCAATACAGTGTCTTCTTCTTTCGCCGTGTCGTAAGACAGCGTCAAAACATATTCTCCCTTGACGCGCCCTTTCGCATAAAAAGCAATTCGACCATCTGTCGCAAACTCGTCATCAAGGTCCGCCGTGCGCAAGGCTTCCATGTTGCCACTTACCGTGCGGTGCGCAACACTGCCCTCCGCAAGACCTACCATTATCCAGTCCCGTTTTTCAGGCTCAACAAACACTTCGATTTCACGGTCGAACTCATCGTAAATGAGTTTGGCCGTAAACCGACCACTTTGAGACACTGGGTTAAACTTTAGGGTCCCATCGGGCTCAACTTGTACATAGTCGTTATCACTGATCTCCGACAAATCACTGAGATTGAGATCACGATCAAATCGCTCAAGCTCCTGACTCTCAAGTGTTAATGAATGCGCAACGTTAAGAGGCTCACCTTGTCGATCTGTTAACAGCAATTTAACAGTTACTGGCGTTCGACCGTCGGCTATATTGCCGCCGGTTTCCAGCACTCTAATATCAAACAAGTCACCAACGCGCACAATCTCAATAGTCTCATCAAAGCGCGCATTACCAAAATTATCTAATCCCTGAAGTTGAAGTGAATGAACACCGGGCTCGCCAAAATTGACACCAATATAGCTATACAGTGTTTTACCCGTTTCATCATCAACCATGCTGAACCCGATTCTATCGCGCGGTATTTCAACATGATCCAACAACAGTTTTGGTTTCAATCGACTGTCAAGGTCCAGCTTTACAGCTTGTACTGGTCGCCCCATTCGCTCGCCGTTATGGATATTTATAAAGCCCTGCGCTAACGGGTCGCGCGCACCCGGTGTATTGTCTCCAACAAACTCAAGTGCGTCCCAAGTCCCAAGGGCTTTCGCTTCAACCGTGGCGTTTAATTTGTCGAATCCCCCGGCCAACCTGTTTAGTGGCAACTTGTTTACCGCAGTTCGACCTCGGGGTGTGCCTGCTGAACGAAAGCTCAACCTAACGGCGCTCTCGCCATTCAAAATATCGGCATTAATGATCTTCCTCGACTGAAAACTTTGTTGTAAAACCGGTTTGTCATTTTTAAGATCACGTTCAATTTTTTTACTTTTCCTTGGCTCAAGTGCAAAACGTAATTGGGCGGGTTTGTTGAGCGCTCCTAAGGTAAAAACAGAACCAACGATCGTTTCGCTTGGTTTTACCGAGTTACTGTTTAGCAATTCTGTGCCTGATTTGATTTGCCAACCCTTGGGAACATTGTAAATTGCATTGACCTTGTTAAGTTGCACTTCGCCTTCGTTTTCCGCCTTTATCAATACCCACAATCCCTCATCATCAACTTCGAGCGACTGTTCAACGGAAACAATAGATTCAGGATCAGCTTTTTGCTGAACCGCAAAATCAGCTCGCCACAAAGAGCCTCCTTGAACATCGACAAACTGAGAGTATGCTGACCCAGCAAACCTAGTGCTTTCGTTACATGGACTCACCTCGTAACGATGCTCTAGAGAGTCTGTGTCTAACTGAACAACATGCGTGCCTGGCTCAATACCTTCCATGTGCCACATACCGTCATCGTCTGTAATGACATAACTACCATCTTCAAGGTATAACCTCACTCCAGCTAGGCCGACTTCAGGCACGTCATTGCTGTCGGCGTTGCTATCGACAGGCCGCCCTCCGGCACTCGTCGGGCACGCTTGCAGGCTTACCTTACCGATCAAAATTGCCTTGTCACGGAACAAATCATCCTTTACTAATATTCTCGCAGTTGCGACGTTAGTTGAGGCAACTAGATTACCGACCACGCTTGCAACATTCAGCGCGACGCCTTTTTCAGCGCCTGACGTGATTTCAACGACGTAACTTACCCTCAGCGTGCTGCTTGAAACCTCGGGCAAATCAATCAGCATTTGCCGCCCATCTGACCCTATCGTCGGATCGCTGCCTGTTGCACCGTTAATGCGCAAAGATCCCGTCTGATAACGAAAACCTTTAGGTAACGTATCTTGAATGCGGGTATCGCTGATCGCGGAGCTGATTTTATTTTCAACCGTTAACTGGTACTGGACAAAATCTCCAATAGCAGCGATTTCCTTATTAGCACGCTTGCTAATAAACATCTCACCCTGTGGTTCGTCTAAGGGGATATCAATATGAAGCGCTGGGCCGACCGGCACCTCAAATTCGCCCCCCCTTGAACCATCAACAACTTCAAAGGGCGCTCCTGATAACGATTGAATAGCGTCAATAGTCACCACTGATGGATTAACGAAACCGTCCGGTATGTTAGACAATTCCAACTGGTAGAACCCAGCTTCCACAAAAGGAAAACGATATTCACCCGAGGGGAAATCATAAAAAACACCCCCGCTATCTGTCACTTCGGATCCAGATACGATTGGATTTGGATATTCCGCGAACAATGGGCCATCACCATAAACCTGTGCTGGCGCACCTGTCGCAGTATCTATCAGTGTCACGGTAATGCCATCTATTAGCCTGCCATCTTTAGTACTGAAAATTTTTCCAAATGGATCGACCAAAATCTGCAAATCGGACGCATCAGTTTGATCAAAAGCGTCTGTATAGCTGGTTTTTATCGGTTGGTCCTTCACAACCCCTAGTACACAGCTATTCGTTGATGTTTCGTTTTCGATCGATTGAATATAACCAACAAACTCTCCGGTATCTGGCCCAGTTTCAGTAAGTGCAAGAAACTCTAGGTCTGTGCTCGCTTCAACCTCTATCTGGATAATAATTTTTTCGCGAGAGAGTGGATTATTGTTCTGATCGCCATCTTTAACCTTTACGAAAATAGGCTGACCCGCTTTGAATACGGTGGCTGGGATCAGGTTGACAACACCGGGCACAGGCACATTGATACCGCGAAGCTCTGAGACCGGGCGTGTTTGACCACCCACGCAGCTCGTCTGTCCGACATTTACTGCGGTTCCGATGTTCGGGTTGGCGCTGTACTGCAAAAATGAAATTTCGGATTGCGTCAGCTCTGACGGGTCGATCTCACGAGCAACAGCACGCAGTGGGATATCAACTCTTGGAAGCGCGCCTTGGCTAACAGTAAACTCAATGCCTCGTGAAGCCTGTCCCAGAAAAAATTGCCCCTCTGACACAGTTTCGAGACTTCTACTTTGAGCAGACCGCAGGCGTTGTAATTCAGCATTTGTTTTTGTAGATATCGCCCAACCCCGTGAATTAAAAATCTCGAGTCGATAACGGCCAGCAGCAAGAGATGGGTAACCATATTCTCCCGCCTGTACTTTGACAACATTGCCTGCGCTATCTGACAAGGATGTACCGCTCACAACGGCCGAGGGAAAACGTGCATAAAAAGGACCTTCGCCACGAACTTCTGCTGGCAGCCCGGTGGTCGCATCCACCAGCGTAATAATTATGCCATCGACCGCTTCTCCCGTTTCGTCATCAAAAATAATGCCGAATGGCGAGAAAGATACTTGCGAGGCCACGTTATCCTGTTGGTCAGTCGGGTCAATGTAGGTCGCGGTAACAGTCGACCTTGCTGCGACCGTGATAATGCAGTCCTCACTCGCCGTCAGTTCCGACGTGGTTGCGAGATAACCGACAAATATGCCAGAGTCGATTTCTGATTCTGTTAAGACAAGTGTTTCAGCATCATTTTCACCCGTCAAAAATACTGTGAGCGTCTCTTTTGAGGTCGCTCGAAAGTTCTGGTCAGGGTCAACAACGGAGACAATTAGTGCATCTCCGACAGAATAGGCGTCCGCAAGCGCCAAGACCTGATCACCAGTAACATCGTTTCGGCTGAAACTTTCGCTGCCAGCATCTGGTCGGAAAACATCGGGTACAGAGCAAGCAGAAACTTCTAAACTATATCGGGTGCCGGTCGCATTCGCCGCGAGAAAATTAATCGTTGCCGGCGTATCTGGTATGTTCTGACTGTCTGCGTTGGTGGAAACTTCAACAACTGCTTGCGTGGTCAGGCCACCTTTGTCAGTCGCAACCACCGTGATCAAAATTTCAGTGTCCTCCTCCAGACTCACGTCGGGTGCCAAGGTCAAGACATCGTTGGTAACGATGAACCTCTGATCATCAACCACTTCAAATACATGGGCCTCTGTCGCGTCGACGTCACTGACAAAAAAGGCCCCAATAGGCAGGCCCGGCAGATCAGCTGGCACGTAACTATTATCAATAATGAGATCGAACGGTGCTTCGTTCACATCCTTTACTTCGATTGTCAGTGGCAACCGAAACTGATTTCCATCTGTATCGATGGCAAGCAGGGTTATAGAAATTATCGGCTCAACTTCAAAGTTTACTTGCTCATTATCGACAAGCTTGAGGTTGCCATTCACCACTTCAAATCGCGCATCATCTTCAACCGATAATTGATGGTCGCTGGCTTGGTCCGTATCAATCACCGTCAGCGCAGCCAATATTTGGCCTGGTGTGTTCTCAAAAACACTACCATCGACACAGCCCGCTGGCAGTGCTCTGGGGCTTTGTGCAATTGCGCTCGGATCTGTGGACAAACAATTTACCGTGATGCCCGTCGGTGGCTCAGAGTCCCTCGGCAAACGCTGAAATACGACGTCAACTAACGTCGAAACAGGGCCCGAGCCACCATCGTAGTTCAGCTCTGCATGATTGGTGATTGTGTCGCCGTCTAAAAGCTCTGCTTGAGATTGGCCCGAATGCGACCAAAGGAAAATCAGAGAGACCATTATTGTCATGGCTCTGCCGAGTGAGTGACTCAAAATAAGCGAGCACAATATGGCACAGGTCAGCATAGATAAATCAGCAAGGCTGGCAAAACTGCGCTCATACATTGAGCGGAAATTTCTGCTTCTCAGGATTTTTCTGTATCCACATCGAATTGCCATCTAGTCATTGCAAAATATTTTCAACGCGAACAGTTGTGTTATCGGCAATTTCATACGCTTTAGGGGTCCACCTTAACTCTGTAAAGTACGTGAACCTTCACGTTAGCACCCACAACGCCAGTTCCCTGCGTGTTAGCTGGCCTTCCTGTAACGTCGTCCAGCAGCAAACCACCGTCTGTCGTGTCAGCCGTATTCAGCGGGAATGTTGGATCAGCAGAAGTACCGTTTCCATCAGCCACTGCTTCGAGATTCAGCTGAGTTGTTCCCAGCTGGTAAGTTGTAAATTCCGATAACGTATCACTAGCAACCGCACTGGTAAGTCCGGCTGCGCCTGTTTCCAACACTAACAAGTACTCCAGCAACTGATTTGGCGCTGCATTTATACCTGACCTATAGTAATCATCACCGTTGTAAGTTATCGGCGTAACGCCAACAGCCGGCGAGTCGACATTTCTCACATATTTAACGAAAGACACGGAAACAACGCTGACCGTTGCATCGTCTGAAAACACCAGCGCCGCGTTTGTATCGGATGCGACACCTACTCGAACGATGACATCATTAACGCCCGTGGCCGTAGAACCAATATTGGATATCGTTGAATTAAAAGTAATAGATTCATATATGCCATCGCCAATCGCCATCGTGGCGATAAGATCAGTCGCTAAAGTAATCGTTGAGGTACCTGCAGCATTATCAACAACAGAAGTCACCTCGTAAGTGGTGCCATTAATAACAACAGTATCTTCTGCGCTAATACCGTTCACAGCACTATCTACGGCCCCATCGGCTGGCACAGTTATCGTATTCTTGCCGGCGAGAGCACCCGTTACAGCCTCAATCGCGGCAGTGGCGCCAAGGATGACGTTTGTGACTGTTACCGAGGGCGCACTGGTCCCTGTGACAGCCCCAACGCTTTCATCTGATGTCGTAATTGTATAAGCATCCGGCCCGTTTGCATTGGACATAACAACATAGGTGCCTGAGTAAGCCTGACCTTCGGCGAGACTAAGATCGGGTGGCGTCGTGCTTGCGGAGACCTCCGCAGGTACAAGGCTTATTGCGACGGTGACTTGCGTTGTGATACCTGTGGCGTTACCGGCGTAGGTCAACTTTGCAGTGTGAGTCAACAGTGTATTCGCAGGCGTAACTGCCTGCGCGGTAACGGCCGTAACACACAAACCAATCCCCCAACAAAGGCGCGTTATTTTCTTCACTATGTTCATCGACTATACCCTCCAAATTCTTTCAGTGGATTAATCGACTACTAATACATAGCGTACGACGGCAACTTTATCTGCGTTAATTTCACCACCTGAAACTGTGCTTTCGTCAGCACCAGTACCGGCATACACAGTGATGACGTCAGCATTCACACCACCAAAGTCTAAAGCGCTAGTAAGCAGGTCGTCTGCGTTGTTGCTAGAGAGCCCACCGGAAACCACACAGGTTCCTGTTGCTCCAGCTGAACATGCACCACCATTATCGTTGGCTGTTGTTTCCGGTATCACTTGTATACTGGTCTCTTTGTAGGTAGTGAAAGTCACAAAGGGGTCAGTCACGATGGCGTTCTGTACCTTACCGGCGTTGTTATATAGCAACACTATGTATTCGAGCTCTTCACCTGGAAGCGCTGTCACGCCAGAGGAGTAATATGTGATGCCGGATAACTGCAAGCAACTGAACGCCGTTGTACACGAGTTAGCGCCCGCGTTACCGCTAGTTCCGGACGTCATGTTACGTACAAATTTGTATATGCTTAGACTTGCTTCAACAACAGTAATCACCGTATTGTTAACTGCAGCAGGTGTATTACCACCTGTATAGTCGACATTCATATCTACTGTTACAGTTCCGGATCCTGAACCTGCGGTAATCGTTATTCCGAGCGTCACTTCCTGACGTTCACCGATTTGGTCACCGACAGAAAGCGTTCCACTTGCCTGACTACAATTATCGACTTCAATAGTAACCACGCCGTTGGCCTCTGCACTGGCCACACCGTCTTCTATTTTGTTCACGGTACAAACGTTGTCACCCCCAACGGACATGTCGAGAACAATCATCTCACCAACCGTGATACCGTTCAGAATGCCATCAGCATTCACACTATCAGCAGGAACCGAAATATCTGTACCCGAGTCAGCCGTCACATCACTCGTTTGAAAAGCGGTGACTTCCTGGGCAACTGATGTCGCACCAAGGACAAATACAACATCAGAGCCAGCGGTTGCCAACACACCGGCTCCAAGGGTCAAACCACCGGATGTCAGGGTGTATTCATCTTCGCCGTTTGCGTTGCTTGTGACTGTATAAACAACACTAACTATTTGGCCCGGACTTACTGGATTAAATGAATCAACCTGCGTAACACTCAAGACAGCATCCGGGGCAGCTTCCAGCAAATCAATTGTGATATCAACGGACTTTGTGTCAGTAAACGAGGCACCGCCCAAGTCTTCGTAATTTACGGTCACGGTATTCCGAACGATATGATTCGCCGCGGTCGGTCCCGCAATCGCCGACTGGCTTGCGAAAAAGAACATAACAACCGCAACACCTAATTTTGCGATGTCACGCACGCTATGTGGTTTTCTTGTTTTCATCTATTAAGGCCTCAGCTCTTTCGAATGTTCGTTTGTTGTTTCTGCAATCAGTGTTCGGCGTTTCATGGCTGAACCACATACAACAATCGTGCCAACTGAGGCGCGACAAGAAAGAAAACCTTAGGCCAGGCTACTGAACAACGACCTGAAAGCTTACTTCTCCCTTGTCGCCCGGAGGTACTTCTTCAATCAGCCACCGTATATTCGTAAACCGATCAGCATTGGCAATACGGCGATCAGACCCACCTCCAAACACAGCGACCTCGTAAGTCACTTCACTCCGAACGTTGTAGTTCTGGCCTCCATCAGCGGAGAACACAATATTTGATCTATCGCCCGACGCCGTTTTATCTACATAAGTAGTGAGCTCCGGTATCGGGTTCTCAATTTTCACTTGGGTTGCTGCTTCATCACCTATGTTCGCGTAAGTTACGGTGTACCTCAGCTTCTCGCCGGGCTCGATATCTTCAGCTTCAATCCAGCGCGTCACATTCAGGCCATTTTCTTCAACGATTTTTTCTTTGGCGACGCTCATCGCCAGTTGGATATTCGGATCGGCAACTGCAACCGCGGGGGTTATCATCGCCATAAAAACCAACTCAAAAAACATCGTTTTTGCTACCCTCTGAACCCGCGAACCGCGAGCGCCGTAAACATTAACGCTTAAACTTGTAGTCTTTTTCGGAAACAGCAATCTAAAAACCTGTGAAGAAAACACGCTCCCGAGCCCTTTCATCAGTAAAGTGTTCATTTTTACCTTCTTCCTGCTTGTTAAATCGGCAAATATCATACGACATTTGATCCGAAAATCACCAATTCGAACGATAATCACAAGCAAATTTATCAATAAAAATAGCTGTTTAAGACAGCCTCTGCAGAAATCAAATGAAGTCAGCTGTCTAGCAGCGCGAAAACACCTTTTTTACGGGGCAGACAATAAGAAATAACAAGGCCAATTGATGTAAGAGGGTTGTAATAGGGGATAAACGGTTAAAAAGTAAGCATCGATGGCGTAGATTGAAACCCAAATTAAGACGATCTTCGCTACGCGTCGTCGGAGACTACAAGAGAAACAGAGTTGGTTTGCGCGTCGTAGACCACTCTCACTAACTCTTCCCTAATTTGG
>ERZ1048872.997-NODE-997-length-26085-cov-7.665271_pt1 | contig 26085 bp, 20 predicted proteins | sample MGYA00383100_ERZ1048872 | MGnify/ENA primary metagenome ERZ1048872 (study PRJEB29581, sample SAMEA5548370) | metagenome | biome: marine; feature: coastal; material: water | depth 50 m | study: Short-term variability in the microbial, nano- and picoplankton...
TAATTTTTTTAATAGTCCACATCTCTCAGTCACTGAGATACCCGTTGACTTCGTGTGCGAACTATCAACGGCCACAGGATGTAGAAGCCCCGCTGGTTTGTCAACCCGATCGCGGTCAATTTGCCAGATTCCTAAAGATGATTTCGTACCCTTTTTCAATTTCTGTTTCTTTTAAGGGATATTCTCGCTTGTCAACACTCCAAACAAACAAAAAACTCGCGTTATTTATGATAACGACGCAACCACCAAATAGGGTCAAGACAGTCAAAAATTTACCGTATTTACAGCAAAACAATGATAAAAGCGCCGAAAATAAAAGCGCGATGCATCTTGCTTTGGAGCCACTATATCGCCTTAACGACGTAACGGTCATCAAGGTCGCGGCTTACATTTTCGCTACAAACAACGGCGCTCGCATTTGGGCCGTTTAGGTACTTTGCTGCAACGCGTTTCACGTCCTCAACGGTGACAGCAAGAATACGTTCGCGCTTTTCTTTGTGGGCATTGGGGCCACGACCAAGTAATTGGTTATGAAACGCTTTACGAGCATCACCGGCAGGAGAGCCCGGTGCATCCATACTGCTGACCAACCCGAGTATTGCCTCCTCTAGAGGATCAAACTTCAAGGCTGTACTCTGGACCCAATCTATGGCCCCATCGAATGCCTCAAATGTCTTGCGCAAATTTGGATCACGGTAGGAGTAGAATCTAAAAATGCCGTTAGCAGCATCATATCCTGCACCGCCGCCGTATGCTCCGCCCTGCTCTCTGATAGCCTTGTGCAAGTATCCATTGCTTAACACGCCCGCCAGCACCGACAGCGCAGCCGCATCGGTGTGATTTTCAGGCACAGCAGGAAATACCGAAGCACAAAAATTTACCTGTGTCGCTGTCGTCCAGCATTGTTGAAACGCTGGGGCTTTAAACGGAATTGAAACCGGTTGCGAATCATCTTGTTGTAATTCCGGTGATTCCCACAATTGGGCTAATATAGCTTCTGATTCAGCAAACTGATCATGCTCACCCACCAACAACAATCTCGGCTTTACTGCCGTGATCAACTGATTCAGTTCCCGGAGTCGATCGATAAACCTCGATAATTCAGCCTTATCTTCAATGGCATCATCCAGACGCTTGAGCGCTTGTAGGCCATCAAGCCCCGTTAAGTGGAAATTGAGGCGACTCACGGGCCGAAACACGCTGGAAGCTGCACTCATGGCAAGACCATGCGCATTGTTAATCACACTGGATTCCATACGCACGCGCGAATGTTTGATTAAATCCCTGATACGCTCTGGCTCATCGAAATTTGGTTTTGACCAGGTGTCCTGCAGCAACTTCATCATTTCAAGCCGCTGCGGGTTGAGGGTTTTACTCGACATGGTCAGATGCCCTTCTACAACATCAGGATTACCGATAGCGCCACGCACCGAGGTATAGGCGCCAATACCGCCGGTTTGGCTATGCTGAAGGTGTTGAGTCTCAAGGTAATCTCGCCCTGCCGAGCCTATTTCTGTCACTGTCTGTGTATATAGTGGCAGACACGATAACAAATCTCTGCTCAGCGCTGGCAGTGGCGATATAATTTGGTAATAGGTCAATCCGTTTGAGCCAACATCGTATCGGTCCAATTTGATGCCATTCCTCAGTTTGCTTGACTGCCCCTCCGGCAGCGTAACGATCCGAGGAATATCCTCTATACCGACCCGCGGCAAAAGCTCAACGTCGTCTGGTTGCTCCTGACGATGTTTCAGCTCACTCGATAATTTAACGATGTTGTGTTTTTCTGTTGCCGTCAGCGTTGACTTTATTGTCGCCAGCCGCGCAGCCTCCTCCGACTTCACTCGCTCGTTGAGATCAGGATCCGGCGCAAGCACCAACCTCACCCGGTGCGGGTTATCCAGCAAAAGCTCCCGTACCAGCGTTTTTATAAACTCTGGGTCCTGTACCTCTTGCCTGAGCTGGTGCAGCACGGGCTCAAGATCTAGCAAGGCAATTGGGTCTCCGCGATGAACCACCGCTGATAAACAGGAAAATATGATCTGCAGCCCAAACGGGTAACCATCACCGCCAATTTCCCTCTGACTTAGCTCTAGTTGGTGCAGGCACGCTTCCAGCTTTTCAAGCGGCACACCGTCGCGGGCAACATCTTCGAGCGACGAAAGAATCATTGTTTCTATTTCATCGGCGTTTTCAGCGGTGCAGCCTTCAAGGCCACACATGAAACTCATTTCACGATTCGATTCTTCAAGTCCACAGAGCGGTGAAGCTGCAGATGCGAGGTCTGTCGTTTCGAGTGCTTTCCTGAGAGGCGAGGCACTTGTGTCCAGCAACACATCAGACAACAGGTGGCATTTTAATAGTAAGTCCAGTTCGATACTCGGACCGAGAAGCCAAGCCATGACAAAGTGGCTCCGCTCGTCTCTGTCCCCTGGGTTCACGGATTTATCGTCTGCATCATCCTCTACCGCATAATACTCCAACACACGTCGAGGTTGCTTAAACCTTTCTTCTAGGCCAGCCTCGATTTTCAAATGACTCGCTTCGAACCTAGCCAGTGCTTTGTCTTCTAGGGCCTGCTGGAGCTCGAAAGCTGACCTATCGCCGAAAGTCATGAACATCGCATTGGAGGGATGATAATGAGAGCGATAAAAATCCATGAGCCCCTGATAAGATAGATCAGGGATAAACTTCGGGTCGCCCCCACTGTTGAAGTGGTAGGTTGTTGTTGGAAACAGGTGCTTTTTGAGCGTGTCATACAAAACTGAAACCGGTGAACTCACGTCACCCTTCATTTCATTGTAGACAATACCTTTATAGGTGAGTGGTGATTCTGTGTTGTCGGCTTCTTCAAATTCAAGTCTGTGACCTTCCTGTGCAAAATCAAGCGGGTCTAATCTGGAAAAAAATGCTGCGTCGAGGTAGATATCGAGCAGATTGTCAAAATCTTGGGCATTTTGTGTAGCAAAGGGGTACGCCGTGTAATCGCTTGAGGTAAACGCGTTCATAAAGGTATTGAGCGAACGACGTATCATCAGAAAGAAAGGGTCGCGAACAGGGAACCTTTCGCTCCCACAAAGCACCGTATGCTCAAGCATATGTGCAACGCCGGTCGAGTTCATCGGCACCGTTCTGAACGCAACCATAAAAACATTTTCTTGATTGGGTGCGTCGAGGTGATAGTGCTTCGCCCCTGTCACTCGGTGCTCGTATTCGTTGACCGTCAGGTTGAGTGTTTCGAGACGCTGACGTCGAAGCAGTTCAAATGCTGGATGTGTTTTTGTTTGAGGCAGTTGATCAGCGATGCTCATGTAAGATGAGCACCCCCGTCTAGGATTACATGTTCGCCGGTAATAATGCTGTGACCTTCAACAAAATTCAGAATCGACTCAGCAACGGATTCTGCTGTGCATGTTCTACCCAATGGTGCTTTTGCTTCCAATGCCTGTAGCGTTTTTTGGTACGCTTCTGCACCCAAGCCCTGCTCTAGCCATTCGCCCTGAATGAAGCCAGGGCAGACTGCATTGACGCGAATCTCCGGTCCCATGACTCTGGCGAGGGACTTTGTCATCGTTAACAGTGCCCCTTTACTTGCGGCATAGGCGACTGAACTACCGATTCCTTGGACACCAGCGATTGAGGCGACGTTCACGACCGCGGCGTCCGTGCTAGCACGCATCGCATTTTCTGCCGCTCTAACCATTTGGTAAGGGCCCACCACATTGACACCATAGATATCAAAAAAGTCGTTCTTGTCTAGACCTGAAAGGTTGCCGTGTGCATTAAATTTGGTGGTGCCGGCGTTATTAATCAGCACGTCAATCCGGCCAAATTTATCCATCGCCTGCTCAACGATATTTTTGCAGGCGTTATCGTCAGCGACGTCGCCTTGACAAATTAATGCCTCAACGCCCAAAGCCTGACAAGCGTCAGCCACATGCTTTGCGCCTTCATGGTTCGAGGCATAGTTGATGACAACGTGGGCGCCTTTCTCTGCTAATAACTTCGCCGTCGCCGCGCCTACACCGGAGGACGATCCTGTCACAATTGCAACTGCATCTTTCAAATTCATAAACTTTTCACTCCAACACCTCAGTGCTACCGATTGTTATACGCCGTCAGGATTTTCTGTCTTAAACTTTTCCCAGTACTCTTTGATCGTTTCTTTCATTTCGCCATGCAACATCAGCATTGCGAACAAGTTTGGTAACGTCATGAGGCCAATCGTTACCGCAGAAAGTAACCAAATCAGCGAAGTATCTGCTATCGCTGCGATGAAAAAACCCACAACGTAAGCGATTCTGTAGGGAAGCACGGCCTTGAGACCAAATAGGTAAGTTGTTGCACGGTCACCATAGTAAGACCAAGCGACCGCTGTTGAAAAGGCAAACAACAGCAAGCCGATAGACACGATGTATTTCCCAAACTCACCGAAATAACCTCTCGTAAACGCTACGGTTGTCAATTCAACGGAATGGATCAAGGACCGACCCCGGGCTGAGACATCCGTGCTGACACTACCGTCAACTACTTCGATAGTGCCGGAATATGGTGCGTCGTCAATGTGGAAGCGCACATCTTCCGCGATAGACCGATTATGTATCACTGTGAGCGCCATCAGATCTGGCACGCCGGCAGTCACTTCGATTGTTCCGCTATAGCTCACAACCGGATCTTCCTCAGAGAAATTAAGATGTTTAAACAGAGCTTTTCTATCGTTCTCGTTTGTATCTGAGTAACTACCCTCAACGATTTCCATATCAAACGACTGAAAATCTGTTTCAAACTTCTCAGTCCAAACACCCGAACTGAGAATCACGAGTCCGGTAATAGTACAAATAATAATTGTGTCAATAAAAGGCTCGAGAATTGAAACCATTCCTTCAGAGATTGGTTCATGTGCCTTTGCCGCGGCGTGGGCTATTGGTGCAGAACCTTGACCCGCTTCATTTGAAAACAACCCGCGATTAACACCTCGATTGAAAGCATAGGCAAAAGTAGCGCCGAGAAACCCGCCGGTTGCTGCAGATCCGGTGAAGGCGTCATTGATGACAGCCATAAAAGATGGGCCTATCTGGTCGATATTCATGAAGATAACGCTGAGCGCGCCAACTAAATAAAGCACAGCCATGGTCGGTACAATTCGCTCGGCGACCATGATGATTCTCTTAACACCACCAATGATGACGAACCCAAGCGCGGCGGCCAGCACCAGACCTGAAACCCAAGTTGGAATGCCGAATGTTGCCTGTAAGCCGGATGCCATGTTATTGCTCTGAGGCATGCTTCCGCTGCCGAAAGAGCTAATAACCACCGCTGATGCAAATAGCACCGCCAGCCATTTCATATTGAGGCGGCGCTCCATTACATACATAGGGCCACCTACAATGTGTCCTTCTTCGTCCTTACTGCGATATTTATGGGACAAAGAAACTTCCACAAACTTGGTCGTCATGCCGAAGAAGGCGGTCATCCACATCCAAAATAAAGCAGCCGGGCCACCGAGATAAATCGCCAGCGCAACTCCGCCGATGTTACCTGTTCCGACCGTTCCCGAGATTGCGGTGGTTAACGCTTGGAAATGCGTCGCATCACCCTCGTCTTCAGGCCTGTCGTATTTCCCCTTAACAATTCGCCAGGCGTGATTGAAAAAACGTATTTGCGGAAATTTCAGGTAAATTGTGAAAAAAATACCCGTACCAAGGAGGACAAAAGGAAAGTATTGGGCTGAGCCCATCAGACTATCTAAAAAATTAAGTAAACCGGTGAGTGCTTCCAAAAGGTAATTCCCTTTTTCTATTATTGTTTTGGCTATCATATCGCTGATTCAACAAGCGTCGGTTCAAGCGTGTGACAAAACCAAAAACCCACGTGCGCCCAACCAATACCCGCTCTACAGTGCAGAACGGGTCTGACCTTATCAAATTACCAACATATTGGGTAGAAATGCTCCGGTGGAGCGTTGTTATCCGCTAGCGACCTCTTCCCGCATGGTCACAAACTCCTCCGCTGCAGTAGGATGAATGCCAACCGTTGCATCGAAGATTGCCTTGGTAGCGCCTGCTTTCATCGCAATAGCAATGCCCTGAATGATTTCTCCCGCTTCCGGGCCAACCATGTGGACACCCACCACAACATCAGTGCTACGATCAACGATGATTTTCATCATGTTCTTTTCGTCGCTGCCACTGAGCGTGTGTTTCATCGCTCGATAGATTGATCGGAACACGGCAACATCGCCGTATTTGTCACGAGCCTCTTGTTCAGTTAATCCCACAGTGCCAATGTTTGGCTGGCAGAAGACGGCTGTTGCTATATTTTCGTAATCCATCTTTGTTGGCGTATTCATGTACTGGGTCTTTACAAAGGTCATTGCCTCCTCAATAGCCACCGGCGTGAGTTGAACTTTGTCGATGACGTCGCCCAGCGCGTATATCGAGGGCACCGAAGTCTGATAAAAGTCATCAACGATAATGGCACCGTTCTCTTTGCACTTAACATCAACATTTTCAAGACCAATATCGTGAACCGCTGGCACTCGCCCTGTCGCGTAAAGCACAAGATCAAATTCCTCGGTGTTGCCATTATCAGGATGACTTTCGCCATCACCAACCTGAGCAATAGGCGTTTGAAACGTCACCTTTAACCTGCCGCTTGGCAGTTTTTCAACTTTTTCCATATGAGAGTTAAAATGAAGATTGATATCCTTTTTTATCAGCTCATCTCGCACTAAATGCCGCACGTCCTCGTCAAAGTGTCTGAGAAACAGCGGACCGCGATACGATAAATGGCTCTCAGCGCCAAGGCCGGCGAAAATGCCTGCAAATTCGACAGCGATATAACCGCCGCCGACAACGAGCACGCGTTTTGGCAAATCATCCAAAAAGAATGCTTCATTTGATGTGATAACCAGATCATTACCTGGGAAGTCGGGTACATATGGCCAACCTCCAGTTGCGATAAGTATCTTTTCCGTGGAAACAGTCTGATCGCCAATAGAGACGTGATGTTCGTCAACGATTCTGGCCCGACCGTCAAAATGAGTGACACCAGTGGCATCAAGCATGCCTCGGTAAATTCCATTCAGCCTTGATATTTCGGTATTCTTATTCTCAAGTAGCTTTTGCCAGTTGAAATCTGGGTTGACTGCATCCCAACCGAAACCCTTAGCGTTTTCATAGTCTTCAGAGAAGTGAGAGGCGTAAACCAGCAGTTTCTTTGGTACGCAACCCACATTGACGCAGGTCCCACCCATATAACGGTCCTCGGCGGTAGCAACACGCTTGCCCTGAGCAGCGCTCATTCGGGCCGCTCTGACTCCGCCAGAGCCCACACCAATGACAAAAAGGTCATATTCAAATTCAGACATCTAAAACTCCAAAGTAATCTAACTTGCAGCAAACGGCATGCAATCACTCGCTTGCCAAACTGGCTGAGATTGTCTCACAATTGAGCCTCATGGCATCCACTACCTGTTAATTTAACGACATGAAATTCGTACTAACTCCGTTTACACAATCAGCGCTGACGAACCAGATCAATGGAGAAATTCAGCTCAAGGAGAATCGACTGATGTGTCGGTTTACCATTTCACCCTGCGCTGCGGAGATTAAATGGCCGACATCTGATCAAAAGACCTCACCAGAGACAGAGATGGGCAGACATGATGAGTTATGGAAACACACTTGTTTTGAGTTGTTTCTCGGCCTGCCAGGTGAATCTGGTTATGTAGAGCTCAACGTTACGTCGGACGGCAAGTGGCAATGCTATCAATTTGATGAAGTCCGCAAAGGTATGCGCTATTCGGAGATGCTGTTGCTGGAAACCAGCGAGCTTACACTTAACCCCAAGGAAGCAAGTTTCGAATTTACGCTGATACATGGTTTTACCATCGACGCTTCAACAAAACTCAAGACAGGTATTTCTGTTGTGATTGAAACTGAATCAGCTAATATTCCGACATCCTCTGATCTACATTACTATGCGCTGATTCACCCTGGGGTTCGCCCGGATTTTCATCATCGTGATGCTCACATCATTCAACTGGCACCGGATCAATTATGAGTTTTTGTTTTGGAATTGATGAGTTACTTAATTCAGCATCACAACTTTCCTACCTCAAAACGAAGCGTGTTGGCCTAGTTGCTCATCCCGCTTCGGTAACGTCTAAGCAAGCACACACGCTGGATGCTTTGATCGCTAAAGGTTTAAAGCCAGATTGTGTATTTGGTCCGCAACACGGCATGCGAGGCGAAAAACAGGACAACATGATCGAGACGGATGATTACTTCGATCCTGAACACCAAATTCAGGTAATCAGCCTATATGGTGAGCACAGACGTCCGACCGCCGAAATGCTTGCACCTCTGGACGTTGTCCTTTTTGACCTTCAGGATATTGGCTGTCGCATATACACATATATCGCAACAATGATGTATTTTGTCGACGCCTGCAAAGATACAGATGTCGAGCTTTGGATTCTCGATAGGCCAAATCCGGCAGGTCGACCGCTTGACGGACTGATGCTAGAGCCGGGACACGAAAGCTTCGTCGGTAGTGCAGCATTACCGACCCGTCACGGACTGACGATGGGCGAGCTTTGCAACTGGTATTGCTCGACCAGGGCACCTAGCTGCCAGAGAACAATTATTGAGATGAAGGGCTACAAGCCTGATCAGGCACCTGGATTTGGTTGGCCAACAAACGAACGACCATGGGTTAACCCCAGCCCCAATGCTGCGAGTTTAAACATGGCGCGATGTTTTCCGGGCACAGTCCTGCTTGAAGGCACCACACTTTCCGAAGGCCGCGGCACCACAATTCCCCTTGAAGTGATTGGCGCGCCGGACTTCCCTGCAACAGCAGCACTCGCATTACTTCGAGAACAAAAACCTGAATGGTTGGCGGGCGTGTATATACGCCCATGCTTTTTTGAGCCAACATTTCACAAACATGTTGGCCAGATGTGTCAGGGGTTACAAATACACACGGACTATTCAGACTATGATCATGGCAGATTTTTGCCCTTCCGCCTGTTAGCAGGTTTGCTCAAGAGTTTGAGGTTACTCAAACCTGACTACCCACTTTGGCGCGATCACGACTATGAATATGAGCTTTCCCGACGCCCCATCGATGTGATTAACGGAGGTTACTACCTGCGCGAATGGGTAGACGATATGGACGCGAGCTTTTCGCAACTTGATAACTTGCTCACTAATCAGCTGGAAGACTGGGATAATCAGCGCCAGCCATTCTTACTGTACTGAGTGATACTGACAACAACAGACTATTGCTAGAGACTCAATTTATTTGCTCACGCATCAGCGATCTAAACAGCAGACCCATCTTTAACAATAGCCATCTTCTCAAACAATCTGTCTCTGTCATGATGGAATCTACGTGCGGCAAAATAGAACAGCGGTATGGCAGTCGCTGACAATCCAGAGAATATTAGCAAGGTTACTGTGTAAGGTTCCTCTGTACCTCGGGCAATCAAGTAATCAATCAAGTACCCCGAGGCCGTAATCCCTATCGCAAGACCAATCAAGTTAAGCGCGAGCAAATAAAATGCCACAACCGTTGAACGAATTTGCGGTGGCACAAGTTCCTGCACGGTCGAAAATGTCGGACCGTAGAAACTGCCAAGCTGGAAATAAGCACAGAAAATCGCAAACCAAAAGAAGCCGCCGTCGGGGTTAGCAAGCCGATAGCCGAAGCCAATAGGCACCAGCACCAGTAGGATAACGACTAAAAACATAGGACGCCCGCTCGACATATGTTTCTGCCACCAGTCACTACCAATACCACCAAACAGGTTACCCAGCACACCACCCGCTACGGCATACCATCCTGTGGCCTGTGCAATGTATGCTCGATCGAAGCCCCGTTCCTGAACAAACCACAATTGCTCAAACGCTGCGGCACCTAATATAAAATGGGTAGCCACACCACCTGCCATGGTGAGGGCTAGTGCGGGAGAGGATTTCAAAACATCCAAGAGCTGACGAACGATCTGTCTAAAGGTCTGCTTCTGAGCGATATCGTTAGCGGTCGCTTGAGACAAATGTTTGCGAGGAGTCTCTTTGACAAAAAGCATCACAACAGCGAGCAAAACACCGAGCGCGCCCAACGCATAAAAACAGTTGCGCCACCCAATGGCGGGACCAAGGTACCCCGCCACCAACAAGCTAACACCCACGCCCACGGGTACGCCAAGATAATAGAAACCTGAAGCAAAGCCGAGTCGTGTCGCTGGGAACCGATCAGCCAGCATCGACATGGCAGTCGGCGTTAAAGCAGACTCGCCAACACCGATAAACATACGGGGAATGGCCATACTGACAAAACCCTTGGCTGCACCGGATGCAGCCGTCAGCAGGCTCCATAAAGTGAGGCCAAAAGCAATCAATCGAGGTCTGTGCACCATATCAGCCAAAGCGCCCATGAACAGACCCATTACCGCGTAAAAAGCGATAAAAACAAGTCCTGTCAGCAGTCCAAACTGAGCATTTGTCAGCTCAAGATCTGGCACGATAAAATTAGCAAAGCTGGCTAACAACTGTCGATCGACAAAATTCATGACATTGAGCAAGGTAAGAAAACAAAGCAACACGTATTGTTTTGCTTCTACTTTTTCCTCTAAAGAAACCGTTTTTGTCGTCATCGACTACACCGCAGCTTGGCTAATTCATGCACGAAAGCCTATGGCGCTGATGGTGGCTTTGTCAATCCTGTCAGCCGAGTCCCTTGAACATATCGCTATCTCTATTTGTCTCAAGTACTATTGCTAGATGGACAAGCATCTAAAAGTTCTCAGCCCATTCCCGTCTGCGAAAATTGCTGTGTTAGGTGGTACGTTTATCAACGACTTGCTGTTTGGTACGGAAATACTCCTGGGCTACACGGAGGTGGAAACACCCCTCGGCCTTTCCCCGCGAATTTACTATGGTGAAAGTACAGAAATACCTTTTTACTATGTCCACTTTCATGGTGAAGGAAAATGGCTTGAAACGTGGATAGCGCTTAGAGACCTTGGCGTTACAGAGGCTATCGGCGGCGCGACAGCTGGCGGTATCAATCCATTACTTAAAACCGGCGACTTTATCATTCCAAACGATTTTCTCGACAAAAATATCGACCGAACATCTAACATTCCTGTCGAGCACCTAGCCGACCCCCGTCACGCCCTATGTCGGTTCAATCCGCCTTTTGATGAAACGCTCAGGAAGCTGTTACTGGCCGAAACCCGATATGTTATTCGAAACGAGGCTGCGTTGACCGACGTTAACGTCGTTGACGGCGGCGTCGTGCTTCAATCAAGGTTTGGTCGATTTGAAACGGTGGCAGAAATTGATGGCTATCGTCGGGAAGGTGCAGATCTTGTCACGCATAATTTAACAACAGAAATTGTCTTCGCACGACAGCTAGGCATTCATTTTGCTGCGCTCAATATTATCAGCAACCCCGCCGAAGGTGTTGCGCCCTGGACCCTCGATTCACTCACCGAGGTTTACAAACGCTTAAACCCTATAAGCTGGAAGATACTCGAACGTTTGCTGCCAAAAATCGCAAAGATTCCCTCTGATCAAGAGCGAACATTGACTGGCCAGCGCGAGCATCCTCCGCTTAGCTACCTTGACGCGATCAAAGATGACAAATAATTATACTGTTGTTCCGCTAACGACATCACTGGGTGCAGAAGTACGCGGCCTGAACCTTGCCAGCTTGAGCGAAAAAGATGTGCCTGATTTTGTTAACTTGATCAATCAGTACAAAATTCTTTTTTTTCCTGATCAGTCATTAACCATAGATCAGCATGTGGCGTTTGGTGGAATGTTTGGTGAACTCCAAGGCCACCCGCACTACGAGAACCCGATAACCAAACACGACCAGATATTTGAACTCGCGGCAAGCCGTGGCGGAGTCGCTGACGAATGGCATTCAGACATCTCCTTTAAACCTTCACCCGCTTTGTACTCCATTCTTAAGATGGTGAAGTGTCCTGCCATCGGGGGAGACACGCTCTGGACCAATCCAGAAGCAGCTTACGAGTCACTGACACCACCTTTGCGGGAGCTCTGTGACGGTCTAACAGCATTACATACTGCCGAGGCACATGGTCGCCCTGAAGTAATGACGGTACACCCGGTCGTAAGAGTGCATCCGGATACAGGCAAACGTAGCCTCTTTGTGAATGAGCATTTCACAAAAAGAATCGTCGAAATGAGCTACGAAGAGAGTAATTATTGGCTAGCGTACCTGACCCGCTGGGTTGGCCAAACTCGCTTTTCGGTTCGTTATCGATGGCAAGCCGGTACTATTGCGATGTGGGATAATCGCTGCACCCAGCATAAGGTGCTAAACGACTTTTCGGAGGAGCGGATAATTCAGAGAGTCACGGTTATGGGCGATCGACCACAGGGTGTTCAAAAAAGGTGGCCCGCATACACAAGCAACCTGAATCCAAGTGATACCAGCCGTTATGACGCATCTTTGATCGCATACTTTTCGCAAAAATCTGACCTTGAAAAAACCTGATTTTAAAACAGCGAGATGTGTGCTGAAGTGGGACGAGCGCTATCTATTAGTGGTTCACAGGGGACAACTCAGCGCGAGCAATAAATGGGGGTTGCCCGGAGGTCATGTTGAACCCGGGGAAAGTGGCGTTGAAACTGTCAGGCGCGAACTCCAAGAAGAATTATCGATAAATCCCGGTCACTTTACGATGATCGGAGACTTCTATTATAAGCGTCACAATCATCGAATTTACGGTGCAGAAATCACAGAGCCCATAGCAAAATATAATCGCCGCGAGCTGTTAAAAATCGCCTGGTTTCCATTAGCCTCCGTAAAATCTCTGGCGCTTCAGGGTGATCTGCATGCCGGCTATGAGGTAGATGCCATCACAGCATTCAATATCGTTGGTTCGATATAAATCTGTGACAATAGTGCTACATTAAGATGACACGCAACCTAAACTTGTGGCTATCATTATGAACAAATACAAAATTGTCATCCTGTTGGTAAGCATTTTGCTTGTTCTTTCTGCCCTGATGGTGGACAACCGACGCAATCTCATAGCCGACTTCATGGCCTTCCGCGGAGGAGAACCGCCGCCTCTACTAGAACCCGCGGAAGAACTGCCAACAACGGTAAGGCCAGATGATTACTTCACAATTGACGAGATTGCGCCGAACACCTTTGCTATTGGAGAGCCGCGTTACTACCAACAGAATTACAGCTATTTGGTTGTTGGCAAAAAAAAGGCACTATTGTTTGATGCTGGACCAGGCATCAGGAACATTCGAAAAATCGCAGAATCTTTAACAGAATTACCAATCGTATTCCTGCCTTCGCATTTTCATTTCGATCATGTGGGAAATGGTATTGCGTTTGACGAACGTGCGGTTGTCGATCTTCCTTATTTACGTAACAGAGCTGTGGGCAACGAATTAACTTTTGCAGAAATGGAGCACTTGGGTGCTATCGAGGGCTTTGAAACGCCAACCTGGAGAGTCGATCACTGGTGGAAGCCAGGGGATGCTATACAACTGGGTGACCGAAAAGTGTATGTGGTTCACACGCCTGGCCATTCCAAAGAGTCTATTTCACTATTGGATACCGAGAATCAACTGCTATTAACCGGAGATTATCTTTATACCGGTCCTCTGTATGTGTATTTTCCCGGAGCAAGTATGCAAGACTATTTAAACACAGCGAGCAAGTTGCTGGCAGAAACACCTGATCTGCGTTATTTCGGCGCCCATCGAATAGCGCCACCTGGGCCACCTCAATTATCGCAACAAGACCTCATGGACCTAAAGAAATCGTTAGAACTGATTCGTGATGGGAAACTTCAGGGTAAGGGATTATGGCCAACGGAATACATCGTGAACAAGAACATCACAATATTGGCAGATCCCAGATACCTGCAGAATTGGTCCGAATAGATATCTGATCAGGGCATCTTAGCTGCCCTCTAGATAGTCCTACCACTGTCTTCCCAATACTTATCGCGCAAAAGTCTCTTTAACAGTTTGCCAGTAGGATGGCGCGGCAACTGGTCTTCATAGTCAACTGACCTTGGTACCTTGAATCCAGCCAGCTGTTCTCGGCAATGACTCATGAGATCTTCAGTAAGTTGCTCGGAAGCCTGAATTCCCTCTGCTAGCTCAACCGCGGCTTTAACTTCCTCGCCAAATTCTTCATTAGGGACACCGAATACTGCAGCATCTAAAACGGCTGGGTGATCAATTAATGTACCCTCGATTTCAGCGGGATAAATATTGACCCCTCCGGAAATGATCATATCGATCTTACGATCGCTCATGAACAAATAACCATCTTCATCTAGATAACCGACATCACCGAAAGTAAAAACACCAGGTTCAAGATGCGCATCTGAGGTCTTCTCTGGTGCGTTGTGATATTCGAAGTCTGACCCCATTAAGTTTTTTACGTATAAGGTTCCTGACTCACCTGCTGAGGCGCGCGAACCATCCTCCTTAATCACGAGTATCTCCATAATCGGCACGGGCTTGCCTAACGTGCCTGGTCGGCTTAACCAGTCCTCAGCACTTACCGTTGTCACGATAGAGCCTTCAGTTGAGCCGTAGTATTCGTTGATCACCGGCCCCCACCATTCAATCATCTGCCGTTTTATCTGTGGTGGACAGGGCGCTGCACCATGCCAGACAGCGGTCAAACTGCTGCCATTAAAGGACTTCCTAATGTCATCACTGAGTCTCAACATACGCGTGAACTGGGTCGGTACCAGATGAATGTTCGTTATTTGATATTTATCCACCAGCTTAAGCACTTCTTCGCCATCAAACCTATGTCTCATCACAACACTGGTACCAGCTAATAACGGCAGAAAAGAAAATGCCCACTGCGCAGAGTGATAAACAGGCCCAACGAGTAAACTTTTACCCCCTGGGGTTATCCCCAACATTGCGGAAATACCATCCCCTATCATTTTCAGCATCTCGACAGGTGCACCTGTTTGCGATAAACCGCTTTTTACGCCTTTGGGATGACCTGTCGTGCCGGAGGTATAAAACATGGGGCCGCCCAGCAACTGGTCCCCTGGCTCCGCTGATGATTGTTCCGACAGAAAATCTTCATAGGCAATAGCTTGTTCTGTCTCATCCGCGAAGACACTAGCTTCCTTGCCCATAATAACGACAGCCTCGAGATTGGGTCGTTCAGTTTGAAGCATTGTAGCTTCTGCAAGTTCGATGAATCGTGAGTCAACCAGCAATGCCTTAGAACCTGAGTCGGCTAATATGTAGGCAACCTCTTTTGCAACCAGATGCCAGTTTACTGGGACCAATAACCAACCGCCGTGGGCCGCCGCGGCAAATGCTTCAAAATACTCACGTCGGTTACCGCTGACGACAGCGAATGCGTCGCCTGTTCTAAGTCCTTTGGACCGCAAGGCATGCACTAATTGATTGACTCGCCCGTTGAAATCCGACCAACTGGTTTCACCAAAGTCGTCTACGAGGGCAATTTGCTCGGGATTTTCATTCGCGAAAGGTGCTATCAAACTGGCCATTTTGCTCACATCCTGCAAAAGATGTCATCATAACACGGCTGGAATAAACGGAGATATACGGAACGCTATGGAGCCGAGCAATATCGCTAATTACTGATGAACCTAAACACCAGAACAAGTAAGCATTTTAGTATCGACACAACGGGAGTTTGGTACACTATTACTTTGTTTTCCGCCCCGCTCGCTGAGATATCACTCACGCGATAACCTGATCGAGGATACTTTCATGAAGCTATATCACAACCCGCTATCTTCCTGCTCCCAGAAAGTACGCATGGTGCTCAGTGAAAAGCAGCTCAGTTGGGACAGCGAAGTGGTTGATTTACAGAAAGGTGAACAGTTTGCACAGGCATATGTCGCGCTGAATCCGAATGCCGTTGTTCCAACCCTTGTAGATAACGGACATGTTGTGATTGAGTCGACATTGATTAACGAATACCTTGATGATGCCTATCCTGATGTAGCACTCAAGCCGACAAATGCTGCCTCACGCCATCAAATGCGCCATCTCGTAAAACGTATTGACGATGCATTGCACGGTGCATGCGGCGTTATCACATACGCAATAGGCGTTAGGCCTGCTCTTATGCTTCGCCCAACCGAGGAAGTCGATATACTCATTAATCAGATTCCTGATCCATCCAGACGTGAGACTCGGCGCTCAGTCGTTAAACTGGGGGTGCAGGCACCGGCGTTTGTTACCGCCCTTGAGACCCACAGTACAATATTTGACGTCGCAGAGTCCTTGCTCCAATCAGCAAACTGGCTGGCGGGAGATACACTAAGCCTGGCCGATTGTGCACTGTTACCCTACGTTATTCGCGTTGACCACCTCGCGCTTGAAGATGAGATTATCAAACGGCCAGCTTTAACTCGCTGGTATGAAGCCATCCAGGCACGGCCTGCTTTCGCCGAAGCAGTAACATCATGGCTACCTGAACCTGCAATTGCAGGATTCAGAGCAGCAGGTGAAGCGGTTGCGGAAGAGATCGCCAACCTTCCCCGCTAATTGCTATGAAAACAAGTCAGGGTATTACCTCGTGAAACATTTGCATCAAATACCAATACTCATTGTGACGATTATTGCCGCACTATTTCCATCAGCCCTGACTTACGGCCAGCGCTCAGACGATCAAGTGATATCGGTGGGCGCCAATATCGGCAACGTACCTTGGGAGTTTCAGGATACGCAAGGACGGTTTGTTGGATTTGAGATCGATCTCATTAACGAAATTGCTCGACTAATGGGCAAGGAAGTGCAAATCGTTAATATCCCGTTTAACGGACTCTTCTCTGCGGTTCAATCAAGTCGAATTGATGTTGCCATCTCCTCTATCACCATCACAGAAGAGCGACTTAAATCAGTTTCTTTCGCGCAACCGTATTACGATAGTGACCAGTCTCTTACGGTGAGAAGTGATAGCCCCGTCAAAACTGTCAATGATTTACGGGGTAAAATTGTTGCAGTCGACACGGGTTCTACCGGTGATATTTGGACTTCTGAGAATCAGCAAAAATATGCCTACAAAGAGATCCGTCGTTATGAGGGGCTTGCCCCCGCCGTACTGGACCTTGAGATTGGAAGAACTGACGGGTACATCAGTGATATACCGGCAATGCAGTACTACACAAAGGACAAAACAGGACTCGTCGTAATAGAGCGGATCAAAACCGGTGGCAGCTACTCGATGATGTTCGCAAAAAACAGCGCGCTCGCAGATGAAGTCAACGAGGTTATCACCTCACTCAAACGCGCCGGATACATCAACGATTTACACGAGAAATGGTTTGGCACAAGGGCTGAGGCAACAACCTCGACAGCTAAAATTACAGCAATGCCCGGCGCAACAGACGGAATGGAGCTTAATTTCGTAGACACATTTCTCAACGAGGAGGTCTTTCTCACAACCCTACCTATGCTATTGCTCGGGTTAAAAACAACGATTCAACTCGGCTTTATTAGTATCGTTTTCGGCTTACTTGTTGGACTTGCGCTGGCGCTTTTACGATTGTACGCACACAAAACAATTGGCTTTGTAGCGAAAGCCTACATCGACATTTTCCGGTCTATTCCACTATTGGTGTTACTGATTGTCATCTTCTATGCCTTGCCATTTGTCGGAATCAACTTATCACCTTTCAATGCGGCAGCAACGGCACTGATTATCGTCTCTGGTGCGTACACAGCCGAAATATTCCGTGCTGGTATCGAAGCTATCCCAAGAGGCCAATTCGAGGCATCACAGGCGTTGGGTCTTGGCTATCGCCATATGATGATTGAAGTGGTGCTGCCACAAGCCGTCAAAATCGTTATTCCACCACTGACTAACAACTCAATTAATGTGATAAAAGATACCGCGCTGGCTTCCGTTGTAGCGATGCCAGACTTATTAAAACAAGCGACCCAAGCTCAAGCGATTGCAGCGAACCCCACACCACTGATCGCCGCCGCGGGCATTTATCTCGCGCTGCTCCTGCCGCTCGTATTGTATGTTTCCCACTTGGAAAAAAAATACAAATCTAGGGAATACGCATGAAGACTCTGATCAAACTTAAAAATGTTTCAAAGCATTATGGCAATTTCAAAGCCCTTAGTGATATCAATCTTGAGGTTGCCGAAGGTGAAGTCCTGAGTGTAATTGGGCCTTCAGGGTCAGGAAAGTCAACGATGATCCGATGCATCAATCTGCTCGAACAATACGACAGCACGGGCACTATCAGTGTTGATAACAAGCTTGTAAAAAAAGGCAAAACACTACGAGAAGTTCGAGCAAATGTAGGCATGGTATTTCAAAATTTTAATCTGTTCCCTCACATGACTATTCTCAATAACGTGAAACTGGCTCCTATGCGCACAAACGGTCTCTCTGAGGCTGATGCAACCAAGCGGGCGCACACGCTACTCAGAGAAGTCGGCATATTGGACCAGATTGACAAATACCCAGACCAATTGTCCGGAGGACAGCAGCAACGCGTGGCTATTGCTCGCGCGCTAGCAATGGAGCCAAAAGCCTTGTTATTCGATGAACCGACCTCAGCACTTGATCCTGAAATGGTCGGAGAGGTACTCAATGTTATCAAAAATCTCGCGGACCGAGGCGTTACTATGATCGTCGTCACCCATGAAATGGGGTTTGCGCGACAGGTATCTGACAGAGTGGTTTTTATGGATAGCGGTCAGATTGTAGAGAGCGGCACGCCCAGCGAAATATTTGATTCGGCACAGGAAATCCGGACCAGAGATTTTCTTAAAAGCGTGCTCTCGCACTAATTATTAAACCTAACGACAACTAAAAGGCAACGTAGACAATGGCACTAGATATAGAATTTGTACGCAGTCAATTTCCCGGACTCGATACAGATTGGGCACTCATGGATAACGCTGGTGGCTCACAAATCCTCAAAGGTGTAGTGGAAAAAATCACCAAATACTACTACTCGAATAACGTGCAGACTGGCGGCAGCTACGATTTGTCGCAGCAAGCAGCATTGTCTATGGCAAACGGGCGAGAAAATATTGCGACCCTCTTCAATGCTTCAAGACCTGAAGAAATCGTTTTTGGTCCATCATCAACCGTCCTGTTACAGTTTCTCTCTCGAGCAATGGCTGAGCAGCTACATCCTGGTGACGAGATTATCGTTACAATCACCGATCACGAATCAAACATTGGCCCATGGGTAAGCCTGCAGGAACAAGGCATCAAGATAATATTCTGGCAAATGAACGCAGAGACTCAGCAACTCGACTTGGCATCGCTGGATAAACTGATGACTGACAAAACCCGGTTAGTCTGCTGTACACACGTTTCCAATGTGCTCGGCACCATTAACCCAGTGAAAGATATCGCAGAATTTGTGCACGAACGCGGTGCGCGCATCTGCGTTGATGGCGTTGCTTATGCACCACATCGCGCTGTCGATGTTCAGGCATGGAATGTCGACTTCTATGTCCTGAGCCTCTACAAAACCTACGGTCCACACCACGCGGCGCTGTATGTGAAATACGAACATATGCACGACTTGTCGAACCTGTACCACTACTTTTATGACAAGGATAAAATTCCCGCTAAACTTGAGCCGGGAAATGCAAATTACGAGCTTTCATTCGGTTCAGGTGGCATCGTTGATTATCTTGCGGAACTTGGAATTCGCGGTGGAGAGACGGGTTCCCGGAGAAAGCAACTTGAAGCCGGCTTTGAATTAATCGCAGTTCAGGAATTAGCAGTAACAGAACGACTTCTTAGCTATTTGAGAGGTCGGAATGACTGTACGATTTTCGGCATCCCTGATGGTACAAGTCAAAATAGAGTCGCAACGGTCAGTTTTATCGTACAAGGGCACGATCCTGAACAGGTTTGTCGGAAGCTAGACGAATACAAAATAGCGCTTCGCTTTGGTGATTTCCATGCACGTCGTTTAATTGACAGTATGGGTTTGTCAGAATCAAACGGCGTCATCAGAGTCTCGATGACTCACTACAATACGCTCGCTGAGGTAGACAGAGTTATCGCTGCACTGGATCAAGTGCTGGCGTGAGACTGTTGCCGAGTATCCGATCGATGGTGACGCTGCAACAGACTGTCGGTCACTCACTAACGCTTTAGTCAAGCGCGTCACACCTGATGCTTGACGGGGCGACAATATAACCACGGCAAAGAGCTAAAACAAAACGAGCCACAAAAATGGTTAAACCTAAGAGACGATTTTTTTACCTGATTTAACTGTTTATCAATCCTTCACTTTTGTCTCTGAAGCCTTTCAAAGGACTCTTAGTTTTAATATCAGAAAACGATGGGCCTTGAAGTTGTAGGCCCAGAAAAGCTATCGCCGGCAACATACTCGCACTGATAGTCAACAATCAGAAACGAGGTGATGGAACTTCACCGTTGGAGATCGTTTGTTTTTTTAATCAAACGCCATTCAAGCAAATGTTTCTCTAGGCAATAAAAGGCACCCAACTGGGTGCCTTTCATGGTGGAAATAGCGCTGAGAATGCGCTCGGGTTAAAGGTTCTCATTTAAAAACGAACAATACCTTCCAGTGTGACCGTTCTGCCGATGCTCAGGTTCTGAAACGCGCTACCAGCAATCTCGTAAGCATGCTGAATGGTCATCTCATCGCTAAGATTACGACCATTCAGTGCAATCTCCCATTTCTCATCACTGGATAAGAGTGAAATTCGAGCATCATATTTTGTGAAAGAACTCTGGGTGCCTCTTGGCGAAATATCCGCACGCACATGGTATTCATCTGAACGATAAATCGAACCCATTGCTCTAATCATGAGAGAGTCGGAAAGCTCGGACTCCCATATCGCAGTAATGTTCATTTCCAGATCAGGTGAGCGTTCAAGCCGTTCTCCTGACTGGTTTTCTGTACCACTTACAGCATCACAATCACTGTTAATGGTTGCGCCTGTACCATCGATGACACACTGAGCACCGGCATAGTCATCATAGACAGCATCAATCCAAGCCAACGAACCGTTTAGGCGCAGATTCTCCGTAGCTTGCCATGCCAGTTCGATTTCAAAACCGTTAACCGTCGCAACACCTGCATTACCGATAATAAATTGTGTGCCATCATAGGATGATGTTTGAAGATTCTCGAACTCGGTTGTGAAGACTGCCAAGTTTAAGTTTGCAGCACCATCAGCAAGCGAGGTTTTCAATCCAGCTTCCCAACTTGTCGCCTCCTCATTTTCAAAATCAAACACACCGTTACCCTGTTTCAACGTCAGTCCGCCAAGCACGGCCGCGGCATCAATGGTCGATGTTCCAACGAATTCCTGCAGGTACGCAGCATCTCCGGCGCGCTGAAGCAATTGTGCGCCAAGCTTGGAGTCATTAGCCTTCATTCCACCAGCCTTGGAGCCTCGTGCGTAAACCCCGTAGATCATCATGTCATCGTTGACGTCGTACTGAACGCGTAAAGACGGGTCAACACTATCGTCCTCACGCGTTTGTCGAAACAGATATTCAGGATCATGGCCTGCCGTGCTCTGTAATACTCGCTGTGGTTCAAAAGCCCCATTAGGGAACAACAAGGGCCAAGAAGCACCAACGGCCTCTTGTTCTTCATCGGTATACCGAATATCCAATATCGCCCGTAATCTATCATTCATATTCCAAGTCAACTGAGCGTAAGCTGAAAATGCATCACTCTCACGAAGAAAGTTTCGATCCATACCCGAGCCGTTGGTGAACGCGAGCGCCAAGGGTGGAATATTGACACCGGCTGCAATAGGAATGCCAGTAACGGCATTCCAAAAGTTGGGGTAGAAAGGAGAATACTGACGCGTTTGCAGGTTTGAATTTTGGTACCAGATGCCTGCAATATACTCGAAGGTTTCGTTGGCAGGAGAAAGCACCCTGACTTCAAAACTCGTTTGATCATAATCGTCGAACAATCTGGTGTTTAGGATAGCCTCAGGGTGACCATCCACATCAAGAAACCATTCATTCTCATACTCCCAGTAACTGGCTATCGCTTTTACTGTGTGGTCCGCAATTTCGGTATCTATCGTGAAAGTCGCCAACGACCATTCGTAGTCGTAGTAGTCTTCTCGTGTGTCCCCGGTGCTCACTCGGCGGATATCATCTGCGGCATATTCTGCTGCTGCATCCAGCGTCACGCTTGACATAGCACCCGGGTTGATCAACTGATTGTTGCGGCCGTCGGTAGTAGAATTCCCACTCTCGAGTTTCAGCGAGAGCATCGTTGCGTCAGTGGCATCGAATTCAAGGCTAAGTCGTCCGACGGTAGATTCTTTCGCGCCATCGTCGCTACCCGTAAAAGTATTGTCAGTATAGCCATCGAGATTATCTGTTTTCACCGCTAGGCGTGCACGGAAGTTGTCAGACAAAGCGCCCGATACATAAGCACTGGAGGAGAACCCACCGTTCTGCCCCTCGTAGCCTACCTTAAACTCACCTTCGAACGCTTCAGTAGGTTTGCCGGTGACCGCCGTTATTGCGCCTGCAATCGTGCTTTTGCCGAACAGCGCACCCTGAGGCCCCCTTGCAACTTCAAGTCTCGTCACGTCTAGAAACGAAGATTCCATACACTTGCCGCGTCCGCAATAAACATCGTCAATGTAAATCGGTACAGAGGAGTCAAAAGCCAAATTGGAAATACCAGAGCCAAGCCCCCGAACGCGAACAGCCCAGCTACCAAAAGTTTGTTGAACTTGAAGTCCGGGAACAAAATTCTGAACATCGCTCATATCTTTTATATCGAACGCCTTCATAAACTCACCGGTGACGACCCCAACCGAAATAGGCACGTCTTGAACGTTTTCTGCTCGTTTGGTTGCGGAAACAACAACTTCCTCGAGCGCATAGGATTCGGCCATCGCGGCTTGACCTATCATAGAGATACAAATGCCCAGAAAGAATGAAATGCAGGTTTTCAGATTACTCGCTATAAACTTACGCATATAAAATCTCCTTATATAGATCAGTATTTGTCGTAGGTTGTAATTCTTATTCTTATCTCTTGTTGCTTGTTGCTTGTTGCTTGTTTTCTTAGCACCTCCAGCTGAAGACCAACATCAGGAGTATTAAAACTGCATCGCGCGAGAAGCAGCGCTGCATATTTACGTCTTTACGCTCACGGACACTGGCTCCACATTGACGTCCTTCTCTGTCAATTCTCGTGTCCAAGCGGCGAATTCAAGCAAAATGCCATCTGGATCCTTAAAATAAACGGAACGCACAAAAGTTGTTTCGTTAATCTCCAGGCTCGCCTGCGCATCGGTATCATCGTGATTGTAGACGGGCGTACATTTCACACCCGCTACTTCAAGGCGTTTCTGATATGCGTCAATCATGTCCGGAGCTACATCAAACGCAACATGGTTCATTGATGCATGTGCTGACGTTAAGGGCCCCTCACCAACTGTATTCGCTGAGTGGGTGACGCCCGGTTGCGATTCCGGCGCATCAGGAAACCAGAAGAAAGCTAGCTGATCACCACCGCCACAATCGAAAAAAAAGTGTTGGCCGAGATTGTTCGGCAACTCAATGGTTTTCGTCAGTGGCATACCCAAAAGACCAGAATAGAAATCAACGGTTGTTTTCATGTCCTTGCAAACAAGCGCTAGGTGGTTGATTCCTCTGAATTTGAACTTTTCATTCGTGTTCATCTTCTATTTCCCTGCTCTACACTCTCATTAGCCTGAAGTCATGACAGCCTTCAAGTCAGATAATACCTCGCAAAAATCCCAGCCTGACAAGCAAGCTTCTTGAGATATTTCGTCAATTGAATGTACATAATATTCATGTCTAAATAGAAATGTCAACGTAAACGCTTTGACACTTCACGATATTTCTTGTATTTCTACTGCTATTTAATGGAGTAAAGCATGCCAAGGCTAAAACAGGTTTCCAAAAAAAACGCCCCAGATAATGTCAAAGAATATTACAAACGTCTTTTCGGTGACCGCGACCCCGTGGCCGAACCCGGCACCGCGACAGGCACACCCGGCAACTGGTGGAGTGTTTTTGCATTGGTCCCCTATATTTTCGATCACGCAACCAGTCATTTCGGCATGTTTGGTATGTTCGCCAGCGAAAGTGTTAGCAAAATGGATGGCGCTATCAGAGAACTTGCCATTACCCGTGCTGGTTACACAGCGGCTAGCCAATTTGTCTATTCGCAGCATTGCAAAGCTGCCCGAAGAAACGGCTTATCTAACGATAAAATCGAGGCGATTCCTTTTTGGCAGGTGTCAGATGTTTTCGACGCAAAAGAGAAAGCGGTGCTTGCTTGGGCGGATGCTTTGATCTACGACAACGGGCGCGCTTCAGACGAATTGTTCGATGCCCTTCACTCACATTTGTCTGACGAGGACATCCTTGAACTTACTTATCATGTTATGGGCTACAACATGCATGCTGTTTGTTGCCGTGCATTGCGTCTGGAGTTTGATGACGTACCGGAGAGGATAAAAGAGGTACCGGTGCCCGGCGAAGGAGAACCCGCCGATTGGGCCGGCTCGGCCTGGCAGGACAAGGATTAGCAGCCGGCATTGCTACGCCCGCTCAAAAATTAGCTGGGTCTAGCCTGAGCCCGGCTTTTGGCCAAGCAGTGACGCGCAGTGAATGGTTTTAGCGATATCAGCGACGCTATCTATATCAAAGAAAAAATACTCACCACAGCTGCTATCCAGATCAAATTCTTTCACCAGTTTCATACCCTGCAATCGGGTGTAAAACTTTAACTGAAAACAGCTCGCTGTTACTCTGGCAGCCAATCGAGGATTGCGCGTTCGAAAACAAGCTCGATAACTACAAAAACAGAATAATCCGAACCTCAGCTTTCAAACTGGTATACTCGGCTAGCGTTAATTTATAAGTTATCAATATGCCTCTTAAGAGAACACAGCTCGAAAACTTCGCAGGTTTAGCTAAAGCCATTGACTGGTACGATGTGAGCCTGCAGAGCATTCTTAAAAACTTGGGAATGACCTCAGTAAATCGAACCCAATCCATGATTCTCATTCATATTTCAAATGGCGTGACACGTCCATCTGAGATAGCCCGGGAAATGGGTACGACTCGCCAGAATATTCATTCAATGGCTAAACATCTGATCGACAACCACATCGTGAAACTCATTTCTGATCCTGAGGACCGCAGGTCCAAGCAGTATGCTTTCTCCGATGATTCTACAGAACTCAGGAATACAGTACTGAAGGTACTGGTTCAGCTTGACAACAAACTAGCGGACAGGATCGGTAAAGACACAATGCAGGATCTGAACAGGGCATTAAGTGCCGATTGGGGCGAGCCTGTGAAAGAAATACCACTTAGCACTGCAAAAACTAGATAATGCAAACCTTCCTGACAACACCTGCAAATGTAACGCCGACATGAAGCGATCAAAGTGGTGTGTTCGAAGGTAACCCGAGCAGCAATCTTCCGTAAGATTCAGTTGAGATATCCAGATCAAAGACCGTGTGTCCGCTCAGAGTTTCAAGATCTCTCATTGATCTCTGCATCTGACTCGCTAGATTATGGGCGCTGGCGCCACTCGCTTCCACCACATCGCGCACAATATTCCGCGACTCTTTGACAATATGACCGATGCGAACCCTGAGGGCTGCACGCTCCATATCGGGACATACCTCGCCGCTTTCTCCCCACGCCATGACATCCCTAGCGACTTTTTTTAGTGTATTTTCATTGGTTTTTGCTCTAATCGTCAGATGAGCTAACCGGGATTGCCCAAGTGCCCTTTCTGATTGTTTATCGGCTGTTCCGTATACAGTTCTTCCTTGCAATCGCTCCTTGAACAGCGCGACGGTTCGACTGGCGCAGCCAACTGCAGGAGAAGCTGCGGTCAAACCCAGCACGGGTAACATCGGCATACGATAAGTTGAGGTCTTGTGAAACTTTGCTCCTGCACTATCACCAGCCCTCATGTCTGCTAAATTCTGACGCAAATGGCGCGGTACAAACACATCTTTTATCACGATATCGTTGCTACCAGTGGCAACCATACCGGACATTTGCCATGTGTCG
>ERZ1048872.1007-NODE-1007-length-25969-cov-20.858301_pt1 | contig 25969 bp, 26 predicted proteins | sample MGYA00383100_ERZ1048872 | MGnify/ENA primary metagenome ERZ1048872 (study PRJEB29581, sample SAMEA5548370) | metagenome | biome: marine; feature: coastal; material: water | depth 50 m | study: Short-term variability in the microbial, nano- and picoplankton...
TCGGTAATGACTACAATAAATCTTATAAAAAATCTGCCCGAATTGTTGGTGATGTTATTGGTAAATATCACCCTCATGGTGATACGGCAGTTTATGACACTATAGTTAGAATGGCGCAGCCATTTTCGATGAGAAATATACTCGTAGATGGTCAGGGTAACTTTGGTTCAGTTGATGGTGACCGAGCAGCCGCCATGCGTTATACAGAAATACGTATGACAAAGCTCTCCCATGAGCTCTTAAGAGACTTAGACAAAGACACGGTTGAATTTATTGACAACTATGACGGATCTGAAAGTGAACCTTCAGTGTTGCCAACTCGTGTACCAAATTTATTAGTCAATGGCTCTTCAGGAATTGCTGTTGGTATGGCTACAAATATGCCACCTCATAATCTTTTGGAGGTTACTGAAGCTTGCCTTAGGTTTATTGATAATGAGGACATAACGGTTGATGAGCTTTTAGAAATATTGCCTGGTCCTGACTTTCCTACTGCCGGAATAATCAATGGAGCAAGTGGAATTCGTGAAGCTTATGAAACTGGCAAAGGAAAGATTTATTTGCGTTCAAGATCCCATGTTGAAGGCGAAGACAAGTTAAGCATTGTAGTAACAGAGCTTCCCTTTCAAGTCAATAAGGCGAGACTTATTACAAAAATTGCTGAACTTGTTAAAGACAAGAAGATTGATGGCATTACTGGTCTGAGAGATGAATCAGATAAGGATGGTATGCGAATGGTTATTGAGCTTCGTCGCGGAGAAGTGCCAGAAGTTATGCTTAATAATCTATATAAGCTAACTGAAATGCAAACTGTTTTTGGTATCAATATGGTTGCAATTGACCAAGGAATGCCAAAATTAATGAATCTTAAGTCTGTATTAAGCGCCTTTATTGCTCATCGAAGAGAGGTGGTTACTCGTCGTTCTATTTTTGAACTTAATAAAGCAAAAGACCGAGCCCATTTATTAGAAGGTTTGTCTGTAGCGCTTTTCAATATTGATGAAGTTATTGAGTTGATAAAGGCTGCACCTAATCCAAGTGATGCAAGAGATGGTTTAGTTGCAAGAACTTGGCAGGGTTCAGTTATACAAGAGCTTATTGGTGATAGAGATATGTCTCAATTCAAGCCACAAGATTTAAATCCCAAGCTTGGTCTTCAAAAGAATGGTGATTATCAATTATCACAGAAGCAGGCGCAAGCCATTCTTGATTTAAAGCTTCATAGACTTACTGGTCTTGAAAAAGATAAAATATTTAATGAATTCAATGAGTTATTAGAGGAAATTAAAAATCTGCTTGATATTCTTCAAACTCCAGATCTTTTAATGAATGTAATACGTCTAGAAATCACTGAAATTAGAGATAATTTTGGCTCAGCTAGAATGACTGAAATTATTGAAAACAAGATTGACCTAACTCTAGAGGACCTGATTGCTCAAGAAGATCGAGTTGTGACATTATCTCATGGCGGCTATGTTAAAGCTCAATCGCTTAGTGATTATCATTCTCAGCGTAGAGGCGGAAAAGGCAAAGCAGCTACAAAAATGAAGGATGAGGATTTTGTAGATCAATTATTTGTAGCTAATTCACACGACACCGTATTGTGCTTTTCTTCAACGGGTAAGGTTCACTGGCTAAAAGTTTATGAACTGCCAATGGCCTCAAGAATTTCAAGAGGAAAGCCAATCATCAATCTACTGCCGATTGAGCAGGATGAGTCAATTAATGCCATTTTGCCAGTAAAAGAATTTACTGATGATCAGTTTGTATTTATGGTTACAAGTACTGGAACCTGTAAAAAAACATCACTAAAAAACTTTTCTCGCCCAAGAAAAGGCGGCATCATTGCTATTGACTTAAGGGATGATGATAAATTGGTTGGTGTTGAGATTACAGCCGGTGAGCATGACATATTATTATTCTCATCAGCTGGAAAGTCTATTCGCTTTAGAGAGTCAGATGTTCGCGCGGTAGGAAGAACTGCTATAGGGGTTAGAGGGATACGATTAGCTGATAAAGATAAAGTGGTATCTTTAATCGTCGCTGAATCTAATGACCCTATACTCACAGCAACCGAAAAAGGTTATGGCAAGAGAACTCAATTGGATGAGTATCGTACTCAAGCTAGAGGGGGCTCTGGAGTTATCTCTATTAAAACGTCTGAGAGAAATGGACAAGTTGTAGGTGCTATTCAGGTGACTGATGAAGATGAAATGATGCTTATTTCAAATAAAGGAACCTTAGTTAGGGCTAGAGCAGTTGATGTTTCAATTATTGGACGGAATACTCAGGGTGTTACTTTAATCAATATAGCAGAAGAAGAAATGTTAGTTTCAGTAGCTAAAATTGCTGAAACTGAGGATGACGAACAAGAATCAGAAGGAGATTCCCAGTCTGAAGAGTAATATTGAAGTGTTAGTGTTCTCTCGTAGAGCTAAATATTAAATTTGGATGGCGCTCCATAGTGAGCTGTAGGTTTACCATGCTCGGTGCTAGATAGGATAACATTCCCGCACTATCTATTGCTATGTTGTTTCCAGCTTTTACTTTGAGTTGTTCAATATCTTTATCAGGACCACTAACCCATCGTGCAGTCGCAACGTTTATTGTCTCAAATTGACAGTCAACACCGTACTCATATTTGAGTCGATGAGAAACGACATCAAACTGCAATATACCTACAGCACCTAAAATCTGAGAGCTATTTGAAATCGGTCTAAATACTTGCGTAGCCCCTTCTTCAGAGAGTTGATCTAGGCCTTTTTGAAGTGCTTTTGCTTTTAGTGGGTCTTTGAGTTGTGCTCGCCTAAAAAGTTCTGGCGCAAAGTTAGGTATTCCTTGAAAGTTGATTTTCTCACCTTGAGTAAAGGTGTCCCCAATACCGATTCCTCCATGGTTATGAATCCCAATAACATCACCCGCATGAGCCACTTCTGTAGAGCTCCTTTCTCGAGACATAAAAGTAACAGCATTAGCAATTTTGATTTGTTTGCCAGTTGATACTTGAAGGACTTTCATGCCTTTTTGATATTCGCCACTGACGATTCGCATAAAGGCCAATCGGTCGTGATGCTTTGGATCCATATTTGCCTGAATTTTAAATACAAAACCAGTAAGTTTATTTTCTTCTGGTGATACATTTCTGGAATCACTTTCTCGACTCTGAGGGGTTGGGGCGTATTTAATAAAGCCATCAAGTAAATTTTGAATTCCAAAATTATTAATAGCTGATCCAAAAAAAACTGGCGTCTGCTTACCTTCAAGAAAATCATTTAAATCAAAAGGGTTGGTAGTGCCAGAGATCAATTCGATTTCTTCACGAACTTCTTTGGCAAAGTCTTCACCCAAAAATTCATCAAGCTTAGGATTATCAATGTCATCAATAATTGTGTTCTCACCTATCTTTGCATTTTTCCCACTTTCAAATAAATAAACTCTATTTTCGAGCAAGTGAAAAACACCTTTGAAGTTCTTACCCATGCCAATCGGCCATGTAATCGGAGAGCACTCAATATTCAGTACTGATTCAACTTCATCTAACAAATCGATTGGATCTCTTCCTTCACGGTCTAGTTTATTTATAAAGGTAATAATAGGTGTATCTCGAAGTCTGCATACCTCCATTAATTTAATCGTTCTTTGCTCAACACCTTTAGCAACGTCAATCACCATAAGTGCAGAATCTACAGCGGTTAGCGTTCGATAAGTGTCCTCTGAAAAGTCCTCATGACCTGGCGTATCTAATAGGTTAATGACGTGATTGTCATATGGAAATTGCATTACCGATGAGGTTATAGAAATACCTCTTTCTTTTTCCATTTCCATCCAATCACTTGTAGCATGAGTATTAGCCTTTCTTGCCTTTACACTTCCAGCAGTTTGAATTGCACCACCATAGAGTAGTAGTTTTTCAGTGACAGTTGTTTTACCTGCATCGGGGTGTGAAATAATCGCAAACGTGCGACGCTTAGAAATCTCAGACATAATAGTTAAGCCTTAGGCAGGGTAACGCCAGTCTGTCCTTGATATTTACCGCCCCTATCTTTGTAGGAAGTTTCACAAACCTCATCAGATTCAAAAAAGAGCATTTGGGCGACACCTTCGTTGGCATATATTTTTGCTGGCAAAGGAGTTGTATTGGAGAATTCTAGTGTTACATGACCTTCCCATTCAGGCTCTAATGGGGTTACATTAACAATAATGCCGCAACGAGCATAGGTTGATTTACCTAAACAGATGACAAGAGTGGAGCGAGGAATTTTAAAATATTCAACCGTTCTTGCTAAGGCAAATGAATTAGGAGGGATGATGCATTCGTCAGAATCTAGTTCAACAAAGCTTTTTGAATCAAAGCTTTTTGGATCAACAATGTTGTGATTAATGTTAGTAAATATTTTGAATTCAGTGGAGCAGCGGACATCATAACCATAGCTTGAGGTGCCATAAGAGATAATTTTTTTATCATTAATGTGTCGAAGCTGATGTGGCTCAAATGGATTAATCATCTCATGTTCAAGAGACATTTTTCGAATCCATTTATCTGATTTAATACTCATGAATTGGTATTTTACAGTGCAGAAACATTCAGCATTATCGAATCTTTATACTGGCTAAACTAATTAGAACCAAAATCAATGTAACTATCCAAAACCTGACAATAATTTTTGGCTCTTTAAGCCCTAATTTTTCAAAGTGATGATGAATTGGAGCCATTCTAAAAAATCTTTTTTGAGTTTGCTTATAGTAACCTATTTGAATTATTACTGATAATGCCTCAGCAACAAATATACCCCCCATTAGGATAAGTAATATCTCCTGGTGAACGATAATTGCAATAACAGCTAAGATAGCACCAAGCGATAGTGATCCGGTATCGCCCATAAATATTTCAGCTGGATAGGTATTAAACCAAAGGAAGCCAAAACCAGAGCCTATAAGAGCTGCACATACAACAAATATTTCACCTGTTCCAGGCATAAATGGCATGTTGAGATAAGCGGAGAAATTGTAATTGCCTCCAATATAGGCAAAGACTGCGAGTGCAGCACTAATTATAATAACAGGCATAATTGCTAAACCATCAAGACCATCAGTAAGATTGACAGAATTAGATCCCCCGACAATTGCAAACCAGCCAACAATCAAAAAGCCAAATGCATTAAGTGGAATAACGAGATCTTTAAAGAATGGTACTAAAAGTTCAGCGCCAATAGTTTTAGAATTTAAGCTAAGTAGCCATATACAAATTAAGATTGTGCTGATCGATTGTAGTGCTATTTTTTGCCTACGACTCAGACCATCTGAGTTTTGCTTTTTAATTTTTAGATAGTCATCGATAAAACCAATTGAACTAAAAAGAAGAGCTGTAACAATTACAATCCAAAGGAAGGGATTTTTCCAGTCTCCCCAAATAATCATACTAGTGAAAAAAGCAAAAAGTATAAGTACTCCTCCCATTGTTGGTGTTCCTTTCTTTTCTTCGTGAGTTTCTGGACCATCATCACGTATCACCTGACCAATTTCATATTGTTCCAGTTTTGAAATAATCCATTTTCCAAGAACTAGAGTAATGAGAAGAGAAGTCATCATTGCAAACACAGCCCTAACTGTCAGATAGCTTAGTACATTAAAGCCAGTATCTAGTGAGGAAAGAAAGTTGATTAGTTCAAGAAACATACTTAATTATCCTCAACAGAAATAAGAACTAAATCAAATATTATGAATGAGTCTTGAGGTATATTGCCGCTTGGAGCCTCACCAAAGACATATTCATAAGTTGCAAGTATTGTTCGACTTTCTCCGATTGACATTTCTAGAACGTTACTATCAATAATGCTAATTATTTCTCTACTTCCAAGGGTGAATTGGATTGGACTTCCAGCCTCACGCATGACTTGACCACTGTTGGCTTTAAGAGCAATATCAACAGAAACAATTTGTCCATTACTCACTAGATTTCCATCACCTTGATTATTAATAATGGTAAAGTAGCCCGACTCATTTTTATAGGCATCAGGGTAAGTTGAGTTGGCATAGTTTTCAAAGTCTATTTGACGTAACTTTTTTTGAGCAATTATGGCTTCATTTGCAATAGCAACTCTGCTATTAAATGATTCTTCATTAGCTATAAATTGATTAGCCTCATCGCCAATACGCTCGATTGATATATTCTCTAAAGTGTCTCCTTGCTTAATCAAGTTCACAACATCCATGCCATCAACAACAAAGCCAAATACGCTATGTTTTCCATCAAGCCAAGGGGTAGGTACGTGCGTAATAAAAAATTGAGAGCCATTTGTATTTGGCCCTGAGTTAGCCATTGATAGTACCCCAGGCCTGTCATGGATTAGGTCAGTAAACTCATCAGCAAATCTATATCCTGGACCACCTGTACCATCTCCATTAGGGTCACCACCTTGAATCATAAAGTCATCGATTACGCGATGAAAAAATAATCCATCATAAAAAGGAACTCCGAGCTCTTTGTTACTATTTTTTGTGCCCTCTGATAGAGAAATAAAGTTGATTACTGTTAGCGGTGTTTTTTTATATGTCAGCTCGACAATAATCTCCCCCTTGTTGGTATTAATATGAGCATAAATACCTTCACCCTTTTCGGCAAATGAGAGAGTGGAAAATAACAATGAAAAAATAACTAAAAGTAACCTCATAATAACCCTAAAAATAAAATGATTAATGATACCCAAAATCCCTATAATTTTAGTGTTGATACGTTAAAATATCTTTTGTTTCAAGCCGAAAAACAACAACAACTTATTTTTTGTTGATTTAATCATTAAAGTTAGGGATAGTTTATGTCTTTGTTAATTACAGATGAATGCATCAATTGTGATGTCTGTGTGCCCGAATGCCCTAATGAAGCAATTTATATGGGTGAGGAAATCTATGAAATCGATGGCGATCTTTGTACCGAGTGCGTTGGACACTTCGACACGCCACAGTGCGTTGAAGTTTGCCCAGTAGATTGCTGTCTTCCAGACCCTGATCGGGTTGAGACAGAAGAAGAGTTATTGGCAAAAATTAAAGACTGATAAAACTAAAACTTTATAGAGTTTCTTTCATCGCAGACAATAAGTTCTCAATATTTTCTTTTCTAGAAGTATAGCCCATAAGGCCAATCCGCCATATCTTACCTGCAAGTGCACCAAGACCAGCACCAATATCAATATTGTAATTGGCTAGTAAAGAATTTCGAACTCCTTCATCACTCATTCCTTCAGGAATGATAACACTATTAAGTTGTGGAAGACGGCATGACTCATCCACAAGATAACTAATACCAAGGGGTTGAAGACCATCTCTAAGTAACTGATGGTTCTGTTGATGTCTATTCCAAGAGTTTTCAAGCCCCTCTTCAGTAAGCATCACTAGGGATTCATGTAGACCATATAAGGTATTTACAGGGGCTGTGTGATGGTAGGCGCGTTTTGCACCTTTACCCCAATAACCCATTACTAAGTTAAGGTCTAAAAACCAGCTTGTGACAGCTGTTTTTCGATTGCTGAGCTTGTGTATTGCTTTATCACCAAAACTGACAGGTGACAATCCTGGCATTGCAGATAGACACTTCTGAGAGCCTGAATAGATTGCATCAATTCCCCAATCATCGACCCTTAGTTCTGAGCCCGCTAATGAAGTAACAGCATCAACAATAGTTAAGCAGCCATGTTTATTAGCAAGTTCACAAAGTAACTTTGCATCTGATAATGCACCAGTTGAGGTTTCTGCATGAACAAATGCAACAATTTTAGTATCAGGGTTGTCGATTAAACACTGCTCAAGCTTTTCAGGATTGACAGGCATTCCCCAGTCATCTTCAATAATTATGGCTTGACCACCAATTCGCGTTACATTCTCCTTCATGCGGGATCCAAAAACACCATTAATACAAACAATTACCTTATCACCAGGTTCAACAAGGTTTGCAAAGCAAGCTTCCATTCCAGCTGATCCAGGAGCGGAGATAGGCATCGTTAATTCGTTCTCTGTCTTGAATGCGTACTTCAACATCTCTTTGACTTCATCCATCATATCAATAAAGGCAGGATCTAAATGCCCAATAGTCTGTCTCGCCATAGCGCTAAGGATTCTCGGGTGAACATCTGAAGGGCCTGGCCCCATTAATGTTCTGGTTGGTGGGTTAAATGATTTCATGTGGTTACCTTATTTAATTATTGATTGATGTGACTAATTTAACATTTCTGTCTAAATAGAGCACTATATAATTTCTTTAATCGTAGACATTATCATAGATATTCAGAAAATATTTTTTAATAATATTCATAGTCGGTTGAGCTATATTAAAAGAGCTATTGTAAATAACTAGCAAAGTATTTTATTTAAATCAAAAATTATATGTCAGTAATTTCAAAATTAACTAAAGCCTTGCCAAAAAACACGGTCATTATTGGCGATGAAAATACTCGCCCGTTTGAGTGTGACGGTCTAAGTGTTTATAAACAAAAGCCACTTGCTGTAGTCTTGCCAAGGGATATCAGTCAGATTAAAAAAGTACTAGAAATTTGTCGAAAAAATAACACACCTGTTGTTACTAGAGGTGCTGGGACGGGACTATCTGGAGGTGCAACCCCACTAGAAGGTTGTATTGTTCTGGGATTATCAAAGTTAACTCGAATTATCTCAATTGATGTGGAAAATAAAACTGCAATAGTTGAACCAGGGGTTCGTAATTTAGCAATTAGCGATGCAGTTGAAGAGTTTGATTTGTATTATGCGCCTGACCCTTCATCTCAGATAGCATGTAGCATTGGTGGTAATGTAGCAGAGAATTCAGGCGGTGTTCATTGTCTTAAGTATGGCCTTACAGTGCAAAATATTGAAGCAATAAAAATAATAACTATGGATGGAGAAGAGTTGCTTCTTTCTAGGCAAGATGAAGGCTTGGGTTTACTTGCATTGATGAATGGATCAGAGGGCCTTTTAGGGGTTATAACTGAGATTACAGTAAAACTAACTCAAAAACCTCAGCTTGCAAAATTAGTTATGGCTGGTTTCAGTAGTGTAAGAGATTGCGCTAATGCAGTTGCGGAAATTATAAAGGAAGGCGTCATACCGTCTGGACTAGAGATGATGGATAAATTTGCTATTGAAGCATCAGAGGCTTTTGCGCATCCAGGATACCCAATGGACGCTGAAGCACTTTTACTTTGCGAGCTTGATGGCGCTGAAGATACAGTAATACAGGATGTAAATAAGGTTGTAGAATTACTCTCAAAGGCAACCTCTATAAGAGTTTCTGAGAACGAAGATGAGCGTTTACTTTTTTGGAAGGGCAGAAAGTCTGCATTTCCAGCTGTAGGTAGGTTGTCACCAGATTACTACTGCATGGATGGTACCATTCCAAAGCGACATTTGGCTGATGTTCTTGAACAAATAAGTATCCTATCTAAGCAATATAAACTTCGTGTGGCTAATGTTTTTCATGCAGGTGATGGTAATCTACATCCATTAATACTTTATGATGCTGGCCGACCTGGTGAGCTAGAGAAGACGGAAGATTTTGGAATGGATATTTTGAAGCTTTGTATTGAAGTAGGTGGCTCAATCACCGGAGAACATGGGGTCGGTATAGAGAAACTGGATGCTATGTGTCATCAATATAACAGTGCTGAATTGGATGTTTTTCATCAAATTAAGGCTGCCTTTGATCCACACTCACTTCTTAATCCTGGAAAAGCGGTACCCACACTTCATCGCTGTGCTGAGATTGGAAGGATGCACGTTCATCATGGCAACCTCCCTCATCCTGAGCTGGAGCGATTCTAATGATGAGTTCTATCGCAGAATTACAGAGTCAAGTGAGAAATGGAAATCAGCTAAGGATAACCAATCATGAAAAAGATTCAGATGAAACATTTGTAAATATGTCTTTTTATTCAGGGATAGTCGAGTACTTTCCTGAAGAGTTAGTTGTAACTCTAAAAGCCGGAACTACCATAAACGAGGTTAATCAGATTCTAGGTGAAAATAATCAAGCGCTTCCTTTTTATACGGATAACCCTGAAAAAACAATTGGCTCTTTATATGCAACTTCAGGGGCCGAATTTTCTGATAGCGTTCTTGGAGTTCAAATCATTAACGGCAAAGGTGAGTTACTCAATTTTGGAGGCCAAGTAATGAAGAATGTTGCTGGATATGATGTATCTAGGCTTCTGGTTGGTTCAATGGGTCGATTAGCTATAGTAACTCAAGTTAGTTTAAAAATCCTTCCTAAAAAAATTGCAGTTAAATTTCAAAATCAACCAACACTCAAAAATACAAAGCCAACTTTAGGGCTTCATTTTGAAAAAAAATTAAAAAAAGTATTTGACCCACACGGGGTTTTTCTCTAATGCATACCGAATTAAATCATCTATCAATTTCAGAGCTTGATAACGAAAAAGCAAGCCAAATTATTGAGTCATGTGTGCATTGTGGTTTTTGTTTAGCGACATGTCCAACCTATCAAATTATGGGTGACGAACTTGACTCTCCTAGGGGGCGAATTTATCTAATAAAATCAGCACTTGAGAACAATCAATTCAGTTCTAAATCACTTAAACACTTGGATAGATGCCTTACCTGTAGGTCTTGTGAAACCACCTGCCCCTCGGGAGTTGAGTATGGACAATTACTTGAAATCGGTCGCGATTTTATGGAAACTAAGCGGACTAAGTTTCAGTCGCTCTATCGATTCATTATTCGAAAGGTGCTTTTAACGCCTATATTGTTTAAACCAGTTGGCTATTTTTTTCGTCACTCAAAGGTAACTACAAAATCACTCAAACCAAGCAATGTTAGGTCAAAAGTTTTACTTCTTGGTGGTTGTGTTCAGCCTACGTTAGCGCCTAATATAAATCACAGTATAAAAAATATTTTAGCTAAGTTAGATGTCGAGGTAATCGATGGCCTTCAGAGTGATTGTTGCGGGGCACTCGATAAGCACTTGGCCGCCTCAAAGAGCGCAATGAAGCAAATCAAACGCAACATTGATAAATGGATCTTACAACTAAACTCTGGTGTTGAGGTGATTATATCGAGTGCTAGTGGTTGTGGAGTCATGGTGAAGGACTACCCAAGCTTATTTAAAAAATCAGACCCTTACTATGAAAAGGCGATTATTGTTTCTTCTAAAACCCAAGACATTTCGGAGTATCTTGCCAATAAAGACTTGTCAGGGTTTCGCTTATCAGAAACAAATATCTCTTATCATGAGCCATGCACTTTGCAGCATGGCCAAAAGTTAAGTGGACTCGTTGAGTCAATCCTTTCACAATTTGGTTACATAAAAAAACCAATCAAAGATTCACATATTTGTTGCGGCTCTGCAGGGACATACTCTATCTTTGAATCTAAAATATCGAATCAATTGTTGGCTGATAAACTTGAAAATTTGAATGCCTCGAGTCCTGAAATGATTGTGACTAGCAATATAGGTTGTTTGATGCATCTACAGAAGGGCAGCTCAATACCTGTAAAGCATTGGGTTGAGCTCTTAGATGTCTAGAAGAAGAAAAGTAAAACCTAAAGTTTACGAGATCAGTATTGAGTCCTTATCTAATGAGGGTAGAGGGATCTCTCATTATGATGATAAGATTATTTTTACTCGTGGAGCATTGCCTGGTGAGAGGGTTATCGCATCTCGATCATTATCTCGTGCCAAGTATGAGGAAGCAGATGTAGTTGATATCCTTGAATCATCTCCCGATAGAATTGAACCAAAATGTGATGTGTATGGGATTTGTGGAGGATGCTCTTTTCAGCACTTATCTAGTAAGAATCAAATCAATGCAAAACAGAGCTGGTTGAAAAGCGCTTTTATGGGGCAAGCTAAAATTGAGCCTAAAAAGTGGCTTCAACCTCTACAAGTTGAAAGCTGGGGATACCGCAGAAAGGCTCGATTAGGTGTTCGATATGTTGAAAAAAAAGAAAAAGTTCTCGTTGGGTTTCGTGAGAGAAAGTCTTCATTTATTACAGTAATGAGTCGTTGTGAAGTGTTACATCCTTCACTTGGTGATAATTTAGAATTACTTGGAGAGTGTATTGGTAAATTAAGTATCAAGAAGCATGTCCCTCAAATTGAAGTCGCAATTGCTGAGCTAGATACAATATTAATTTTAAGACACCTTGAACCCATTACAAAGGGAGATGAATCTATCCTTAAAGAGTATGGCGATAAATTAGGGATCACTTGGTACACTCAGAGCGGGGGCTTAGAGACTATTAAGCCTTTAATCGAGCCTGTAAACCTAACTTATTCCATTACCGATCATAATATTGAAATGTCATTTTTACCTAATGACTTTACTCAAGTTAACTTTGCACTTAATCAAAAAATGATTAATTTAGCAATTGAGTTGTTGGATTTAAATTCTGAGGATGAAGTAATAGATCTTTTTTGTGGGTTAGGTAACTTCACTCTTCCAATTTCTCGATATGTAAAAAGAATAGTGGGAATAGAGGGTGATAGCGGACTTGTTGAGAGGGCCAAAGAAAATGCCAAAATGAATGAAGTTTCTAATGCCTCTTTTTATAAAGCTGATCTATTTGAAGATGTATCAGGCTTTGAATGGTTTAGAGGCCAGAAGTACAATAAAGCTTTAATAGACCCAGCAAGGACTGGGGCAATTGAAATTGTTGAGCTTCTTCCAAAATTAAGTATTGAGCGACTGGTTTATGTATCATGCAATCCTGCAACTCTAGCAAGGGATACTGCCCGATTAATTGAATTAGGATTTAGTTTAATGAGTGCAGGCGTAATGGATATGTTTCCTCAAACAGCACATGTAGAATCCATCGCACTTTTTATTCGTAAAAAAAATGCTTAGAGTATCATTAATAGCTAAGAGATAATTTATTTAAGGATAACAAATGACCTACAAGCGCAACTTACTTCCAAAAATGGCTATGGAAAGGCTTAAAGAAAACCCGGAGGCCGTATTGATTGATGTCAGAACACGTGCTGAACATAAGTATGTAGGTTATCCAGAAAACTCAATATTAATTCCTTGGTTTGATGAGCCAGATTTAAAATCTGATCCAGAGGCTTTTTACGAGTCAGTTCTGAATGAACTCGGTGACCGAAGTGAAGTAATGAATACTGAGCTGATTTTTATATGCAGAAGTGGATTCAGATCAAACGAGGCTTTAAAGTGCCTTCAAAGTAATGGCTTTACTTGTCTCTCCCATGTCGCTAGCGGTTTTGAAGGTGACTTGGATGAGAATGATCACCGCGGAAACCTCAATGGTTGGAGACATGATGGGATGCCTTGGACTCAAGGCTAAACAAGCTCTAAATTAGCATACGAACTAATCAACCACTTCGTACCAACCTTTTGAAATTTAATTTGCAGTCGCATTGAATCACCACTGCCTTCATAATTTACAATCGTGCCTAAGCCAAATTTAGAGTGCTTAACGACCTGGCCAATAGAATAAATAGAGCTGCTTTTACTAGACACCATTTTTTTAGAAAAGGTGCTTGTATTTTTAGAGAATCTTTCATCATCTCCACTATTAGGATTTTTAATGTAGTTTAAAAAATCTCTTGGTATCTCATCCAGGAACCTTGAATTTAGTGAATAAAAAGATTGCCCATGAAGAAAACGTCTACTTGCATATGTTAGTGTAAGGGACTTCATTGCTCTTGTCATACCTACATAACAAAGACGTCTTTCTTCATCAAGAAGATGAGGCTCATCTTTGCTTTGCCTGGAGGGAAATAAATCTTCTTCCAAGCCTACTAAAAAGACTACAGGAAACTCTAAACCTTTTGCAGAATGAACGGTCATTAGTTGAACGCAGCTTTGATTACTTTGGTTCGATTCACCGCTGGAGTCGAGGGTTGCTAGAGCTATAAAGCCTTGAGTTTCATTCATTTCATTATCTTCTTCATGAACATACTGTGTTGCTGCAGTAACAAGTTCATCAAGGTTTTCACGCTTACTACCTGCCTTGTCAGTTTTATCATTGCTGTAGTGACTCATCAAGCCAGATTGCAAAAGAATTGAATCAACCTTCTCACTAAGAGTGAGATTTTTTGTACTGTCACTAATCGCTTCAATTAAGTGGATAAAGGTTTGCAAAGAATTTGAAGCTCTTGCTGGTAGACTTTCAACAATAGCAATAGATGACTGAAATAGATCGGTATGGTTGTCAATTGCGTGAGACCGAATTTTTTCAATAGTCGATAGTCCGATTCCGCGAGTCGGAAAGTTCACTATTCTCTCAAAAGCTATATTGTCTGATGTGTTTTCAATAAGACGAACGTAACCCATCGCATCTTTAATTTCAGCACGCTCAAAAAATCGCAACCCTCCATAGATTCTGTAATTGAGATTACGTTTAATAAGGGATTCTTCAAAGACTCGAGATTGTGCATTTGAACGATAGAGTATTGCACATTCATTTAGGTTCCTGCCTTGATTGAATTGGCTCTGAATTTCACCAACAACATATTGAGCCTCCTCAGTTTCAGTCCTTGCATTAAAAACATTAATCAGATCACCATCCCCTGACTCAGTCCATAAAGATTTTTCAAGTCTGTTTGGGTTATTAGCAATTACCGCGTTCGATGCACTTAAAATATTTCCAGTTGAACGATAATTTTGCTCAAGCTTTATAACCTTAATTGGCTTAAAGTCATTTTCTATTTTTTGAATATTTTCAATTCTTGCGCCTCTCCAACCATATATAGATTGGTCATCATCACCAACGCAAAATACATGATTACCTTGACTATATAGGATCTTTATAAATTGATATTGGATTCGATTAGTGTCTTGAAATTCATCAACCAGAATGTGACGAAACTTTTTTTGATAATAATCTAAAAGAGATTGATTATTTTTTAAGAGCTCATAACTTTTAACTAGTAAGCCTGCAAAATCAACTAAGTCATTGGCCTGACAGTGCTTTTCGTAAAGATCAAAAACCTTGGCGCTCTGCTTAACAAAATAGTTGTGCTCTGGATTAATTTGATGGGGCAAAATTCCTTCATCTTTCTGTTGATTGATAAACCACTGTACTTTTTTTATAGGAAACTTTGTTTCATCAACTCCGTTTTCTTTCATCAAACGTTTAACAATTCGAAACTGATCTTGGGCATCTAGAATTTGAAATGTGGGCGAAAGGTTTGCCTCTACAGGGTGAGTTCTAAGAAGTCTATGGGCGAGTGAATGAAATGTGCCTACCCACATCCTACCAATTGGCCTTCTTAGTAGTTCGCTCAATCGCTCTTTCATTTCAGTTGCAGCCTTGTTAGTAAAGGTAACCGCAAGTATCTCGTCAACATGGTGGTTTTTTGTTGATACTAAGTAATGAATTCTATGGGTTAAAACCCGCGTTTTACCGCTACCAGCACCAGCTAGGATTAGAGCATTAATGTCTTCATCTAGAGCAACCGATTGCTGCTGCTTTTCGTTTAATCCATCAGCTATTGGTGGTGATATCATAGTTAAGTATCTAAGAGATTGGTGAAATATATTTATCTAGATCTTCTATGGTAATTTCACCCATAAAGGTTTGCAACAACTCTCCTTCAGGGCTATAAATTAAGGTTGTAGGCATGCCAAAAATCTCACCAAATTTTGAATATTCAGAGTCATTATTATTGTTATATAGTACAAGGGGGTAGTTAATATTGAAGCGCTCAATAAATTCATTAATTACAGCTAAGTTAACTGGCTCATAGTCCAAACCTAATATTTCTACATGATCAGAATTTTTATTATAGAATTTTACAAATGCAGGAATCTCTTTTAAGCAGGGAGCGCACCAGGTGGCCCAAAAATTTACTACTAGATATTTGCCACGGGTATTCTTTTCTGTAAATACATCACCTTTAGTGTCGGTAAGCTCAAATGTAAATTCAGCTTGTTGCTCATACCATGGCATCAAAGGCTTTACCCAGTCCACTATGCTAGTAAGACTAAGTGCCTGGCTAGTATGAATAGGAGATATTAGCAAGAGTATAATAAGTAATTTTTTCATGAGTTAAGTTTATGAGTGCTAAGATTTATCACAATACGCGTTGCTCTAAATCCAGAGCAACTGTTGCCATTTTAGAACAAAACAATGTTGACTTTGAAATTGTTAACTACCTTGATGAACCACCAAGTGATTCAGAACTCAAATCAATTCTAAAAGAATTAGGAATGAGTGCACGAGAGCTGATGAGAAGAGGGGAGTCTAAATACAAAGAACTTGAGCTATCCAATAAGTCATTAACTGAAGATGAATTAATAAAGGCAATGTTAGAATTTCCAATTTTGATTGAGCGACCAATTGTAAGAACAGACAAAGGAGTTGCTATTGGTAGGCCACCTGAGAACGTTTACTCAATTCTCTGATGTTCTTATTATTCTCGGTGGTAGGGGTGGTTATTAAGTAAGCTATAACCACGGTAGATTTGCTCAACAACTAATAGCCTTGCCATTGCGTGCGTCATAGTGAGATTAGAAAGTCCCCAGAGCTGATTGCATTGTTGCTTAAGCTCAGAAGATAGCCCATCAGCACCGCCAATTATCAGCGCAACACTTAGTCCCTCGAGTTTCCAGTTTTCTATTGATTTAGCAATCATTTGACTAGATTGCTGCTTTCCATGCTCATCAAATGCTATTAGAATAGTTGAGTCTTTAGCTGCATCAAGAAGTAACTTCCCTTCAAGGTCTTTTGTTTTTTCAGTGCTATTTGTTTTCCGGGTTTGAGAGTCCAGACTAGTAATAGTAAAATTATAGTTAGAAGGGAATTGTTTTTGGTAATGTTGAATGCCTTGGCCAATCCAGTCTGGCATTTTTTTTCCGATAGTTATAAGGTTAATCCTCATCTTCCTCTATAGACCACAATTTTTCTAACTTATAGAATTCCCTTGTTTTTTCAGTCATGATATGAACGATCACTTCCCCAAGATCGACTAGTATCCACTCACTAAATTCAGCACCCTCTGTTCCAAGAACCATCATGTTAAGTCTTTTGGCCTCGATGATGATATTATTAACAATCCCCCTTGCATGCTGAATTGACTTGCCAGTTGCAATAATAATGGCTTCCATATCATCACTTTGCTTCATAACATTTATGGTGACAACATTCTCCCCTTTTAGATCATCAATTACATTTTCAACAACTTTTATTTGTTCATTAAGATTCATATTTTTCAAGGAAACTAATTATAGATCTGGGTAGTAAATTATCAAGATTTTGATTGGCGGCAATTCTAACTCTAATGTCGCTTGATGAAATATTTATCATTTGGGAATTAGAAAAATAGAGAAGTCCATTTGGCTTTGATTTAATGTGTTCAGCATCTTCAGTGATTTCAAAAGTATTAAGAGTTTTGTCAGTTGGCTGATTGCCTAATCTTGGAAGGACAATTAAGTGGATTAATTTTGAGAATTCTTCCCAGTCTTTCCAAGTTTTAAATTTAATAAAACTGTCCATTCCAATAACTAAACAAATTGACTCCTCTTTAAATGTTTTTTTTAGGTCAAGAAGAGTGTCAATCATATATGAGCTTCCTCCGCGAGCAATCTCTCTAGTGTCAATTTCAAGTTCAGGAAAACTTTCAAGACCAAGATTTAGCATTTGGAGTCTTTCTTTGGATGAGTATTTAAGGGAGCTCCTATGGACAGGCTCGTGACACGGCAAAAGAAAAATACGCTCAAGATTGAGTTCGTTTTTTATTGATGTTGCTGTTTTAAGGTGTCCAAGATGAACGGGGTCAAAAGAGCCGCCATAAATTCCTATCATAGCAAGGCATTGACCTCTTTTAATGTCATTGGGGACATTGGGTATGATCGAGTAGAATCATGAACATGCATACGATAACGAACAAAAGTATCTTCATCCTCAATCAATAAAAACGGATTAGCCTTTTTTTGCTCTGCAATTGTGGTCGTAATTTCTGACCCGTAGTTATGCCCGCACAATAAATGAATATCCTCGGGTACCTGATCCATTAATTTTTTTAATGAATGAAATAATGTAACTGGATTAGAGCCTGCAAGACTACAAATACCAACACCATAGACAAATAAAGTGTCACCAGCAATTAGGTGTTCATCTAAAAGATAACAAACGCCACCTGCTGTGTGTCCAGGTGTTTCAATAATTTTAATTTCAACTTCGCCTAACTTAATGTTGTCTCCATCTTTGACAGTATGAATTTTATTTTCAATATTTAAGTAAGGTACCTCATTGACTCCAGCTGTAATTTTTGCCCCAGTTTTGTTTGCTATATCATCTACAGCGTTTGTGTGATCTCCATGCCAATGAGTTATCCAAATATCAGTAAGAGTGTAGCCCTTGTCATGGATTTTTTTTAGAAATAAATCGGGCTCCCAGGCTGGATCAACAATTGCACATGTCTTGGTTGCCTTGTCAAAAATAAAATGAATCGAATTTTCATAGGCACCGATATGATAAAGTACATCAATCGAGTAATTTTTACTGTTATATATTTTTTCCATAATGCTAATATTTTACCAATTTTGACTTGACTGAAATGAGATACAGATTATAATTTACGTTTTTGCTAAACAACCTAGTTATTTGGGGCTATAGCTCAGCTGGGAGAGCGCTTCGCTGGCAGTGAAGAGGTCGGCGGTTCGATCCCGCCTAGCTCCACCAAGCAATTAAAGTTTTAATGTCGCGTTCGTCTATCGGTTAGGACTCCAGGTTTTCATCCTGGCAAGAGGGGTTCGATTCCCCTACGCGATACCAAATTTTTTGATTAAATGAAGTGAATTATAATTCACCACATTTAATTATAATACTATTTAAAACCCTTTGTCCCGTTCGTCTAGTGGCCTAGGACGCCAGGATTTCATCCTGGAAACAGGTAGTTCGAATCTCCTACGGGACGCCACTTTTAATTAGTTTAAAGTTAACACTTGATGTATTTAAGTTTTTTTTGCTAATACCCGTATTCCACCAAGCTTTCCGTTTGAAAAATATTGGCCAACAAAGTTATAGAATGAATTTAAGCTATCAACAACTTCTATGCCATGCACTCTTATGTTTCTCTCTTTTTCACTATTGTATTGTTTTATTCTTTCTTTTGTAAAATCTGTCCAAGAGTTTGACATATCTTCACTAAAAACCAATTCAAATCCATTATGTTCTAGATTTGAAATGTATTTATCAAAATAAGGAAGGTGTTTTCCATAAATTTCTTTCTCAATTTCTTTAAGGTCAGCTTCATTTAAATTAATTCTGCTAGTTATATCTTCTGTATAAAAAAAGCCATTTGGATTAAGTAAATCATATAATTTTTTTAATAAAATTTCATGATTAGATATGTGATATAGAGTAAGCCAGCTAACAACAGCGTCAAATGTTTGATCTTTAAAATCATATTCAAGTATATCTCCACAAATATGGCTTACCATATTTGAAAGTCCACATCTTTTAGTTAAGTTCTTAGCTAAATTATGTTGATCTGATTGAAGCTCAATAGCTGTAATCTGTGCTCCTGTTTTATTGGCTATATATCTAGCTGGACCTCCTATACCTGAGCCAACATCTAATATTTTTGTTTTTTCATTGATCCCAAGTTTTTTTATAGATATATCGATTGCATCAGTTCCATGATAATGTAATTGATCAAATTTAGCTAAATCTTCAACCAACAGAGTATCACTGGTTGATTTACCTATTTCTCTCAGTTCATTAAAAATTCGCTCTACGTTATTGTAGAGCTTCATCGATTTGATCGTTAAACGATCATTATTCACTTTAGCCAGCTTTTAACTTTTATAAAAATTTGAGAGTCAATACTAGCTAACCTCTCTACCACACCAAAGTGATCTACATCTGGCTCAGCATGATAATTTAATGGAGCATTGTGTTGTTTCCATTTTTTGACAAAGTTATCAGTTTGCCAATGAAATTCAGGAGTTTCTCCACCTCCTAGTGTTACTAAAATTGGAGCATTTGTTTTCGGTTCAAAAAAATGAGGGCTTAATGCTAAGCTCTCTTCATTATCCAAGCCAAGCGCATCAGCTATTGTTGTTTCTCTTATTGGCTCAAGTTGATAAAGGCCACTTATAGGTATACCTGTTTTTACTATGTCTTTTGGTAAGTCATTGGATATTTGATGCCAATCCGTGGCAAGAATCATGCCAGTAATATGTCCACCTGCAGAGTGACCAGAAACGTTTATTCGATTTTTTGATATAGAATAGTTTTCAGCGTTACGCCAAATCCAAATGATAGCTTCTTGTATTTTTTCAACGATATTGGTCATACTTGCGCCAGGGCATAATTGATAACCAATTAGTGCAACATCAATACCTGAGTTAATAAAAGACTCTGCAACAAAGCTATAAACTGATTTATCACCACGTTGCCAGTAACCTCCATGAATAAAAATGAATAGCGGTGCATTGGCTTCACCGCATCGAAAAATATCTAATTTATCTTTCTCGCCATCGCCGTATTGACAGTTGAGAGAGGAGTCTACGTTTTGTCTGAACTTTTCACTTCTATCAGACCATCTACTGATAAGCCCATCAAAATCATCAACCAGAAGTCTAACGTTGTATCCTTTCTCTAGTATTGGGTCAACTGGTATTGTTCTTTCCATCTCAAATCCTTATTTAGCTTGTTCTGTTATTTATCTGAATTAAATATTGACATGATTATTTAAAAAATCAAGGAGATTGTTCGCCTTGAGCTTGCAATTCAAGAAATTCTGATGGTGAATTACCAAATGGCTGCATTGCATGTTCTTGGAAAGGCTCTCGTTTAGAGAGTCTTTCATACCATGCTTCGATCCCAGGCAATGATGGTCTCTCAATGTCAAGAACAAAGTACTTGTGAATTAAAACGCCAAGGGGTATGTCGCCGTATGTAAATTGTTCTCCCGCAACAAAGTTATTTTTCACTAAATGGTCTTCGAGAATTTGTAGAATTTCAGAGCTTTGTTTTGCCATTTCAGCTATTTTTTTGTAGTCTCTTTCAGACTCTTCGGTTCGAACAAGTTGCCAAAAGACTGGAAAAAAGGTACCCATAAAGCTATCCGTTGACCACGTCATCCATTGATCAGACATTGCTGCTTTTTGAGGATCATCAGGATAAAGAGTCCCTAATCCATATTGCCTTGCAAGATAGCGAATAATTGCGTGGGATTCCCACATTACAAACCCATTATCCCGAATCGTTGGAATTTTTGAATTGGGGTTCAGAGATTTGTATTCTTCTGTCTCTAGGTCGCCATTTCGAGTTCCGATAGAGTGTCTTTGATAGTCAATCTCTAGTTCAGCAAGTGTCCATAATACCTGGATCACTTGGTTTGCATTTTTTCTACCCCAAATTTCTAGCATAACTTTAACCTCTCTAAAAAGTCCTTATTAACAACCATCAGCGTCAAACCTTGGTATGACGTTTTCAGAAAACAAAGTCATACTTTTAAGAATTTTTTGATACTCAATACCCGGGAATTGTTGAAGAAGCATGATGTGCTTTAAGCCGATCGATTGATTGAATTTTTCTATCTTTTCAGCAATATAATCTGCAGTTCCAACCCAAATAAGTTCGTACTTCATTAAGAAGTCAAACCACTCTCCATTCAAGTCATCATCACTAGGGTTAGCGTCATCATCTAGGTAGGCCTTTCGAGTCCAGCTTCCTTCAGGCCTAGAACCACTAAGATATTCATAATAACCATTAATTGCAGATCTTACATCCTTGTCAGCTTGCTCCATTGTTTCAGCAACGTATATGACAACACAAACTCCTACACCGTCACCTATTTGATGTTTTTTTCCATCAACAGAGTCGGCATTGCAGTAGGCATCCCAGCAGCTCAATAGTTTATTTGGAGGGCTCGACATACCGATTACGTTATAGCCCCTCTCTGCAGCTAATTTATAGGTATGTGGAGCGTTAGACATTAACCATACTGGTGGATGTGGTTGTTGATATGGCCTTGGATGGATATACATACCAGTATATTCACCATCCTCAGAGTGATACTCCTTCTCAAGTGGCATTAAAAAACGATTTGTCTCTTTCCAGCCGGGCACAGGAAATTCATAAAATTCACCCTTATGTGTAAATGGGTCTTGTGTCCATGCTTTTAATATTACTTCAAGACATTCCATAAATAAGCGGTAACTTTTTTCATTATCACGCCTGTCAGCTTCTTTATTAAATTGTAAAGTGACACGCTCATTGATTCCTCTTGCAGCACCAAAATCAACTCTACCTTCTGTCATATTATCAAGCAGAGCTATGTCTTCAGCAACTCGAAGTGGATGCCAGTCTGGCAAAACAATTGGTGCCTGTCCTACTCTTATTTTATTTGAGTGAGAAGCTAAATCACACGACATCATAATAGGGTTAGGAGGGGCATTGAGATATCCATTGTGCGCGAAGTGGTGCTCAGTTAGCCAGACCGTAGTGAAATCAGCCTGTTCAGCTAGATGGGTTTGCTCTCTCATCATCTTAACGACACGATTCCAGGGAATATTCTCACCAGGATTAAAGAATGGAACAAAATCGAATCTCATGCTTTTGAATGGGTTGTTAAGGTCTAATAAAAAGTATAAATGAATTTTTTAAGAGCAAGATTATTTTTTATCACTAGATTAAAATATAGAATTAGGTTGCCTAAACCTCTTAGGTAGTACAACTTTAAGCCAACATAAAGAAAATTTCTAGCCTACTAAATTAGTGCAGTTGATTTGACCTAAATTGGCTTTTATTATTACTCAACTTACTAAGTTTTTTTATTGTTATAGTTACACTTTATGACAGCTTTAAATGAATTAATAGATAAGGATATTTTATGAGTCACATGATTTATGAGCCTGTAAGGCAAAGACTACAACGTAGTGAATTAGCGGTACCTGGGTCTAATCCAAAAATGTTTGAAAAGGCTTTAAATAGTCCTGCAGACTATGTATTTTTGGATTTAGAGGATGCTGTAGCTCCAGATGATAAAGTTCCTGCCCGTAAAAATGTTATTGATGCCCTTAATGATTTAGATTGGCGAGGTCATGGAAAGACTATCTCTGTTCGTATTAACAGTATTGATACACATTATATGTATCGTGATGTGGTTGAGGTCGTTGAGCAGGCTGGTGAAAACCTGGATACTATCCTACTTCCTAAAGCTGGAACGGCTTCAGATGTTTACATGCTCTCTGCAATGCTTAATCAAATTGAAACTGCAAAAGGTTTTAAAAATCGTATTGGAATTGAAGTTCTGATAGAGACAACACTTGGCATGGCTAACGTCATGGATATAGCTAAATGTGGCCGTGATGAGCGACTTGAGGCGATGCACTTTGGTGTCGCTGACTATGCCGCAAGTTGTCGTGCGCGTACAACCGTTATAGGTGGTTTAAATCCAGACTATCCCGGTGACCAGTGGCATGCAGGCCTGTCTCAGATGTTGGTCGCTTGCCGTGCTTATGGTTTACGACCAATTGATGGCCCTTTTGGTGACTTTAATGATCCCGAATCATACAAAGATGCTGCGAGAAGGGGGGCCGCTCTTGGTTTTGAAGGAAAATGGGCAATTCATCCATCACAAATTGAACTGGCGAATGAAGTCTATACTCCTCCGGAATCGGAGGTATCTCACGCAAAACAAATTCTCATCGCTTTAGACGAGGCAGCAAGGGAAGGTCGCGGAGCGGCTCAATTGAATGGCCGTATGATCGATGCAGCTTCTGCGAAGATGGCAGAAAATATCGTTAATACCGATAATGCAATTCAAGCAAAACTAAAAGGTTAATTATGAATATTCATGAATATCAAGCCAAGAAGTTATTAGCACAATATGGCGTCCCAGTCCCTAGGGGAGGCATTGCGCATTCCGCAACTGGGGCAATTTATCAGGCCAATGAATTGGGTGGCGACAAATGGATCGTGAAGGCTCAACTTCACTCTGGCGCGAGAGGTAAAGCAGGCGGTGTCAAGTTATGTAATACCCAAAAAGAAATTTTACAATTTTGCGATAAGCATCTTGGAAATAACCTAGTTACTCATCAAACCGGTCCTGAAGGCAAGATGGTTTCGAGTATTTATGTAGAAGAGGCTAGTGACATCGCGAAAGAACTTTACTTCAGTATTGTTCTAGATAGGGCTATTCAAAAAGTTACTTTAATTGCATCTACTGAAGGTGGTATGGATATTGAACAAGTCGCAGAAGAGACACCTGAAAAAATCTCAAAAATTACGATTGATCCAGCGGTAGGAATGCAGCCATTCCAGGCCCGTCAATTGGTTTTCACATTAGGTTTACCTAATAGTGCGATTGCTGCTGCAAGTCGAGCGGTAATGAAGTGTTACCGTGCTTTCCGTGATACTGATGCTAATTTATTAGAAATCAATCCAATGATTTTGACTACTGACAATAAGATTTTGGCGATTGATGCAAAAATGTCATTTGACGCAAATGCACTCTATCGTCGACCTGAAATCTTTGAATTCCGCGATAAGACACAAGAAGATCCACGTGAAACCCATGCCGCTGAGCATGATTTGAACTATGTTGGCTTGGACGGCAATATTGGCTGTCTTATTAATGGTGCGGGACTCGCCATGGCAACTATGGATATGATTCAACATGCCGGTGGTGAGCCAGCAAATTTCTTGGATATCGGTGGCGGTGCCTCCGCTGAGAGAGTTGCTACATCGATAGAGTTGGTCTTATCTGATGATAATGTCGAAGCTATTTTGGTTAACATCTTTGCAGGCATTAACCGCTGTGATTGGGTTGCCCAGGGCATCGTAGATTTATTAAACAAACGTGATATTGATATTCCTTTAGTGGTGCGCTTATCTGGTACCAATGTTGAAAAAGGGCAGAAGATATTAAAGGACAGTGGCAAAAAAGTTACAACAGCTGACACTTTGTCAGATGCAGCCCATAAAGTTGTTGCTGCATGGAAACAATCAACGGGAAAATAAGAGCGAGTTATGAGTATATTTATTAATGAAAAAACCCCAGTTTTAATTCAAGGTCTAACCGGCCGCATGGGTTCATTCCATGCACAGGAGATGATTGAGTATGGCACCAATGTTGTTGCCGGCGTCACCCCTGGTAAGGGTGGTACAACACATCTAGATAGGCCTGTATTTAATACAGTCAAAGAAGCTGTCGCGGCTACAGGTGCTGAGGCTAGCATCATCTTTGTGCCACCTGCCTATGCAGCAGACGGCATTATGGAGGCCGCTGAATCTGGTATTAAGTATTGTGTCAGCATTACAGACGGCATACCGACTCATGACATGATTCGGGTAAAGCGTTACCTTTTTGCTCGAGCTAAACCAGAAGATCGCATGATTTTAACAGGTCCTAACTGTGCCGGCACGATCAGTCCAGGTAAAGCTATGTTAGGTATTATGCCGGGCCATATTTACATGCAAGGTAATGTTGGTTTGATTGGGCGCTCTGGTACCTTGGGTTATGAGGCCGCCTCTCAAATGAAAGAATTAGGTATCGGAATCAGCACCGGTGTGGGTATTGGTGGTGATCCAATAAATGGCAGCTCGTTCGTTGAAATTTTAAAGCATTTTGAGGAAGATGATGAAACTGAAGCAGTATTGATTATCGGTGAAATTGGTGGACCTCAAGAGGCTGCAGCGGCTGAGTATTACCAAAAACATATGAGTAAGCCGATGGCTGCTTATATTGCCGGTTTGACTGCGCCACCAGGAAGACTTATGGGTCATGCTGGGGCTATTGTTAATACTAGTGGTGAGAGTGCTGCAGAAAAAGTAGAAATACTTCAAGACGCTGGTGTAATGGTTTCGCCAACCCCTTCAGATATGGGCGCTACAATGGAGAAACTATTAAAAGGTATTTAAGTAAGTTATCAATTTAACAAGATTTTTTTATAAATGTCTTTTTAGTTCTTTAGTTTTTACCTAATCTGTAGTTGAAGCCTTTATTTCTGTTTCGGGTTCAGTAGACATTCTTAATTTGTTTGCGAGA
>ERZ1048872.1009-NODE-1009-length-25883-cov-8.624013_pt1 | contig 25883 bp, 23 predicted proteins | sample MGYA00383100_ERZ1048872 | MGnify/ENA primary metagenome ERZ1048872 (study PRJEB29581, sample SAMEA5548370) | metagenome | biome: marine; feature: coastal; material: water | depth 50 m | study: Short-term variability in the microbial, nano- and picoplankton...
ATCAATCTAATTCAAATTATCCAATAAAAAGCCCGGCTAGTCGTTAGTGCAGAACAAAGAGACATCGCTTGATGTCTCATTACGGAGAGCTAGATTGATGGTAATGTCAGTGTCTTAAACAGTTCGTCTAACTCGGCTCGATTGTTTTTTTCGAGCGCCAAATCAACCATCTCACGGCTGAGATGGGGGGCAAAATGTTCGACAAATTCATACATATAGCCTCTGAGGAAAGTGCCCCTTCGGCATCCAATAACCGTTGTACTTGATTCGAACAGATGACTCGCATCAAGCGCAACCAAATCAGCATCTTTTTCCTCGTCATGTGCCATGTGCGCAACGATGCCGATACCGAGCCCAAGTCTAACGTAAGTTTTGATGACATCTGCATCGGTTGCGGTAAATACCACCTTCGGCTCCAAACCGAGTTTCATAAAAGCCTCATCAAGCTTAGAACGACCGGTAAAACCAAAAACATACGTGACGATCGGATGTTCGGCTACTTGCTCAAGCGTTAACTTTTCGACGTTTGCCAGCGGGTGGTCCTTTGGTACCAGAATACATCGATTCCATTTGTAACATGGCATCATCACAAGATCGCCAAACAACTCCAAACCTTCTGTTGCGATTGCAAAGTCAACATGGCCCTCAGCAGCCATTTCCGCGATCTGGATCGGACTACCCTGGTGCATATGTAACGAAACTTCGGGGTATTTCTCGATGAATCGCGCAATTACATCCGGCAGTGCATACCTAGCTTGAGTGTGAGTCGTCGCAATCGAGAGACTCCCCTTTTTCTCGTTGCTAAATTCCTGAGCAACCTGCTTTATGCTCTCCACTTTTCGAAGTATCTCACCCGCTTTTTCAATAATTGTTTCACCGGCGGGCGTAACGCGGGTCAAATGTTTGCCACTACGGGCGAATACTTCAACCCCTAACTCGTCTTCCAAGAGTTTTATCTGCTTGCTGATGCCAGGTTGTGATGTATAGAGGCTTTGAGCCGTTGCAGAGACGTTCAGGTCGTGATGGGCAACTTCCCAAATATATCTTAGTTGTTGAAGTTTCATGAGTTATTCACCGTTTACTATGCGAATGCTATTAATACTGGACATTCAAGAGGGTGTTATTGCCCGCACGAGGTTAACGCCGCCAAGTTGATATTCGTTTATGATCTAAGAGAATTGATGAGTATACCCGAAAAGCATAGATAATATGTTGAGCGTGATCAATTTATTCGATCGTATTTATTACGCCATGTGGCACGTGGGCTGTAGGGGCTACTTCCTTCGCGAGTTGACAGTGCTCGGGTTGGTCGTCAAAAAACACATCGGTGCCGTAAGCCTGCAAAAACTCGGCTTTCGGCATACCGCCAAGAAATAGAGATTCGTCCAGCCTAATATTCCAGTCACGAAGCGTCTTGATGACCCTTTCGTGTGCTGGCGCAGCCCGTGCGGTCACTAAAGCCGTTCTAATGGGGCACTCTTCAGAGGAAAATTCATTCTGAAGATCGTGCAGCGCGCCAAGAAAAGACTTGAACGGTCCTCCCATCAGGGGATTGTTTGCTGACGCTTTTTCACTCTCTGCAAATGCTTTTAGACCAGATGCCTGAAATAAACGTTCTGCTTCATCAGAAAACAATACAGCATCTCCGTCAAACGCAAATTTGAGCACTTCCGATGCTACTTCGGACTTCGCTGATGGCAAAATGCTCGCCGCTGCCGCCCCTGTTTCCAGTGCTGCTCGAACATCGCTTGCATGGGTCGAGAGGAACAGATCGCAGTGAAAAGGCCCCATGTATCTGTACGGGGCGCTGCCACCGGTAAATGCTGCGCGTTTGATCGGCAAGTTATGATGCTGGATCGAATTAAAAACGCGTAATCCTGTATCTGCCGTGTTACGAGAAAGTAAAATAACTTCAACTCGATCGGCAAGGCCAAGCAAAGTATTTATTTGCAGCAACTTTCGAACCAAATAGAATGCGTCGCCGGGAGCTAACGGTTCACGTTCTCTGGCTATCTGGTAGGCAGAGTAAGCTGCAACGCCCTCAGATTGGTAAACGTTGTCACTTTCGGTGAGATCGAATAATGCGCTGCTTGAGGTTGCAACAACCAGCTTCTTTGATTTGCCCGACATTGATTACACCCGCTAATCTAGCAGAATCAAGTTAACGCGGTTTTGGCACGAAATAAAGTGATAGTTAGATTTCTGTGCCAGAAAGCAGGTTTGGCTTTAAGTGTGAAAGAATAAAATCGGTATCGAGTTCATGAACAGATGCAAATAAGCAAAAATAGAATGACAAAAGAAACTTTGACGACGCAAATTTACGTCGGTTTTTGGGTCAGGTTTGCAGCCTTCTTGCTCGATAGTTTGGCCATCATGGGTATGCTTTGGGTTGTTGCACTATTTGTCCCATTGCCGGACGGCTTTGGCGCAATCGACATGACAAATCAGAAGGAATTGTTGGCAATAGCGCCGACACTTTTAGCTCGGGTGGGTTTCGATGCTGTATTCTCTGCCATTATATTTTTATTACTCTGGAGTCTTATTCGGTCGAGTTTCGGAAAAATCCTATTCCGTGCTTACATCGTTGACTCGTCAGGGAACAAAGCATCATTTTATCAGCTTCTTATTCGATACCTCGGTTACTTCGCCAGCCTTATTTTTCTCGGCCTTGGGTTTCTCTGGATCGCTTTTGACAAAAAGAAACAGGGGTGGCATGACAAACTCGCAGGTACCGTTGTAATCTACGATGCGCCGGCCAAAACAGAGACTTCAAGTCATGACTAACATTACTGTTGATTATTTAGCCGATTCTTTTGTCCTCTTGTCCACCTTGTATATTGACTGTGACGAGGCGGAGGAACTTCAATTAGCAGAGGTAGCGATTGAGATAGAGTCGGCGCGCGCGCTCGAAAAAAGAGTGTTGTTGAGTCGTGCAATAGCCAAACAACTTGAAATAAAAATCTTGGCAGTGGATCGATTGATCATCAAGCGTGTCGTAGAAAGGCTCGGCTATTATGCCCTTCCGCTAGAAATTGAAGGAGAAAACGACAAGGGGCTACTAAACCCTGAATTTGCAAATATTCTAAAAAGGCACTATCAATCGAGTGAAGTGTGGGATGAAGATTTCCAACTGCGGGAACAACTCGCAAAAATCCTTACATTGGTCGACGAAGAATAAACATCAAGCGTAGAGCTTTTTGGCAAACGGCCTGTCTAGCAGATTCGAGCACGCTAAACCTGTTACGGCATATGTACTTTCCTACATCGAAGTTAGACTAGATTACGATCCAGCGAGATATCAGAGAATTATTTAGAGGAAATATTGATGTACGAGGCATACATTTTCGATCTAGACGGCACGCTGCTTAATACGCTCGAGAGTCTGGCAAATTGCTATAATAGAACGCTAAGCAAACATGGGTATCCGACTCATGAGGTGGATGCTTACCGATATTTTATTGGTGATGGGGCAGAAAAATGCGTCCAACGCTGCCTGCCTGAATCTGCGCGCAAACCAGAGGTGATTCGCGCGGTCATGGCGACTCAACGTGAGGATTACCGACTCAACTGGCAAGATCGCGCCGCGCCCTACGCCGGCATCTCTGCATTATTGAACTCACTAGCGGCGCGCCACGTTCGTATCGCGGTGTTGTCCAACAAGGATCAATCTTTCACCGAATCATGCGTTGAGTACTTTTTGCCCAACTACGCTTTTGATCCTGTGGTGGGTTACTCTTCAACGACGCCGCATAAACCTGATCCGACCGGTGCCAGAAAAATCGCTGCAAATTGGGGCATCACCCCGGAACGGATTGCCTTTGTCGGGGATACATCAATGGATATCGAAACGGCAAATAAGAGTGGTATGGACGCGATTGGCGTCCTATGGGGTTTCCGAACTAAACAGGAATTGCAAGACGCGGGCGCGAAGCATATTGTAGTCGCACCGGAAGAAATACTGGAGTTGAGCCCATGAGCGAATCAATCAAACACCTGAATCACAATCTTGTACCGGACAACCTAGACAGCTATTGGATGCCATTTACGCCTAACAGGCAGTTTAAAGAAAACCCCCGGTTTATTGTCTCAGCGAGAGGCATGCACTATTACGATAGTAACGACCACAAAATCCTAGATGGCTCCGCAGGTTTGTGGTGCGTCAATGCAGGTCACTACAGAGAAGAGATTAATAACGCGGTTCAGGAACAGTTGAGCTCACTCGATTTTGCACATTCATTCAACGCTGGGCATCCCCACGCGTTTAATTTTGCCAATCGCCTTGTCCAACATTTTCCGGACCCGCTGAACCATGTATTTTTCACCAATTCAGGTTCTGAGTCCGTTGATACCGCTTTAAAAATGGCGCTCGCCTACCAGAAGGCAATTGGTCAAGGTTCAAGACAACGGTTAGTGGGCAGAGAAAAAGGATACCATGGCATGGGCTTTGGTGGCGTATCCGTTGGCGGCCTAGTGAAGAACCGAAACGCTTTTGGGCTGTTGCTGCCGGGAACCGATCACATCAGACATACCCTTGATATCGAGCGAAACGCTTTCACGAAGGGCTTACCTGCCCACGGTGCTGAACTGGCTGATGATCTTCAACGGCTTGTCGATCTGCATGGCGCCGATACAATAGCAGCAGTTATCGTCGAGCCAGTAGCAGGCGCTGGTGGCGTAATCCTGCCGCCGCAGGGCTATCTGGAACGACTCAGAGAGATTTGCACAGAGAATGGCATTTTACTCATTTTCGACGAGGTCATTACCGGGTTCGGTCGACTAGGTGCAACCTGTGCATCTGAGCGTTTCGGCGTTATTCCCGACATCATGACTACTGCAAAAGGCATCACCAATGCCACCATCCCGATGGGCGCAGTATTTGTTAGTGATTCGGTCTACGATGCGTTTATGGCCGCGGAGGATCCTGGGGTTGAACTGAGTCACGGGTACACCTATTCCGGACATCCGGTTGCTTGCGCGGCGGGTAACGCGACGCTCGACATCTTCGAAAAAGAAGGGTTGTTTTCCCGTGGAGCGTCGCTTCAGGATTACTGGAACAACGCTGCGATGCGGCTCAAAGGTACAGCGAATGTTATTGACGTTAGGTGCTATGCGTTAATCGGTGCTATCGAATTCTCAAGCCACCCGGGTGCAGTAGGTCAGCGCGGTGCTGACATAGGCAAGAAAGCGTATGAGTTGGGCCTCTGGTGTCGAAACATTGGCGACAGCATCGTATTGTCGCCGCCCTTGACGATTACCGAATCTGAAATAGACGAAATTTTCAACATTATCGAAGAAGCAGCAATTGCTGCGGGTTAGCCCCGAGAAGTTTAAAAACGGCTTTAAACCTGCATTTTGCTGCCACGACTGTTGCCTTTCACCTCGCAGGCTCGAAAGGGACAAACAATCACGTAGATCGGCAGGAAACCTGCCGACCGCACCAACCCCCTTAATGTATATGTTAGCAAGGTCATGTTAACTTCGTTCTGCTCATGGCTTGGTCAACAACCTGCGTGTAAGTTTTTATGCTTCAAAAGACGCATTTTTGTTCTTAGTTAACTGAAACAGAGCAAAGTATACGAAGCCTCGCCCGAAACCTTTCCTCCAAGGCACGTGGATTCTTATGGCAAGGGCTTCACCTTGGTGTTTAGTTGTGACATGGTAGCGGCTTTTTGGGGAGCACATCATGAATCTGAATGGTAAAAATATTGTTGTCACTGGCGGCGCGAGCGGCATTGGTAGAGCCATGGCCAAGCGATTCATCGCAGAGGGTGCAGCGCAAGTTGTCATCGCAGATATCAACGGGGACGTCCTTGCTGAGGTCGCGAATGAAATTGGCGCCCGCGCTATAACGACGGATGTTTCCAAAGAATCTGATGTCATTAACCTTATAAGGAAAACCGAATCAGACTACGGTCATATTGACTTACTGTGCAACAACGCGGGCATTGGTGTTGGCGCCGGTCCTGAGACTCCGAACGAGGATTGGCAACGAATTTGGGAAATCAATGTCATGTCTCATGTCTATGGAGCCAGAGCTGCATTACCCGCAATGCTCGCTCGTGGTCAGGGCTACATGCTTAACACTGCCTCAGCCGCTGGTTTGTTAACGCAAATCGGTTCCGCGCCTTACGCTGTGACAAAACATGCAGCAGTTGGCCTCGCAGAGTGGCTTGCGGTGACCTACGGCGATCGCGGTATCGTTACATCGGTACTATGTCCGCAAGCAGTTAATACGGCAATGACAGCAAATACCGAAAATGGTGGTGTCGCCGGCGTTGATGGCATGATGGAACCAGAAGAGCTATGCAATTCCGTTGTCGAAGCTATCAATGACGAGCGTTTTCTAATTTTGCCTCACCCTGAGGTATTGACTTATATGCAACGTAAAACCAGCGACTACGACCGCTGGATTGGTGGTATGCAACGTTTACAAGCACGTTATGGGGACGACTCCTTCCCCAGCTAGTAGCCATGACGTCATTTGGCGATTGATCTATTGCCAGCGGGCGTTATAATACGTTAAGTACCAAGCGCCGATTTGAGTTCAGATTGCGGGCGCTCAAGAAATCCAGCTAAAGAGTTGAAACCTGCTTTAGCTGTTAGCTAAACGGGTTTTTTTTTGCCCGTGTTATCTACAGCTGATGCTCAAAAATTAGTTTAACCCTGTAAACAGATTACAAGGTGCAAAATGCCGCTTCGAATCCCAGACGAATTACCAGCCACAAAAATCCTTCAGGACGAAAATATTTTCTGTATGACGGACAGCTTCGCTGCTCATCAGGATATTAGACCGCTACGTGTGCTGCTTCTGAACCTCATGCCTAAAAAAATTGAAACCGAAATACATCTTATGCGCATGTTGTCTAATTCTCCGCTTCAGGTGAATATAGAGCTGATGCACATCGGCGAGAAGCAATCCAAGAATACGCCGATCGAGCATATGGAGTCTTTCTACAAGACCTTCGATGATATAAAGCATGAAAAATATGACGGTATGATTATAACCGGCGCGCCGCTTGGTCAAGTGCCATTCTCTGAGGTGTTTTTCTGGGAGGAACTGGTCGAAATTATGGATTGGACCCGAGAGCATGTGACATCAGTCATGTATCTTTGTTGGGGAGTACAAGCGTCGATGTATCACCACTATGGTATCCAAAAGAGAGTACTGGATAAGAAAATATCAGGTGTCTACGACCACCGCGTCATTGCACCTCTCGCACCCGTCATCAGGGGTTTTGATGACAGTTTTGACGCACCTCATTCTAGATTCGCCGAAGTGCCCCGAGAAGAGATAGAAAAGAACGAGGAACTCGAAATAATCGCCGTTTCTGATGTGGCTGGCCCTTATATTGTCGGTCGCAAAGATGGCAGAGAGCTTTTTGTTACCGGACACGCGGAATACGAACCTCTTAGCCTCAAGTCAGAATACGAGCGCGATCGAGACATAGGCGCGAACCCTCCAGTGCCAGAGAACTACTTCCCAGATGATGATCCAAGCAAGCAACCCATCGTCACCTGGAAGAGTCATGGCAACCTATTGTTTGCTAACTGGCTTAACTACTACGTCTATCAGTTAACGCCGTTCGATGCTTCACTTATTGGCAACAGCAGATAACAGAGGTTAAGCCAGCAGTTCTGCGGGTTCGAGATCGTATTCGTTGATCATATCAACGGCATAAGTGATCATCCCTGTGGTCTCTTTTGAATTTCCGTGGACGAGTCGTAGACAGGCCTCCGCCATGTGCTCAACAGGTGTAATTCTTTCTTCAGGCGTGTCTTCCGTGATCAAATTGTGATGTACAACGCCGGGTGTTGCTACCAAACCAGGAGAAATCACATTTACGGAAATACCGTCTTCAAATACCTCTGACGCAAGGCCAGTGGTGAATCTTTCAAGTGCAGCTTTACACATGCCGTAAACTGTACCGCCTCGACCTCCCTGATCCTTGGGGGGATGAATTGCTGCATGTGATGATATGTTGAGGATTCGACCCGCGCCCTTACTTTTCATGGCAGGCAAAATCAACTGAGCAAGGTGAAACGGCGCATAAACCTGAACGTTTAACATCAGGTCGTAATGTTTTTGTTTGAAGCTTTCCACAGGGGTGAAATAAGTCACTGCCGCATTGTTGACCATGATATCAACAGGGCCAAACACCCGCTCAGTTTCTTTAATAAGGTTAATGCGATGGTCCTCTATCGCCAGATCGCACCTAATCGCATGTGCTTCTCCACCAGCGGCACGAATTCTTGCGACAACACCGTTAATGCTTCCGCCGAACGGATGATCGCCCTCTTCGACCGTTCTAGCTGACACAACAACCCGGGCGCCCTCCATCGCATAACGCAATGCAATCGCTTCGCCAATGCCGCGACTGGCGCCAGTGACTACAGCCACCTGCCCTGCTAGTTTTCCTTGTTTATTTATCGTCGCACTCATTGATTTCCCCGCCGTTAGAATTGATTGCATAAAGCAAGATTTCAAAGAAATTAACAGGAAATACCAGTCGAGGCAAAAAACACGTTGCATCACTAGCTGAGCCAACTTTTTGCGATTTTTGTCGATCGGCAAATAATCGTGAAACTTGGAATGACTGGCAGAAAAAGTTTAGTCGTGTCACCGAACCTGCAAACGCGCTTGCATTGAGCCTCCACGCCGAACATCCCCGGGGCTCAACAATTGCTTTTGAGTAACAACATGCGGATAGGATTGGGCGGTATGCTATTTACTGCTATCCGCTAGTAGATAGTTTGCTCAGCCAATCTCCTACGATTATTCGAGAGATAAACTCTACAACTGAGCGCATGAGCTAGCGCAAAGTGGTCCGAATTATAAATTTTGGACATATCTATGGCATTCCGGTTTTTAAAAAAAGTTGCGACCCTCAATCCGACTGCAAATCCGGCTACTGAGAACAACAGTCACTATATTGATCAGCTAAGTCATATCATCGGATTAGTACTCAGGGAGCCCAGTTTACGCGCGAGAAAAATTGCTATTGGCACTGCTAACGAGGCAAAACGGTCTCAGGCTATTTGGCAAAAACTGGCCAGATCGAATCCTCGGCAGGCGAAGCAACTTGCGAACGACATTGATTTTACGCATCTGCCGCAAATAGCAGATTATCTGAATACGTCCCGACGAGGTGCGATCTTTACCGGTTTGCACGCTGGAGACTACCTTCTCGCGCTGTTGAAGCTGCGCAGCCGGCTGACAACGCCGAGAAAAATATACGTTTTGCGGCGAAAAACCGCGTCAGATTTGGAGACCCAAGTATTTTCTCACTTTAACGATACGGCGATACCTATCATCGTCGTTCGGCACGGCGGTAATCAGACCCTTAGCGTTGTGAGGGCGCTTAGGAAGGGACATTTTGTCACAGCGTTATTCGATCTGCCCGAATCCTTTGGCAAGGTCGCTAAAATGCAGTTCCTTGATCATTCAATGCAAATGGTCACTGGACCCGCTGAGCTGGCTGTCATGGGCCGTGCAGATCTGATTCCCTTCACAGCAAATTTTTGTAGCGGCCAATCGCGGGCTCGTTTTGGCCCACCGGTTCGTGCAACTAACGTTGAACATACAGCACAAAAGCTGTGTGATTTTGGTAGCAATTACGTCTATCACAATCCAGAACAATGGCAGCATTGGTTTCACGTACCGGAGATGCTGGGAGCCAGTCAGTGAGTCGACCAGAACCGCAAACTGACTTATTCACCTCAGAGGCGTTGGCTTTTCACGCTGAACAAAATATTGGTCGCCCCTCACTGTTACGACCAACCGGGGCCACCGTCATCACTATTTTTCTCTGCTTAGTCATCGCATTTGGTGTTAGCTATCTTGCGACCAAAAGTTATACCCGCAAAGAAACCGTGAGTGGCAATATGATTGCCAAGGTGACAACCAAACGCGTTTATCCCGAGAAAAATGGGCTGGTCTCAGATGTGCTAGTAAAGATTGGGGATATCGTTACTACCGGCGATAAGTTGGTTGTTGTGCACTCTAACCTCGCCAACCAACTGACAGGAGGCACGACATCTAAACAGGACTACGACCAACAGATACAACAACACGAAGCATCGAAGAAAATTAGGCAGAAACAGCATGTTCAGAAAATAGAGCATCTGAAAGCAGAGTATGAAATACGAACACAGCAATTAACCTTATTGGACAGCCAGCTGACGAGTCAGAGGGATATCGTTCTAACTTCAAGCACGATAGCGACAAACAGTGCGACGCTTTACAAGACAGGCCATCTTTCCAAACTGGAGTGGGATCGACTAGACGAGCGAGCACATCGTGCGCGACAACAATTCGATGAACTGAAAACAAAAAGAGTGATCGCAGCAAGTGATCGCGAACGACTTAATTACGAGGAGAACACCGCGACTGCAGAATTAAGCGCGCGCCTACTGCAACTAGATATCCAGATTTCTACGCTTAAAAGAAATCGCAACAGGCTTTCCCGCGAAACCAGCCAGACGGTTATTGCGCCAATTTCAGGTACGATATCGGCAATGTTTCGTGAAAAAGGAGAAATGGTTAGCACCCAACACCCAGTGTTGAGCATACAGCCGATTGACACGAGACTTGAGGCCGAACTTTTCATTCCGGGAGAAGCCATAGGGTTTATCAAACCGGGCCAAACGGTCAATTTGCTCTACGACGCATACCCTTATCAACAGTTTGGCAGTTATGCTGGAGAATTACGTTCTGTTTCGAATCATCCAATCACAGCGCACGACACACTATCTATCCTGCCTGGTCCCGGCGCCTTCTATCTGGCTAAAGTAATGCCCAAGACATCAACCATTTCCGCCTACGGTGACACCATATCGTTAAAAGAAGGCATGTCTTTGAAAGCTGATATTGTTTTGGATAAGCGCAGCTTGCTTGAGTGGTTGTTTGAGCCGTTGCTGGTGCACAAGAGAAGGACGCCCTCAGCATGATTTTTCGCACAATGTTGAACCTTCGTGGCGGTAGGAAATTACCGGTTATCATGCAATCTGAGCGCGCTGAGTGTGGTTTAGCTTGCATAACCATGTTGGCTGGTTTTCATGGCCAACAACAGGATCTGAGCGCATTGAGAAACCGATTTCCGCCCACGCAGCATGGCGCAACACTAGCGGAGTTGATGCACTTAACCAATGCGATGAATATGTCAGCACGAGCCATCAGGTGTGACGTCAACGAATTGGCCGCATGTGAGACGCCGTTGATCCTACATTGGGACTTCAATCACTATGTGGTGCTGAAAAAAGCAACAAAACACAAAATTGTTATCCACGACCCCGCGGTTGGTCTTCGGGAGTATCCTTTATCAGAGGCAATCAGACACTTCACAGGCATTGCGCTCGAGGTAAAGCCTAACGATAACTTTAGTGTTGGAACATTTACCAATAAGCACGGTATCTTCTCATTTTTTAGCAACATGAGTGGGCTTTGGCCTTCTGTCGGGCAAATTCTTCTGCTTTCGGCGGTCTTGCAACTCATTGCGCTGACGATGCCCTTTTACATGCAATTAGTTGTCGATGAGGTGTTGGTAAAACATGATCATGAACTGCTCACGATTCTGGCTGTTGGTTTCTTTTCGATCACCTTAATATCGGTGATCACGCAGGCTATTCGGGGCTGGTGTCATATCTATCTTTCCAATCAGTTATCTCTGATTCTCGGCACGAAAATATTCCACCACCTTTTGAGCCTACCCGTCGAATACTTTTACAAACGCCACATGGGAGACATCGTTTCACGGTTTGGCGCGTTTCGGCCGGTGCAGGACTTTTTAACCAGCAGCGCCGTAACAGTTGTACTCGACGGTCTTATGGCACTGACAACCCTGACCATGATGCTCATCTATTCTCCAATGCTTACCGCGATTGTTGTTTTGTTTCTCGTTTTGGTACTCGTGAGTCAGTTAGCATTTTATCGTCCCATTAAGCATCAATCTCACGAACACATCAGTGCTGATGCGCGACTTAACTCTTCATTTATGGAATCGATTCGTTCGATTAGTGCTATCAAGCGAGCGAACGCAGAATCTGCGCGTGAGAGTGAATGGCAATCTAATTTTGTAGAATCAATCAATATTACGGTGCGTCTTGGCAAACTGGCGCTGAATCGAGATTTGATCGAGTCGACACTTTCAGGCACCGCAAATGTGCTGGTTATATTTGTTGGCGCCGGCGCGGTGCTAACCGGTGACCTGAGTATCGGGATGTTATATGCCTTTATGGCCTACAGAAGACATCTTACTGCTGCAATCACCTCACTGGTTCGGGAACTTGTGAATTATTTGATGCTCTCGCTTCACCTTGAGCGGTTGTCAGACATCCGCAATACACCATCTGAATTCCCTGAAATTAGGCTCCCGCTACCAATCGATGGTGCGATTAAAGTTACGGATATCGGATATCGTTTTGGAGAAAACCTGCCTTGGATAATCAAGAATCTAAGTTTTGAACTCGGCGCCGGTGAAATGATGGGCATTACCGGTCCATCTGGCTGTGGTAAATCAACGCTGCTCGGTATTATTCAAAGCTTGATTGAACGTCAGGAAGGTGAGATCGAGATTGACGGTATGCCTTTGTCTATTGTTGGTGCTCAATCACTGAGGTGGCATTCATCAAGTGTCTTGCAAGAAGATGTTTTATTCTCAGGCACAATCAAAAGTAACATTTCTTTTGATGCAAGCTTTGTTGATATGGAACGCATTAAAGAGGTCTCAGAGATTGCCGCTATTGACCAAGATATAGCGAAACTCCCTCTTGGTTATGATAGTCAAATTGGCGAGATGGGTACGGTACTGTCCGCCGGTCAACAACAACGCGTATTGATTGCTAGAGCCCTGTACCAACAACCAAAAATACTATTGCTCGACGAAGGCACAGCCCACTTAGACAAACACACAGAGACCGTTGTGATGCAAAACATCAAGGCGCTTGGTATTAGCTGCATCTTTGTGAGTCACAACCACAAGCTGATGTCCCTTGCCGACACAATCCTGATGATGGAACCTAGTGGCTACAAGTTTCATCGAATCAGAAAAACCGTCGATGCGTAGATGTTATCTGTTCACCCTCGCAAATTAGATCATGAGTCCGCTATGTTGATATCGCCTAAAAGCCCGAGCGTTAGCACGATGCATTGTCACTTTAGCCTCCGCCTTCTAACAATCTGATTATTGTCTTACTCGCAATTCCTACCAGAAATGAATAGGATCATCTCTTACTTTTCCGTGAAAGAGATTCGCTATGCAACAGAACGCTCTGAAAAAATGGCTTTTGTACTACCTGAGTATAACGATACTGGCATTAGTGCCTGTTCAGAGTGCCTTGGCCTGGGGCGCGGATGGTCATCGCCTGATTTGTGCGATGGCCGAAACCAAATTAACGCCGGCGGCAAAAGCGATGTTGTCGGAAACGCTGCGCATGGGAAAGTTTCTAGACGATGGTGCTGAAGAGAACTTCCCAGAAGCCTGCCTGTGGCCCGATAAGTCAAGGTACACGACCCATAAAGGCAGTTACGAGTGGCACTTTATCAATGTGCCTAAATCCGCTGACAGCGTTGACTTTGACCGAGACTGCGCTGCATTGAACTGTATTGCTTCCGCAATCCAAAGGAGCCTCGTTTATTTATCCAGAAAAGCGCAAGGCAAACGAGAAAAGGCCCGCAAAGCTGCTGCAATACGTTTCCTCGCACATTTTATTGGAGATTTGCATCAGCCTTTGCATGCTGGCAACAGTGAAGACTGGGGCGGTAATAAAATAAAAGTAAACTGGTATGGCAAGAAAGTGAATCTGCATGCCCTATGGGATACTGAGATTCTAAGAAAAGCCGGGATCACTTACCCCGAAAGTCTTGAGTACCTATCAGAGGTCCAACCGGAGGATCGCACAACCAACGTGCTGGATTGGATTAGAAACTCATTTCGCCTGGCACGAAATTCCGCCTACAGGAACGCAGAGGATAACCTGATAGTAACCGGTGATATGTTGGGAGATGCCTATTTCGAGCGGGCGAAGCCGATTGTCATCTCTCAAATCACCTTATCCGCCAACAGGTTGGCGTATTTGTTGAACGAGTTAGCAGCAGGCACCCTGGATACAAATATCTTGATTGAATAACACCCTTTATTGCTCACGTGGACCGGATGCATTTTTACCCATTGATGCCGCGTTTGCCTGCTCATTTTTCGCAGCTCGCTGAGTCAGTGGGAATATTAGGCCAAGCCAGATCGAAGTTGCGACAAATGCTGTTGCCAAATAATAGTTACTCATAACGACACCGAGATTTTGCAACGCGACGATAACCACAGAAGAAGCCCCCTTGCCTGTCCTGTATCCAAAGACGTCAATAATCTCCTTTGCCCGATATCTTTCATCAAATGAAAGCGGCACGTAGAGTAGTTCTTTGGCGGCTCTGAAAATTGAATAATCAAAGGCCTTGAATAGGAAAAAAGCAAGACCGACGGTGTACACCGATGGCTCATAGATCGCCAATGTAATCGCCGCCACATGAATCAGCGGCATCAATATGTGGACCCATCGAAGCGCAACGAAAGAAAGCAGCAGCGGTGTAACACCGAATTGCAGCACCAGAACGCTGGCGTTGAGTGTGCCAAAAAAACTGCCTTGAAACTCGGTTTCCTCATCCGGGCGACCATCAAACTCAGTTGATAGTAAACCTTGGAATTTGTAATCAAGCACGGCCGAGACCACTTGCGAAACCAGTACGATTGACAATAGATACAAAAGCATTGGGTTAGCGCTTAACAGTTGCCATCCCATTTTCCCGTGCTCTCTTGATTCTACTGACTGCACAGGTTCACCAAAACGACGATAAGCATAATTGGATAAAGCGGCCGCAGGTAGGCATGCGAATGCGGCAACGAGTACCATATTTTCCGTGCCGTAAGTACCTGCACTCATGCCGACCAGCAAGCCACCAATTGCCCCTCCGAGTCCTGCTATCCCGGTGATCGGTCCGTTAACCTTTTTTGCTGTGGCCGGCGATAATGAGGAATTGATGTAGCTCCAATACTGCTCGATCAAGAGGACAATGTAGAACTCTTTCAGCAGGTAAAGCGGAACGGTGATCCAATCAACGCCTGTGAGCAGAATCAAGTAGCAACTTAGAATAAGTAACCCCGATCCCAGAGAAGTTACCAGTAGCGTACCTCTTGGTCCGAGATGATTCAGTATCCTGCTGTAGATCCAAACGCCAGCAAATACAACGGCAGGCATAGCGGCCATCACAAGGGGTAAGTTCTCTGCACCGTAAGCTGTTTTAAATAGCACGGTCGCTGCTGAGCGAATAAACTCATAGCCAATGAGCGTAAACATAGCCGAAGCAGCCATGATCGCTGCGATCTGGTACTCCCTAGATATCATTCCTGAATGCCTCTAACCATTACTCCGCCCTGCTTAGCCTGCCCAGAAAACGCAAAAAACACACCGGCAAGACTTTGATTCTATATCCATAACGACCCAGTGCTTGTGTAAATCACGTCCTCGCTTTGCTGCCCGATCTGCAGGACTGCTTGTCTCAGACAATCTGAAAAACCAAAGTGAGTATCACCGTGTTAATTCGCGGACGCTTCGATCGAATACTAGCAACCTCTCGACAAAAACAAGATATCCGTCTTTGGACTTGATACCCAAGTTTTCCGCATGCCCGGCGACTTACCGTACGGTTGACACCGCTGGATAGTTAGCGCCATCTACAACAAGCGTGATTGTCAGTTACGATGTCAACAAATCATTTATACGTACAATGACTACCGAATGAGTATTCTTGTTTCTCACGGCAGTTGCAATAGACCAGCATTAGCGGAGTTTCAGGCAACTATTGTATTCCCTATTGACTTAATTAGCGCAAAGGCTCAGATTGCGGTTTTTTCATCGGCAAGTAACCCATGACCACACCTCAGGACAAACCTGCTAACCCAAAGTTCTCATCCGGCCCTACGACTAAATTTCCCGGATGGTCACTACAGGCAATGAACACTGAAAGTCTCGGGCGCTCCCATAGAGCCAGCGCTGAAAAAGCGAAACTTAACAAGGTGATCACCGACAGCAAAGCCCTTTTAGGTATTCCAGACGATTACATTGTGGGCATCTTGCCCGGGTCTGACACCGGCGCGTTCGAACTGGCAATGTGGAACCTCTTGGGGGAACGGGCCGTCGATATTCTGAGCTGGGAGAGTTTTGGCGGAGGTTGGCTTTCAGACATCAAAAACCAATTGAACCTGAAAAATATCAACAGCCATACTGCCGACTATGGCGAGCTACCAAACCTGACGAAAGTCGATTGCGATAATGATGTTGTGTTTACGTGGAACGGAACAACTTCTGGGGTTCGTGTGCCTAATGGCGACTGGATAACTGAGGATCGAAAAGGCTTGACCCTGTGTGATGCCACCTCGGCTGTTTTCGCGATGGAAATGCCGTGGCCAAAACTTGATGTAACAACATGGTCGTGGCAGAAGGTGCTTGGCGGTGAAGGCGGACACGGAATGATAGCCCTCTCCCCCAGAGCGGTTAACCGGCTTGAAACCTACACGCCCGCGTGGCCGCTACCCAAAATTTTCAGACTAACAAAATCCGGAAAGTTGATCGATGGCATTTTTAAGGGCGCGACGATTAACACACCTTCGATGCTAGCGGTTGAGGACCAACTCGCCGCGCTTGCTTGGGCTGACACCATCGGTGGGCTTAGCAGTCTCATTGAGCGAAGTCAGAAGAATTTAGCTGTCATCGAACACTTCGTTGAAAAATCAGACTGGCTTGCATTTTTGTGCGAAGAAGCCTCGCTCAGATCCTCTACTTCAATTTGCCTAAAAATAAAGGATCCTTGGTTTACCGACGCGACTGATGATGAGCAGCGGAAAGTGGTTAAACAGATCGGGGATCTCCTCGCGGCGGAAAACGTCGCTTATGACATCGGTGGTTATCGCGATGCACCTCCCGGTTTGCGAATCTGGGGAGGCGCGACCGTCGAGACTACAGATATTCAAGCTTTACTGCCCTGGCTCGACTGGGCTTATGATACGATTAAACACGCATAAAACTCTGACAATTGCTCAGGTATCATCCCACGGAAGGGACGCTCATTGATCAGCGGTAAGTTATAAAAATGGAAGAAGATATACAGGCAATCCAGAGAGCTACCGAAGTAGCCAGTGAATATGTAGTGGCTTACGGTTTCCAGTTTATCGGCGCGCTTATTATCCTGTTTATCGGATGGAAGGTTGCGAATTGGCTAAGCAATCTCGTTCTCAGCCTCTGCGTCACCCGAAAACTCGATATAACACTGTCAAAATTCTTTGCCAGTGTGACAAAGATTATCGTGCTCGTCTTTGTCGGCATCATCGCCCTTGGCAAATTCGGTATCACCATCACGCCTTTTATTGCTGCCCTTGGTGCACTGGTGTTTGGCAGCACTTTCGCATTACAGGGACCGATTGGTAACTATGGCGCGGGTTTAACAATTATTTTGACGCGTTCGTTCGTCGTCGGCAACACGATTCGGGTTCAAGGTGTCGTGGGCATTGTGCGGGAAATCAAGCTCGCACACACACAAATTATCAACGAAGACGGCGAAGTCATCACTATTCCCAACAACAGTGTGATCGGCGAGGTGCTGGTTAACTCGTTTTCCTGTCTGATTGTTGAAAAAGAAATAGGTATTCGATATCACGACGACCCCGCAGCTGTTATTGATGTGATTCTTTCAGCGATTGCGTCCGTTGAGGATGTGACGAACGACCCAAAACCGCAGGTTGGTATCGATCGGTTCGAAGACAATTCGACTAGAATAGGGATTCGTTACTGGGTGCCAACCGAAATCTACTTTGAAACAATGTACGCAACCAACCTCGAAATTTTTAACGCGCTAAAACGCAATGGAATTGAGGTTGCCTCACCCAGACAATTGGTTGAGCTTTCTCAAACTGAAGCTTAACGGGACATAACAGCCGTCCTGGTAATGGCCTAATCGGTACTCACAACTTTTTGCATTTGCACTTACCCGCTTCTTTGCCGGAACCATGTTCATTATTCATAGCGACCCCTGCATATATGCGCACAGCGGGCAAAGATTACTCACTTTAGGGTCTTCTATATGCAACGCCTCATGGTTTTACAAACCGATAATTTGAGCTAAAAAACTTCCTGTGATCCTTGCTGTTACATGCATGCCTTGCTTCAACCTCACTCTTTGCCTGAAACGACAAGTGTGAAATCTCCTACCTCTTTCGATCAGTGAATCAAATACATACAATAGGTCCAGTCAGCAAACACTCTGAGCGCGCTTCATGATAAATCAAATTTGTATCCGTATTCTCGAGTTAATCTGCATCGCTGTGTTTTGTTGCCTTGCCGCATCAACCAGCGCTATGGAACAGTACATGCCAGAGACGCATTTTCTGATTCCAGCCGGTCCCGGCGGAGGATGGGATGGCACTGCACGGGGATTTGGTGACGCGATGAGGAGGTCTGGCATCGTTGATGAGGTCTCTTTCGAGAACCTCTCGGGTGGCGGAGGCGGGCGTGCGATCGCCCGATTTATCAAAACCGCGAAAACACAGCAGAACACCCTTCTGATTAGCTCAACACCCATGGTCGTCAGATCACTGCAGAAAATATTCCCACAATCATTTCGTGACCTTGTGCCAATAGCATCGGTCATCGCTGACTATAGCGCTTTCGTCGTCGCCGCAGATTCAAAAATCGCCAATTTTGGAGATGCTGCAGCACTGTTTAAGCAGAATCCCAGAGCGCTTAAAGTGGCAGGTGGGTCAGTTCGGGGAAGTACAGATCATTTTGTTTTTGCCCGCGCTATCGAATTAACAGGTGGCAATCCTCGGCGCGTAGTCTACATTCCCTATGATGGTGGTGGAAAAGCGATGGCAGGCATCCTGAGCGGAGAGACTCAAGTGCTGTCTACAGGCATGAGTGAAGCTATTTCCATGAGTCGAGCAGGTAAAGTACGGATCATCGCCATCACGGCGCCTGATCGCTTGCCCGAGGTGCCAGAAATTCCAACGCTCAGAGAACAGGGGCATGATCTCGTTTTCGCCAATTGGCGAGGTTTTTTTGCGGTCAAAGGCTTGTCGGAGGAAACTTACGCGAGCATGCGTCATACGGTTGCTGCGGTCGTAAATTCCGAGGAGTTCGAGCAAGTGAGAGCAAGAAATGGTTGGAGCCGATTTCACCAGTCTGGAGGCGAGTTTTATCGGTTTCTGGAACAGCAGGAAGGAGAAATCGGTGCTTTAATGAGAAACCTTGGCTTTCTAAAATAACGAATTATAAACTTATCAAACAACCTTACATGTGTGCTCTAAGCAGTTGATTATTAACATATATTCAAGATTATCAAGCGTGGCGCTGCTCGCAATAGCAGTTGGCTACGGCTACTATACTCAAGAGATTCCGCTTGATTTCTGGTCATTGGAAGAACCCATTAATGCCCGCACACTACCCTATTTACTGACGATTGCCGGTATCACGCTTTCGCTGAGTCTCTTAGTTCTGTCTTTTATTCCTCGTAAGCCAGTCGAGCAAGCCGAAACAAAACAACCGCTCGAGCAGACCAGTGATTGGCGTTCGTTGTGCTTTATGATCGCGCTAATGGCCTCTTTCGCTGTCTCAATAGAACTGCTTGGATTTGTTCTAAGCAGTATTTTCCTGCTGGTATTTGGCTTTGTGCTTTTAGGCAGTCAATCACCCGGCAGAATTTTGTTAATTGCCATTCCTCTTGTACTTACTATCTGGCTCATTCTCGATGCGCTAGGTATCTATTTAGCCGAGGGAGCACTGTTCCTTACCATCTTCTCAGCAAGTGGAGCCGCAAACGGTGTTTGATGGCATTCTGCTCGGGTTAGAGACTGTTCTGACGTTGAACAGCTTGATGCTTGTTTTCGCGGGTTGTGCCGCGGGCACAATTATAGGCATGTTACCCGGACTCGGCCCCATCTCTGCAATAGCCCTGATGATTCCAGTGACTTATGGGTTCGATCCTGCCAGCGGCATGATCTTATTAGCTGGCGTCTATTATGGCGCGATTTTTGGCGGATCTACCTCTTCTATTTTGATCAATGCACCCGGCGTTGCGGGCACCGTCGCCACCACGTTTGATGGATATCCACTTGCAAGGCAGGGAAAGGCAGGGAAAGCACTGGCAACGGCAGCGTATGCGTCTTTTGCAGGCGGCACTATCGCCGCTATATTGCTGGTGTTGTTAGCGCCGTATATGGCCGATCTGGCGCTCGGCTTCCAATCTCCAGACTACTTTGCCCTGATGCTCTTGGGATTGTGCCTTGTCACTGCGTTTGCGGCTTCCGGACAACATCTGAAAGCCCTGATGATGACGTGTTTAGGGCTGATGCTCTCCACGGTCGGCACCGACCTTACCGCCGGTGTACAACGGTTCACCTTTGGGCAAGCAGATTTAATCGATGGCATCAGTTTTTTATTGCTGGCGATGGCAACTTTTGCATTGTCTGAGGCGCTCATGATGGTTTTTCGGGGAGCACGAACTGAAACCACCAAGGATACGGATGCAACAAAAAAACTGCTTGATAAAACATCTCTTTCGCTCGAGGCTAGCGAATTCAAGTCGATCGTGCCCACCATCTCTCGATCATCGGTGTTAGGTTTCTTTATCGGAGTACTCCCTGGTGCGGGGGCCACCATTGCTTCTTTTCTCGCTTATGGCGCGGAAAAAAACATCGCGGGCTCCGAGAACAAACCTTCGTTTGGTACTGGGTCCCTTAACGGATTGGCAGCACCGGAATCAGCGAACAACGCCGCTTGCACGGGTTCGTTTGTGCCACTTCTAACACTTGGCATCCCAGGTTCCGGCACAACGGCCGTATTGTTGGGCGCGCTCATCGCCTATGGCATTCAACCCGGTCCCCAACTCTATGTCGACGAGCCCAGAATCTTCTGGTCTGTGATAGTTTCAATGTACTTTGGCAATATTATTCTGCTCGTACTCAATCTTCCATTGATTCCATATATCGCCAGGCTGCTACTGATACCAAAGACTTATCTGGTGCCCATTATCATTTTCTTTTCGCTGACTGGCGTTTATCTCGTCTCCTTCAACGTTTTTGATCTATACCTGATGATATTCTTTGCGTTTGTCGCTTTGGTACTTCGTCTCGGAGACTTTCCTCTGGCACCGCTATTACTCGGTTTTATTCTCGGTGGCATGCTGGAGGATAATTTGATTCGTGCCATCACGTTAAACGATGGCCGGTGGCATTTTTTATGGCAGCGAGAAACAACGCTGGCGTTGATGGTTTTGTGTCTACTTGCGTTACTATCCCCGCTGGTGCCTAAATTGATGAAATTTTTGAATGTAAAGCGGCACATATAGCGCTTGTTTTTCTTATCAGGCGTCAGTAAGGTCTCAAGGTTTTCAGCAAGTAACCTGGTGGCGGCAAGCTCACTGAAAAGTCGACCTACAAGTACTTCAGCGCCAGATTTATGCGCCTAAACCTCACATGCGCAGATAGAAAGGCTCCTAAGAACCGATTTTCCAGGTTCCGTTTCCCATAAGACGTTCGATTGAATATCATTTTTAAACTCGGAACCCGAACAGTAGACAGCAGAAATTGATTTTTGACAGCGATGTCTGGAGGACGTCGATTGAAGGAACATGAAAACGAAACAATACCTTCTGTTGATGAGCAACAGGCACTTCAGCGACTTGGCTGGCGGCCGTTTTTTCAATCTCAGCAGGCAGAATATCCGGGTCACTTTCCCGCCAGGGTTGTGCGGCAAGACACTGACCGCTATCAGCTGCTTGGCGCTAGAGGGCCTCTGGTAGGTGTTTTGCCGGGTAAAACGCGGCTAACAACATTTTCGAAGGCCGAGCTACCAAAGGTCGGCGACTGGGTGTTAATTAAAAAAACAGAGGCAAACCGCGACACCCGGTTGTTTGTGATAGAACATACACTCGCACGCGTCAGCAAATTTTCGCGAAAACAGTCTGGTGAGGTTAACGACGAGCAAATTCTCGCAGCAAACATCGACACGGTATTTATCGTCACTGGGCTGGACGACAATTTCAATCTCAACAGAATAGAGAGATATCTGATTATTGCTTCGAGTAGCGGTGCCAGTGCCGTTATTGTCTTAAGCAAAGCCGATCTGTGTGAAGATATTGACCACTATGTCGATCAAGTGCGCGCAATAGCTGGTTCTACACCCATTCACGTGGTGAGTAACGTCAGTAACGTTGGGTTGGAAGCACTGCGTGATTATCTAGGTAAGGGACAAACAGCAGCCCTACTTGGGTCCTCCGGTGTTGGAAAATCCACAATCACCAACTATCTTCTGGGCTACGAGCATATATTGACTGGCGAGGTACGCAAAGGCGATGGCAAAGGTCGGCACACCACCACTTTTCGTGAATTGTGCTTGATTGAAGGTGCCGGTATGGTGATTGATACACCGGGCATGCGTGAAATTCAGATATGGAGCAACGAAGAGGCGGCGATACCGTCTTTTGAGGACATTGATGCACTCATCATCAATTGTCGTTTCAACGACTGCCAGCACAGCTCAGAGCCTGGTTGCGCTGTCACGCAGGCGATACAATCGGGTGAAATGAGTCTTGATCGCCTCGAGAAATATCGAAGGTACCAGCGAGAACTCGAAGATTCTGCAGAGAAGGAGAAGGCTGCTATACGAGCTCAGAAGAAGCTTGATCGTAGAACCCTTTCAAAACTGACGAAAAACCGTCCTGGCAAGAAGGACTAGGCCCTGTTGACGCATATGCGCTGGAAATATTGAAGGCAAAAAAAAGAGCCGTTAGGCTCTTTTTTATCGTATAACGGACGCTCGTATCAATCCGCTTCTAACATTTCTTTTAGTGCTGCCAAACGTCGCTTCTCGCCTCGGATATAGGCGATGTATTGTCTCGCACTCTTGGCTCTATCTTTATCTTTAGCGGCCTCTCTAAAAGCGTCTGTTGCATCGTCCCACTCTTTTAATTGCATCAGAGAAATGCCCATCCAGAAATTCGCATCGCTGTCTTGGCCTTTCTTCAATCCGCCCTTATCAAGCGCTTCACGATAGGAAGCGGTTGCTTCCTTATGTCGATCTTCATTCGCGAGTGCCTGAGCTAAACGATAATGTAATTCGCCATCATCCGTATAAGTCGTTGCTTCTTTCCACGCATCAATCGCAAGCGACATCTCCTGAGACATGGTGTACGACATTGCCAAAAGTCTTACGTTCTTCTCATTTTTCTCAACCAACCCCTCGTCAAATCCTTTTTCCAGGATTCTGGCAGCTTCATAAGGGACTTCAGCATTCAGCAGACGTTGGCTCAACATCACCACCTCGGTCTCTTTATCGAACATGCCCTGTGAGTATGCAGCGTAATATGCGGACAAAGATTTGTCTTCCATCTCCTTCTCTGCATACATACCGGCGAGATGCATCCAGTACTGTTTTTTGGGATAAACGGAAAGAAGTTTTTCAAGTACGTTGATCACGTTGTCGAAGTCTTTCAACTCGTTGTAAATAACCACCTGCAGGTACCACCAATTTTCCTTGATGGTTTTACCCTCTTCAATCGCGAGCTGCTCAACTAATAGGGTATTCTCGAGAGACTTCTCAAAATTTTCTATTTGGTAGTAGGCTGTCGCTTTGATAAAGGTGACGTTGGTATCTTTCTTACCTTTAAGTATTTCCCATCGATCCATGTAGTCGATTGCCGTCTGATACTTTTCTTGCGAGTAATAGAGTTGGAACAATGCTCTCAGAGAAGAAAGCTCCAAAGCCTCACTGATCTGCTCCTTGAGCACATTTTCGTAGGCTTTCATGGTGTTTGGCGTATCTTCAAGCGTGTAATAAGCAAACGCGAGGGTGTTCCATACCTGCGCTTTCTCATAACTATTGATCTTTCTCCGGTTTAACACCTCTAGCAGATCGCTTACCGCTTGCTGGGGATTGGCAACAACATCCGGACGCTCTTGCCCTTCTTCGAGAGGTATTGAATCTGGATCGATTAAGAGTTGCGCTTGGGCAATCGCTTTGTAAATCTTTTCCGTCAGCGGTGGCACTTTACGCGGCTTTTTCTTTTTCTCAGCGGCATACACAGCGCCAGACTCAAGTTGCTGTCCAGGAATCAAAGAAACAATTGCTGGCAATGCCCACAACACACTGACGGCGGTGAGTGTGCCAACAAAAGTGCTTAATATTGTTATTTGCTTTTTCATTTCGCTTACCTAGTCGTCAGCTAACTCAAAGATAATTTTGTTCTGTACACCGGCTGTTTCAACGGGTTCACCGTCAATTACCTTTGGCTTATACTTGAATTTCTGGGCTGCTTTCACAGCTGCGCGGTCAAACACACCGTTGGGATTGTCTTCACATTGTCCGGTATTTCGAGCGCTTTTAATCCAACCACAGTTATTAACCACCGTCGGATCTCTCACTGTGCCCTGTCCCGTAACGGTGAACTCAACAATTACCCAGCCGCTCATGCCTCTCGAAAGAGCTCGACGGGGATAAACAGGTTGTACCTTCACAATCGGCAAATAGTCGCCATCCGATATACCGAATCCACCGCCGCCGACATCAACAGCAACACTCACATCCACGTTAGCCATGCTGAAAGCAGCATTGTCTACATTAGTGGTGAAGTTTTGTGGAGGAGTATCGGGTGGGGGCTCATCGGGGGGTGGTGGCTTCTTAGGCTTGCGTTTCTTAGTTTCAACTGTCTGATCTTGTTTAACGCGAACAAAATCTACCATATTGCCACCAGCGTCTTCCGTCAGCGCGCTATCCTGACTCGATATCAACGCCTGCATCAGATAAAACAGGGCAATGGTCACAACTGCGCCTACAGCAACAGAAAGACCCAAACGAATTACCATACTCTTTCCCTCAACCTCTACTTGTTTTCACCGGCAATAGCGACCTGGCTAATACCAATGTTTCTGGCTGCATCCATAATCGCAAGTACTTTTTCTACTTTCGATGTGATATCTGCCTGAATCACAAGCCCGCCTTTAGGGTTTTCGGCGTGGAGCCGCTCCATTAAAGGACGAACGTTTCTAATATCTACTTTCTTCTTATCGATCCAAACCGCACTGTCCGGACCCACTGCCACAAGCAAAGACACTGTCTTCTTGAGCTCAGCTGTTTGAGTATCAGGTCTGTTAACCTCAATACCCGCTTCCTTAATAAAGGTTGCGGTAACGATAAAGAAAATAAGCATGATAAACACCACGTCTAGCATTGGTGTTAAATCTGCTACTTTCTCATCTGATGATGCATTTTTTCTACTACGCATTTTTTTATCTCATTTGTATAAACCCGTTCTCGAAAGAATCGGGTCTATGCTTAATGATCCATGGTCAGTGTATCTTCCATATAGTCAGCTTCAGATGCGACTTTTGGTGTAATAAACGTATTCGCTAGCACACCGGACAATGTTGCCACCATGCCTGACATTGTGGGGATCGTCGCTGCTGAAACGCCAGCAGCCATAGAACGTGCATTACCACCCGAATAAGTCATCGCTTCAAATACTTGAACCATACCTGTTACTGTTCCCAGCAACCCTAACAGCGGCAGAAGAGAAATAAGGGTTTTGATATAACCCAAATTTGCGCTCAATCTGACGTTAACCTCGGAAATCAATCGCAGACGAATCATGTGCGCTTCCCATGAGGTGCGTTCGCGGCGGCCTTCCCAGTAGGTTAAGGCTTTAGCGACGTCGCGCTTATGTTCCGTGTTGATGTACCACAAACGCTCGAACAATAGCACCCACATGACAAAGGTAGCGGCAGCGATGAGGAACAAGACGTCCCCACCGGCCTCAAAAAACGTCCGAATTGCAATAGATATTGCATCCATAG
>ERZ1048872.1010-NODE-1010-length-25866-cov-6.762853_pt1 | contig 25866 bp, 18 predicted proteins | sample MGYA00383100_ERZ1048872 | MGnify/ENA primary metagenome ERZ1048872 (study PRJEB29581, sample SAMEA5548370) | metagenome | biome: marine; feature: coastal; material: water | depth 50 m | study: Short-term variability in the microbial, nano- and picoplankton...
GAACTCTCTCTTAGTTTTTAACTCAAAAAGTTCAACTTTCGCTGAAGACGTACATACACATTGTCTAAACAAATGCGCATTACTGACAAATTTGAGTCGAAAAGACACATGCTTTACTTGGCTTATTCGTACTTCAACCCAATTAAAAAGCCATTCGTTTAACGGATGGCTTTTTCTATACATTTGAATTATGGCTCCAAAGGATGTGTTGGTGATTAAAAAAGAACATTTACAACCTGGTATTAAAAAATACAACGGTGTGATAGATTCGGAATTGAAAGAACTTTTCTCACTAGCAGGCTTAGATGTTGAACCATACTTGTTTCGCGATGGACGTATTCTTGTGATCTATAAAGGGCAACATAACGGTATTCTTTACGCAACAAAACAGATTCTTTTTGAAAAGCTACAATTAGCTTAAAGTCTATACCAACACATATTAAGATTACCACCTAACGCCCTTAAATAGGCTCCTCAAAGCGCGCCCTTATTTGAAATGACATACTGCTTTGTGCTGCACACTCAATGGCGTTAAATCAATTTATTGTAATTTTAGCCATAAGAATCGCGATTAATGTGTGATTCTTATGCTTAAAAAAACAGTTATGAAAACTAAAACTTTATTTATCCTAAACGGGCTAGTCGGAACCTTTTCTGGCCTTGGTTACGTTTTTATGCCAGAACTGCAAATGGAAATGTACGGTGTTCAATCGTCGGAATCTGGCATGTTATTTATGCAAACAGCTGGAGCTGCACATGTTGGTTTTGCGCTACTTTGTTTTGCGGTGATGAATATTACCGATTCTGCCTCTACTAAAATGGTTTCAATAGGCATGATGGGTGCTTGGATTACAACAACAGCCATTAGCCTCTATGGAGTATTAACAGGTGGTCTTAATTCCTTCGGCTGGAGTGGTGTTGTAATAGGTCTGTTTTTCGTGGTCATGTATGGTATGAAAAAATTCAAGGACAAAAACGTATCAACCTTGTAATTGAGGTAATTACAACCAAAAACGGACATGCCAAAGGCATGTCCGTTTTTTTTAGTCAAATCATTAGTATATCAGTACTGTCTCTGTTTTAAATCGATTTCAATCGGAGTATCTATCAGTTCTGGTTTTAACGCCTCGTTGGATTTAAAAACCCCTTTCACCTTCTTCCACTTTGGCATACGTTGAACCCCGACAGGATAAATAGTCAGTTTATCCCCTTGAAAATGAAACCGTAAAAAGTTCTTGTATCCACCAATTTTAGCGATGAGAAAGCCTCATTGTCGTGAATTTTAAGCAACAAGCTACTAATCAACAAATAGAACCCTACAAGTACTCCAGATATAAACTCACCTACAAAGAATACCTCTGCACTCATGGTTAACATTCTTACGGCGTCATTTTGAATTCCCAAAACCGCGTCGTTAAACCATGCAAAAACTAAAGGAGCTAATCATTGAAACAACATGCATAATCCCATGGAACACTCCAGCAAGGCTTGCAATTTTATATTTTGAGGACTTCCCATCACAGAAAGCAAGAAAGCCAAAAATAAACATCAGTAAAATTACGACAGCTGTTGGGCTATGACCAAAGGTTTTGAGCAAGCGAACAAATATTTCGTTATTAATTAATTTTTCGGTGTTTCCCATTTCGCTGAATATAGTTTCAGGTATGTCGTCTAAGAGGCTCGTGGTATACAACGCATATGCCAAAATCAAATGAATGGTAGATAGAAACAAGCCAAAACGAACAAATTTATTTATCAGAGTAGCACAGCGCTGTTTTCCTTATCCATGCTAGTAGCCGCGGGTTTTTACTTTTTCAAACACGATTATGTGTCTGGATATTTCGAAATGATTGGTTTCCCAGCGTGGTTGGTTTATCCTTTAGGCATTGTCAAAGTGCTTGGCATTATTGGTATGTATAACACAAAATACAAATTGCTGAGAGAATGGGCATATGCAGGATACTTATATAACTGTTTACTTGCTCTGGCAGGAAATGCGTTATGTCCTGAAGGTGAGTTTACTGGAGGCGCTGTTGTAGAGGTTGTTCTACTTCTGGTTTCCTACTTTTCTCGACGTAAGTTATACACCTCTTAAGGCAGACAGCTATATAGGTTAACACTACTATTTACGTTTCAACCCCACTATTAGTGTGTGGTTGTTCTCAGCGCGTATACCGTCGGGTTTCGTTAGATATTGGTTCATGTAACCAACACTTACTGATACGTGTTTTGTGAGCATATAGTCAAGACCTCCGTACGCCCAATTCTGATCAAAATAATGTGCCGGATTTGTTTTACGGAGATGCACAAATAATTCATTGAACATCGTAAAAGACCAAGGTGTATTTTCTCCCTTGAAGGACAAAGGATGTGAAAGCCCAAGTTTATATCTAAATCTATTCCGCAACGACGTTTCATACAACATCAAAAACCGATGTTCTAGCCTATATCGATGACTAATCTTCCATGCCGATACTTTATTCTTTAAGGAAACTTGTTCGACAACACGATGTTCGAAGAATCTTTCATCAATGGCTTGTTGACCATATGGAAAATTGATTGCGAAATCATAACCAAGGGTTCCAGTGAAATTATCAGATAGTTTATGGTTAAAATTGATACGTACCAAGGATTGCTGCCAATCGGCAACAAAGTCATTCCTTCTTAAGGAGACAAGACCTGACACGCTTTGTTTCTCACTAAACTTGTGTTTAAGAGATAAGTCAAGCCAAACATTTTGATGGTGATCTACAACTTGTTGTGCACTACTTGTCAGCGGAACAACAAGTCCAAGAACTACAAGCAAAATCAACGTCTTTATGGTACTCGACAAACAATGCATATTTTAAACTGTGGTAGGTTTATGTACAGAATACTCCTTTCTGTTTAAGCCTCGATAATACTAAAATCCAACCAATTTGCCTTATCATTTCACTTCTACTTATTAGAATAAATAGCACCAATTGTAAGAATTAATAAACACTCTGTGCTATAACATTCAATGACCTTTAACCTGAATTACCACAGTGGTCGGTTTGACGTAAATCAAATAGATGCACACCTAAATTATTGCTATAACACTAGGGAAATTACCCACAAAACTTTGACATTTAGATGATATTCACTATCTTGAAGGCATGGTTAAAAGTTACGTAGGGCCCATCCGGCAAGAAGCAGCAGACATTAGGACTGATAAATTGATTTCAGCCTATATGACAACAAAGGTGATTTCTTTTCACCCAGATTTATCTATTTACGAAGCGATGCAAACGCTGCTATGGAACAAAATATCTGGTGCGCCAGTAATCAATGAACATCAAGAGTTAGTTGGCGTGCTTTCGGAAGGAGATTGTTTAAAGGAAATAGTGAAAGGGAAGTATCACAACGCAATCACGGATACCGGAACAGTTGGAGAACACATGACAAAGAATATAGTCACCATTAAAACCAACATGACTATTTTGGATGCTGCACACTTTTTCTTGAGTCAACGCTTCAGAAGGTTCCCTGTAACTAAAAATGGGAAGTTGGTGGGATTACTTACCCAAACAGATTTGATGCGGGCAATGAATGAGCTTTAGCGGGCTAAAATCCACCTTTTCTAAATTTAGCTCCAATCATAAAAGTGCCTGTCTTGTTTATCAGGTTGGATGAACCTCCTAGAATAGACTGTACACCAAAACCGCGTCTGGCGTCGAAACCAACAGACCACTTTTTTCCTACAATTCTGTGAACACCGTAAGGCACAAAAAATCGATTGTATACCACCGGTTTTGCAATAAAATGCTGTGTTTTTTCTTCAAAGCTTTCTTGTGTAGAAGGGTGCGCTCCTGGTTCAAAATACTCGCCTTCAATCAATAACATTTCATTCGACAAGGATATACTCGTATTGGTAGCAACACCACAATACCAAACAAACTTCTTATCTGCGCCCCATGCTCCGTTCCATAAATAAGCAAACTCAAACGTGAACTCGCTATGCAAATTACAGTAAACAATAGACGTATCTAATTCTTTGTTTTTGTAGGTTATCATGGACTCTTTCGGGCTATGCATTCCAATGCCAACTCGAAGTGATTGGTTGGATAGGTACTCCCCTTTTTTCTTATTCCAAGGCGCATAACTCCTGTTAAAGTAAAGTCCTAATCCAGCGGTTTTAGACGATATTTCCTCTGTCATACCCGATAGGTCGCGCTCCAACGCATCAGGGTTTTCAGCCAACGCCGTTAAATTATTGAGCGACATCCGATGATATTGATCGTTGTCTACGCCTAATCCGAAATCGAATTGATTGTATTTAAGTCTCTTAACATTTGATTGCGCATAAGAGAATATTGTGAGTAAGGATAATACAAGTCCGAATACTATCTTTTTGAATATCATAATTGTACCTGTTAGTCTATTTCGAATATACTATCGGAATACGGATTTCTATTTTGTAATTACAAACCGCACTATCGCAATAATAAAACCGAACCGTTAAGTGCATGACCTTTCATTGTCCGATCTCTAAACCACACGATGTAGAAATACGACCCTGCAGGTACTGGCTTGTTTTGATAGTTACCATCCCATCGTTTTGTTATGTCGTCCGACTCAAAAATCTTCTCTCCCCAGCGGTTGTAAATGGTCATGGTGTACTCACTTACTCTTTGCAGCGTAGTTAGGCCAAAATCTGGATTTATACCGTCATTTAAACTCGGACTAAAGGCTGATGGCAATAAAAACAGGCTAGGCAAATTAACCAGTAAGGTTTTTGTAATCGTATCAGGACAATTCGCCTGGTTATTGGCAATCAAGGTTACGTCGTAACTTGATTCCGCCTCATAAGTGTGTGTGGGATTTTCAATATTGTCGGACGAGAAATCTCCGAAGTCCCATTCCCAAAAACTTGCATTGTGACTTAGAGAAGAAAATTTCACAGGAATATCAACTAAAGGGTCATCATCGTACGAAAAATCTGCAATTGCTCTGGTGTCTATTGTAATAGGTATGACGATAGAATCGTAACATCCCGTACTACCTTGCACTTTAAGTAATACGTTGTACACATTGGGGTCTGAATATACATGCACCGTGTTTTGTTCTATCGAAATATTTCCATCTCCAAATTGCCAATCCCACGCATCAACGGTTCCGTTTGTCATTGTACTCAAGTCATTGAAAACAATCGGAGATTCTTCGCAGTTTCCAACATGTTCGAACAGGGCTGTTGGGCAAATGGTTGAATCAGACAACGTCCATATTCCTTCAAAGTCGTTTGAACCGCCTTCGGCATAGTTCGATATGGCATTGTCTTGGCCTACCCTACTATACAACCAAGTATCTGAAGAGGCGGCATATCGCATAGGACGCAGGTTATTTTCCAAAATTACATTGGTACTAGAATTTGATGTATTCCATTCCAAATCTTGGTAACCATATCTACTCACTCCGAACGGTTTGGTGCTATAATTTGGTGTTCCAACAATCCAATATCTATCCAGTAATCGATGCGCATTTTCAATACCATATTCGTTAAAAGTATTTAATATGCCTACTGGTAATTCCCGATTATTTGGGCTTGCAACAGTCCCTGTGGCATATGTGGCTATGGATACAAATCCAGAATCGATAGCGTTAACACCTGCAGTTTGAATATTGAATTGATAGGGTATTGGTACACGGGTTAGTGATTTAAATGGAATCTCGAAGCTCCCACTGTTTTCACGAACAACCCATTCGACAGTTCCATACCCTACGGAATTTGGTGTTTCTGAAACAATACCTCCACCTGTTTGTAAAATACCAGATGAGGTTTTATTGTTCAATACCAGTGTATTAGCGTTGAGGACCAAATTTCTGTTGTTACACTTCAACTGACCAATCCCACCGTTGTTAAAGCCCCCTCCAACCAAAGTATTAACATATAATGTTTTATCGGCAGAGCCTGAAAGTTCCAATGAAGGAAACAGAGTCATGTCTGCCCCTTTAATATCTTGCACTCCTCCGTTTAAGGTAACCCTACCGACGTTTGTTGTAAAAACTCCAGAAGAACTGACGTTTGTCCAGTCCCCTGGAATTACCATATCGCCAGTACCGTAAACGTCCACTTTCCCATTTAAGGTGTCGTAATACTGGCCAGAACCATCCACTACCAAATAACCGCCATTGTCGAACACAAGGTGGCCACCACATTGCACAAAGCCTTGGCTATATGTCATAATAGACAATAGCACTAAAAAGCCTGACAATATACAATGACGTAATTGAGGCATCTTATCCTTCTTTTTGAGCTGTTAAAATCAAAGCACGTAACGCGTTTATTTCCTCTTGTTGCTTTTCAAGCCTGCTATTGAGTGATTCGTTTTGTTCTGATAGTTCTTGAATCGCTTTAGTTAAAACGGGTACCATTTCGGTATAACGAATACTCATGTATTGGCTACTATCAACCGGAACATCCACCACTTCAGGAATAATGTCAACAACCTCTTGGGCGATAAATCCAATAGATGTGTTGGTGTTGCCTTTGTATCGGTATTGTGTTGGATTTAATTGAAGTACTTCTGCTAAGCCGTAATGAAGATGAACGATGTCTGTTTTTGCACGTCTGTCAGAAATTGAACTCCAGCTTGTACCACCAGCAGCTAAGGCAATTCCGGCAGTCATACCTTGATTACTAAACAACCGATAACCTCCTGCAAATCTGGCAGTTAATTGGTTATTTACAGTACTTTTCACTTGTGTTGCGAGACTAATATCGCTTAGTATCATAGCGCCAGTGTAACCTTCTGTCGAACCATAGCTTCCAATTACATGAGAGTAGTTTCCACTTGCGTTACTCCTATACCCGATTGCCGTACTTACTGAGCCACTGGCTGTGTCGTTGTAGCCCATAGCAATGGCATAGTTTCCACTAACGATGGACTGATACCCAAGTCCTGTTCCGTAATCACCAGACACGTTGGTTGAATAGCCTAATGCATTTGCATAGTCCCCGCTTGTACTAGTTGCATATCCAAATGTAGCCGAATAAGATCCGGACGCCTTGGTGTTCCAACCTTGAGCAATCGCCGCATATCCTGTTGCATCACTATGTGTTCCCAATGAAATGGAATAGGTAGCTGTAGCCGTAGATAATGCGCCAAAAGCTGAAGCAAATTGGCCAGAGGCGGTATCAATATAACCAATAGCAATTGAACTGGCTGCAAATGTTTTGGAGTTGTTTCCAATAGCTATGGATGAATTCGCAGCAGATTTACAGTTAAATCCAATGGCCACCGAATATGTATTTTTCGCTGAATCGCCATAACCTATTGCAACTGAATGTAGCCCCGTTGTTTTAGAATAAGACCCCATTGCTTGAGAGTAATTACCTGAAGCCCCAGCATTAAATCCTCGTGCTGCAGCATATTGACCGCTGGCAATAGAAGAAGATCCTTCTGCAATGGAATAACTTCCCGAAGCTAAACTTAACCATCCTTTGGCTAAAGCTCCGTATCCTGTTGCTGTCGCTCGAGCACCTACAGCCGTGGAAAAAGTCCCAGTTGTTTTACTATAAGAACCAATGGCTAACGACCCATAACCTTCTGCAGTATCAATCAAACCGATGGCCGTGGCTCTATCACCGGAAGATACGGATTGTCGTCCAATGGCTACGGAACTTAAGTTTGTTGACTTCAACAGGTACCCTATAGCCACAGAGCTATTTCCTGTTGTTGAATCTCCATAACCAATAGCGACAGAGTTTATTCCTACAGTCTTGTTGTAAGAACCTAGAGCAATACCATAAGAGCCTGTTGATGTATTATTAAAACCTGCGGTTAATGAATAATCAGCGATGGCTTCTCCATTCCGTCCAAATGCCGTAGAATAATCTCCTTCTGCTGTGTTTAGGTAACCCGACGCAAAGGAAGAGGAACCCGAAGCAATGTTGGAATTACCAATAGTTGTTGAAGAAGCCCCTGAGGAAACATTACGATAACCAAAGCTGGTTGAATAGCTTCCTTTAGCGGAATCTAAAAATCCGATAGCAACGGCATATGATCCGTTAACAACTGATCTATTTCCTCCAACGAACGAATAGTTTCCTGTAATGACGTTAGAATACCCAGAAGCGAAACCTGCATAGGCACTGTTCTCGTTGTCAAATCCTAAAGTTGTACCATAATCTCCAGTAACTTGATTTGATCTCCCTAATACATAGGCATAATCACCGCTCAAATCATTGTATGAACCTATGGCCGTAGAAACATACCCAGAAACGGTATCATAATGACCGATAGCTTGAGAATAGTCTCCATCAGCCAAGCTGTAATTCCCCTTAGCGTATGCGTATAATCCATCTGCTGAGCTATAATACCCATGAGCAGAGCTGTAATTCCCACGCGCATTCGTAAAGGAACCTGAACTAAAAGAGGTTACACCGGATGCTTCTGTTTGATAGCCTAAAGACACAGAGTAACTCCCGATTGCCTTCGTACTATATCCAAACGCAGTTGAATAACCTCCGATGCTATCGTTATCCCAATTGTTGTTTGCTGTATAGCCAGCACGGAATGCCGCCTTTCGTGGATACCAAAACATACGTGTCCCAGCTCCGGTTGTCGTTAACTGATTACCAACATTATAAAGTCCTTTGGCCATTACACCTCCGTCTGCCCAAGAGGAGCCACCTCGTTCAATAGTTAATGCAAACTCAGGGGTATTAGTCCCTATCCCTATTTTGTCGGTAAAAGACCCATTGTACATTGATCCAGTACCGTTACCTAACCAGTCTTGGTCAAATGCCGACATTACAATAAATGAATCTCGGCTTAAAAAAAGTGTGTCGTTTCTGAACGATAAATGCTGCAGTTCATTGGTTGAATCCTTGTCATACGGTGGGAATACAAAAAATGAATCGCGACTTAAAAACACAGTATCATTAGAGAAAGTTAAACGTTGAATCTCATTCGTAGAATCTCTGTCGTAAGTAGGGAAAACGAAGAAAGAATCCTGGCTTAAAAAGAAAGTGTCGTTCGAGAATGTAAGTTTTTGAAGTTCGTTGGTGCTGTCTTTGTCAGCAATGGCAATCATGCCTGCGTACGTAAGTTGTCCCGTTGTATTTACAGTAAGTACTACCATACTATCTGATGACCCGTAACTCCCAGGTGTTACACTTGTTTGTGCAAGGTCTATGGTGCCATATGCTTTAATTGTACCGCCTGTTAGTCCATTACCGGCAGTAATTGTTTGCATCAATGGCTCCCATACATTCTGGTTATAGTACCAAAAACCAATCGTATCATCGGTTTGATAGACGGTTAAACCATTGGCTGGAGTCGTAATGCTCAGCTTTTGAACCTTTGTCATTCTTGGTATTAACATCCCGCCATTGACGGAGTTAACATCTAGCATAGCTGACTTGTCGGGTAAAGCACCAGTTTCATTGATACCAATGTTTTGTGCTAATAGATTGTAATGAATTGAAAATAGTACTGTAAACAGTACTATTAGACTGCACTTCTTCATACTTTGACGATTATGGACCAATACGAATATACAAAACATCGCACCTACCACATAAAACCTTCATTTAGTGTTCATTACCATAGTTGTGTGGCATATCCTACAACTACATGCACCATGCTAAATTGCATCTATTCTGCTGACTATTATCAGGTAATTTCCTATGTCACTCAAATCAAGTGGATGTAACTTTACTGCTTAAATGATGGATGAACACATGTTTACACTTGAAGAGCTGCAAAACGTTAAAAAACGGAAACAGTTAACAGATTTGGCATTATCTAAAAATGCCGACTTGAGAAAAATTAATCGAAATATTCGTTATGAGCAAGAGCTTAAACTGTTGCAAGCCGAGCTGGTAAATTTGCAACAGTGGGTTTCGCGCCATAAACTGCGGATTGCAATCTTGTTCGAAGGTCGTGACGCGGCAGGCAAGGGTGGCTCAATAAAACGATTTACGGAACACCTTAATCCACGTTCAATGCGGATTGTGGCACTATCAAAACCAACGGAAGTTGAGAGCGGTCAATGGTATTTCAGACGATACATCAAAGAGCTACCTAACCCAGGTGAAATTGTCTTTTTTGACCGAAGTTGGTACAATAGAGCGGTAGTTGAACCAGTAATGGGGTTCTGTAATAAAAAACAATACAAGAAATTTTTAGCACAGGTCAACGAATTTGAGCACATGTTATACGAAGATGGTGTTGTGTTGATCAAATTCTGGTTTTCTATTTCCAAACAAGAACAAAAGAAACGGTTTGAATCACGACTTCTCAACCCATTAAAAGTATGGAAATACAGTCCTGTTGATATGAAAGGGCAGGAATTATGGGACAAATACACATATTATAAAGAGCAAATGTTTTCCAAAACACATACAACATTTAGCCCTTGGACTATTGTTAAAACAAATCAAAAGAAAACCGCTCGGGTCGAAAGTATGCGGCACGTCCTTTCCCTATTTGACTATGCAGGAAAATATAGAGCTAAAACTACTACAATTCCTGATCCGAATGTGATTGAAAGATACTATAGAGAAGCTGAACAAATAGATATATAATGATGAACAAACTACCAATAGACTTAAAAGAAGACGATCTTGAAATCTTAAACAGCCCAATTGGCCTGAAATATTTATTTGCTGATAAACGAACAGATGTTGGCAAAGCACTCCGAATGGCTACCTATGAGATTGAACTAAGATCTTTACAAGCCAAACTAGTTGACCTACAAAATTGGATCATACGGAAAAAAAAGAAAGTGGTTATCCTGTTTGAAGGAAGAGATGCAGCAGGAAAAGGTGGTGCAATACGTAGGATTACGGCACACATCAACCCTCGTCATTTTAAAATCGTTGCATTGCCTAAGCCAGACGAAGAAGAAGTTGGTCAGTGGTATTTTCAGCGTTACGTTAACAAACTACCAAAGCCTGGAGAAATGGTGCTATTCGATAGAAGCTGGTACAACCGAGCGGTTGTAGAACCTGTCAATGATTTTTGCACCCAAGAGGAGTACCAAATCTTCATGGGGCAAGTCAACGATTTTGAACGTATGATTTTGGAATCAGGCACTTATCTAATCAAGTTTTATTTCTCCATTACGAAAGAAGAACAAGCCAAAAGATTCAGAGATATTAAGGCAAGTCCTTTAAAGAAATGGAAGATCACCCCGGTTGATTTGAAGGCCCAAGAATTATGGGATCGATACACCGATTACAAACTAAAGATGTTTGAAAAAACGAATACGGAAATCGCACCTTGGATTATGATTGATGCCGATAAAAAAACGGAAGCAAGAATACAAGCCCTTAAGCATATACTAGATCACATCCCGTATTCGGTTCTTGACCAAACCGCTGAAGAACCGCAATAAATATTTGGGTAACGAACTTTGATGCATTTGTGCGCAACACAGATGAAAGGTATATTTGACTTTATCGTATAATAGCTATATGCCCAAAATCAACGAATCGAGTTTCTGGTACGACTTATTAAAGAAGATCTTAAAACAAGTTTTACGTAAACACGCGAAAAAGAATAAAACGCATAATCAGCACGTGGTAACACATGAAGATGGTTGGGCAGTTAGAGGAGCCGGCAATGAACGTTTAACAGCTACCTACAAGTATCAAGACGATGCCATAGAAAGAGCAAAAGATATCGCTCGAAACTACAAGTCTAGTGTTATTATTCATCGCACAGATGGCACAATTAGAGACAGGATAAGCTATAAAAAAGGGTAAAATAAAAAGAGGAGCTACTACACTCCTCTTTTAAGCATGGATAATGTTTTTAGTCTACTACTTAGACTCTACTTTTTGATCGATGAGATCATTATTACTCTTTAGTACATTCTGTCGGTTTGGTTATTGTGCTTGTTAGCGATTTTTTTAATGGCTGACTAAGAATGCATTATACTTATATCAATCGCCATTCCAGCTTTGCCAAAAATCATAACATACTGAATACCAGTGAGATACAGTACGATATTATTAAACGCAATCAATGGACGCTCCCAAATTGGTAAAAAAAGAGGGTGTTTTTATTCTTTTGGGACAGTCTTGTAAGACAGCACAAAGGACAGCAACAAACAAATCGTAGCAAAGGTCACAACACCAAACACCTCTAATACATCAGAAATGCGTGCTCCTAATATACCATCTGTAGAGCCAATAGACAGCACCATGGCTGCCACAAACAGCCATTTCACAATACTTTTATGTTCTACTTCTTTATCGTTTAACCGAGTAAACTGAAGAAATATTAAAGGGAAAGTAAAAACGAAATAGTACTTCCAAGCTAATGGAGACAGCACCGGAATTGCAGCAAGAACAAAAAAGAATTGGCCAACAACTTGACTCTTTGTCTTCGGTTTTCTGAACCTGAAAGCAACCAATAAAGCAAATACCCCAATTAAGCAAAAGGTAATCATTTTAACTGTTTTGGCTGGGAGGTCAAGCATATTGTAATGTACTTCTAAACCTCTCGATTGACTGGTTGCAAGACCTTCCATAAATGGAAAAATAGATTGGTTTTTATGCGTCAATATGGTCTCTCCCATCGCTTTATTTGAAATCCAATCTTGATAATTAGACAACCCTTCGGTAGGACCAAAGACCATAAAGCTAATCGCAACAGTCATAGCAATTGTGCCAATAGCAATAGCACTCAATTTATATGCCTTTCGATACATAAAAAATGGCAACAAAAACACCGGATACACTTTCAACGCAATGATGAAGCCAAGCACAATTCCTCCTGCCAAATACTTTTGCTTCATGTGGCAACCGATTACAAACAAGGATGCAAGGAGTAAATAAGAGTTAATTTGAATATTCGACAAATCATCGATGACGAATCGAAGTATTAGTAGTAAAGGGATAAACACCTTCCAATCTAACAACCAAATGGCGTTTGATTCGTCTGACGGTTTCAACACCAGTTCTTTTCCATTGGTAAGACTAACTGCACTCTTGGTGATGTAGAACCAACTTACAATAATGCCGCACAACCAAATCAACCTAACCAAAAGTGGGCTAACTGCATCTACATAAGCAAAAGGGACAGAGAATACTGCAAAAAACGGTGGCCAAGTATTAAGGTAATCTGCATAAATGGGTGTGCCGTTAATCACTGCATTACCTGCATTGATATAGCCAATAAAATCGCCTGCACGCTGACTGTCACGAACAAGTTCAAAGATCAAAGCCAAACCCACTAAAGTTGCCAAAATAATCCTTAAAACCTGTTGTTGCTTTTGTGACATGTTTCTCTTACCGAATGACAATTAATTTCTTAGGTGCTACTTCCGAGCTTGGGAACCTTACGATATATGAACCGGCTACCAATTGGCTAACATCTACACCTGAGCTTATGCTGATTGTGGATTTGATTACCTGTTTGCCATCAATGGTATACACTTCACATAACCTACTTTCATCGTTTCCGAAATATACGATGTTGTTGGCGGGGTTTGGGAAAATAATGTCAGATGAATTATTGATTACCGGAATTTTAGATATCCAACTTTCTGCAAGTAAGACAGCCTGATGTGCGTTTATTTTACCCCAGCCCCAGCCAAAGTCACTTGAGTCTTGAATCTCTCCTGTGTTTACATCTAGTCTAGCGGTGAGCCGAAGGATTTCCTTTACATCAAGATACTGCAAATTTGGATTGGCTTGAAGCATAAGCGCCACAACCCCAGAAACCGCTGGTGAAGCCATTGAGGTCCCTGATAATCTCGCAAACGGATAACTTCTACCATTGAAATCGACAGAAGTAAGTTCTGTAAAACTTCTTGTAGTATAAGATGAAATGGACGAGGCTATATTTACACCTGGTGCCGATATCTCTGGCTTTCGACGTCCATCTAACGTTGGCCCCTTACTTGTAAAACTGGCCTGCCTACCACCAACTACATTTCCGTTTTGAAGCCGTACTTCTGATTGATGTGCGCCCACTGCAATAACGGACCTTGTTGATGCCGGATCGCCTAAACTATAAGCGTCATCACCATTTTCCCAACCTGGTAACCACGACTCGAATGTTCCGCCCCAATTTCCCGCGTCATTAGTTAACTCCACCACATTCCAGTAATGTACTGTGCCTTTATTAGCAAATGAACGAAGTGCCACTTTTAAAGTGCTGCTCCTCTCTCTAACGCGTAAACGCATAGTAGGCCTATCGTTAAACTCATAGGAATTTGTCGCACTGATATTATAAAAAATCGTGTCGGTATTTATAATAAGAAACGTGTCTAAATAATTAAAATTATTTGTGGTTCTGTAAGTAGGTGAAACATAAACGACGTCGTTGTTATTATTTAAAACTAACAATTCAACATTAAACATTTCGCCAGGTTCACCCCACATGCTGATAGATTGGCCCCAAAGTAGTGGATAGGTATAGGTATAAAAACCAATACCCGTGTGCATGGTATCAGATTCAAATGTTTTTTTTATATGAAAAGTTTCTCCACCATTATTCCCCGCTGAGGTAATAAAAATTACACCTTGTTTTGAAAGCTCGTCGATGGCCTCACTCAACAGACCTGTACCGTCCATTGCCCCTAAGTAATACAATCCCCAACTCATATTTATAACCAATCGCTTTTGTGCTGCATCGGCTTGTTGCTTCATCCAAACAAATGCATCAATAGCTCCAGCATCATCTAATCTTAAGGAAACAAACAGAAACTGTGATTCATAGGCCACACCACGATATTTGGTCCCTCCTCCACTACCAGCCGCAATACCTGCCACATGGCTACCATGATAGGCATAGTCATATAATCCAGCCGTATCGGATTGTACATCAAGCAAGGCTTGGGTTGTTACATATTCAGTACCATAGTTAAAGCCAATAGGATTTGGCCCACTGGTTTTAAACTGGTCCCACGCGGCTGCGATGCGAAGCGTCTGTAAAGAAGTATCATAAAAGTTAGGGTGACCATAATCAAAACCCCAGTCTGTAATACCAATTAAAACATCTTTACCCGTGTACCCTGTTTTTAAATCAAATCCGTCATAAACACTATCAACGCGCATATCAGGAATGGCTCGATCTAGCTGAGGGCTAATTGCCGTTGCTCGTTGAACACATATTACACCTGGAACATGCCCCCATTCTATGTGCTCACCCTGAGGAATATAAACTGTAGAAATTTTACCTACCGTCGATCCAATAACACCGCCCTGTTTGTCGATTGAACAAGGATCAAAGGCATCGGAAGTTTGGATAATGTAGGCTTCAACTGTAAGGTTATTTGTTGGCACCAATTGACTCGCTTGCTGCGCTCTAGTATTACTAAACCAACATATCGATAACGTGCATATCAGGTACTTTAACCTCATGCACCAAAGATATTATTTAAAGTCATTCGATTGGAATAGGATTCCTTGACTAGGCTTTTACTTTTTTCGCCTTTACAGAAGGACCGTAAATCTGTTCTATAAGAGGTAATATGTTTGCCTTATTATCAAACCTTGTCTGCAGTACGGATTTCCTTTCTTCCAATTGATTTTGGCTAATTTCTTTACCCCAGCACGCTTGGATTGCCTTGCTATATTCTTTTGCCGTATCGGCTTTTACACACAAGTTTTCTAAACCCGTATTGGCAATCATTTTTTCATTGGCAATACAATGTCTGCCCATAAATAACGCATTCAATAGTTTCAATTTAATGCCCGTTGCCTGGTTGGTATATAAAATATTAATGTGTGCCTCTGAGATCAAATGATTGATTTCCTCGGATGTTATTTTACTATGTATGGTCACATGATCCATCGTCTCAACTAGATTTCTTAATTCTAATGAAGGATCATTGCCAGCTATAACTACAGGGTATTTAGCGTTATTCAATACATTTTGTAACAGATATAAAGCGGCTTCGTTGTTCTCGCCAACTGCCAAATTTCCGTGGTACAAAATAAAATCACCTACCCCATTCTCTACATCTACCGAATTATTCACATGGAATGGTGACAATAGTACGGTCTTTCCATATTTACGATTGAAGAAACGTTGATCGTTTGGCGAAATTGCAGCGATACAATCTGCGTGCTTTAGCACCTTCTCATATTTTTTAAGTCGATCAGATTCAATCTTAAAGAAATATCGTTTAAACCTATTGTCTTCAACCTTCTCAAGGTGTTTATAATAGTGATGCTCGATGTTATGCGTCCGAACAACTTTATATCGCTTTTTCAATCGACTATCCGCTAGGTAATACGTTGAATGCAACCCTTCAAATAAAATTGGATAATCGTCCTTTAAAAGATTCTCAATCAAAGGAGTTGAGTTTCTTGATGCCACTATATATGGCTTCGTGTTGTATATGGGATTTTTAAAAACCTTCCGCTTGTAATATTTCACCGAGTGGCAAACGCCTTTAAGCATTGCACTTTCTGCCCTACCATATTGATAACAATGCAGATGCACTTTTACTCCAGCCTCTGCAAGTGCTACTAGCTTGTAATAAATGTCGATTACCCCGCCGTAATTCGCTGGGTAAGGAACGTCAAACGAAATGACGTGAAGGTGTTTACTTTTATTTCTCATATTGCGCCAACAACTTGATTTCTTCGTTTTCCCAATTCCACTCGGCTGCTGCAGCTTTACAATTTTTTCGGAGGCGAATATACAATTCCTTGTTTGATTGTAACTCACTGACTGCCTGAACAATACCTTCGACAGTAGGCTCTGAAAAAATCATCACTTCATGCGCAGCGTTCAAAGTAGCATATTCAGGGAAATTGCTACTTATTGATGGAACATGTGCCTGAACATAATCGAAGCATTTATTACTCAGTGAGTAATAATAGCTTAACCCCATGTTTTCCAAGACATTTAAGCCCATCAACGCGTTTTTTGTAACATGTCGTAAATCTTCAGGATGGATTTTCCCAGTGAACGTAACCTTGTGCGTCAATTGTTCAGCTTTCACTAAATCGCGCAACTCTCTACTCAAATCTCCTTCCCCAACTAAATAAAGTTGAGCATCGATTTGATGCATGGCTTTGATATAAAGATCAACACACCGACCTTTATTCAACGCTCCTTGATAAATTAAAAAACCTGTTTCAGAAAAATCCGATTGAGGTTTTACGACATTGTTATAACGAAGAAACGGAACGTTTCTTATTACATCGACGTTTTTTGTGTATTTTTTTTGAAAGATTTCAGCTAGTGACGCACTAACCGTGTAAACCTTATCTACATTCTTAAATAAAATTCTCTCTACAACAGACCACACTTTCTTTACAACTTTCCTATTTGTTACCTCTGGCACTTCCGTAAAATGCTCGTGTGCATCAAACACCCAATTGAACTTTGCAAACCAATTGTATAAAGTCGCCCCCACGGCTGTGTCAAGATCTATCGTATTGATTGTATCGGGTTTATGCCGGATAAAAAACAGAAATAACCTGATGTTGTATTCGATATAAAATGCTGGCCCTTTTGTAAAAAGACATTTGATACGATGTTGATTAAACTTTTGAGATACCAAAGGTTTGCTATCTGCTAAAACACGACCAACTAGCAACACATCGTACTTACTCTGAAGAGAAGTACATATGCGTATCATGCGTTGATCAAACACAAGATCATTCGTTACGGTACAAACAATTTTTTTCACTTTCGAAGGCGCAAATATCCACTTTTGTCACTGATAACTTTCCTATCAGAGATTAACCAATTCGTGACCTCGACAATTACTGTAGCTTCTATGTTGTTTGACAAGCCTACCAATTGTTCTATAGATAAAGACTTCTCCGCCAGGGATTGAACGATAAAGTCTTCAATCTTTTTAAACCCAATCCGTTTATTGAGATTCGATTTCATCTCGCAGAGATCACATTTTCCACAGATTTTAGGGTTTTCCTCCCCAAAGTAACGACACATGGTTTGAGAGCGGCAGCCTTCCGACTCCACATAATTGACCATAGCTTCGATTCTTTCTAATGTCCGCGTTTTACTCATTTCAATGACGCCATCCTGATCAACAATCTCCCGTACGCGTGGCTGAAGAAATGTCACAAACGGTTTGTCAGTTGCTTGACTGTAGGACCATATTCCGATTTCTTCGAGCTGCTTGATGTTAGCCACTACACTCTTCACAGTACGTTTACTTCTTTGCGCAATCTGATGCTCGCTAACTTGCGTGTAATAATCGTATACGCCACTATAGGAACGCAAAATGGTTTTTATCAGCCCGTCCAATTTGGGTTGCCTCAATTGAAAATCATAGAGTTGTGTACTCGACACATTGATTTTTAGCTTAGAGGGTCGATGAATGCCTTCCGACATATGGATATATCCTAATTTCTGAAGCGACTTAATCCCTGAGAATACGTCCAATGCTTTTAGCTCAAACTTCTCGCAAAACGCCGATAAGTCGAAGTCAAATCGAGCGTCTCTTCCTGAGTTATAGGCCAGCGACAAGTAGTTACACAAACTATCGTACACGGCTTGAATTTGCTCAATTCCAGGAAATTGACTGTGGGCAAAAGAGCGCAGTTGCCTAATGTCTGCTTCTTCATACAATAAAAGGCACTCTGCCTGTTCCCCATCTCTACCTGCTCTACCCGCTTCTTGATAATAACCCTCAATACTGTCTGGCAAGTCATAATGAAACACAAAACGCACATCTGACTTATCGATACCCATACCAAAAGCATTGGTAGCCACCATTACCTTAGTAACGCCTTTAGTCCAATCATCTTGCTTTAGGTTACGTGTTTGATTGGGTAACCCACCGTGATAGCAATCGGCATTTACATTCTGTTGTTTCAAAAAATTGGCAATCTCAACCGTTCTTCTTCGTGTTCGCACATAAACAATTCCAGTGCCCTTGTTTGCTTTACAATATGCCAACAATCCAGCCCTTTTGTTTTCGTCGTACCTCACCCGATAGTGAAGGTTTGGACGATAAAAGCTTTTAGAAATTAATGCTGGGTCGTGAAGCACCAATTGTTCAATTATATCTTGCTGAACTTTGGCTGTCGCCGTGGCCGTTAAAGCCAAAAATGTTAAATCAGGAAGGTCCTCTTTTAATGTGGCAATCTGTCTAAATTCAGGTCGAAAATCATGCCCCCATTGAGAAATACAGTGCGATTCATCTACGGCAATAAAACTTATTTGTGTCCGTTTTAAGTTTTGCTTAAATGGCTTTGATTGGAGTCTTTCGGGCGAAACATAAACCAGTTTATATTTATTGTTTCGAATGTTCTCCAATTCAATCGCAATCTCTTTTTTGGCCATACCACCATACAAGTATGTAGCCGATATGCCCCGAGACTTAAGCTGCCCCACTTGATCGCGCATTAAAGCGATGAGTGGAGATACAACAAAACAAACACCTTCAGACATTACCGCAGGCAGTTGATAACAAATGGATTTACCTCCGCCAGTTGGCAACAGCGCAAAGGTATCTCGCCCTGCTAAAACAGCTTCAATAATTTCTTCCTGCTTGTCTCTGAAAGAATTAAACCCCCAATATTTTTGTAAGACTTCTAATGGCGTCACAACGCCAAAAATAGGTCAATCTAACGAACTACGTGAATGAGTCCTTTGACCGTTTGAAATGCTCCATCCTCAGTGGTAATGAATCGAATTGAATACAAATAAACGCCGTTTGGAACCACTTCTCCATTATAGGTTCCATCCCACCCTTTATTAACATCTTCTGTTCGATACAACTCTTCGCCCCAACGATTAAAAACCGACATGGTATAATCTTGATAGTTTACGAGCACTGGTTTGAATTGATCGTTCAAGCCATCACCATTAGGGCTAAAACCAGTAGGAACATGATAGTAACTGATACAACCCGATCCGATTTCAAAATCATCGCCCGATTCACATCCATCTTTATTCGTTACAGTAACACTATACAATTGCTGTTTAGTTGCTTGAATTTTTTGAGAAGTTTCACCATCTGGCAACCAATTGTACGTCATGCCAGGATTACCCGCATCCAACTCCAAAATAAATTTACCACACAGTACAGTGTCTATCCCAAGATTCACAATTGGGTACGGAGATACTGTGTACGTAACAGAATCTAAAATTGTTCCACATCTATTGGAAATAGCAACCCAATGCGTTCCTGGATTACTAATCGTAACCGTATTTGTAGTTTCGTTTCCTGACCAAATATATGATTCATCATTGTTTGGATCTCCTACTGTTATGGTCTGGGTTTCAACTTGACCACAAAACACCTTATTATCGCCCAAATTAAGCTGTGGTGTGTTTAACAAACTCAAAACAACCGTATCGCTTGCCACACCGCATATGTTGGTTAATGACACAAAGTACTTGCCTGGTGAAGAAACGGCCAACGTCGGAGACGTTGAATTGTCTTGCCAATTGTAGAACATCTCGTTGTCTGACGCTGTTACGTCAAATGCGGTGTTAATATTGTCACAATAGGTAGTGTCATTCGGCAACTTAACCTGTGGTGTTTCTTTTAAAATGATCGTCCAAACGCTTGAATCAATCGCACACTTATTTTGTAAATACCCCTTAAATATTCCAGGCATAGATGCAGTAAAGAAAGTGTCGGATTGACCAGCAACCGACCAGCTATAGGTTTCTAAATTATTTCGTTTCGCATTGCTAAGAACTAACGTCGTGCTCACATTATCGCATTCGTACAGGGTATCGTGTATGTTACCTGTAGGATTAACAATTAGTTCAATGTTTATTGAGTCTGACGCAACACCACAACTATTATTTATGGTAACGCGTGCATATGTCGCTTTAGATAATGTTATGGAATCCAAACTACCTATACCAACCAAATCATTTAGATCATCCCAACTATACGATTCACCATTATTTGATTGACCCACTCGCAAACCATAGTTAACCGTATTACAGAATACAGAATCGCTTGGTAAGTTTACGTTTGGTGTACTATGCTCTACAATTCTAGTTTCACTGCTATCAGCCCCGCAAAAATTGGTTACAACAACGTTGTATAATCCAGTATCCAACACCGTTATCTGCTGAACTGAATCCCCTGTACTCCACCTATATGTAGCCTCATTATTTGTATTTCCGGCGTCTAACACCAAACGTACGGAATCACATGCTATGCTGTCAGTAAACAAATTGACCAATGGAGAATCTAATAATTTAAAATTTATTGTATCTGTTTTTGTTCCACAATTCGGAGTGATAATATCGACATAATATTTCCCTGGATTTGACACGTTAATCTTCTGTGTTGTGTCTCCATTGTACCACATATACGAACGAATTATGGTGTCGTTTTTGGCATCGAGGGTCAGTGTAGGAAAATTATCACAATAGGTTGTATCATTCCCAAATACAGGGACTTTCGGGCTATGCTCTAAAAGGATTTGTACAGAGTCTCTAACGGTATCGCAACCGTAAGTTGCTTGCACCCATATTAGCCCAGAATCTTTAGCAATATTAAATCTGTTGTCGCTACCGTCGCTCCACACAAAGTTGGCTCCTTGGTTTTTTGCATCGAAAATTTCAAACACCTTATCGCATTCTACGAAGGTATCTTTAAACCCGAGTTCAATAGGCTCTGTGTATAAGGTATCTCTAAATTTTGTTACAAAGCCAGTCCAGAAAAAAGAACCGTTAGAACGTAAGCTGTCTTTATATACACCTTTTGTGGTGGGGTAATCTCCAGAAAAGGAATTTCCTGCAGACAAAATATACGTTACGCAGCCTACCCGCTTGGCTCGAACACCACCGGGAAACTCTCCTCGGCTTCCACCGTAGTAGGTACCATAGAGCTGTTTTGCGCCTTCGTAATCTAACTTGGTAATGGTTAACGAACCATAAAATCCAACATTTGACAATTTGGATTTGGGTTGAATGGCGTCGGATGTTGTTGGAAAATCGGTTGACCGTGAAGTTGCTGCAATGATTGCTTCGTCACGGACATTTGCCGTTATGCTCAATGGACTAAAAAATGGATAATTCCAAGAATAGCCGTCGTCGTTTGATCCACCTAAATATGTACTATAATGCACATTAGTACCAGCAGATATCATCTTCACCACTACGGCATCATACCCGCCTGAGTTGTTTTTTCTAAATGCGTTTTTGGATACGGGAAAGTCTGACGACGTTGTTGAACCAGCGATAAATGGGTCTCCGGTTTCAGTGGCATAAATACTTTCAAAGTTATCGTCACCACTTCCTCCCATTAGCTTAGCCCATTCTACTTGGTTTCCATTAGCCTTAAACTTAATAACGAAACCATCAGTACTTCCCTTGATGTATTTATTAAACACGTTAGCGCCTGGAGTGGTTCTAAAATTACCTGAACTGGTTTGCCCAACCACATAGATTAAGCCTGAGCCATCAACATAAACATCTTTGGCCACATCAAACCCCGATCCTCCAATGTAGGTGGAAAAAACAAGTCCAGATCCGTTTGAATTTAAACATGTTAAAAATGCATCGCCTCTTAGCCAATATCCATACCCAGTGCCGGTGCTTGTTCCACCATACGCTGACTGATAACATCCAGAGGTTGTAGGGAAATCTTCGGATGACGTATTGCCTACGAGATAAACGTTTCCGTTATCAGCAACCTGCATCCCTCTAATCCAGTCGATTGAATAAAACCCAGAAGATTGAGTTCCTGTCAAATAGGTACTAAATAGCAATCCACTTGCATCTTTATTAAACTTTGTAACAAACCCTTGGTAACACCAGCCACCGCTACACGACTTTCCTTTTTCATCGAATGCACCTGACGTGGTGGGGAAACCACCACCATACGTAATACCTGAAACTACTGCTTCGTGTTTTGAGTTAACCGATACATTCATGCCATATTCGTAGCTACTGCCTCCGATATATGTAAAATATTTTAGGCTATCCCCTTTCGGTGTGATCTTGCATAAGAATGCATCATAACCACCATTAAGTGTGGTATCATAACCACCCAACTGACTGTAAAACCTTTGATTGTTAGACATACCAGTGATGTATACAAAATCTTGATCATCAATATCAACGTCTAATACATAATTCCATCCAAATCCTCCAGTAATCGGATCACCATAAAAATATGTGCTCCAATCGACATAGATTGGGTCGATTATTAACGTTAGGCTAGAGTCATAAGCACCAACCACTTCAAACCCTACCGTATTTTCTTGTACAACGTACTGTACAAATACTTCAACCTCTTTGCCATCGATTATCTGGTAAGAATATGGCTTATCCTCTATTAAATCTCCCCAAGCTGTAGACAGTTTAATTCTTCCATCGGGTAACACCTTAACCTTTTCTATTCCTTCATAGTCCATCTGAATAGAGGAGATATCAGCCCCCGGTCTTGCAATAAAATCGTACTTTAAAGCCCCATCTTGGTTGCCATAAAACACCAAATCTGTATTAGGATATACTTCGTTGTATTTGAGTCTTTCATACTCTTTTAAATTTGCTCCACCACTGGTATGCTCACCAAAATAACGCACGTTACGGTCAACTACTTGAGATGCAACAACATTATTTACGGATGAATTTTTGAGTGACAAACTCCAATTTAGAAAAGAAGCCCTTGTTTCCAGTGGTTTGTTTTCGTCTTCACTCATTCGAAAATCCTTCACCAACGAAAACAATATTCTATCTTCATAAAAGGCAGCCGTCGCACCATTGCCAGACGTTTGATATAAAATATTGCTATCCCATTGACCCTGGTTCTCACGAAACAATTGACCTTGAACAAGAACGTCGTTTAGCACTTTTTGATAGGTGGCGTTATCGGGCTTAACACCCTCATTTTGTGCATTAACCACAACAAAGTTGAACAGTAAGACAACGCATGCAGATATGTATTTGATAGCTTTTGTACCCGACATACGGTGTAAATATACAAGGAAGACGCATAAGCCCACCAAACGCTGCACCTGTATTGCAATAAAATGAGATTATTCTAGCACGTCAATTCTCTAAAAATGGTTGTTTATTTGCTCTGATTGAAAGCCTTGCGGAAATATCAAAAACATTTAGGATTATTCTTTTTTGTAATCGTGTTGTTTTTATGCTACGGGAGGTTCTACAATGACCTTCCTTTAGGTGTGCACAATTGGGCCCAATCTGACAGGTATTCTGTAGCCGTAAAGTTTTTAGATGAACTTGATTTTTTTAAATCGCGAACGCATAATTTAAGCACTATCGATGGACGTTGTGGAGTGGAATTTCCCGCTATACAATACTTATCTGCGCGCATCGCAAGTCTTACCTCGTCCAAATATCTTCCGATGATTTATCGGACAATAAACCTCACCATATTAGTTCTTGGTTTATGGATGTTTGTTTTGGCTTGGGATGTTCAAACATTTCATAAAATCATACTGGCATTCCTGCTCTTTTTTAGTCCAGTATTGCTATTTTATGGATATAATTTTCTGCCCGACACCGCTGGCTTCGGCTTATTGCTACTTGGCATGGGCTTCTTTATAAAATTCAACCAAACAAGTCGACTACGTTTTGCTATTATGAGCTTGGCGTTTGCTGGATTAGCAACGCTTTTTAAAACTACCTGCGGCATTTATTTCTTAGCCCTTACAGGAACCTATGGAATTCATTTCATCACTCCCCTGCAACTAAAAAAGGGGCTTAAAGTGTTAGCTACTTTTGTCTGTTTTGCTGGTTTGATCTTTTTGTACGACTATTTCTATTTTCATAAAGTGAATACCGACTTCTATTCACGTATCTTCATGTCGAAACAGCAACCTTTAACTTCAACTTCAGACTTCCGTGGATTTTGGAAGGCCATTACATATTGGCACGGTCAATACATGACCTGGCCACAAACCATTCTAACTTTTGGTCTGATTGTTCGAGCCATAACAAACCGCAAACAACTTGAAAAGAATAACTTAGGCAGAAATTTTCTGCTTATTTCTATTGTAGGATTGGCTTCGTTTCTACTTTTAATGGGTAAACAATTTATCAATCACGATTATTACTTTATTGCCGCTATCCTTCCACTTTTCTGTCTTACCACTTGGTATTTCTTATCAATTCAAAGTCACATTAAGTTTTTTAAGTCAAGCTTGTTTACAATAGTGCTGACTGGTTTGGCAATATTCACCATTTTGCAATCAACATCTTTGTATGAAAAGCGTATGTCGAGCCATTTTGTTTGGAAGAATCGTGACATAATAAACGACATAGAATGGTTACAAGATGGCGCACGTATTATCGATGAAATCGGCATCGAACCAGATGATAAAATTTTTGTGGGATATGATGCTGCCCCTAATACAGCTCTCGTCTATTTCGACCGTAAGGGTAAAGTGTTCAACCATGAAGAAATGACGCGAGATAGTTCCAACATGCAATACTGGTCCAATCGAATTAGACCAGATTATTTCATTTTTCCGAACATGTGGGTAAGCACATTGGAAACAGAACAGCCTTGGCTTTATGCCAACCTAGTTCCGTTTGCAAAAAGGCAGAACTTTGTTATTTACAAGCCAATATATCAGCTTGATTAAGATTAAATCACGATGGATATTATTCAGCTCAGAAATTACTGTATCGCCAAACCGGGTGTAACCGAATCATTCCCGTTTGGCGAGCAAACATTGGTTTTTAAAGTGATGGACAAAATGTTTGCCGCAACAAAAATCGAAACCTACACATCTGTGAACCTAAAATGTGACCCAGAGTGGGCACAAGAATTACGCGCGTCAAACCCTTTAATAAAACCGGGCTACCATATGAACAAGAAGCACTGGAATACCGTTGAATCTGCCCTATTCCCAGATTCTACCCTGCTTAAAGAAATGATAGATCACAGTTACGACATTGTGGTAGCAAAGTTGACAAAAGCTAAAAAAGAAGCATTAAAAAAAGGGCTTAT
>ERZ1048872.1012-NODE-1012-length-25786-cov-9.227547_pt1 | contig 25786 bp, 27 predicted proteins | sample MGYA00383100_ERZ1048872 | MGnify/ENA primary metagenome ERZ1048872 (study PRJEB29581, sample SAMEA5548370) | metagenome | biome: marine; feature: coastal; material: water | depth 50 m | study: Short-term variability in the microbial, nano- and picoplankton...
TAAGCTCTGGTAGCGCATAAATACTGGTCATTGGCATGGTGACTTCATAACCAACACCAGCGCACTCAATAAGGATTTCAGGGGGGAATTTTTCAGCTAAAGTACCAGATAAACGACCTATCACAGAGTAAACCTAAAGAAAATGATTAATGTGACGAAATCATACCACTAGATATTTATACAGTAAACAACTTTTATCTTAGTCTGCCACGCACTGTTTTTCGAGCTTGTCCGGCAAGTTTTTCTAGGCTTTCATGGCTATTGGCATGACATAACGCTACGGCAAGCGCATCTGCTGCATCAGCTTGTGGTGTACCGGGTAATTTAAGAATGGTTTTAACCATATGTTGCACTTGGGATTTATCTGCACCACCTGTGCCAACAACAGCTTGCTTAATTTGCCGAGCAGAGTATTCTGCAATCACTAATTCGCTATTGGTAGCAGCAACGATAGCCGCACCACGGGCTTGACCAAGTTTTAGCGCTGAATCAGGGTTTTTCGCCATAAAGACTTGTTCAATGGCAAACATATCAGGCTTGAACTGCAAGATAATTTCAGACACACCAGCAAAGATGGTTTGCAGGCGCGAGCCAAGATCTTCACCTTGGCTAAGCGCTTTAATACAACCACTACCAAGATAGGTAAAGGTTCGACCTTGCTGTTTTATAACCCCATAACCAGTAAAGCGTGATCCTGGGTCAATTCCTAAAATAATAGCCATCAGTTATAGTTACGAGTGATTAGTGTCGAGTTAACAAGAAAATAATTGCCTGTGTCTTCATAACTATTCACCTCGATACTCGCTACTATTTACTCGCTTGTTCTGTAATTATTGCTACATTTAACTCATCTAACTGAGCAGGGTTAGCATTACCCGGTGCATTGGTTAGTGGACAAGCTGCGGTAGTCGTTTTAGGGAAAGCCATCACTTCACGGATTGAGCTAGCACCCGTCATTAACATCACAAGTCTGTCTAAGCCAAAGGCTAAACCTGCATGTGGTGGCGCACCATATTGCAATGCTTCAAGTAAGAAACCAAATTTTTCCTCTGCTTCTTCGTCATCAATACCTAAAATTCTAAAAGCGGCTGATTGCATTGCTTGGTCGTGAATACGTACTGAGCCACCACCTAATTCACAACCATTTAATACCATATCGTAGGCATCAGATAATGCCGCTAATGGGTTTGCTTCAAGCTGCTCTGGTGTTAAATCCGTAGGCGCTGTAAACGGGTGATGAAGCGCATGCATGTGGCCATCAATTTCTTCAAACATAGGGAAATCAACAACCCACAATGGTTTCCACTCACCCTCAAGCAAGTCTAAGTCTTCGCCTAATTTTAAGCGTAATGCGCCTAAAGCCTCAGTAACAACGGTGTTAGTATCAGAGCCAAAGAAGATAATATCGCCTGATTTAGCATTAACACGTGCAAGTAAAGCGCTAACAACATCTTCAGACAAAAACTTCAAGATAGGTGATTGTAAACCTTCCATACCCTTGTCAATATCGTTAACTTTTAACCACGGCATGCCTTTAGCGCCATAAATACCAACAAACTTAGTTAATTCATCAAGACCTTTACGTGAGTACGCTTTAGCACCACCTGGCGCACAAATAACTGCAACACGGCTATTTTCATCGTTAGCTGGACCAGAGAATACTTTAAATTCCACGTCTTTTAATAAGTCTGCAACATCAACTAGCTCTAATGGATTCCGTAAATCAGGCTTGTCTGAACCAAAACGCGTCATCGCCTCAGAGTATGGCATACGTGGGAAATCACCCAAATCAACATCGAGCATTTCTTTGAATAATTCACGGATCATGGTTTCAGTGACTTCCATCACTTGATCGCTAGACATGAATGAGGTTTCAATATCTATTTGAGTAAATTCAGGTTGTCTGTCAGCACGTAAATCTTCATCACGGAAACATTTAACGATTTGATAATAACGCTCCATGCCTGACATCATCAACAATTGCTTAAATAATTGTGGTGATTGTGGCAAAGCAAAAAACTTACCTTTATGAGTACGACTTGGCACTAAATAATCACGCGCACCTTCTGGTGTTGCTGCGGTTAGAATAGGCGTTTCAATATCTAAAAAGCCTAAAGACTCTAACGAGCTACGCACTTTTGATGTCACTTTAGCGCGAAAACGCATGCGCTCTGTCATCTCAACACGGCGTAAATCAAGGTAGCGATACTTTAAGCGCTGCTCTTCTGAGTTATTTTGGTTTGAATCTAAAGGCAATGGCGCAGATTTATTTAAAATAGTCAGCTCTAAGCCTAATACTTCAATAGCACCAGTTTTCATGTCTTTGTTTACTTGCCCTTGTGGACGAGCACGTACTTTACCTTTTAATTGCACACAAAACTCATTGCGCAAGGTGTTAGCAGTAGCAAGTACTTCTGGTAAGTCTGGATCGTAAACAACCTGTACTAATCCTTCACGGTCACGAAGATCTAAAAAGATAACCGCACCTAAGTCACGACGACGGTTTACCCAGCCACAAAGAGTGACTTCTTGACCAATATGAGATTCATTAACCTCACCACAATAAAGACTACGCATGTATTTTGCCTTGATACTTTTAATAATTAGAAACTGACACTAGCGTTTTAATTCCGCTAGTGAGAAATTGCCGCATATTATAAAGCAAAGATTCCTAAAGTCACCCTAGCGAGGACGGATTATTTTCTTTAAATAAGGATCATGCCTATACTGTCTATTCAGAGGGAACACTAAAAATAAGTCCAACAGGTTTTTTTCTCAAAATAGGGTTATTTATCTAGCTCAATATCAGTTAAAATAAAGCAAATCATCTACACAACAATGTCTAAATAATAATTTGCCATGCACAACTCTGATACCGATTTAATATATTCAAGCCCCAAAGCTCAAGTAAAAGATTTTGCTTTTGATGCGCAAGTGGTTGAAGTGTTCCCTGATATGATTTCACGCTCAGTGCCCGGTTATAACACTATTATTGACACCATTGGTCGCCTTAGCCAACGCTTTGTACAAGAAAATACCAATAGCTATGATTTAGGTTGTTCATTAGGCGCAGCAACACTAGCCATGCGCAAAGGTATAAAAACTAAACACTGTAAAATTATTTCTGTTGATAACTCAAGTGCTATGGTTGAGCGCTGCAAAATGCATATTAATGCTTTTAAAGGTGACACGCCCGTCGATGTTATTGAAGCGAATATTCAAGATATCAACATTGAAAATGCTTCTATGGTAGTCCTTAACTTTACCTTACAGTTTATTGACAAAGCAGAAAGACAAGCCTTAATAGATAATATTGCCAGCGGCATCAACGCTGGCGGTATTTTAGTTATTTCTGAAAAAATATCTCATGGTGATTCAATCATTGATGAGCATTTAATCGATTTACATCATGACTTTAAACGCGCTAATGGCTACAGCGAGCTAGAAGTTGCTCAAAAGCGTACCGCATTAGAAAACGTCATGCGCACCGACTCTATAGAACAACATATAGCGCGTTTAAATAATGCCGGCTTTAGTCATGTTTCCCCTTGGTTTCAGTGCTTTAACTTTATTTCTTTTATTGCCATAAAATAACAACTCCCCCTCCACAAGTTCAGGACAAACGGATAAACGTATTTCTAATGACAAATTTCAATAAGTTTTACCAAAAAATTGCCACTAACCGTTTAAGCCATTGGTTAAATACTTTACCTGCGCAACTTGATCATTGGCAAAAAAACAATTTACATGGCGAGTATAAGCATTGGCAGAAAACCTTAGATGCATTGCCTAAAGCTCAAAAGACTCAAGTTGATCTGACTAGCAGTGTCACCGTTGGCGATATAGGTGATTTCAATGATGGCGAGTATAAACGCCTAGAAAATTTATTAAAAAAATTCAAACCTTGGCGCAAAGGTCCTTACCATATTCATGGTTTGCATATAGATACCGAGTGGCGCAGTGATTTTAAGTGGGATAGATTAGCAGAGCATATCAGTGACTTATCAGGTAAATATGTATTAGATATCGGTTGTGGTAGCGGCTATCACCTTTGGAGAATGCGCGGCGCTGGAGCAAAGTTTGTTGTCGGCATTGATCCAACGCAGTTATTTTTAATGCAATTTAATGCCGTACAACACTTTATTCAAGATGACAGTGTTAATTTATTACCTTTAGGTGTTGAACAATTACCAGAGCTGAAAACTTTTGATACCGTATTTGCCATGGGGGTTTTATATCACCGCCGCTCCCCCATCGACTTCCTTTACCAGTTAAAGGCACAGTTAGTTAAAGGTGGCGAATTAGTGTTAGAAACCTTAATTGTAGATGGTGATGAAAATACCGTGTTAGTGCCTGGTGAGCGTTATGCGAAAATGCGAAATGTTTGGTTTTTACCCAGCGCTAAAGCAATGTGTGCGTGGTTAGAGCGTTGTGGTTTTAATAATATTCGCGTAGTAAACACCGATATTACCGCAGTAGAAGAACAACGAAAAACGGATTGGATAGACACCGAATCATTATCCGACTTTCTAGATCCTAAAAATAATAGTAAAACTATTGAAGGCTACCCTGCTCCACAACGTGCTATTTTTATTGCTAATTGCTAGTATCTTTAATAACTTAGCTGCTAGAGTGTAGTATACCAATTGTACTAATTTATTGACCAACTTAGAGCTGTATTAGCGAGCTTAGAACAAACGAAATTTGTTAAGTATAGTTATTGATTTTGACAAGGGAATAACCATTCTCTTCAATCAATGCGTTGCCTCTAAGCCTTTTAATTCTCGCTAAGTGGGCAATAAATTAATACACTTGGTATAAGATTATAAAAATTAAGGAATGGCATGAGTGATGTTTGGCTTGAGAGACGATTAAAAAAAGTATCACAAAGACAACAAGATCATCGAGACCCTTTTCAGCGAGATAGAGCACGTATACTACACTCCGCCGCTTTTAGGCGTCTACAATCAAAAACTCAAGTCATGGGTAGTGGTCAAAGTGACTTCTACAGAACTCGGTTAACCCACTCGCTTGAAGCATCTCAAATTGGCTCAGGCATTACTGCACAGCTACGGTGTAAATACCCTGAACTTTGCCAATCTCTTTTCCCTAGCACTGATAGCTTAATTGAGGCTTTGTGCTTAGCTCATGATATTGGCCACCCGCCCTTTGGACACGGTGGAGAAGTTGCGCTGCATTATATGATGCATAAACATGGTGGCTTTGAAGGCAACGGACAAACCTTTAGAATTGTCGCCCGCCTTGAGCCTTTCAGTGAGAAGCATGGTATGAACTTAAGTCGAAGAACCTTGTTAGGGTTAATGAAGTACCCGCAAACGTTGGCTAAGCTCAACCAACAATCAACAAGCAATGAGCTTGCAAGCCACCGACAACTAAAATCACAAGATTGGCATCCACCTAAAGGGCTATATTGTGATGACCTTGACATCATCGACTGGGTTTTATCACCTTTATCGGTAAAAGATCGCAGCTTATTTCAACAAATCAAGCCAACTAAAAACAACAAAGGTCATCAAAAAACCAGATTCAAATCACTTGATTGCTCAATCATGGAGCTAGCAGATGATATTGCCTACGGCATTCATGACTTAGAAGATGCCATAGTAACAGGCGTTGTTAGCCAGAATGATTTTGACCTGCATGTTATTGAAAAGCTATTGCTAATTGAAGAGCCTTGGCTAAACGAATACAGTAAAAGTTTGACCCAGAAACTTTTTAGTGACCAGCACCACTTACAAAAAGATGCCATTGGCGGTTTAGTTAACTATTTAATCACCGCCATTGATTTAACTAATTTAAATGATACTTTTACTGATGTAAATTTTGATGAGGATTTATTGAAATATAATGCAACCTTGCCAAGTACCACCAAACAAATGTTACAAGTATTCAAAGACTTTGTTTATAAATTTGTAATCAAACAAACGAGTATTCAACGACTTGAATACCGAGGTCAGCAAATTGTGATGGAGCTATTTGAAGCTTTATCTTCTGATCCCTTGAGATTATTACCCAGTAATAGCGCGAAACGTTGGCAGCAGGCTATAAATAATGGCGACAATGCTAACAGAGTTATTGCTGATTATATTGCAGGCATGACCGATGAATACGCAACAAAGTTATACCAAGCCCTGTTTGTGCCCAATTCGAGTACAAATTACCACTTAAGTTAAGGGAAATTTAATAACTAAGTTTAAGCCTATTGATGATTTATACTTTTTTAATCCCTTGTAATAAATAACTTAGCGAATCTAAGTGACAAATAATAATTCTTTAGACAACAAATGATAGAAATTTACGCAGGCCAAAACGCCTTAAAAACTATTCAAGAACACGGCTTTAAACAAGAGATTTTTACTAATTTTTTAGGTGCCAGTGGGGCCCTAAATAGTTTACTTTGTAAAGTTAAACACCGAAATATAATTGTTAAAATTTTAGAGTCGTGTTATTAATTATTCTTCATAAAATTATTCCCTAAAAAGTGAAATTTAGCATAGGTGATAGGCAGCTTTTCCTTGCTGGAGTCATTCAAAAATCAAGACTAGTTAAACCTCTCCCCTGACTGGCTTCTGAGCCACCAAAGCGGTCAGTCGATCTTTTCAAAAAAAATTAATTAGAGTATTAATTCTATGGCAATCGCCCCCGAAGCGGGTTAGAAACTATAAATTAGTCGCCAGGATCACTTAGCCACTACAATATTTGGGTATCCAGACAAAATGATACATAAGCCTAAATACGTGGTGTGTATTTCTTTGAAGTTCCATGTGCTGAATAATATAGACTAGGGCAAGCCCCCGAGATTTTCGCTACGCTATGTTAAAATCTACAAAATTGATTGAATATATACTCACATTTGTTCAAATACATTAGTTCAGAAAAAGTAAGTATCACCCTCATTATAAATAACTAGGTGAGTTTAAAAATGGCAGTTACAAAATCTGTTACAGGCTCAAAAACCAAGCTAAACCTAAAAATCAAAACTCATACTCCAAAGCAACTCTCAAGCTATGATCTTTTCCTGAGTTAGAAACTTCCGTTATAAAGCCTGCTTCCCATTTTAGTTGTTTTTGACCATCAAAGCGCTGAATCCCCATAAAAGCAGGACCTATGCCAAAATAATCTTCACCTGTATAAACCTCAATTGCAGGTTGAATTTGTGGCTTCCATCGGTAACGATATTTTAGCCTAAACTCTACTTCAATTTCATCTTGAATCGTTTCACCCCACTCATAGATCCCAAACAAGTTCATTGTAAGACTAGTTCGACCAAATTCTTTTTCAAAAATAATGCCTGTAGTCACTTCCCAATCATTACTTTTATGTTGTTTTTCTACTTCAAATAACATTCCCCAATCAGCCCAAAGCTCCCCTTGTTCAGTCAACATCCAACGGACCTCAACCTCATATGCTTGCAGACCAAAGTCTTCAGTTTCTGTTTTTTCTCCTATTAAATAGCCTTCTAACATTACCGTTTCACTTAATGACTGACCGTAAGCTATTCTCTGACCCAATAAGGTATTGTTATCTGTTTGTCTAGACATTAATCGCCATTCAAACTCTCGTTCATTAGGAAGCACATAGGGATGATAAACTTTATCAACAACCATGCCGTCTGCAATTGCAGCACTTGAAGAGATAAGTAACATTACTGCTAGTAATCTAGACCACATTTTCATTCTCCTAAACTTTATCAATATCATAGTGTTGTTTTTTCGATGATTTTATAAAAAATGTCACTATAAATAGTAATAAGCTTACTGTGTATAACATAATAAACTCCAATGATGGGCCTGCTTCATAACCAAAGAGTGTTTTTAGAAGGTGACCATACTCAGAGCTATCTTTTACAAATTTTGTACTATCCCAAAGCGCTCCGCTGCTTTTAATAATATCCACTTGCTGAAGAAGGTTTACCACCTGACTTATTTGTCCTGATAAAAATAAAGCCCATACAACGTAAAGTAAGATGAAAAACTCTTTTTTGATAAACCAATGTAATGAAAAATAGAGTAAAGCGCTAAAGCTCAAGCAGATACCTAGCCCTATAGATAAACCCGCTACAACATCTCTAATAGATTGGCTATTTGCCAAATAACTGTCGAGAAAAACGATAAACTCACTTGCGTTGATAACAGTAAATATAATGAGTCCGACAAAAATTAAATTGGTCTGATATACGGCAATCGTTTTTTGAGACAATAATGAAGAACAACCAATGAGCAGGCAAAAATAGACAAGTACTAACTCAAGTGTTTTTATAACTTCTATACCCATTCCATCAAATAGCTCTCCCATCATGGGTAAATAATAAAATGTTGCAAAGATACCAACGACACTTGAAAAACAAACATAAAGTAGTTTTTTATGAGGAACTCTATTTGGCGTAATACAAGTACTAACCAAGCAAAGTAAGACAAAAAGAGGTAACAAATCTTTAATAAATAAAATCACCGTATTAATTAACATGATTCACCTCAACTATTATCACTCCCCTTGCAGAGTTTGGGTGATACTCGCCAAAATATTCATAATTCCCTGGTTTTAATGGTCCGATAAAAATAGTGCTTTTTCTTTTAGGAAATAAAACTTTCTCTCTATTTAAATCAAAACTATCAAACTCTTCTGCTACCTTATCTTTATTAAAAATGATTAATTTTACTTTTTTATTTGCCGGGATTTTTAATTCGGAGGGGGTGAAAACATGATTTTCTAAAGTTAGATAAAACTCTTTTGTCTGCGCTTGTGAGTTGTGTGACACAAACAGACAAAATATAGCAAACATCAATCTAAGACGAATAAGCTTAGTCATTGTTAAGCGCCACAGTATTCGTTTTAGCTAAGTTGATAACAGCCTTTAGTCCACCCAATTCAGAGGTCATTAATTGTATTTGGCCATTATGTAAATCAACAACATGCTTCACTATAGATAGCCCTAAACCACTTCCTGTTTCAGTATGCTGTTTACCTCGATAAAACCGATGAAATACTTTTTCTAACTGCTCACTAGGTATACCAGCACCTGAATCTTCTACGACCACTTGTACATTATCTACATGATCCTCAACAGAAATAAGGATATTAGTATTTTTTCCACTGTATTTATTCGCGTTTTTAATCAGGTTATCGAATAATATTTCAAGCGAAAATTTGTCCCCTAATATGTGTACTGGCTTTGCATTCAATGAAATAGTTTGTTGTGATTGCTCGATTTTTTCAAAGTTATCCGAAATAACGTCCTGTAACAGCGCTCTTAAATCTAATTCAACTTTGTTTTGTTCAAAATTTTCTGGTGTTGTTCTGTTAAGCGCAATTATCTGCTCAATGACATGAGCCATTCTTACTGTATTTTCATTGAGTTCATCAATATGGTGACGTTCAATTCGATTGCTTTCAAAGGCAATCATTAAGTTATGCGCAGTAATTTTTAACACACTGATAGGGGTTCTTAGCTCATGCGCAGCATCACCTGATAAACGTTTTTCCCGCTCAAAAGAATTATTTAATCGTTCAAGTAAGTTATTGAGTGTTTGTTCGATAGGTTTAAGTTCTTCAGAATTTTCTTTAACGGTAATAGGCGTTAAGTCACTAGCACTTTTTTTCGTGAGTTGGTTTGATAAGAGGGTTAACGGTTTTAAGCTTCTTTTTATCGCAACAAAAACTAATAAACCGATAAGAGGAATAGCATAAACAATCGGGAGTATGGCTTCTAGTAACACTTGTTCAACTGATTCAAATCGCTGCTTGATGGGTTGTGCAACAATCACCTTGATTTCATTTTCAACCAAAACAAACACCCGCCACCTTTCCCCTAAAAAACTGCTATCACTGAAGCCGCGAGTGGTATTTGTGATAATGACTTCTGGAGAGTTATCACTTTTTAAACCTAACTTATCTTTTAGCCATATTTGATAGGCAAAAACAGAGTGTAATACAACATTGGTTGATGCTTCCTTAATTGGACTATGTAGCAAGGCAATAGCAAAGGAACGCATTTCTTCATCAAACACTTGATTGAGTTTGGTTTTACTTGCCTTATACCCTTGTAAAGCAGCACCGAATGACGCCAACGTTACAACCGATAATATAACAATAAGTAAATATCGTTGTATGCTCATTTATGTTTTACTCACAACATAGCCTACACCCCGAACATTTTTAATAAATTTTTCAGGCAGTTTTTTTCTTATATTACTAATGTGTACTTCAATGGTATTTGAGGCAACTTCTTCACCCCACTCATAAAGCCTACTTTCCAGTTGCTCTTTCGATTGAATTCTTCCTACATTTTCTAGCAATGACTTAACGATCATATATTCTCTTCGAGAAAAGTTTTTTTCGATGTCATTGACAAAAACGGTGTGGCCTTGGGTGTCTAGTTCAACCTGATTATGCTTTATTACAGACGAAGAGTGTGTACCAAGTCTTCTTTCTATTACTCTTAACCTAGCTAACAACTCCTCAATACTAAATGGTTTTGCTAAATAATCATCAGCACCTAAATCTAACCCTTTGACTTTGTTTTCAATACCGTCTCGTGCCGTTAAAATCAATACTGGTAGGGTCTTTTTTATATCTTTAACTTGTTTTAATACATCTAAACCATCAATATCTGGCAAGCCTAAGTCAAGAATAGCTAAGTCAAAATCACCTGTTCGAATTGCAGAAATCCCTTCTCGGCCTGTTAACACGCCATCTGCGCTATACCCCTCATTTCTTAAAGATTCTTTTAAACCATTAGCAAGATGAACATCATCTTCTATAAGTAATAACCTCATCGCTCAACAATTCCTTCTATAGTAAATACTTATCTTATAGACCAATGTAATATATTTTGTTCTTTAAGAAAATTTTCAGCATCAGCGCCTTGAATAAGCGCCAATGTTGCTAAAAAACCAGCTTGTATACATTGTGGAGCCGCTACCGTTATTGAATTGGGAGGGTTCTTTACAGGCCAACCTGTTACAACATCTAGAATATGACTATATCGATGATTATCTTTCAACAAAAATCTGTTTGCATCACCACTTGTTGCTACGGCCCCTGTTCTTAATGTAACAAGGGTTGATTGACTTGCATCAAAAGATGGGTGTTCAATACCGACTTGCCAAGGTTCATCATTTATTCTAGTGCCATGAACAGCCAAATCGCCACCATAATTCACGAGAAAAGGAGCATTAGACCTTTGACTTATCAATAAGACTGCGCGGTCAACCGCGTATTCTTTGCCTAAACCACCAAAATCAATTTCCATTCCCTTTTTCATCAAAAACGAGTTAGCTGAGTAACTGACTTTATCCCATCCCACTAACTGAAGAGCTGCTTCAACACTTTTTTCACTCGGTACATTGTCACTGCCATCGAAGTGCCATACTTTTCGCAATATTCCTGAGGTAATATCAAAAGTCCCTTCACTCATTTCATAACACTGGCTGGCAAATTCAAATAAGTTAAAAGTCTCCTCATCAATTTCAACAACTTGCCCTGCTTTGCTGTTAATTTCAGAGCAAAGGCTCTTGCTGTCGTATCGAGAATACTTATCTTCAATTCGCCAAGCTTCATTTGCCGCAATAAGCCCTAACTCTGTAGCTAATGCTTCGTTATCTGTATCTATTAATACTTCACACAAGCTTGCCATAGAAAAGAAGGAAAGTGTAAATCCTCCTTTTCTAGCTAAACACTTAACAACTCTGTCCCCTTTGACCATATTTGACATAAAACCAATTAAAATGAATAAGTTACTTGAGCAATAATAGCATCAACTTGTTCATATAACTCAACTTCTTTTAATACTCCAATAGCTTGCGTACCATTATCTTTAGGGGTTTGATGATAATACTCCAACCTAAAAGATAAATTGTTTCCATCGCCCAATGGCATGCCGTATTTTAGACCTACAGTGTAGGTGTCTAGCTCTCCAATGCGATAATCAGCACTAACAAAATTCGGTTTTGCTTCATCTTGCGCTATGAAGGGCTGATAAAACTCTGCTGCACTTTGAGTATACAGTCGAAAATGCGGTTCGATAAAATGTCCATTAGTAAAGGGGATCAAGTACCTAAAATCAAACGTATGAGAATCTATCTGCCAATCATCTGTCATATATCGATAACTAGCATCAAGTATACCGCTGTCAAAGTGATACTTGGTTTGCCCAAAAAAAGCATGCTTGGTTCTTTCATCAGGTCTATTCTCATACAAGTAGGCTTGAGATTCCCCGTTTTTATTGACCGAACTGATTATTTTGAACGGATCAGTCATGTAACCACTTACTGTTGAATAGGAATAATTTAATTGCACTATCATTTGTCGATTAATAACTTGGGTTACACCAAATAATAAATCAATGGTAGATTTTGACTCGTCACTGGCTATTCGTGTTTTATTAAAGTCATCATTGAAGTTTGGATCATTAGAATCACCTACGACCATCTCAGATAAAGGTTTTGGAATACCGCCTTCAGGTTCGATAACATCGTAAGCGTAAGCCATACCCGCAGATAGCGTAGTGTTCTTTTTATTAAAGTCTCTCGCTACATTGCCATTTAATGATGCTGACATATAGTCATATTCTTTAGAAAAATTACCACCGACACTCACGGTATAGTCTTTTAACAAAGGTTGCGTCCATTGTCCCGTTAACTGAACCCGCGTATCATGAAAGGTATCATCTAACGGTGTATCACCAGCTTTAACGTTATATTGACCATTACCTGACGGCCTTGTAAATGTTTGTGGGGTTGGTTGAGCAGTAGCGCCATTGGGTGATGCTCCCGTTAACGCATCAATAGTTAATTTTAAGCTGAGTACTTCATCATTATTAAATTTTTTTGTCCCTGCAATTATCGCTTCTGTGGCCGAAACGCGATCAACTTCTGCATAGTGCATTATTGCGGTATCAAACTGCCAAGTCTCTTGTGCAGAGACATTAGCTGTACTTCCTAACAAAGCACAACTTGCCGTGGTCAGCATCGCTTTAAGATTAGTTTTCTTCGCTTTTAATTGCATCCGCAACCTCCACCACCAAAACTACGACCACCGCTTGTGGCTTCTTTACTAAAATAAATATGATCATCTAACGATGCATCGATAGGAGCACTTGTAAGCGCCATTTCTTTCTTAGCCAATAAATCCCTTTCCCAAGGCTCTACACCTAGACTAGAACAACCACTCATTCCAACAACACTACACACAAGGCTAAGCACAACTAAAACTTTATATCTATTAATAATTAACATGGTAACTCCTTACAATAACTGCTCAATTTCTTGTTCATACTTTACTTTTTTCTTATCCGTAAAGCCTACATGCGCACTAACAATTTTACCTTCGGCATTAATGATGAAACTACTTGGCATACCTTTGAGCTGAAGCTCTTCTGCAAGACTTCCGTCAGGATCATATAAAATAGTAAAGTTGGCAGGAGTGCTAGCTAGAAACTGCTTAGCAAGGTTTGGCTCTGCGTCCAGATTAACACTAATGACTTTGAAGTTTTTATCCGCATACTTTTGCTGGATTTTATTCATCCAAGGAAATGATTTTCGACATGGCGTGCACCATGACGCCCAAAAATCTAAATAAATCACATCACCTTTGTATTGTTTGATAACGTCCTTGTATTGCAATGAAGTACTATCTTTAGCTTGTGCATGGGTTATAAACAATATTAATGCTGTCATAACGATTGCAATAGTTTTCATTTAAATGGCCTAATTTAATTAATTACTACCCTAAGTCTAAAAAAGTTTCCTTAAGGCTTTCTTAAGGAAACTTTAATAATCAGAATTACTAGATAATTAATGCCTTTTAGAGGCTGATTTTTTCTCCCTTCGTAAGTAAAACTTGTATTTCATTTTGTCTATATTTATCAGCAATTGGCCTAGTCCGCTTAGCAAAAGCGGTCATTCACGTAATTGTAAAAGTTAAAACTCAAATTCATTCATTAAATCTTCAATAAAATGAGCTGCTAACTCATGCCTACCTGTATAGCCCGATTTTGAGTAAATATTTGTCGCCTGGCTCCTAACTGTTTTTTCCTTAACATGGCGAGCAAGAGCTATTTCTTTCATCGACAGTCCTTTTATCAACAGTAAAGCGATTTCTGATTCTGATGGTGTAAGACTCCACTGAATGAACTGTTCCTTCATTACAGATAACAACTCACCCGCAAGCCTTGCTGTCTTCGTTTTCTCTACTTTAATTTCTGTTCCTAGGGATTTAACATGTTTTATTTCAAAATATAAAACGATAGAAATAGCGACAAAAACAACCAGCTCTATAGTGATATGAAAGAAGCCATCTTCACCACTAATAAGGTCTCCTATGATGTCATAGATAAAAAATGAACTAGCAAAAGATAATACAATCGCTGGAAAATATTTTTTAAACGTCACAAAAGCCTCTTATTTTAACTACTATTATTTTTTTTGAATTTGAACATTTCTTTCCAAATAGGTTTTCCACAGAGCATATGAAGTGCTACAGCTCCTACATGAAGAAATAAATATAAGGGTATTAAAGTTTCACCGATCTCATGAACTTCTTCAATGAACTCGAAAACATTACTCTCTGTATTTGAGCCTAACATAAATAGCGCAATACCAGTAAGAGACATCCACGTAAAAATTAATAATCCAAAAGCTTGGGTAATACCTGATAGCCCTTGGTGAATCTCTCTTTCTGGCACTTTTAAACTTAACAGGGTGCGAAAATCATCTAATGCTAATCGCCATTGTTTTATTGAGAAAGGAGACCAGCTTTTAAAAGAAAGAGGTCCTTGTGTAGCAATTCCTACTAAAAATCGTAATGTTATGATTGCGGCTACTGATAAGCCTAAGTAACTATGCAGTAAATAGCCTATTGATATTACATCATCATCTGCAAACTCACTAGTTAGATAAGCTGTAATCCCAAAGACTGCTAATCCTAAATGAATAAGCTTTGCGTAAATTGGATATTCATATTTTTTCATAATAACTCAAACTGTCATTTGGCAAACCTTAATAAACTTTACCAGCTACACCATATAAAATTAATTGGGCACTTGCCCCTTCTAGCTATATATTGACCTCCTAGGGTACATAGTGGGCATTTGTCTGATGACTAAATTTTAAAGAGCAACTAATGTTAAATAGAGAAATGTAAAATTTGAATATTTTGCAATGTAGTATTTGTGTGAAAAAAATTAAAGAGGCTGTTATGAGTATTGAAAGAGAACAAGTTTTCGTGTGGACTCGAAGAGTAAGGCTTTTCCACTGGATTAATGTTATTGCCATTTTATTACTCATTATTATTGGTTTCATTATTCTTAATAGTAAAGCAATTGGTGTAACCACTGATGGGAAGGTTTTGTTAAAAACAATACATGTCATAGTGGGTTATATATTTGCAATAAATTTACTATTTCGTCTAATCATTGGATTTATTGGTAAGTCGTATGAAAGGTGGAATAAAACATTACCTTTTAATAAAGGATTTAAGAGTGAATTAATTGAATTTAAACAGAAGAAACAACTTGCTTATAAAGGGCATAACCCCGCAGGGAAAATCATGGTATTTGCATTACTCACCTTAATGTCTATCCAGATGGTTTCAGGGTTAGTAATAGCAGGAACAGATATTTATTATCCACCATTTGGTGGTTATTTTGCTCAAAGTATCGCGGTTGATAAAGATAACATGTCAAGTATTAAGCCTTATTCTAAAGTTAATGTTGATGAAAAAGCATATAAAGCAATGAGGGAAATCAGAAAGCCTTTTATTACCGCACACGTTTATGCTTTTTATGGCCTAATTTTTCTTATCCCTCTTCATATTTTGGGAGTGATTGTAGCTGAAAGAAGAGAGCGAAGTGCCTTAGTTTCAGCAATGTTCAATGGATATAAATATCTACCTAAAGCAACAAGAGATGAATGATAACTCAATAAAAGTTAAATAAATTAATCAGGATTATTCTGGGCATTAAATAACTCCACAGTTCTAACTTATAATGATAATTTTAGGCTCGAATTAACATCATGTGATGGAAGGTCAACGGCTGCAATGAGCTTACAGTTGCCATTGGTTAATCTAATCCAAAATTATATTTCTGAAAAATCAATTTAAGACCTCTATGAACAAATGCATTAATAATAACTTTAAAGCTAACGGAGGCTCTGAGCTACTTTTTTGAAAGCTAAACACCAATTAAAACCTACAATAACATGAATTTATTATTACCCCGCATTACATTATCTTGATAAGAGAAAGATGGTTTGTTATAAAGTTGTCAAAAGAACATGATTAATTATCTATGTTAGAAATTTATGCAGGCAAAAACGCCTTTAAAACCATTCAACAACGCGGCTTTAAACAAGAGCTTTTCACTAACTTTTTAGGTGCCAGTGGTGGTCCAAAATGGTTTACTCTTTTGGGTTTAGATAAATACTTATTTGGTGATTTTTTTAAAGGCCGTTCAACTGAGTTAAATGTTATTGGCTCAAGCGCTGGTGCATTTCGCGCCGCCTGCTTCGCCCAAAATGATCCTGTAGCCGCTATAACACGACTAGCCGATAAGTATGCTCGCACTCGTTATGACAATAAACCCAGTGCTGTTGATATTTCTTAATCTGCTGTGGATATGTTAACTCACCTTTTTGATGACAATGGCATTGATGAGATTATTAATAACCCAATAGTTAAAACGCATTTTATTGTCGCTAAAAATAAAGGCCTAACGGGTTATGAGAATAAACTTATTCAAGGTGCAGGTTTACTTGGTAGTATTTTATTAAACAAAATTGATAGACGATTACTCACTTGGCAGTATGAGCGTTATATTTATCGCCCATCCTCAAGCGGAGTAAAAATTAACGATCCATATGGATTCAGCAGTCATTACATTGATTTCACCAAAGAAAATATCTCCAATGCTCTGTTAGCTTCAGGATCTATACCGTTAGTGATGTCCGGTATTAAAAATATCCATGGCTCACCAAAAGGTATGTTTAGAGATGGCGGCATAGTTGATTATCATTTTGACTTTTCATTAAGCCATGAAAACCAAACACAAGGGTTAACCTTGTACCCTCACTTTAGCCCAGAGCCAAAAGCCGGTTGGTTTGATAAAAACTATTCCCGTAAAGTGCTATCAAAAAGTTACCAAGATACGCTTCTTATAGTCCCTTCTGCACAATTTATTGAGTCTTTACCATATAAAAAAATTCCAGACAGAAATGATTTTAAAAATTTAGAAGCTGATACCCGCATTAAATACTGGTTAACGGTATTGAGTGAAACAGACAGGCTAGCAGAAAGTCTGAATGAATTTATCATCAAACAAGACATAAAAAGAATAAAGCCATTTAATCCTTAGCTTTTAGGTTTAGCCAAAGTTGAAGGTGTTTTTCTAATATTTTAATATCAAAGTCATTATTTAATAACTCAAAAAAACGTTTGCTTTTCCATTGGGCTAAAGGAAATAAATGTTTTGAAACAGAGTGGCTCTTCATTAGTAACATAAAGCTACCATCTTTTAATGCCATATTTAAACCTACCGCCAACCGTTGTGCTAATGCAGTATTATTTTTATCAACAAAATAATAAAAAGGAAAGTTGTAATGAAGAATTGGTTCATCGAGTAAAATGATGTTTGGAAATTCATCTGAAATATCTCTTTGCTCTGCATACCCTTCATAAATAGCACGAGGAAAATAATCACAGCGATTTTTTGCTAGCATATTAAACATGGTATAATAGTGTACAACTCGAGATACCTTGTAGCCATTAGCTTCTAGGATATCCGAATCTGGCCAGTGCGCTCCTTGACAGGCAGTTAATTTTTTTAGCTGTTCAGGCTTTTTGATCATAGAAAATTTATTTAAGTTTTCTTTACGTATTAATAAAACGCGATAACCTAGCAAGCCACGAAATAACGGAAAGTAAATAGGCAAATATCGCTGCTCTCGCTCCTTATTGGTACCAACCCAAATAAGGTCGACAGAATTATCATCTAACAAAAGTAAACTTCTTCCCTGAGTAGTTCTATCACTCATTATAAAGATCAGCTTACTGTTAGGGTGTAAATCTTGCGTTTTACTTAAGACGAGTTTCGTCAGTTCGAAAAAGTAATCATAGACGGGATCAAATTTATCCCTTGGTCCTAGAATACGAATATTATCTGGATTTGCTTGGACGATAAGACTAGCAAAGACTAATTTCGCAATAAAAAATAATTTAATAATTATTAATTTTTGTTGGGGATAAAGAAACATCTATTAACCAAAAATTATGATTTATGATCATAAGGTTAGTTCGCTTGTTGTAAATATTCAACAAAGTAAAAAGGAAGAGTTTTATTTAAAAAATCTGCCTTTTATATTTACCATTAGAAAATGGCAAAAAATGCTCCTTGTAGGAGCATTTATCAGAAAGGCTAGCAACTTAGCCCTGCATATTTTCTAATTCAATGCCTTTAGTTTCATGGACATATTTATAAACAAATACCGCAGCGACTAGTGCTGAAATAGTGTAAAAACCATACGCGCCAGCTAAACCAATTGAAGCTAACATGATAGGGAAGCTCATGGTGATGGCAAAGTTTGCTCCCCATTGTGCTAAACCACTTATTGCTAGGCCTGAACCACGAATTTGGTTAGGAAACATTTCACCTAACATCACCCACATAATAGGCCCCCAAGACATATTAAAGAAGAATACGTATACGTTGGCTGCCACTAGTGCCAGTATGCCTTGTGAACCAAGTTCTAAATCACCATTGGCGTCAACACCTGCGTTAGCAAACACGTACACCATAGTGGCTAAACTTAAACTCATGCCTATAGATCCTAAGGTTAAAAATGGCTTTCGGCCGACTTTATCTATTAGGACTAAGGTGATCACACAGGCTAATATACTTAAACCACCGCTGAGCATGTTGATGAATAAAGCGTCACTTTCGGAAAAACCTGCGGCTTGCCACAATACCGATCCGTAATAAAATACCACGTTGATGCCAACAAGCTGTTGAAAGGTGGCAAGGCCGATACCAATCCAAACGATAGGGCGTACTTTACCTGATACTTTATCCAATAGATCAGATAGCTTTGGTTCGTGATGATCTTCAGCAAAAGAATTGTATATTTCTGAGACTTTATCTGCTGCATCTTGTTGGCCATATATTTTTGCCAATACCGATTCAGCTTCTTCTCGACGGTTTTTAGCCACTAAAAATCGAGGACTTTCTGGGATAAAAAATAAAGCAATAAAAAAGATACATGCTGGGATTAACTCCATCCAAAACATCCAACGCCATGCTTCAAACCCTAACCAAAATTCATTGATTGATGCCCCTGCATTTATCGCTAATAAATAGTTGCTGACAAAAGCTAAAAATAAACCTGAAATAATGGCGATTTGCTGAATGGTTGTTAACATGCCACGAATGCGAGCTGGCGCTATTTCGCTGATATATGCAGGCGTCATCACACTGGCGGCGCCGACGGCTAACCCACCAATAATACGATAAATTACAAATTCAAAAGAACCACTGGCAATACCTGAGCCTACAGCACTGACAATAAATAAAACAGATGACACCATTAATAAGGTTTTACGGCCATACTTATCGGCAAATCGCCCCGCAAAAAATGCCCCAACAGCACAGCCTAATAACATAGAGGCAACATTAAATCCGGTACCGACACTATCAGAATTAAAAGCCTGACTTAGTCCATCAACGGTACCATTGATAACACCACTGTCGAAACCAAATAAAAATCCTCCTATCGTTGCAACGCAACTTATTAAGATCACAAAAAACATGTTTTCTACTTTTTCATCTTGCATTTTTACCTCTTATTTTTATAGTTATACCGCTCATTACTTTATAATTTGTCATACCAAAACTTTTAAAAGTTGACGAACTCCTTAAGATATAATTTTGTATAAGCCTTTTGTCTTTATGTAATATTACTACATTATCATTCTTGCAATCCAAATAAAACTAACAAACTAGCATTTAGTACACTAGCAACTGTAATATTACAACATAACGTTAGATTAAGTACTCTGAAGCTAGATTAAGATAATAAGGAAGTGATACAATAAAAAAAGCCAAAGAGAAATACTCAATGGCTAATAAGGGAGTTAATTGACAAGACTAACTCTGCTTTCTAAGGACAACCAAACTTTTATTAACTCTATCAATTTTAATATTGAAATTATGATTTAGCGCACCAATAAGACCTTTAACATCGCCAGTTTTAAAGCGCCCTGCTATTTTCATCTCTTTGAGTTCTTCATCGGCTATTTCAAATTTTACTGAGGTATAGCGACTCACTTCTGCCATTGCTTGCGCTAATGTTTCACCTTTAAAAACTAAGTTACCTTGTCGCCATGAAAGGCTTTGATCAATCAATTTTGTATCAATTGGGGTAACAGTATCTGCACCACTTTCCGACGCGGCTAATGATGCAATTTCACCTTTTGAAACCGCAAGAGAGTCTACTGGTATCGATAAGGTGTCCTCATTCACTTCTTGTTGCTCGCTCAATTCACCTATAATGACTTTACCGTCCGTGACTATTAATTCAATTTCTTGTGAACTCACTTGCACACTGAAGGCAGTACCTACTGCTTGAATAACTTTATGGTTAGCAACAACGCTTAAAGGTCTAGCTTTATCATGGGCAACTTCAACATGCAGCTCACCACGTTGTAACTCAAGTAAACGATAATCATCAGTGTAGCTCACCATTAAAATACTATTGGTATTAAGCAATACTTTAGAGTTATCAGGTAAATAGATAGTACTACTTTCACCGACTGCAGTTTCATAGCGAACGTATTCTTCTCCGCCATTAATAAAGCGCCAAATGCCATTATTAGCAAGCAATCCTATTAGTGCTACAAATACAAAAGAAGCTGCTAAGGCAATTGGCCAAAGACTTGTTCTACTTTCCATTTTTGTAGTTGAGTTTTTACCTGCCTCTGGAAATAATTCCGCAAGGTTTTCTAAAGCATCCATTTTATCCCACATACTTGCCATTTCGATAATTAGCTTTTGATGCTTAGAGCTTTCTACTAACCATGCTTTAAAATCTTTGCACTCTTGTGCTGTCATGCTTCTATCCATTCTTGCTATCCATAAGCTAGCTTGTTCAAACATAGCATCATCTGTATTAAGAGAGTGTACATTCGTCATTAGCGTAATCCTCCTAATTGATTTGCTTTTCCTGCACTTTTCATATTTTCCGATCTTTCTTCTTTTGTTAGCTGCATCATAAAATAGGTACAGCGTTTAACACCTAAAGCAATGTGTTTTTCCACAGTGCTTTCACTTATTTCTAGTTTATTGGCAATTTCTTTTTGCGAATAACCATAGACTTTTTTTAATACGAATACCTTACGGCATTGAATTGGAAGCTCTCTAATTGCTTGACAATATTGGCTAAACTCTTTGTCCGTAGCCACTTGCTGAAAAACATCGTCATCGGCGCTAACAAAGCAGTCAAACTCGGTCATATCATCTACCGAATCAACTAGCCTCGTTTCGGAACGTTTTAGATGATCAAATGCTAGATTTTTAGCTGTTTTAAGTAAAAAAGACCTTGGCTGCTTTATGCTTTCTTTCTTTTCAACTTGGCATATACGTACATATGTTTCTTGTACAATATCTTCAACTTCACGTGGCGGCACAATTCGAGAAATAACTCTGTGCATGAGCTTACGAGCTGCCATAAAACTGTTATGTAAGGTATCGTCTGTTGTCATAATGTATTTTATTGCTTCTTAGTTTTAATTATTAAGGCTATTTATGATTGTTTTATTAATTCCTTAATACATAGACGATTGAAAGAAAATTTTCCGCCATAAAAAAATAAAATAATTATTCTACGATAATAAAACTGCTAATTGTTAACCTCCCCTTATGGGGAGAAGGTGATAATAATAATGGATTTATATTTCCTGAATGCAATAGATTACTTGGATAAATAACAGCTCTATTCATGCTTGCCTCTACAGAATATAGTTGCTCAAACATACTATTGCTACCATTCATATAACTAGGTGCTTTATGCAATTGATTTGCAATGGCTTCTTTTTTAACTTGGCTAGCATACTTGTACAATCGCTCCTGAGTGATAGCTTCGTAGCCTGTTCGCTTGTGACGATAAAAAGCCCTACCACCATGCTCAGGTGAGCATAAATAATGAACCAGAGCAAATTGATTACTTTGGGGCGTGTCAATATGAGGAAGCATTTGTATAGGACGAAGCTCATCTACTGGCGTACCTACTATTGCTAACGCTGAACCAGCAAACTTAGCCTTCTTGGCTTGTTTAAAGCCAAAATATTGTCTGAACACTCTTAAATATCGTTGACAAATTTGTTCACTGTATTGCCTCGGTACGAGCTTTCGTTTACCAGGGTAAAAATTTTTCGGATCGGCTTTAAAACTGGCACCATCGCCAGCATATGCAATTATATCCTCAGGATTCATGGCAAAATCATCAATGATTAATAGCGGAGTTTGTTCTTCACCAATGAAAATCTTAGTTATAGCGGGCTGGGCATTTAAGCTAAAATCAAGCATGGGTAACTGCTCTTGTGTGAACACATGGATTAACAATCACACTTTTTATTTTTTAAATCGATTAAATGATGCATTTGACCCAGTGACGTTATCAAGGTGTATATGGCTTGCAAAAGACCTTCGCTATGTAGGTTAGCAATACGGTCTGCCGATAAGTTAGCCAACTTATCTTGATCGATCGTATATAATCCGTTTAACTTGGTTGTTTGCTGATTAGCAAAGGTAATCTCCATTTTCATCACTTGTAAAAGATCCATTTCTTCTAAATGCGTTAGCAAACGCTTATTATCAACCTCACCTCTTAGTAGCTGAGCAAGGCAAGATTTTGCCTGTTGAAAATATTCACTCTCTTCGCCATTATCATCAAATAACCCTTGGCCGTCATCGTGTGATATTGTTGGGCTGTTACTATCAAAGCAAATAACATAATCCCCTTTATCACTGTTTTTATCAGTATTGCTAACAAAGAAAGGTTGGCGTCTTATTTGTAATGGTAAATATAAACCTTGCCATTGCTCTTCTCGCCAAAATAAATTTTCACCGGCTTCAAACCCCAACATGGCAGCAATGACAAACTGCCCAGTATCTGCATTTTTTGTGATAACTAATGGGTACTGTACGGCAATATTAATGAACTCTGACATGACTGCCGGTATCAAATGCAAGTTAGCCCCATGTTGTTCAGCTTTATTGCTATCTATTTTCAATTTGAGATGATTTTTGTTATCGATTACAACTAGCTGTGTCATTGATTATTACTCTTTATGATCAGAATACTAAATACGGCTAAAGCCAAATTCTTTGATTTTATTTAATAATTCCCGGTTAGTGGGTAAAGTTGAAAAAGCCTTATCGATCAGCTTTTTATTTTGCACAAACTGGCTTTCAGCGAACTCCTTATCGTCAAAAATGTAAGGCGTATGGCAGTAGTCACTTTTAAAGCCCATACCATATAAAATATATTGATAACTTGCTGCTGGGAAAACTTCATTATTACTGGTGAAATCATGATCTGCAGGTGCACGATATTGCCAAAGTTTCATCAATTCTTTTAAGCTTTGGGGGATAGTTTCAGCATCACGATTGTCAGCCCAAAAAGGCTCTGTCCGTTCACTTAATATGTAATGCAGTTTTAAAAAATCAATAATTTTTTGCCAACGATAAAGCGCTGTTTCATTAAAGCGTTTTGCCACCACATCCATCACTTCACGAGACTGTGGTAATTGTTCGCTCACCATTTGTGCCGCGAGTTCAACCATCACTAACGCAGATGCTTCTAACGGCTCTAAAAAACCAGCAGACAAACCTATAGCAACACAGTTTTTGTGCCAGAGCTTTTCTCTATGACCGCTAACAATGGGGATTTTTCGTACAGCTAATGATGAGAACTTATCGCCCACGTAATCAGCTAAAACGGCTTTAGCTTCCTCTTCTGTTGAATGCTGACTAGAATAAACATAACCAACACCACGACGGTGCTGTAAGCCAATATCCCAAATCCAACCAGCTTCTTGCCCTGTAGAAATAGTATGTGATGCTATCGCTGAATCATCACTATCATAGGGAACCTGTAACGCTAATGCGGTATCGATAAACAAAGTATCACTGCAGCTCTTAAAAGGAATACCAAAATGTTTTCCCAATAATAGTGATGAGAAACCTGTACAATCTACAAATAATTCGCCGCTGATATCACCATGATTTTGAGTGGTAACACTGCTTATATCTCCCTTATCTGAATCATGCTCCGTATCTACTGAGTTAATAGCAACTACGTCATCAATGATGTGAGTGATCCCAAGCTTTTCTTGGCAGTGTTTTTGTAAGAATATAGCAAATTTTGCTGAGTCTAGATGATAGGCATAATTGGCTACGTCAGAAAACTCAGGAGTTCGGATTGTTTTTGGTGCCAAACCTTGCTCGCAAATAGCTTCTTGATAGCAAACTTCATTTGAAAATGAACTAACCTGCCCTTGCTTTGCTAACCAATGAGCAGCCAAATCAGTTTTACCAAAGCCTTGTGGCAACACTAAGGGGTGATAGTAAAAATCATCCTCTTTGCCAGTACACCATTTAGCAAATTTTGCCCCCTGCTTAAAGCTGGCATCACATTCTTTGATAAAATCCGTTTCACTAATACCAAGGGCCTTTAAGGTATTTCGCATGGTTGGCCAAGTACCCTCACCAACGCCAACAGAAGGAATATTTGCAGACTCAATCAAAACAACTTTTAAACCATGCGCTTTGTGACTATGGTGTTTTGCAGCTAAGCAGCCAGCAGTAAGCCAACCAGCAATACCGCCACCAACAACCACTGTTTTAGTTAATTTACTCATATTGCTCAACCAAATATGTTTTATAACGAGAAATTTGAAAGGCTAAATTTTATCAACACTTCGCCATAAAATAAAAGAAAGTCTAGATAAGGCTTCCGTTTAAAAAACATAAACATATACTCACCTACACTAACAATCTTAACTTAAGGTGATGTAAAGGTTAATAAGTACCACGTACACCAAAAGAAAGTCTGCGACCGCTATCAACGATATCTAAAAGCTGATTAGAAAAACGACCACGGCTATGGGTGTACTCTTCAGTTAAGTTAATGCCTTCAACAAAAATAGTAATTTCACCAGTTATATCATAACTGGCACTAGCATCCCACTGAGCATAGTCTTCAACATAAGTAACACCATCACCTGCACCTTGACTCAAACTTTGTAAAAAAGTATCACGCCAGTTGTAAGCAATGCGCCCCTGGAATGGGCCACTTTCATAAAAAACCACAAAGTTAACTGAATCACTTAACCCTGTTAAAGCAAATACTTGAGTAATATCAGCATTATCAAGCTCAGCTTCACTATCAACAATGGTTGCGTTGGCAATTAAACCAAATCCTGACTCGAAAGTATGCTGTGCGGCAATTTCCCAACCATAAACAGTAGCAGACTCACCGTTACTTGGTGCAGTATTAGTGAACACAGCAACGCCATCTTCTGCATCTGGCGCACTGATATCATTACCTGTAGAAGGATCTGTCAATAAGCCACCATCAGAGGTCACAAATGTTTTACCTCGCTTGGTATTGGTAATAAAATTACTAACATGTTTCCTGAAATAACCCGCTGAAACATAACTCGCAGCACCATAGTACCACTCTAGAGATAAATCTAAGTTGTCAGAGCTAAATGGCAC